>JACCDN010975459.1_pt1 | contig 10050 bp, 10 predicted proteins | sample 7441691 | NCBI WGS metagenome assembly JACCDN01 (sample SAMN15323439, study PRJNA562643) | freshwater metagenome | isolation source: river surface water | place: USA:Blue River Watershed | collected 2017-08-16
ACTGCCAGCGGCGTGCGCATTCCGGCGTCGAGCGCGCTTGGCGAAGATGGCAAAGGCTTCGACATCATGATGGGCGTCGTGCTGCCCTGGTTCAGCGTGCTGAATGCTTCCTGCTCCGTGGGCACGATGGAGGGCAGCCTCGCCCGTGCGATCGCACATGTCGGCGCCACGCGTCATCAGCATCTGGATTCCTCGCTCGCCGATCTGCCGACGATACGTGCCTATCTGGCCCGTGCACGTATCAAGACAGACATGGCCAATGCGCTGCTGCAGGATACGCTGGCCGCCATCAGTGGGAACCGTGCCGACACCATGCTGCGCGTGCTGGAGGTCAAAGCCGCCTGTGCCGAGACCGCGCTGGACGTCACCGATGTCGCCATGCGCGTGTGCGGTGGCGCGGCCTTCCGCAAGGAAGTCGGCGTCGAGCGGCTGTTCCGTGACGCGCGCGCCTCGCATGTGATGGCGCCCACCACCGACGTGCTGTACGACTTCATCGGCAAGGCTATCACCGGCCTGCCACTGTTCTGAGATCCCAGGAAAAATCATGAGCCAACAAACACTGGTCATGGGCGCAGTCGCCTACGCGCCCAAGGTTGTCACCATCTGGGAAGGTTTCAAGCACTGGTTCCATGGACATGGGCTGGCCTTTGATTTCGTGTTGTATTCGAATTACGAGCGCCAGGTCGAAGACCAGTTCAATGGCACGCTCGATGTCGCCTGGAACTCGCCGCTGGCCTGGGTGCGCGCCGAGCGCATCGCGCGCGCGAAAGGCGTGAAGGTCTCTGCCGTGGCGATGCGCGATACCGATTGCGATCTGACCTCGGTACTGGTCGTGCGCAGCAACGCCGGCATCACTGATGTCAGTGCACTAAAGGGTAAGACCGTCGGCTTTGGCGCGATCGACTCGCCACAAGCGACCCTGATACCGATGGATCATCTGCGTCAGGCAGGTCTTGTCGCTGGCCGTGATTACACCGCGCAGCGCTTTGATGTCCTCGGCGGCAAGCATGGCGATCATGTCGGTGGTGAACTGGATGCCGCAAAAGCGCTGGTGCAGGGCAAGATCGACGCCGCATGGATGATCGATGGTAATCACCTGGCATTCTCTTCTGACGGCACACTGCCCGCGGGTCAGACCAAAGTGATCGCGCGCACCGCGCCTTTCGATCACTGCAATTTCACCGTCAGCCCCGGCGCGCCGGATGAACTGATACAACGCTTCACCGAGCTGCTGCTCGGCATGCGCTGGGATGACCCCGCCGTGCGGCCTTTGCTGGAGCTGGAAGGTCTGCGCCAGTGGAAAACGGGCCGCACCAGCGGCTATGCCGCGCTTGAACGCGCTGTCGATGATGAAAAGTTCTACGATGCTGCAGGTAACATCACCGCAATCGACTATCGATATTGAGTCGCTCGGGCTCGATCAGGGCGCGCACCTGCTGATCAGGCGCGCGCTGGATCAGGTCGAGGTCGGCGGCACGCTGCGCGTCGATGCGAACTCCCCCGACTGGGACATGCACCTGCTAGCCTGGTGCCGCAGTCATGGGCATGCGGTCACCTTCACCGACGGTCATGCGCTGATCACCCGCGGCCCGTTCCAGCTGGGCCGCTGGCAGGGTGCGCAACGCAACGGACAGGCTGACCGTCGGCTCGACGGCGCCGTTGCCGATCATGCAGAACCCGGATGGGGCGTGGCCGCACGCGGCGCCACGGTCGAAGCGGGCAGCCCCGGGTTTGATTTTCGCTTCAGCGACAAATCCGAGATCTGGGCCGAATCGGCTGCCGATCTCTACAAGCAGGCCTTGTCAGGACAGTGGGATCCTGAGACCGCCATCGACTGGACACAGCCGATCGATCTTCCGGAAGAGGTTGAGAATGCCGTCGTTCAGGTCATGACCTATCTGATCGAAAACGAAAACGCCGCGCTGCTGGTGCCCGCGCGTCACCTCGGTCAGGTGCATCCGCATTTCCGCGAAGTCGTGCAACTGCTGGCGATACAGTGCGCCGATGAGGCGCGCCACGTCGAGGTATTTACGCGCCGCGCAACGCTGCGCCGTCACAATCCTTCACTATCTGGCGCAGGCGGTCAGGCATCACTGAAGACCTTGTTCGAGACCAGTGATTTTTCCAGCAGCGCTTTTCTGCTTTCGGTACTGGGCGAAGGCAGCTTCGTCAATCTGCTGAATTTTCTGCATGAGCATGCCCCCGATCCCGTCACGCGGCAGGTCGCGAAACTGGTCGCTCGCGACGAAGCGCGCCATGTGGCCTTCGGCATGGCGCATCTGGAATACCGGCTGTCGCAAGACCCCGGTTATCTCTCTGCGCTGAAAGCCGCGATCGAGCAGCGCTATGACACGCTATCCTCCAGCGCCGGGCTCAATGAAGAAGTCTTCGATGCGCTAATCCTGCTGGCGGCCGGCAGCACCAAGCCTGAAGCGATACGAGCGGGATTCGAGCGCGTGCAAAAGCTCAAACAGGACATGGCCGTCGGACGCAAGGCGCGTCTGGTGCGACTGGGATTTGCGCCGGACGAGGCCGAACAGCTATCCAGCCTTCACACTCGCAACTTCATGTAGCGGCATGTATTACACATGCTGCTCCATCCGTGAATACCGCTGCGTATCTTTCATCCCCAGATACACAATGAGCGACAGCGCGATACAGCCTGTCGCATACCAGTAGAACCAGCTCTCATGCCCGGCCTGCTTGAAGGCCAGCGCCACTGTATCTACTGAACCGCCAAAGATCGATACCGTCAACGCATAAGGTAAACCGACGCCCAATGCGCGAACCGACGTCGGGAACAGCTCAGCCTTGATGATGCCGGTAATCGCGGTATAGCCCGACACAATCAGCCAGGCACCGCAGATCAGAAAGAAAGCGACCCAAGGACTCTTCGTCTGTGACAAGGCCGTCAGCAAGGGCACCGTGCAGATGACCCCCATCACGCCAAACCAGATCAGCATCGGCTTACGCCCGACACGGTCAGACAGTGCGCCATAGACCGGCTGCAACAGCAACGCCACGATCAGATAACCAACCACGACTGTCGTCACCTGCGTCTCATCGAGTCCCACCGACAGCTTCAGAAATTTCTGCATGTAGGTCGTGTAAGTGTAGAACGCACTGGTACCGCCGATCGTGATACCGACGACCAGCAGCAACTCCCGCCAGTGCGCAAACAACGCCTTGAGCGACCCTGACGACGGCGCCGTATTGACCGCCTCGTGGTAATGATCCGTCTCGTGCATGTCGCGCCGCATCAGCAATGCATACAGCGACAGCAACGCGCCGATCGCAAACGGTATGCGCCAGCCCCAGGCCTTCAGCTCCTCAGTCGTCAGAAACACTTTTTGCAGCAACAGCAGTAACAGCACGGCAGCCAGCTGGCCGCCAATCAGCGTGGTGTACCAGACGCCGGAATAAAAGCCGCGATGACGAGGATCCGCCATTTCGGCCAGATAGGTGGCGCTGGCCCCATATTCCCCGCCCTGACTCAGCCCCTGAAGCAGACGCGCTACGATCAATATCACTGCCGCGCCAGCACCAATCTGCGCATGGGTCGGACTCACTGCAATCAGCAGCGAGCCGAAGCACATCAGCAGCACGGAGTACAGCAACGCACGCCGCCGGCCATGACGATCAGCGATCCAGCCAAAGAGGATGCCGCCTACCGGACGAATCACGAAGGCTGCCGCAAATACCGCCGCCGCTGACAGCTGCTGCGCGACCGGATCAGTCGAAGGAAAGAACGAGGGCGCGAAATACAGTGCAAACGCCGAATAGGCGTAGACGTCGTACCACTCGATCAGGTTGCCGACCGAGCCGACCAGTATCGCCCTGACGCGGGATCTCGTTCCCGGCTCGCCGGTTCCTGCGTCATTGACGGCATGATCTTTTTCGCTAAGCGTGCTCGTGCTGTCCATAGGTCTCCATTGATGGTGTTCCTCGCCGGTGCCGGCTGGCCTGATTTGAATTTCATGGCATCATAATCCGCAATACAGTGCCTTGCCGCAGATCTTGTGCCGCTGGTTTCGTGCATGAAAACCATAATGACAACATCAACGCCCGCTTTCAGTGTTCTGTTTCTGTGCATGGGAAACATCTGCCGCAGCCCCACAGCACACGGCGTATTCCTCCATCTCGTCAGGCAGCACGGGCTGGAGCATCAGGTGCGCGTGGATTCCGCAGGAACTCACAACTACCATCCCGGTGAGCCGCCGGATGAGCGCAGCCAGCGCCATGCGAAGCGACGTGGCTATGATCTCTCCGATCTCAGAGCACGTCAGCTCGTACGCGATGATTTCGAACGCCACGATCTGCTACTGGCGATGGACTGGGACAATCTCGCGCTGGCAGAGCAGCGCTGCCCGGACCCGTACCGAAAGAAGCTGCGGCGACTGACCGAATTCTGCAGGCGCCATGAGGCGCCAGTCGTGCCAGATCCCTATTACGGCGGACACGACGGCTTCGAACACGTGCTCGATCTTGTTGAGGATGCCTGTGAGGGTCTGCTGGAACATGTCCGCAAGCGCATCGTATTGCATTCATCTGAGATTCCCGGAGAACGAACATGAGCCGCTCTCGCACGCCCGTGATAGTGATTTGCCTGATTGTCATTGCGCTGCTGCTGGGCGGGTTGACGGCCACGGGCTTGCTGCGCTGGGGTGAAGAGCCAAAACAGAATTTCCAGAGCAAAGGCAAACTGGAGGTCATCTGCGAGGTGGAAGTCAGTCGCCTGAACGAGGGACTGACTCAGCCTTTCGAGGTCGACAAAATCACCATCCCGGCCGAGTTCGACTTCGAAGAAAAAACCGGCTGGTACACGGGTGAGTTCACGATCTCAAAAAACCGCAAGGGCACGCTGAAGATCGAAGGTCCGGTGCTGGAAATCTACCGGCCCGCGATGTTCAAGCGTTATGGCCTGATCGTTCTCGGCGAACATGTCACCCTCGACCGCACGAATGGCGAGTTCAAGCAGTGGATAGACCTGGACGGCGAAAAACGGCTCGATCTCATCACCGGGCACTGCAAGCGCACGACCAACGCCCCGTTCTGAGCATCCTCAGGAAACGCCAGGCACTGCGCGGCGCATGGCTTGAGCAAGTCCATACACTCTCGGGAGCGCAGAGCGTACCGTGTTGCGCGTGCGCCTGAACCAGGTGCCGTCATCACGGTGCAGTATCACCTCCACCTGATTGACGACGATGCTTCTCCTCGACGCTTGCGAGCGCACATTCCACTGATACTGATGTGAGCGTGGCACGTAATGTGCCGTGAACGACCGACGCGAGTGGCGAGGATCGGTGGTCGGCAAGCTGCCGTGGATGACCATCGAATTCCACATCAGCATATCGCCCTGCCTCAGCACCGGCGACAGACAATCCAGCGGGCCATGGCGGACAAACTCGGCCATCCGCGTCTTGTACTCGTCGCTGTTCGGGTCGCCTGATTCGCCCGGCACCCTCATCGTATGACTGCGCGGCAGCACGAAAAATCTTCCGGCCTCCGGGTGAATGTCCTCGGCGGCAACCCAGACACCAATCATCTGACCTGCCTGACCTGAATCAATATAGTGCCCGTCGCGGTGCGCCCAGGTCGTTTGATTGCCGTCGAAATACATCGTATGCACCAGCCGCCCCGGTTCACCACACAGTGCCTGCACCGCCTGCTGTATGCGCGGCTGGGTGAGCACGTCCAGGCCGGTGCTGCGGAACGCCGGATATTTTTTATCGGACAGATCCTGCAGATTCATGATCGGATATTTCATAAATCCGGCCTCGGTCAGCGCATGACGCTCGTACCGGCCAGATGCATGGCGCTCGAAAAATCCCAGCCGATCAGGCAATACCTCACGGCGGAACGCATGGATGCCTGACTCGCACAGCGCTGCGGGTACGGCATTGCGCACGACCACATAGCCTTCGTGCTCGAACCACCGACGAAAGGCCGCAGGATCGTCCGGCACAGGATAAGGTTCGATGTCGGTCGTGCCGCGCGGATGCTGCAACACCAGCTGACGTGGCGCCGGCGGAGTGCGCTCGCGCAGCTTCACTGATTTACTCTTCTTTAAGGCTTCCACATCCCCTCCCGACACCCGCTGACCTGCGTCAGTAGCACTGTAGCGATCATGGAGCGCGGGATGCTTGCGAGTTCGCAAGCGCAGTTCACCCGTAGCTTGCGCTGGCCAGCCCGACGCCGGGAAGGGGTTTGCGACTACAATCGAGGCCTTGCGCGAATCATTCCAAGAACAATTACACGCCGCGATGAATCACGATTCCCCTGCCACGCGACTGGAGCACCGCCCTCTGATCATCGCGCTGACTGGCACACTGTCGCTGGCCGTGGCGATGGGTATAGGTCGTTTTGCGTTCACTCCGCTGATGCCGATGATGCTGCACGACGGCTTGCTCGATCTGGCGAGCGCGAGCTGGCTGGCCAGCGCGAATTACGTCGGCTATCTGCTCGGCGCACTGTTATGCGCGCTTCAGCCGACACTGTGGAAACGCACTGGCTGGGCGCCATTGCGAAGTTCGATGATGGTGCGTGGCGGGTTGTCGATGACCTGCGTGCTGACCGCGGCCATGGCGCTCAACGAGCCGGCTGCATGGCCGTGGCTGCGTTTTTGGGCGGGGCTGGTGACCTCGTTCGCGTTCGTCTTTACCTCGAGCTGGTGTCTCGGTCATCTGTCGCGGCTGCAGACTCCGACCGCGGGCGGGGTGGTGTATGCCGGCCCCGGTGTGGGCATTGCGATCAGCGGTCTGCTGGCTGGCCTGATGGTGCAACTGGGATGGCATGCGGCGAGCGGATGGCTGGCCTTCGCCCTGCTGGCCACAGTCATGACGACAATGGTTTGGCACGCCTTCGGTGCGCCGGACGCCGTCATCGTGCCGGTGGCATCGGCGCAAGGCGGCGTTCCTTCGTCGGGGAGCTCGACCGAAAAAGCCGTGCTCACACTTGCCTATGGTCTGTCCGGCTTCGGTTACATCATCACCGCGACTTTCCTGCCGGTGATTGCGCGCACCGCGCTGCCCGACTCCGCATGGCCGGATTTTTTCTGGCCGATGCTAGGCATAGGCGTTGCGCTGGGCGCACTGATCGCCTCACGCATCCCATCCCACATCGATCAGCGCCTGCTGCTGATGATCTGCTACCTGATGCAGTCCGCAGGCGTTGCGCTCAGCAACTGGATGCCCTCGCTGGCCGGCTTTGCGGTCGGATCGATTCTCGTGGGCTTGCCCTTCACGGCCATCACTTTCTTTGCGATGCAAGTGGGGAGGCGCCTGCATCCGCATGCCCCGTCGGCCATCATTGGCTTGCTGTCCGCTGCGTTCGGTCTGGGGCAGATTGTCGGACCGCCGATGGCCGCTGCACTGATTGCGCATGCGCCGTCCACAGCGACCGGTTTTTCATGGTCGCTGGATATAGCCGCCGCATCTCTATCGATCGGCGCGCTGATGTATTACGGAATGGCGAAACGCTTTCCGGTCACCCACTGAGCACCGGCCTAAGGCAGATCAGCGTGAGGTGACCGGCGGATCGTTGTATAGCACCGTGATACTGATACGACGATTGCGCGGATCAGAGGGATCCTTGGGATTGAAGGGTGCAGTGTCCGCCACGCCCTCCACGCGTTCAAAGCGTGATGAAGGCATGCCGGCCTTCTCCAGCATGCGGCGCGTCGCCTCGGCGCGCTCGATGGACAGCGACCAGTTGGTGCGCTCACTGCCCGCCGGGAAAGGCGTGCTGTCGGTATGGCCCTTGACGGACAATTTGTTGGGCATCGTGGCAACCGACTTCGCCACCTCATTGATCAGCGCGGACGCCCGGGGACTCATGTTTGCCGTGCCGCTGCCGAACATCGAAAAATTCGCCTTGTCGATGATCTCCACCCGCAGGCCATCGCGCTCGCGAATGAAGTTGACCTGATTCTGCAAGTCGGACAGCTGAGGATTCTGCTGCAGCTTCTCCCGGATGTCCTGCTCCAGTTGGTCAAGCTTTTCGCGCTTGGCCTGCTCGGCGATCTGCTGCTTGAGTTCTTCGCTCAGGTTCTCGCCATACTTGGAAGTCTTGGGCTTGTCCTTCTCGGACGAGCCCTGATCCTCGCCAGGACCGGCCTCAGTGCGCGGCGTGACGCTCTCGATCAGCTGCGCCTGCTTCGGCGGCCCGGGAATGCCCTCAGGGTCAATTACCGAGACGCCTCCCAGCATGCCGTTCGAGCCGGCCGTCTGTCCGAGCGCTGCCTCACGGCGATCTGAAGGCTGAAAATATTCGGCGATACCCTGGCGCTGATCTTCGGAGGTCGAGCCCAGCAGCCACATCAGCAGGAAGAACGCCATCATCGCCGTCATCATGTCAGCGAGCGCAATCTTCCATGCGCCGCCATGAGCGCCCGCATGGCCTTCCTCAACGACCTTTTTCCAAATGACCGGCGCCTCGCCCGCAGGCGCTTCCGCCGGCGGGGCGTCTGCGGCTGGCGCGCCTTCGGCCGGCTGGTCTTCAGGTTTCTTTTCTTCTTCCGCCATCGTCGTCGGGAATCAGGTTAATGCCTGTACATCGACAGAAGTCCCCCCGGCTGGAGTCGGGGAGAACAATTACTTTTCGGAAATATAAGCGAAAGCGGGGCGGGTGTCGACCGGCGCGGCCGCAAACGGGGAATTCCTCCGCAAGGCCTACTGGCTGACCTCGAAATTCGCCATGCCCTCCAGCGCCTTCACCATCGCCGAGTGATCCCAACCCTTGCCGCCATGGGCGACACAGGCCGAGAACAACTGCTGGGCAGACGCCGTGTTGGGCAGCGACACGCCGAGGCTGCGGGCGGCGGAGAGCGCCAGGTTCAGGTCTTTCTGGTGCAACTCGATCCTGAAACCCGGATCAAAGGTGCGCTTGATCATGCGCTCACCGTGAACCTCCAGAATGCGCGATGACGCAAAACCGCCCATCAGCGCCTGCCGGACTTTCGCCGGGTCGGCACCCGCACGTGCCGCAAACAGCAGCGCTTCGGCAACCGCCTCGATATTCAGCGCGACGATGATCTGGTTCGCGACTTTCGCGGTCTGACCATCGCCATGCCCGCCGACCAGCGTGATGTTCTTGCCCATCAGCTCGAACAAAGGTTTGACTTTGGCAAAACCCGCGTCGGTACCACCGACCATGATGGTCAGCGCGGCATTCTTCGCGCCCACCTCGCCGCCGGATACCGGCGCGTCGAGATATTCGCAGCCCAGTGCCGAGATGCGCTGCGCAAAGTCCTTCGTCGCGATCGGCGAGATCGAGCTCATGTCAACCACGGTCTTGCCTTTGGACAGGCCTTGCGCAACGCCATTCGCCCCGAACAGCACGAGCTCGACATCGGGTGTATCCGGCAGCATCAGAAAAATGATGTCGGCCTTTTGCGCGACTTCAGTAGCGCTCGCGCAGATCACCGCACCTTCCTGCTGCAGATAGTCCGGGGTCTTGCTCCGGGTATGCGTGAACAATTGATGCCCTGCCTTGAGCAGATGATGCGCCATGGGGCCGCCCATGATGCCGAGTCCAATGAATCCGAGTTTTTGGGGTGTGCTCATCTGATTGTCTCTGGTGATTATTGTTATCGAGCCCGGAAGGCACGGCGTCTGCTCTGCCTCAGGGGATCACATTATGTCACGAGAGCTGTTGAGCGCATTCACTCAGGGCGTGCCGGACGCAGGTAAACGGCTGTAGTAAGCGGCAAGGCTTGCAATGTCCTTGTCTGACAAACCTTTCGCCATCACGCTCATCTGCTCGTGACGGCGTACTCCGCTGCGATATTCCTTGAGTGCCTTGATCAGATAGGCTTCGTTTTGTCCAGCGAGGTTCGGTGTGTCGGGCTGAGTCGCGATCCCGTTCTGACCATGACAGGCCGCGCACTGCGACGATCTCGCTCTGCCCGCGTCGGTTTCCGCGGTATGAGCGAGGCTGGCGCATATCAGCAGCTGCAGCGGGAAAAGCAGTGCTGATTTCATTTGCCCGCTTCCCCGGCATACGAGATGCGATAAATGGCACCCGCATAATCATCGGATACCAGCAAAGACC
>JACCDN010706602.1_pt1 | contig 10048 bp, 15 predicted proteins | sample 7441691 | NCBI WGS metagenome assembly JACCDN01 (sample SAMN15323439, study PRJNA562643) | freshwater metagenome | isolation source: river surface water | place: USA:Blue River Watershed | collected 2017-08-16
TGTTCAACAAACTAAAGCATTTTAGGAGAGTCGCAACCCGCTACGATAAGCTGGCTGTCACATATCTTGCTTTTATTCACTTTGCTGCCATTTGCATCCTTTTAAAATGAATGTCGACACGTCCTAAGTTAACGTCATCATCTAAGTCTAAGGGGACTACCACTAATTCTGGTGGAGGCACCCTTGTTACAGAACGTTCAATAGTATCAATAGTTATTTCGCCTCCGTCTCTAATAACCCTATCAGTTCCTCTGTAAAGGAGTCCTCCAAGCACTGTAGAACCTTCTTCGACTATTTGAGTTCCAGGTCTATATGTAATTGTTGTACGACGAGTTGTTTCAGTTGCATCATCAATCATAGCCAACACGTTTTCTGTAGATGTAGATAGAAGTAGTGCAACAAATGCTATGTTTGCTTTAGAAAAAGAAAAACGTTTCATCATTATAAGTTCCTCCTGTTTTTAAGATATACCAAATGGATAAGTAAAATACTCCCTCCGGCTTACATTTTCAATTAAGACAAATAAATTTTTCGTTTGTCAATAGTTACACGCTTATAAAATTAAAATTAGATGAAATATTTGAATTCGGAAAGAGCAGAAGCCGTACGCGCTGCTGCAAAGGCCAGAGGAAAATTTAGAGGAAGGCCAGCTATCTATCAGGATAAACTCGAACAGGCACGCATCCTTTACCAGAACTCCAATAAGTCCGCCAGAGAGGTTTGCTCCCTATTTGAATTCTCAAGACGACCCCTTTTCGAACACCTCAGAAAAATTCAACAAAGCAAGGATGCCAAAGGCTAAAAAATCACAGATTGCACTTCAGTGTCAAAAACGTGCCTGTTAGGCCAACTACAATCAAAAACCAAAAAAATTAAACCTCCAAGAAACGCTCTCAAGCGGCCACTGAGAGTGTTTTGTATTTATGTTGTGGGTTTCCTATAAAAACTTTTTTCGCTTCTGTGCGACGAGACTGGGAAGTTTTAGAGGTATTCTAGAGTGACCCCTCGCTCCAATTTTCTTTCAGACGGATAATTTTTCAAAAACGTAAAATTTTCCCCGTAACTGATCATCCGAGAGGATGCGCACTTATGCGCGATTGCAAAATTGCATTTTGCTAATCGTGCTGTGCTTTGCGGCCACGGGCGTGAATTGGGGTCTGCGTCGCTTGCGACAAAGCGCCGTCGTCGGAGGCAACACGTAAGCGCGCATGTCAGACTTTTTTAAAAAGCCCGCCATGACATCCCTCACTGAGTGAGTACTCCATTAGTGCACCAAGAGTGATCACGTTTGCCCGGGAGGATTTTCCACGGCCGTGATCATGAGCGCTGTCAATCCTCAAAGAAAGATGTCCTCCGATTTTGAGGAGGCGCGCTTACACAAACTAAAAAGTTTGTGCGCTTTGTCGCAAGCGACACAGACGATGAAGTCCTCATAGCCTCTTAACGTACCTCCTTGCACTAAAAAGTCGGAATCCTTCATAAGGGCATCTCGTGTTTAGAGGAACTTCATGAAAGATCAAGAGAAGGTTTTTCAGGCTCAATGCCGTGTTTTTTACACCAGGCGATGTAATCGTTAACCCCATCATAAAAAGACCAGCGCAGCGTTTCTAGGGATTTTCCTTGAAAGGTAATCAGGGTGTGAACGTTGGAAACTTTTCCCTGAAAGAGCTCCAACTTTTCATCAAAAGTGAATGAGGCCACGTACCCTTTGTATTCCATCAACGTCTAGGAAATAGCTTCTTTGAGATTCTTACCTGCTTTGAACTTAGGGAGCGTTGTTGCAGCTATCTTAATCGTTTTACCTGTTCTTGGATTACGACCGTCTCGTGCCTTTCGTTTTTTGACACTGAAGATTCCAAAACCCATAAGACGAATATCCTTTCCTTGTACGAGTTCTTTCTGGATAGATTGGATGATTGCGTTGAGAGCGCGTGTTGAATCAGCCTTTGTAAGTCCAGAGAGATCAGCAACAGAGGAAATCAGCTCTTTCTTGCTGAGGAATTCTTTTTTATTTTTGGTTTGTCCTTTCATATGAGCTCCTTTGATGTGGTTAATTTCAGATAAGAGGTGCCATGGAAAACTTTCCCATGCGCGTTTATGTGTCCTCTGGCAACGAGCGCTAAGTCGCAAGCGACGCATACCAAAGACAGAAAGAGGATACCTTTTTTATGGAAAGACGCAATAACGTTACTTACTTTTATGATTTGTGAGCGAAGTGAACTAGAGATTAGGAGTAGTGGTTTCAGCGTTGATAATTTTTTTATCCAATCTAAATAATTTGAGATGATTTTTCAGATAAAATTTTCAAAAACTTCTCCACAGGAAAAACCGGTTTAAAATAGTTTAAAATAGTTTAAATAAGTTTAGGGATCAAAAATTCCAGTATTTCTGCGGCATTGAGTGGTAGTTTTGTATTTGATATACCCCCCAAACGTATTTGATATACCCCCCAAACGTATTTGATATACCCCCCAAACGTATTTGATATACCCCCCAAACGAGTTTCATACAAAAATTATTCACACCCCCAAACGTATTTGATATACCCCCCAAAAATTGGCGGGTATATTATGTATTTTTTCCTTGCGATAACATTTGAACTTCTTCTATCAAACCATATTTTTCTTCATATTCTTCAAACCTCTCATCTATTGTTTGTACTTTTTTATGTTTAAATAAAACAGATGGTTGTTTGTTTTTGACAATCCATTTCAATGAATAAGATGGCAGATCATTTTCAATAACTGCTTTTTTTAGTTGAGACTTAAACAATCTAAACACACTTTCGCTCCCTGACTTCTCATAGAGCCTTTCGACAGAAAACTCCCATCCATCCTTGTTGTTTCCTGCGTGTCTTCTAGCTGTGCGGTAAAGAAATCTCTTCAAACCAGACGTAATATTGAAGTAAAGAGAGTCCGTTTTGAGAAGGTTTCCTTGAGCACAACAAAGCTCATACAGCCACTCAGAAAGGGTGATTCGAATGATTTGTTTATCTCTGTTGGTTTCTCGTTCTTTATATTCCCAGCTATCTATAAAACCACACCCTCCTCTATTATTTCCAACTGTCGTATCTATAAGAGTAGCTTTTAGCCTTGATAGACTCTTTTCGAGATCTTTGTGTTGTTTTTTCCCATCATGTTTATGAAGGGCTTTTAAAAGTTCATGTCTTAATATAACGATCGTACGGGAAGGAATATCACATCCCTTATTGATAGTCTCCTGCAGTTTTCCAGCAACAACTAAGATGATATCCCAGTCGTAGATACTTGCAATGAAATGATCCCTGTGTCCACTTATAACAACTCTTTTTTTCTTGTCTAAGCTTTCATAAATTATAGGCTTAGTACGATTTTTTGAGAGAGAAATGAAAGGAACATCCATCAAAGCCATTACATCTCTGACAGGTCTTAAATCAACTACATCCGTGAGATCAGAGATTATAGCCAATGATTGTTCAGATGTTAAGGTTGTTTCTATTTCTGTCCTTTTTGACTTTTTGCCTATATTTTTATTGATTTTTGAAGGAGACCTTTCATCAATAATACACTTTTCTCCAGTGGAGGAGTATTGTCGTGCATCATCTTTTTCAAGCACTCTCAAAATCTTCTTTAGAATTTTCCTAAGAAATTCTCTCATGACTTCTTCTCTTCCTTTTCTTTCTTTTCCCAGTTTTTATGGATTTCATCAATAGCAGACCATGTTCCCTTAATGTTGGAAGAAACGTAGAGAACCTGTGATGAAAGAGCATTTATCTGAGACATAAGACTACTCAGAAATATTATTTCCTCATCAAGACGCTTTAATAAATTTTTGGATTTTTGTATATCATGATCAGCCATGATGACTCCTTTCTAGTCAGTTATGGTTAGCAACGTGCAGGTGTTGAACTCATCTGTGCGTTGCGCTCAGTTTACCTCATTCTAAAATTAAGAACAATCCTTTCACCTTTTTCTAAGCGCAAACTCATTTTTTGAGTTTGCATATTGCGTATTTCGATAAATCCTCCAGATGTTATCTCCTAACGCTTTTAGCGATTTTCGATGTCTTTCTCACATCCCTGGGTGTGATAATTTCTCTGTACCCCTTCGACTTGTTACAGCGTTTTCATTTGAGATCACGCTTAAAAAAGTCATTTTTTTGTTTGTACTTTGGTATGCGTCGCTTGCGACAAAGCGCTGTTGTCGAAGACAACACATAAGCGCGCATAGTCAGCCTTTTAAAAAAAGCCTCCCATGACTTCTCTCCACGATTTGAAAACAAAGTGAGTGGATCCTTCCTACAGAAATTGTAAAATTTCTAAAGGCGCACTTAAACACGATTTGCAATCGTGGTGTGCGGCCCTGCGGGCGGCCTCAGATATTTTCTAGCAATTTTTGACTTTCCTCTCAAAGAACCCATAATATGCTATGCTTGTATATCATTGAGGTAGACAATATGCTTGCTATCAGAATTTCAAACGATATAGAAAACCGCTTACAGCAAATCGCTCATAGAACAGGAAGAACAAAAACCTATTACGCAAGAGAGGATCTTCTAAGGTTCATAGAGGATATGGAAGACGAATATCTGGCCCTTTCAAGGATAGAAACACCTACAAAAAGATGGACGCTTGATGAGTTGGAGAAGCAAGTTGACTTGGAAAGTTGAGTGGGATGATAGGGCAAGGAAAGAATTAAGAAAGCTTGATTCTCCCATCCAAAAAGAAATTTTAAGCTACCTTCGTGTTCGCATTGCAGGATCAAAAGACCCCCGTTGGAAACAAGGCCTGTTTATGGCGTTATAGGATAGGAAATTATCGTCTCATCTGTAGAATAGAGGATCACATCTTCGTTGTTTTTGTCGTAGGCGTAGGATATCGAAAAGAGGTCTACGAAACATAATAACATCTCTTTTGAGAGGATTATTTCTCTACGCCCGTGGCCATCAAGCACAGTCGATTGTCATCGTCAGATGCAATCGTACATAAGTGCGCATCCTCACGGATGATCCTTTATTGGTTGATTAATACATCTGATCTTGATATCGTTTTTTCACAAAGTAGCAGGAGGGGGGCTGCTAAGCAGACTTGAGTTATGAGCCAAGGGAGGCAAAAGATCTTGAATCACCCCCCACTAGACGATGAGGGAAGGGAAAGATTAGAATCCATTTTTGTTATTCAATTCGTAAGACGTTACTCAAATTGACACGCAACCCCTAGAAGAATAGAATGTGAGGAAGAAGTATGAAATTCTCTTCAGGAGAGACAAAAATGAGAAAGATATTTTTTTGGGTTTTTTGCTTTTCACTGATTTCATCTGCTGCTTGTGCGGGCCTCTTTGGACGGACTGTAATGATGGCAGAAGAGTTCATAGAAGTTTCACGAAGGAGCATGAGCACAATGAGAATAACAACTGGATTTAGACCAGAAGTCCAACCACCCATTTTATTTCAACGAGTGGCACAACAGAGAAGGGTTTTCTTTTTGGATGATAACCACGAATTTTATGTCCCTCTTGACGAAAGTCTTGTCTCAACGCCTGAAAAATCCACATTAATGATCACAAAGGAAGACAACCACTCTGTCAGGGTAGACCTAAATCAAAAAAAAAAGTAATCGGAGACACCAACCATTCAATCATAAGTAGCCCTGTTTCTATACCAGTCTATAAAAACAGTAGTTCCATCAGAAGAAAGGTTGCAGCATTAGTTGATTCTGTTTTTGACAAACGCCTCCTTGTCTCATCTTTTGATAGCTATCCTTTTGTCACTAACTGCTACTTAGAATCTACATATGACTCTTATTGTGGAAGAGGTACAGCAACGTTAATCAGCCCATATTGTTTGGTTACAGCAGGGCATAATTTATGGCATAATGGAAAATTTCCAACAAGAATCATGTGTTCTATAGGAATGAATGGCAACCTAACCATAGACACCTCAAGAGTGAACACTTTTTACGTTCATCCAAAATATATAGAATCTGAAAACTCAGACTATGACATGGGAATCGTTAGAATTGAAAAGCCATTTGGTAAGACCTATGGATCAATGTCTTTGAGCATTTATGACACCAAAGATCTCGTTGGAATGTTTGTAAACGTTACTGGATACCCAGCTCAAAAGAAGTTTCACGAGATCCTCTTTGACAGGCTATCTAACCATATGTACACAATGAAAGGTGCAATAAGATCCATTACTGATCACCAAATGCACTACGAAGTTGACACATCTGGTGGACAAAGTGGCTCAGCAGTTTGGATTGATAATCAAAATAATAGTGCTGATTGTATTGCTGTACATACACACGGTAATAAAATCGATGGAAATGGAGCAGTAAGAATTACAAACGAAAGCGGAGAAACACTGAAGGAGTGGCTTTTAAAGCTCGAAAGAGATGGGGAAAGTCGAGTGGAAAGTAATTAGAGGTCACTTATCAAATAAGATGAGAAGAAAAATGAAACATTCAAAAATTCAAAATGATCCTAAAAACCAAGTTGAAGCCAGAACTTATTTAAGGACAGCCTCAGAGATATACAGAAAGGATAACGACTTTGATGCCTTGATGAGGGCTTTGATGGACGTGGTTTATGCACAAGAGGGCCATGAAAAGAAATTACCAGTCGCTAATCTTAACACTTCCAACTTTCATCAAGGGGAGACCGTCCTGTAGCTTAAGAAAAAATGAAAGTCATAGAAAGAATAGGATTGTTTGAGGAAGAAGCTGAACAGTAACTCCTGCGGAAATTGAAAAATTTCTATAAAAACTCATTGACATCGTAAAAACGTAAGGAGAATATTTACAGTAAACAGAGAGTAATAAATGGGCATTCTCTGTTTAATGGAGTTAACAAAAGAAAAGGGAGTTCACCATGCATAAAAAATTAAAATTTTTACAAAACATGGCCACGTGCCTCGCCACAATAGCCGCATTTGTGTTATCCGCAGGACCTCTGTTCGCAGGATGGGTATACGATGGCAATGATGATAATAACGGCCATCCTCGACGTCTGGTTCGAGTGGTGTTTGGAACTGCTAGAGAGTGTTCACCTAACTGTGTCATCGGTTAAACAATGACCCCAGCTGGAGCCTGCCTTCAAAATATACATGAAGTTGAGAAATGGTCAAAGCCCAATTTTGTAAAGGCGCTGTCCATTTCTCAGCAATTTTCTGAATCGCACAATAAATGAGCTTAAAAAGTGCAGATTCACTGGTAAAAGCGCCTTTTGTTTTGGTGTATTTTCTGACCTGGCGATGAAAGCCCTCAATGGCATTAGTCGTATAAATCAGCCTTCGAATTTCGCCAGAATATTGAAAAAAATGGCTCAAATGCTCCCAATTTGATTGCCAGGATTTTATAATCATAGGGTATTTTTCTCCCCACTTTTCTTCTAATTTTAAAAGATTATACTCAGCAGTATCTTTATTAGGAGCTTGATAAACTTCCTTTAAATCATTCATGAATTCTTTTTGATTTTTGCTAGCGACATATTTTAGAGAATTACGAATTTGGTGAACAATACATAACTGTACTTCTGTTTTAGGGAAAACTCCTTTAATCGCCTCAGGAAAGCCTGTAAGTCCATCAACGCAAGCAATAAGAATATCTTGGACTCCTCTCTGTTTTAAGTCATTTAAAACACCTAACCAAAAATTGGCACCTTCCGACTCCGCAATATAAAATCCTAGAATTTCCTTGTAACCATCCTGAGTAACTCCCAGAATGTTGTAAATGACCTTCGTCATAACCTTTCCATTTTCACGGCTCTTAAAATACATTCCATCCAGAAAAACAATTGGATAAATAGCTTCCAAGGGACGGCTTCTCCACTCAGTAATAAGAGGGATAAGCTTATCCGTTACAGCGCTAATTGTACCTGGGGAAACATCAAAATCATACATCTCCTTCAGGTGAGAAGCGATATCCTGATAGCTCATCCCTAGACCATATAGCCCTAATATTTTGTTGTCTAAAGAAGCATTTAAAACTGTTTGACGCTTCTTAACAATTTGAGGCTCAAAGCTTCCTTCACGATCACGAGGCGTTTCAAGATCAAAGGCACCCATAGGGCTTTTGATCGACTTGATACTCTTACCATTTCGACGATTCTGATTCTCTGGTTCCTCAAGGCAGTTTGCCATATGGGAGGTTATTTCTCCTTCCAAAGCAGCCTCTAAAAATTGTTTCATCAAGGGGGTAAAGATACCATCTTTGCCCACAAGAGCCTTGCCTGCCTTCATATCGGCTATAGCTTTATTTTTAAACTCTTCAAAATCAAACGTGTGTTCTTCTTTTTCTATCGACATCGGTCAGTCCTTTCTTCATTTGGCTAGGTTCTTTCCTAGCAGACTGACACAGTTCAGAAAACACTCCCAACTGCTACTCATACTATCCCAGATGCCCCGCATCATCATCCAGCTGGTGTCGTTCGCACTGCAACCCAATTTAACTCTGATGATGTAAACATAGGAAACTTTATGCGAGATACTCTTCCAGCCATTAATGCTCTAACCCATATCGAGCTTTGGATTAATCCGATCATGGCTACACATCATACCGACGCTTTCTTGGCTGAGTTAGGAGCTCAAGCAAATGCTTACATAAATGGTGCTCCAGCTGGCGTGCTGACGTTTCAAATAAGAAATAAATAAATACAATTTCTAAGCACATACACGATTGCACTTGCAGTCGCGTATGTGCTTCATAGCTTCATAGTCTTTGACGTAAAATAAGACAAAAAAACCCCTCGGATACAATTTTAATGTGGATCATTAATCTTACAAATTCTTAATTTGAAGCTGGTTTTCTCAGTCAGAAAGGACTTAGGACGTTCTCTTGTCCTTCAACAAATAGCATTTTAATGGCCCTAGGATCTTTTTTAGGTTTGGTACGGTGGGGCTAAATAATCCACTTTTGCTTCTGTAGCCTCACTTAAAGTTTCTTATGGGCCGCTGACCTTATACCATACACATGCACTAATTGTGTTACCGCTTTAGTGTGTAGTATCATATGTGTCTGAATCGAGAAATTGACACAACAGGACTTTCACCTGTTAGATTGCAGCCTTGTCGGCCGCTCCCAGCCCCTCCTGCTATTTTGTGAAAAAATCAATATCAGATCTCTTCCATATCTAATAGCCTTCTCGAGAGCGTCTTAAAGCTATAGCAAGTTCGTTAGCTTCTCTAGATTCCAGAGAATGGCGTATCTCGGCTTCTAGAGAGAGATGTATAGCTAGGACGTGTCGACATTTGATTAGATAGGTTGTATATTGCCTCTATAATAAACAATGAGGAGGCAAAAATGTATGCATTACGTGACGACCAATGGGAGAAAATAAAGGATTTCTTGCCAGGAAAGAAGGGAGATCCAGGCAGAACAGCAGGAGACAATCGAAAATTTATATCAGCAGTCATGTGGGTCGCCCGCAATGGTGCGGCATGGAGGGCTTTACCACCCGAATATGGGAAATGGCCGAACGTTCATAAAAGGTTTATGCGATGGGCTAAAGCGGGTATCTGGCAGATGATTTTTAATACTTTAGCCGCTGATGCAGATACAGAGTGGATCATGATAGATTCAACAATGATTAGAGCGCATCAGCATGCTGCTGGTGCAAGAAAAAAATATAGCCAATGGTATGCCAGCACAAGAGCTGGGAAGGTCCCGCGGCGGTTTCACTACGAAGATCCATGCAGCCTGTGATGCATTGGGCAATCCCCTGCGTTTTTTTATTACAGCTGGTCAACGTTCGGACTATATAAAAGCCTTGGATTTAATTGAAGGGTATGAATTCCAAGCGCTGCTTGCAGATAAGGGCTACGATGCAAATTATATCGTAACCGCCGTTGGAAAAGCTCAGGCGGTTATTCCGCCCCGATCGATGCGCAAATCTCCGCGGGATTATGACAAAGAACTTTATAAAGAGCGTAATCTTGTAGAAAGAATGTTCAACAAACTAAAGCATTTTAGGAGAGTCGCAACCCGCTACGATAAGCTGGCTGTCACATATCTTGCTTTTATTCACTTTGCTGCCATTTGCATCCTTTTAAAATGAATGTCGACACGTCCTAA
>JACCDN011106860.1_pt1 | contig 10048 bp, 10 predicted proteins | sample 7441691 | NCBI WGS metagenome assembly JACCDN01 (sample SAMN15323439, study PRJNA562643) | freshwater metagenome | isolation source: river surface water | place: USA:Blue River Watershed | collected 2017-08-16
AAACATGTTGTTATCTGGCCGGATAACGATACAGCTGGACTTAAGTACGCAACGCGTGCAGCACAAGCTGTTTTCAATGCAGGTGCAGCTTCCATTGCTATGCTCAAGATACCATCCGATAAACCAGTAAAATGGGATGCGGCAGATGCGATGGCAAGTTTTATAGACATCAAAGCCTTTATCGAGGGGATGCAAGTATCCTGGCAACCTGAAGTTACACCAATTGCCCCGTCTAAAAATAAATTTAGATCGCTATCTACGATAGAAGATTTTCTAGCACGGTATGTCTATATTGAAGAACAGGACAGAGTATGTGATCTACATAAAAGACCAAACCGTTGTCTTGCAAAATTACAAGAATTTAAAAACACCACTGCAAATTGCTTGCACGAAGTTCCATTGTCCACATCATCGAATTCTCAAAAAACACGTATAGAACCCATATGGCGCGCTTGGCTCACACACCATAATCGAAAAAATGCTCAAGGAGTTTGTTATAAGCCTGGAAAAGAAAAATTAGTTCGTGATGTTGATGGATTTTACTGGCTTAATCAGTTTTACCTGCCGGTATTTACACCTACAGAAGACGAAAGTCTACTAAGCATATTCTTTGAGCATATGGAATATCTATTCCCTATCGAAGAGGAACGCACATGGTTTATCGACTGGATCGCATTTAATCTGCAATACCCAGAGCGACGCTGCAAAGTCACGCCTATGCACATATCACTTGCTCATGGAACAGGGCGCGGCTGGTTGGTGAAGTTAATGATGAAGCTGCTAGGCACCTGGAATTGCACCAAGACCAAGATGAGCGTGCTGTGTAGCGACTATAACGGTTTTCATGACTATCTCAACAACAGTCTATTCTGCGCGATAGAAGAGGTCAGAGAAAGTGGTAAACGCTATGAGATATCCGACAGCATTCGTGATTTGCTGACTGAAGATGAATTAGAGATTAATTGCAAGTATGGCACCAAGCAAACTCAGCCTGTCTACACGAACTTCTTCTTTATGTCAAATCATCCAGATGCACTCGTCCTCACTCATGAAGATAGGCGCATCAATGTTTTTTTCGGACCTCTTGCACCGCAAAGTAATGCTTATTACACCCGATTATACGAGTGGTTAGATACGGTGGCAGTTGATCAGTTGTTTCACCATCTGATGCGTCGGGATTTGAGTCAGTTTAATTGGCAACGTGCATTTGATAACGAAGCAAAAGCAGACATGATTTGCAACAATCGCACACCGACCGAGATCTTGTTTTGGGATTTCATGGAAACAGCCAGATCGCCTGTCATGACCTTTGCACAAATCAAATATAACATGCGACATCTAGCAGAAGATGGGCCAGCCGCGATAGATATCGACGAGAGGCAGCTTATTAAACTGCTGCAACACCATTGCAGGCAAAGCAAACCAGTTAAAGTACTGGGCAAGCGTATGCGTCCGTGGATATTGAACTCAACGAAACGGTTTACCCATGAGGAAATTTGTGCCTTCCTGACAAATTGTGAAAAATCATATTGAGACAACTAGGAGATAATCGATGACATCAAAGCGCAATATGGCGAACATCCACAGGAGATCGCTTTCTTATCGCCATGAAAAAATCTTAGCGGTTCCGTCTAGTTCCAGACTTAAAAATATACTGGAACTTTGTATCTTGTTGAAAAATATATGTCTTATTCCTAATAGTTCCACGGTTCCACTTAATAGCATAAAACATATATTCATAATTTGTATTTGTACATATTACAAATATTGCTATATGCATAGAGTTTTTAAGTGGCAGTGGCCCTGGAACAAGTGGCACTGCGATGCATGTGTTTTATTTGAAGTGCAACTTAGCCAAACGCGAAGTGTAGCATGAAGCAGACTCATGCATTGTGCTTAGACCTCGGCACCACCACTGGTTGGGCGTTGGTGCAGTCGCAGCAAGTAACGCGAAGCGGTATTGCGAATTTTCAACCTAGACGGTTTGATGGCGGTGGCATGCGTTACGTGAAGTTCCTCAAGTTCTTGAATGATCACCAGAGCCAAGCACAGACGATTACAGCCGTTTTCTATGAAGAGGTAAGACGTCACTTAGGCGTTGACGCTGCGCACGCTTACGGTGGCTTTCTCGCGGTCTTAACGGCATGGTGTGAAAACAATCAGATCGCTTACGAGGGCATCCCAGTTGGCCGCATCAAGAAACACATTGCAGGCAAGGGCAATGCGAGTAAGCAACAGGTCATCACAGCGGTCACAAGCTTAGGCCACAAGCCTGTAGATGATAACGAAGCAGACGCGATTGGTATCGCATATTGGGTTATTACAAATCGATTGGGAGAAAAACATGTTGGTGTGGACAGCAGAGCAAGTTGCAGCACGATTTGATGAAGCGGTGAATGTATTGCAGGTATTGCCGCAGCCTAAATCCTTAGGCTATGCCAAGCGTTGGCCGACGATGATGTATCTGCCGCGTGAGCTTGAACGGCAGACCCCAGCAGCAATGCGCATAGCTGCAACGCCACAGCAGGTTACACGCATGGAAGAAACGCTCACCTGGATCACGTGGGTAGAGCCTGACGTACGGCATTTGATTTGGCTGCGTGCAGAAGCCTTGCCGTGGCGTACTATCGCGTGTCAAAGAAATTTATCGAAGACGACAGCACAACGTTATTGGCAGCAAGGCTTGCAAGTGATTGCAGATAAGCTGACACAAATGAACTATCAATCGTTGGCAAGCGATCCAATGCTGTTAGTTGTTTGATCAAAACCAAATGTCAGACACAGCGTTGTAAAAAATAATTTAAATATTTCAAAATTTTTCCGTGTGCTGCTGTGGGTTCTTGACGGTTCAATGAGTACAAATGAGGGAACTTGATGCTTATTGTGGAGAAAAATAGTTTGGGACAAAACATGATTTTTTTGCTATGATTCTCGCTACTCTCAGCAGAGCAACGCATTGAAGAAAAGTAGTTTTGATCGATGTGTTTCTCTGCATGACATGCAGTGTATACGCCACGGGTCCTTCCTGGCGTCATTTTTTGATCGGGCCGCAGAGCCGCCGGATTTGCCTAGCGATAGGACTTTTTAAGTAGGTGAACAGTGAACATCTGATGGCTTTAAAAAATTACGAAAACAACCTAAATTTGCCTAATAAACAATCAAAAACACCCTTTTAGCACAATTGATCACTAAAAAGTAGGTGTTCACCGTTCACCTAAAATAGCCCTTTTTTACTAGACAGGTGAACACCTTAAATCATCGGAGGAAGCGCATGCATAAAAAGCTTCGCAAATCTAAAAAATATTTCCAAGCGGTACTTGCCAATCAGTCGTTGGGATTGCAACGCGATAGAGTCACCTTAAAGCAGCTAGAAGATTCATTAGTTAGCCGTGATGAAGTTAATGCAGACCTACGCCGCTTACATGCACAAATCACAGCGAGTTGGCGAGCCTGGCCTAAGCAAGTGGCAACTGAGCTGGCTAAACGAATCAACGCAGATCCTGCACGTGTTGAAGTTTTACTGCAAAAGCATATTGATGAGCACCTAGAGCAGTTCGCCAACGATTGTCCGACACTATAAGCACAACCTTTGATGAAAACACTTACTCTTGAGCATTGGTCAGTTGCCAAACTGAAGCCATATGCTAACAATCCGCGCCGCAACGACGATGCTGTTGAGCAGATGTGTGCGGCGATTCGTGAGATGGGATTTAAAGTCCCGATCATTGCACGCAGCAACGGAGAGGTAGTCGATGGGCATCTACGACTAAAGGCAGCGACGCAGTTGAGGCTTGAAACTGTCCCTGTAATTCTAGCCGATGATTTGACGCCTACCCAAGTTAAAGCCTTTAGGATTTTGATCAACCAATCGGCACACTGGGCTGACTGGGATGATGAGCTGCTACGTATAGAGATACAGGCACTGGATAAGCTCGACTTTGATTTGAGTCTGATTGGATTTTCAGACAAGGAGCTTGATGCCTTGTTAGCAACTGATGATGACGAAGCGACGCTTGACGAAGAGGTTCCCGTCATAGAAGAAAAGATCATTACTAAGCGGGGGGATTGTTGGCAGCTAGGAGAATATCGTGTCTTATGTGGAGATGCAACGTTACGTGCAGATGTCGATACCTTGATGGCAGGCGAAAAAGCCAACATGGCATTTACCGATCCGCCGTATAACGTTGATTATGCTAATACGCCTAGAAACAAGGCTGCTGATCGTGACTGTCAGATTGCTAACGATAATTTAGGGTCTGATTTTTACTCTTTCTTGCGAACTGCGCTGACACATCTGTTAGCTGTGACGCAAGGTGCTTGTTATGTAGCGATGTCGTCTAGCGAGTTAGACACCTTGAAACGTGCCTTTTGTGATGCAGGAGGCAAGTGGTCGACATTCATCATCTGGGTTAAAAATGCGTTTACGTTGGGACATTCTGATTATCAACGACAATACGAACCCATACTGTATGGATGGCCGGAAGGTGCAAAGCATCATTGGTGTGGTGCGCGTGATCAAAGTGATACTTGGTTTATTGACAAGCCAGTGCGTAACGACCTGCATCCAACTATGAAACCGATTGAGTTAGTGCAGCGTGCGATTACTAACTCTAGTCGTAGAGGAGATATTGTTTTGGATGTTTTTGCAGGTTCAGGCAGTACCTTGATGGCGTGTGAGCAGACGGGCCGACGCGCACGACTTATGGAATTATCGCCGCAGTATGTAGACGTCATTATTAGACGTTGGCAAGCCCATACAGGACAACAAGCTGTTCGCTTAAGCGATGGAATTGCGTTTGATGCGTTACAAACAGCGTAAGGTATTTAGTTTGTGTCTTTAAAGTTGAATATAGGTTCGCCCAGTTGTGGGCGTATCTATATGTCTGCCAAACATATTAAACAGGCTAGAAATTAGCGTCCCAAAATCTGGGTTGGCCTACTTGAATACGCATTAATCATGCGTTTATCTGGTCGTGCTTATGCACAGCATCGTGATATTTCACACACAGCAGTACAACAAGCTATTCGCTTAGTTGATGGCACAGAATTTAAATATTTTAAATTTTAGCAAGGAGAGAAGTTATGCATGCTTTACAGCAATTGGAAGATATTACACAAGGAGTAACGATGATTAGTCGTGAAATTGCAGAGTTATGCGATAAGCAGCATAAACATGTCATCCGAGATATTCGAGACATGTTTACGGAGCTGAAAATAGATGAGCCCAGATTTGGGCGCATCCATATTAATCAGGAAAATAGGCGCAATGTGATAAACACTACGATGACGCATTGAATGCCATCAGACACGTAAGCGACAAAATATAAATCACCTGGAATTTCAGGAGATCTATTTTGATGCATGAAACCGGCAATAAGTACAATGAGCCACAACATAAATTTATCGTTATGTTAGAACAAGGAAGTGACAAATTATATTTTGATGATTTGCACATTAAAGGGGAGAAAATGAGATGAAAAATTTAAATCACATTAATGAGCTACAGCATAAAATCACTATAAGCAGCCATGATATGGCTGACATTTGCGGGCTAAATCATCAAATAGTTCTTGATGATATTAGTTTCATGTTCAATATGCTCGATAGACACCCGTTACCTTATTATCAATGCAATCGAGATAACACCGGCAAAAAACGGTGTGAATATGTATTGCCTCTCTCATTAGCGATGTATTGGGCTTGTGGTTATGATCGTCGCTATAGCGATCAATTAATTCGATATCTGCTAATGAAAGATGATGCACCAAATTCCTGTTTATTGTTAGAGTTGTGGGATGATGTCACTACTTTAAAAGCGCAGTATGAGTTGCTGAATGATGAATTACAGAGATCAACCAAGTAACTTTCGTAAGAGATTGAAGTTGCTAAACCGATTGACTTAATAGTTGCTATAAACGAGTAACTTTAAAAAGGAACATAATATGGGGTTGTCGATCCGAGCTTATGCACGGCATCGTGGTGTATCACCTGGAGCAGTGCATAAAGCACTTAAATCAGGACGAATAACCAAAGAAACTGACGGCACAATTGACCCGGATAAATCAGATAAAAATTGGCGTAACAATACAAAAACCAGCTTGCAAAGCATCATCACTAGTGATGATGCTGTCAGCGATCTTGAACGTGACCGGTATGATGAAGTCATAACAGCACGTGAAATTGTTAAAGTCGCAATTAATCGGGTTAAATTGCAACAAGACCGAAATGAAGTAACACCTATTGATGACGCATTCAAAAAAGTGGGTGATATGGCTGTACGCTGGCGCGAAGGGTTTGAAATACTACCTGCAAGAATTACCTCGTTGGTATCGGCTGAATTAGAGACAGACGAACATATCTGTTACGTTGCCTTAGATGCACTCGTACGCCAACACCTAGAAGGATTAGCCGATGCGGCAGAGCTAACACATCCACGCTTACATACTTGTTATCGCAAGCGTTTTAAACCAGCAGAATACTTATCACTGTCTATGTGGTCAGATAAATACCATAAGTTATGTAGCAAATCTTCGGCAGAGCCTGGCTTGTGGCGTACGAATCGTACACCTTATCTCAAAGAAATCATGGATAATTTAACGTCGGTATCGCCAGCGCAGCGAATTGTTTTTATGAAAGGAGCGCAGCTAGGTGGTACAGAGATGGGATTGTGCTGGCTGGGCTATGTTGTACATAAAAATCCAGGAACTTTCATGATGGTTGAACCGACGGTAGATATGGCTAAGCGCCATTCGCGTCAGCGAATTGAACCGCAAATTAATGCAGTACCTGAGCTAAACACATTAATCCCACCTGCACGGCAGCGTGATTCTGGAAATACAATGCTCAACAAAGATTTTCCTGGAGGTTCACTGGTATTGACTGGGGCTAACAGTGCTGCAAGTCTACGTTCAACACCGGCGCGATATATCTTCATGGATGAAGTGGATGCGTATCCAGTCGATGTTGATGGTGAAGGCGATCCAATTGCCTTATTGGAGCGGCGCGCGGTGACATTTGCGTATCGGCGTAAGATTTTATTGGTGAGTACACCGACGCTGCAAGCCACCTCGCGCATAGCGAGAGAATTTGAACGTTCGGACAAGCGCTATTACTTTGTGCCCTGCCCATTTTGCGAGTACAAGCAGCGTTTAGTGTTTGGGCGTTTGCATTGGCAAGAAGGTAATCCCAAGACGGTACAATACAGTTGCGTGGCATGTGAAAGACTGATCGATGAACGGCATAAGATGACAATGCTAGCGCAAGGAGAGTGGCAAGCAACTGCAAAGGGTGATGGTACCACATTGGGTTATCATTTATCGTCACTGTACAGTCCTATAGGCTGGCAAAGCTGGGCAGAGATAGCGCAACTGTTTGAGCAATCCCAAGCACGACCTGAGCTTATGAAAACCTTCATCAACACGATGTTAGGCGAACCCTTTGCCGAAGGGTTTGAAGCGCCAGAATGGGAGCGTCTCTATGAGCGACGTGAAAATTACGCGATAGGCACAATGCCTGAAGGTGGACTGTTCTTAACGGCAGGCGTTGACGTGCAACGCAATCGCATTGAATGCGAAATTGTCGCATGGGGACGCAATAAAATTTCTTGGTCGGTGGACTATCAAGTGTTGGATGGCGATACCGCGCAGACTTCAGTTTGGCGTAAGTTAGAGAAACTGCTTAATACCGATTGGCCGCATGCCTATGGCAATACCTTCCCTATACGAGTCATGTGTATAGATTCAGGTTATGCCACACAAACTGTGTATGATTGGGTTAGACATCATCCGCAAGCAACGTGGGGTGCGAGTGGGGCACGTGCATCAACGGCTAGAACCGTAACTGCAATTAAAGGGTGTGCGGGCGATCGATCACTGTTACATTCCGTAGCGCGCACACATATCGGCGGTAAACGCTTAGGGATTAAACGCTGGAACATCAGCAGCTCGGTTGGCAAAGAAGAGCTGTATCGTTGGTTACGGTTACCCAAACCCACGGATGAAGCATTAGCCCAAGGTGAGCCTTATTCGCCAGGTAGCTGTCATTTTCCGCTGTATGGCGAAGAATATTTCAAACAATTAACTGCTGAGCGATTGGTAACGAAAACCCACAAAGGATTTCCAAAAATGATTTGGGAGAAAGATCCAACACGTAATAACGAGGCGCTAGACTGTCGCGTATACGCAAGAGCTGCAGCCAGCATTTACGGTATAGACCGTTTTAAAGAAAGCGACTGGCAGCGTTTGGAGGCTGCTGTAGGTACGAAGCCAACAACCGCAGTTAAGCCGATTAAAAAAACTAAATTACCGATGGAAATATTCAAACAGCGCCCAGCGATACCGTTTGATCTGACTGGGTTTGATCCATATAAGGAGTGGTGGTAAGTGGATACTTTAGGGACCTTATATCAACGTCTCAATGAAGCAGAGACCGCGTTACATAGGTTGATGACGGGTGAATTAGAAGTCACGGTTTCGGTAGGTGGTTATGGTGCGACTACGTATGCCCAAGTCGATAGCGCAAAACTTAGTGACTATGTGACACGTTTGAAATGTCAGATAGCCGTATTGGAGAGACGGTCACGCCGTGGGCCTTTGTTAATGCGCTTTTAATCGTATGTATAAATCACTGATTATCGATGCCCATGGTAATCCCTTGGCGCAAGGCACCGCACATCGCGGCGCATCCTTACAGACAAGAGAGCTATCCAGTTGGCAGCCAGCGCTAGCTTCAGCCGATGCAGACTTACAGCGTGAGTTACCCACCTTAGTCTCACGCTCACGTGATTTAGTGCGCAATCACGGTGTAGCGGCTGGTGCGATACAAACACTGGTGGACAACGTGGTGGGCACGGGTTTACGTTTATCAGCGTTACCCGACTATAACGCATTGGGTTATGACAAAGGCTGGGCGGATGCATGGTCACGGAATGTAGAAGCCTTATGGCGTAGTTGGGCGGAGAGTACTGCGTGTGATGCAGCGCAGAGCTTAACGTTTGCCGGTTTAACGGCACAGGTATTTCGTGCGAGCTTAGTCAACGGCGAAGCCTTGGCGTTACCCTTGTGGTTACCGGGGCGCGGGCAGTTTGCAACGAGTATTCAGTTAGTAGAATCCGATCGCTTGAGTACACCGTCACATAGGCTGGACGATGAAACTTTGCGAAGTGGCATAGAAATCGATAGCTACGGTGCACCCATGGCGTATTGGATTTGTCGCAAGCATCCAGGTGATTCATTTGGGGTGACAATTAACGATTGGCAGCGCATTCCTGCACGTACCTCATTTGGGCGACCGCGTGTGTTGCACGTGCACGACAAGGAGCGCACCGGACAACGCCGTGGCAAACCTTTGTTAAGCAGCATCTTGCCGTTATTTAAGATGCTCGATCATTACGAGAATTCTGAATTACAAGCGGCGGTGATGAATGCCATGATCGCTGCATTCGTTGAGACCTCCTTAGATGGCGAAGCGATCAGCGATATGTTTGGTGGATCGTCTGAAGATTACATCACGGCACGCAACGCGTGGCAGGTCAAGTTGCAGGGTGGCACTGTGATACCCGTATTCCCTGGAGATAAGGTCGCACCGTTTACGCCGAGCAGACCGAATACCGCGTATGCTAATTTTGTGGAAAACATATTACGACACATAGGGGCCGGTTTGAACTTGCCGTTTGAATTGCTGATGAAGGATTTTTCTAAAACTAATTATTCATCCGCACGTGCGGCATTGATGGAAGCCTGGCGTTATTTCATGGGTAGACGGCTTTGGCTTGCGACTTACTGGGCAAAGCCGGTGTATGAGCTATGGTTGGAAGAGGCTATCAATCAACAGTTAATCGAAGCACCTAATTTTTATCGCAATAAAGCGTTGTGGAGTCGCAGCAAATGGATAGGCCCGGGACGTGGTTGGATCGATCCGGTTAAAGAAGCAGAAGCATCCAAGATACGCATGCAAATCGGTTTATCCACTCTAGAAGATGAATGCGCCATGCAAGGCTTAGATTGGGAGGAAGTGCTAGAGCAGCGTGCACGTGAGCAAGCGAAGTTAC
>JACCDN011112735.1_pt1 | contig 10048 bp, 10 predicted proteins | sample 7441691 | NCBI WGS metagenome assembly JACCDN01 (sample SAMN15323439, study PRJNA562643) | freshwater metagenome | isolation source: river surface water | place: USA:Blue River Watershed | collected 2017-08-16
GCAACAGCCTTGTTGCCATCAGCCAATTGCTCGGCCATGATGCCCGAACCGATGACCGCACACAACAGTGCGGCGGTGCCCAGCAGTTCTGACAAATATCTTTTCCAGTGAATCATTTTGCGGCTAAGTCGCGTGCTGTGTTTTGCAGCGTTAATTTGTTCAAACTGCTGGAAGGCAGACTCGTAAAAATTTCAAGACGACGCTTGATGAGATGCAGGGTTTGCGAAAAAGCCTCCAGCTTTTCAGCATCTGTGCCAGTGCCCGCAGAAGGATCGGCGTAACCCCAATGCGCTGTAGCAGGCTGACCAGGCCAATAGGGGCAAACTTCGCCAGCAGCGTGGTCGCAAACCGTGATGACCAAATCCATGTGTGGTGCATTTGGCTCTGCAAAAACGTCCCAGCTCTTGCTGCTCAAACCCTCCGTTGCAATGCCAGCTTTTTCTAACGTGACAATGGCCAATGGATTGGGCGTTTGATTTTCTCTAGGGCTACTGCCTGCTGAGTAAGCTTTGAATTTGCCTTTGCCCAAATGATTCAACAAGGCTTCGGCCAAGATACTGCGAGCCGAGTTATGGGTACATAAAAAAAGTACGTTCAAGGGTTTTGATTCAGTCACTTTGGGATCCTTCACTTAACAGGTTTTGCAAATTGCATCAGGGCTGACTTCACAAGCCTCCCCTTCGCAACAGTTTTGGGATAAGTACGACAGCACAGCATTCATGCGGTCAAACTGAGCTCGATAAATCAAGTTGCGGCCGCTGCGCTCTTGAGAAATCAAATCGGCATTCATGAGCTCTTTCAAATGAAAAGAAAGTGTGTTGGCAGGTATGCCCAAGTCTTGTGCAATCAGCGCAGGCGTGATGCCCTTGGCACCTTTCACAACCAGTGCGCGAAAAATCTGAAGCCGATTGGGCTGAGCCAGGGCTGCGAGTGCTTTGATGACGTATTTATCTTCCATATTTCGATAGTAATGGAAGTATGTGACAGTTTTATTTCATCCAACTCAGAACAGTCTCCTTGCCGTACAGAAGAATCCAAATTTTCACAATTTCGTCATGCTTCAAATCTAAAGTCTCAAATTATTTGACACTTTAAGAGCCCAAAAATGAAATCCAAATTTCTAAGTTCACTTTTCATAGCTGCATCAATGACAGCCCTTACCGGCTGTGGTGTGAGTGACACGACAGAACTGGCCCCAAAGGCCACTTTGGTGGGTCGGTACGCTCTGAACGCTGGCGCAGGTGTTTCAGAAATTGTGGCTTACCACGCAGAAAGTCGCTCTGTCTTCATCACGGTTGATACGTCAACAGCGCCCTCTTCTTTCCAAAGAATTTCGCTCAAAAATTTAACCAGCACAGTCCTTGCCAACCCTACTAACGCAAGCAATCTAGAAGCTGGTGGGGTGATATCTGTTGCACAACATGTGAATGGCAGCGGCTTTACTGCAGGTGGTGTGCAAACCTTGGCAATTTCTGGCAACTTGATGGCCATTGCAGTGCAGGCAACACCTAAAACAGACTTAGGAGTTGTGGCCTTTTATCGTCTTGATGCACAAGGAAATGCTTCTTACCTGAAAAAGGTAACAGTGGGTAGCCTACCTGATGGCATGGCTTTCAGTCCTGATGGCAGCAAATTGGTCATTGCCAACGAAGGCGAATTGAGCGTCAACTTTGCTACCGACGGCATTGACCCTGTAGGTAGCATTTCTATCATTGCAGTCGCCAACGGCATACCTGCAGACTCTGCGACCACTCTCGACTTTTCTGCATTCAACGCAGGCGCCAATCGTGCCAATGAACTGCCTGCCGAAGTGCGAATTGGCCGTCCTGGCGCTACGGTGGCCCAAGACATGGAGCCCGAATACGTCACCATCAGTGCAGACAATTCACAAGCATTTGTAACCTTGCAAGAAAACAACGCTGTTGCCGTTGTGAACCTAGCAAGCAACCGAATCGATCGAATCATACCGATGGGCTATAAAAACCATGGCTTGGCTTCGAATGCCATTGCGGCATCAGACAAAGTTTCTGCAACGTCACCCTTTGTTCTGAAGCCTTACGCCAACTTATTTGGCATCTACATGCCTGATGGCATCGCCTCCTTCAATGTCAATGGCACCAGCTACTTCATTACGGCCAACGAAGGTGACGACCGTGATGATTTCTTACCCACTGGTCAAAAAGAAACGGTTCGCATTGGCAGCAGCAGCATGGTGCTCAGCAGCAGTTCGTTTCCAACAGCAACTGACCTGAAAAAAGATGCTGAACTTGGACGTCTTACCGTCTTTTCGACCATGGGCCGCAACAGCAACGGCCAATACGACAAGCTTTACACCCTGGGGGGGCGTTCATTCTCAATTTACAACGCAAGTACAGGCGCGCAAGTCTTTGACTCGGGCAGCGATCTTGAAACATTGGCCTATAGCACCATGGCGAGTTCACTGCTGAGCAAAGATCAAGTACTGGGCCGCTTAGACAACAAAGGACCCGAACCCGAAAGCGTTGTGGTGGGTCAAGTCAACCAAAAAACTTATGCCTTTGTTGCATTAGAACGCTCAAGCGCAATTTTGATGTACGACCTGACAAACCCTGCAGCACCAAAGTTTGTGCAGTGGTTGCAAAACACGACAGATTTGACCAATGGCGATATTTCACCTGAAGGCTTGACTTTTGTACCGGCCACACAAAGCCCCACTGGACAGGCTTTGCTGGTTGCGGGCCACGAGGTGAGTGGCACAGTGTCGGTTTGGGAAATTAAGTAAAAAACGAACGCTATCGAAATTTCGTTAGCGCTTATTGAAGATTTGGTGGTCGTCAGCAATTTAGAACTTTCGCGCTTTGCTGTGTGATGGTGGCATTCAGTCACTCGGTATTTTTCAGTTTTGTCATGTAGTATCACCAGAGAATACATGCAACTTTAAAAACCTCACCTATCTTCAATATGAACCTGCAAGGCCCCAAACGTAAAGTCACCTACGTTGCCACTTACGAGGCCCTTGCTTTCTTGTTTGGCACACTGGGCTTTTTCAGTTTCAGCGACAGTAGCCTAGAGCGTGCAAGTGCACTGGCTGTTTTCGGTTCACTCTTTGCAGTGAGCTGGAATTTTGCTTACAACACGATGTTTGAACGCTGGGAAGCCAAAAGACTGACGCGCGGCCGCGGCTTCGGACGTCGAGTGCTGCACGCCGTTGGCTTTGAGACTGGGTTCTTGGTGGTGCTGCTGCCAATTGCAGCATGGTGGCTTGAGATCAGTTATTTGCACTCGTTCGCCCTGAACCTTGGCTTGAACATTTTCTTCTTTGTTTACACATTTGCTTTTACGTGGTGCTTTGACCGGGTATTTGGTCTGCCGGCATCAGCAGCAATGCAAGAACAACTTTAGGCGTGAACGAAAAAGCTATTTCATCAGTGACTGCGCGCTAAGAAGTCTTGTACATGCTTGAGTAACAACTCTGGCGCCTCTTCGGCAATGTAATGGCCACAGGGCAAAGCTTGTCCTTGCACGTTGATCGCCACTTTTTGCCATTCTTCAAGTGGCTTAAAACATTGGTTGACCACCCCGTCCCTGCCCCACAAAATTAAAAGTGGCATTTTTAAATTATTCTGATTTTCGATGTCTTTTCGGTCATGAATTAAATCAATACCTGCAGAAGCTCGGTAATCTTCGCACAAGCCATGCGCCGCCCCAGGGAGTGCCAGACAACGTGCATATTCTTCGATTGCTCGCGGATCAAATGGTGTCAAACCTGCACTGCGTCTGCCCATCACTTCTCGCACATAAGCTGCAGGATCGGCTTGTATCAAACGCTCAGGCATGGGTGCAGGTTGAATCAAAAAAAACCAGTGCCAGTAAGCTCGGGCAAATGCTTCCGAGGTTTGGCCGTACATGGCCAAGGTGGGTGCAATGTCCAAAAGCACCATGCGATGGACTGCCTGAGGATGGTCTAGTGCCAACCGATGCGCAACCCTTGCGCCCCGATCGTGGGCCAAAACATCAAATGCCTTGAAGCCCAAGTGCTGCATCACAGCCAATTGATCAAGGGCCATTGTCCGTTTAGCGTAATTGCCGTGATCAGGGTCGCCTTGCGGTTTTGAGGAATCGCCATATCCTCGCAAATCGGTCATCACCACGGTGTGTGTGTTTGCCAGTATCGGGGCTATACGGTGCCAAATGACATGTGTCTGCGGATGGCCATGCAGCAACAGCAATGGGGGACCTGAACCACCTATGCGCACTTTGATCTGAACGCCATTCACCGCCAACAAGGTGGAATCAAATTGCGGAAATAGATCGATCATTTTTAGACAAGTCCGTATGTTCAAGTGTTTGACCAACCGACTTCAATTGCAAATTACTCTGTCGTAATGTTTCTTTCTTTGATCACGCGCTGCCAAAGACTGGTTTGCTGATCAATGAATTTCTTGGCTTGCTCGGGGTTGCCTTTTTGAATTTCGCCACCCAGTTGTGCAATTCGTGCTTTGACTTCAGGTGACTCGAGCGCTTGTTGAAATGCAGCCGTCAATTTTTTCATGACAGGCTCTGGCGTGTTGGCCGGTGTAAATACCGCATTCCATTCGTAAATTTCGGTGCCCTTCAATCCTGATTCGCTCAAGGTAGGCACATCTGGCAAGATCGACGAGCGTGTGCCGGAGGTCACAGCCAGCGCTCTGAGCTTGCCCGATTGAACGTGCTGCAATGTAGAAGCCAAGTTACCAAAAAACAAAGGCACTTGGCCGCCAATGACATCATTTAGAGCAGGACCACCGCCTTTGTAGGGCACGTGAACCATGTCAACTTTTGCTGCAGACTCGAACAAGGCTCCAGCCAAATGTTGGGCTGAGCCATTGCCAGAAGATGCAAACGACACTGCGTTCTTTGACTTGCCAGCAGCCCCCATCAGTTCGGCAATGTTTTTAGCCGGGAAATTTGCGTTAACCAAAACAACATTGGGAAACAAAGCAATGACGCCCACTGGCTGAAAGGCCTTGGCGCTGTCGTAGGGCAGCTTGGGGTAGAGCGAAGGATTGACAGAAAAAGAAGAGGCGTCAAGCATCAGGGTATAGCCATCAGGCGCAGCCTTTGCCACTGCGGCAGCACCAATTTGCCCACCCGCGCCAGGTTTGTTTTCGATGACGACGGTTTGACCCAGTGCTTCACCCATCTTGGGACCAATGAGCCTGGCCATGGCATCTGCACCACCACCGGGTGGATAGGTGACTACGAGCGTGATTGGTTTGGTTGGGTATGCCGCTTGCGCCATGGCAGACGGAGCGCTAACACAAGCGGTGATGGCGGCCAAGGTCATCAAGTGCAAAGTTTGACGACGTGCAAAGTTGGTCATTGAGAGTCTCCAGTGAATACGCGCGGTATGACGCAGATGTCCAAGCTACCGAACTAGAATGCATTGTATGAATTTCTCAATGTTGAAAAATGGGGTTGATACTCATTTCCACGTCTTTAACGCGGGTGTAGCCACCGAAGGTGCCAGGTATGTTCCCCAATACAACGCTCTACTAGCTGACTGGACACAACAAGCGCAACATGTCGGTATCACGCGAGGCGTCTGGGTGCAACCCAGTTTTTTAGGAACGGACAACCAGCTCATGGTTGAGGCGCTTCAAGCCAACCCAGACAGATTGCGCGGCATTGCAGTGGTCAGTCCAGATGTCAGCTTAGAGACGTTAACACTACTTCACGATGCTGGCGTTCGCGGCATTCGTCTGAATTTGGCAGGCACTCCTCACGATATTTCTGAATGGACCCAAACCGATCGCCTATGGCAGGCAATCCACTCAATGGGATGGCACCTAGAGATCCATACCGATCAGGGAAAACTACCCAGCGTGCTTCAGCAACTCCCATCTGATATAGCCCTGGTAATAGACCACATGGGGAAACCTTCAGAGGCCGCATCGGATGACCCGACAATTCTGTCGATCAAACAACGGGCCAACCTAGCCCCTGTTTACGTAAAATTGAGTGGTGCCTATCGCTTAGGCCAAGTAGATTCAACGAAGCTAGCAACACTGCTGCTAAATGAATTAGGAGCCGATGCACTGCTATGGGGAAGTGACTGGCCGTGCACCAATTATGAGGCATTTGCTGAGTTTGACGCCCTCATCGAGCAAGCCCATGCTTGGATTCCGGCAAACATCTTTGAGCACGTTTTGTGGGCCAACCCTATGAAGGTTTACTGGGGCTGCATACAACACCCTGTTGACTCAGCCAAAGTACTTTGACTGATCAAGACCCCACTCTCACCTCCCCTAGCGCTGTTCAACAAGAATTGCGCCATGTGCGTGCGCTCATGCAGCTTGAGCAAAAGGAAGATCAAGCCCAATTTAAACTTAAAAATGCCGATGCCAGCATCAAGGAGCGACGAAAGCGCGGCTTAACTTGGTATCCCGTCACCATCACGCAAGAGGACGTTGGGTTTGGCGGCAAGGTGTTGTTGGAACTAGAGCGACCTGCGCACCGACAAGAACTTCACTTGTTTCAAGTGGGCCAGAACGCTTGTCTTTTTGGTGATGCTTCTGGTCTTTCGGCAACCGATCGCCCCTCGCTTAGCGGCGTTATCACAAGCATGCGGCGCAATAAGCTTACGCTAACAACCACCAAAGAAAATCTTCCTGACTGGGTCAAGGAAGGAAGTACGCTGGGGATTGATCTCACCTTCGATGAGGTGAGCTACCGCGAGATGAACCAAGCCCTGTCAGAAGTCATGGGTGCACACGAAAACCGCTTGGCCCAACTGCGCGACGTGCTGATGGGCGCCAAGCAAGCCAGCTATCGAGAACACAAAAGCGACGACATTTTTTATCCCAGCGCGCTCAACGACTCCCAGCTGGCTGCTGTACGCCATGTGATCACGGCGCAAGACGTTGCCATCATTCACGGCCCTCCAGGTACGGGCAAAACGACTACGTTGGTACAAGCAATTTTAGAAACAACCCGACGTGAGCGGCGCGTGTTGGTTTGTGCCCCATCCAACACGGCGGTTGACCTGCTGACAGAAAAGTTAGCCGAGCGGGGTGTCAACGTTATACGCTTGGGTAATCACAGCCGTGTCTCCGAACTGCTACTGAAACACACCCTGGATGCAGGTGTAATGGCCCACCCCAGTTACAGCAAGATGCATGCGATGCGCCAAACCGCCGAACAGCATCGTGAGACAGCCAATGAGTATGTTCGCGACTTTGGCATCGAAGCGCGTCAACATCGTCAATGGCTAAGGGAGGAAGCGCGGACGCTGCGTCAAGCCGCCGACGATTTGGAGCGTTTTATCACAGAAGATGTTCTTGAAACGGTGCAGGTCATTACTTGTACGCTGGTGGGCGCAAGCAACCGCAATATCCGACAACTGCACTTTGAGACAGTCTTCATTGATGAGGCTGCGCAGGCCTTGGAGCCAGGTTGCTGGATTGCCATTGCCAAGGGCCAACGCGTTGTTTTGGCTGGCGATCACCATCAACTGCCGCCTACGGTTAAGTCTGAAAAAGCGGCTCAAGAAGGCCTGCGCGAAACACTCTTTGAGAAATGCATCCAGCGACAGCCGAACACAGCCCGCATGCTGAATGTGCAATACCGTATGCACGAGCACATCATGGCGTTTAGCTCAGACAGGTTTTACGGCAACCAATTGACCGCACATGCGAGCGTGTGTCATGCCGGATTGGCCGCTTACGATCTATGTTTCGAAAATGATTTGCCCGTTGAATTTTTAGACACAGCGGGCTGCGGTTATTTAGAACTTGCCATGCCTGAAACACGATCGACAGCCAACCCCGAAGAAGCCAACTTGCTCATCCGTCGCCTTGAACAATTGTTAGTGCCTTATGCACATGGCGAGCGACACAACAAACCGCTCTCCGTGGGTGTGATTGCACCCTACCGTGCTCAAATTAATTATTTGAGAGATTGCATCGAAGACAACGCTGCGCTCAACGATTTGTTATTGCATCGCCAAGTGAGCGTGGGTACCGTCGATTCTTTTCAGGGCCAAGAAAGAGACATCATTGCCATTTCATTGACCCGCGGCAACCCATTTGGCGAGATTGGATTTCTTTCTGATATTCGGCGCATGAACGTGGGCATGACCCGTGCTCGGCGCAAATTACTTTTGGTGGGAGACGCCTCCACACTTTGCAGCAATCCATTCTTCTCGGAATTGCTGGCTTATGTCAAACGAATAGGTGGATACCGTTTAAACAACTAGCTAGCGTCAAAAAATTTCTAATCGCAGCGATTAACAACCGTTGTGCAACTTCCATTTTTCCTCATGGCCCATTTTTTTAGCAAACTCAGGCACACGACATCTTCCTTCATCTACGTTGGTTGGGGGTGAAGTTTGCCCAGTTGAATCAGCCGCACTGTTGGCATGCAAATCAGAATAAAGATACGGTGATAAAACGACAAGAAAGACAACAAAACTTAAAGCCATGATGGCTTGTGAAAGTGAAAGCTTTTGAATTGCCGTGCGATCTTTGATGTCGCAGACATTACCAGGGCAGAGTTGCGCCTTCTCTTTGTTGAACAGGTTGTATAACTTGCAACCTACGCATATGCCAAATGCCGACTCAAAAAAAAGCAACATGAGACACAATACACAGGTAATCATGTTGATGGGGCCTCGCACATCGTTGAACACAACCAGAAACATCATCAATGTTGCAAGACTCAAACCAATTGCCCATGCAAAACGTTTCTGCGGTGCCCCCACATATTCCGTTGTTTGGTTATTCACCATCCATCTCGCCATGATGAGGGTGGGCGCGTAGCGTGGATTAACAATGACTCTGATGCAGAAATCAATAAAGAAAGCCACAATGGTCAACTTCGTTGGGGTGAAGTCACCTTTGAACCAAGCAGCCATGAATGCAATCATGGCAAAGAGAAACATGATGCCTGCAGCGCCCCGCACTTCGCGTTCATTCAGAACGCGTACTGAATAGTCGGGGTGGTCTTCTCCAAATTGAAAAATTGGGCGCATTGTCAAAATCACTTCCTTTAAAGTTACCGACAGAAACTTCTAAATATGGGTCACCAAGCGATTCAAGTGCTTGGTTAGACTGAAATTTCGGCTCAAATATAAAAACGAGTGATGAAAGTGAACTTCAGAAGCTTGAATTCCAACACTTTGAAAGTTGATTGGGCAATAATATCAGTCATTACTTATTTAAAGTGCGTTATGAAACAACATCTTTACTTCGTTTTGGCCTTTTTTCTGGCAATGGCACCTGCAGCAGCCAACGACAAGGCCAAAATCATCGATGAAATCTCAGCTTACTTAGAGTTTGTAGATTATGGCGGCGGCACCATCTTTGCTGAACAGATTCCAAAAAGTGAGTATGCCAAGATGATGGTTATTGACGTTCGCGAAGGAGCTCAATATGCCAAAGAGCACATTCCTGGAGCTATCAACATTGAATGGCGTCAGATCATGGCTCAAAGTGAAAAAATTCCTAAAAATAAACTAGTGCTTATTTATTGCAACACTGGCACCCTTTCAGCTCAAGCTGGTTTTGCTTTGCGAGTGTCTGGTTGGGACAATGTTCGCATTCTTCAAGGCGGTATTTCTGAATGGAAATCGAAGGGAGGTCTGGACGCCAACGCCAAAGCTGCAGGTGGCTTGCCTCGACATTGAATTAGCAGTCAAGTGCTGCTGCAACCTAGTTAGAAATGCTTTCACTCAGTAACCTGAATGCCAAGGCTTTTGCGCTGAGTTCGGCATTGCACGTTTTGGTATTTGCGCTGCTAGGCAATGTTCAATTTACCGACATTACCAAGACAAGATCTCCACTTAAAGAACAGATTGTCTTAGCGCATCTAATTACTCTGCCTACTGGCAATGAATTGGTTAGACCAAAATCCTTACCCACGGCAACCGAATCGGCCCAAAAATCTGCCAGTATGGCTGCCCCTCCGCCACCCACGGCAGATGACTGGGCCTTTGCAGCCCAATACACCAACAGAAATAGCAAAGGCTACCGGCACAGTTGGGGCCAGCAAGTGCGCAGCATGATGGGTACAGCGGTGGAAGGACCCGACC
>JACCDN010324131.1_pt1 | contig 10047 bp, 8 predicted proteins | sample 7441691 | NCBI WGS metagenome assembly JACCDN01 (sample SAMN15323439, study PRJNA562643) | freshwater metagenome | isolation source: river surface water | place: USA:Blue River Watershed | collected 2017-08-16
CAAGAGCTATAGTCTCTACTAGTGGTTTGCTCGGAGGTAAATATATAAAAATTAACCCCGGTGCTGCAGATGATAATTTAAAAGAAAATGGCAAAATTAAGTTCACTCAGTCAGCTATCAATATAGAAGATTTAATCGGAAAACTAGTATATTCTATGACAAGTAAGTAAAATGCACGTAGTTTTCAGTCGTGCTTTGAGTTTTTTTCAAGATACAATCCAATATTAGCGTTATAGTAATTTCGAAAAATTTCTCCTAGACTTTAAGAGTTTTACCCGCTATCTTTTGCTAAAGTTTATGTTTGTTTAGCAGTAATGGAAAAGCTATTTTTAACCTTCGTGTTTTTGACACCTCTTATTGGTTTATATTCGGGGCTTTCCGCTGCTGCAACTATTCCAATTTTTTTCTTTTTGTGTTTTTTTTATATCAGAAAATTTCTAGAATTCAGAATTCAGGATTACAAGCTTGAAGTAGCTTTAATTATATGGATCATAGCAAGTTCTTTATGGTCAATAAGTTTTATAAATAGTTTTTTTTCTGCAATAAAACTTGCTACTGAATTTTTACTTGGCTTGGTATTAATTAAGAATATTCCAAAAATAGAAATTTCCAGAGTTAAAGTAGAAAATATTTTAATGGTTTCTTTGATAGCTTCCATTATCGCTTTTTTCATTGAATATCTAACCCATGGTCAAGTTAGCTTAATTTTTAAGAAATTAATGCAAAAAAAAGAATCGCATATATTCTTCTTACATAATCTAGATAGAGGCATAGCTTTATTAACCTTGCTTTCGTGGGTATTAATTGGCGTCTTGCTTAAGAGAGAGAATAGAATATTAGCTGTGTTAATTTATTTCATATTATTAGCAATTTTAATTTTCTCTGATAATTTAGCTGCTCTAGTTGCTCATATTATTGGGGCTGTTATTTTTCTTACTACCAGATTAACTATGTTAAAAAATCCAAAAATATTATGTGTTTTATTTTTAATTTGCAGTTCTTTGATGGTAATTTTTGCCTTTAAAATAGACGCATTGGAAGTAGCTCAAAAAACTGAGTTTCTACCATTATCGGCGAAACATCGATTATTTATCTGGAATTTTGTGGCTAAAAATTCTAATGATCATCCTATTTTGGGTATTGGTTTTAATGCTTCAAGGCAATTTCCTGTAGAAGAAACAGAAATAGTTGAATTATTTGGTAATAAATTACATCCTCTCCCTCTACATCCTCATAATAATATTATGCAAGTATATTTTGAGCTTGGGATGATAGGGTTACTTCTTTATTTAAGTTTAGCATGCAAATACATATTGATTATTGGTAAAAATTATAATAGCTCAAACCCAGTATGCAAGGATCTGATATGCTGTCTCTATGCGTGCTTTAGTGTTTATTTTATCATTGCTATGATTTCTTATAATGTTTGGCAAAGTTGGTGGATAGCTTCGATTTTATGGATAGCGGCTTTATGTTCGATGCTACTAGTTCCAAAAATTGATACATCAACTATAGCTTCAGCAGTTGAATTATAACTTGAGTCAATTTTGCAAGATTCGCCTTTGCTCACGTATTTCTATACGCTCCGGGAGGCTCACTTTAAAATTAACTTAATTATAATTCAACTGCTTTTGCTATATAGTAATTTAGCTTCAGCAATAGAGGCAAAGTAATTCACGTCTATATCGTCTTCCGATAGATACCACCTATTTCTCATGGGACTAAATTTAAGACCGGTGAGATTTTTCAAATAAAAATCTCTTTGATCAGCTTGCTTAATTATGTTATTTAGTTCTGAGGGTTTAATGAATTTTGAATGATCATGAGTATTAATAGGTACCCATTGCAATATATACTCTGCTGCAATTATTGCTTGAGTGTAAGATTTCATGGTACGGTTAATAGTTGATAGAATAAGAATAGCTCCTGGTTTTAGTAATTTTAACAGATTTTGAAGGAACTCCTGTTGATTTGCTACATGTTCTATAACTTCCAGACATATTATGACGTCGTATAATTTACCAGGGTAATTTATAATATATTCTTCAACGGTAATATTTACAGGATTTATACTGAATTTATTTAGTTTATTTTTTTTTATGTAGTCAGATAATGCTTCAATATTATGAGCATTTGCATCAATAGCTGTAACTTTTGCACCCAGCGTAGAAATAGGTATACTGATTAATCCACCGCCACAGCCAACATCCATAATATCAAGATTTTTCAGTAATGTTGAAATGTTATCGTCTAGTTTGTAGTGGAAATGCTCGGCAATTTTGTCATTAATATATTTTATTCTAATAGGGTTTATTTCATGTAATATTTTGAATTCACCAGATTTATCCCACCATTGCTCGCATGTTCTGTTAAATTTATTTAGTTCGTTTGAATCAATAGAGGATTTTTTAATCATAAAATTTATAAAGTTCAAGGAAGTTGTAGCTTATTCAATGCAAAACCATTATGGCATTGTTAATCTGTGCCATAGGAAAATAGTTTTGTTATCAAATTACTCTTCAAAAGGTTACTATAAAATGATACAATGTTCAACGATTAAAATAGTGCAAATATTTCGGTTTTAAGTACATTATGGCTTTGATTGTCCAAAAATTTGGGGGTACATCAGTTGCTGATATAGCTCGAATCCAAACAGTAGCAGGAATTATCTCAAGAGAATATGCAGCTGGTCATAAGCTTGTAATAGTTGTCTCTGCTATGGCTGGTGTTACTAATTCTTTAATTAGCAGTTGCAGCGAAGTATCGCAATTAAATTCATATAATCATATGCGGGAATATGATGCCGTTGTTTCTAGTGGAGAAATTTTAACTTCTGGTCTAATAGCTCTAGAACTACAAAGGCTTGGCTTAAAGGCTAGATCTCTACAAGGTTGGCAGATACCTATTTTAACAGATGATGTTTTTGCCAATGCGCAAGTAAAATCTATCAATTCTGAGTTCATCCACCGTTTATTAAAGGAAAATGTGATTCCAGTCATAACTGGATTTCAGGGAGTAACGGATGAAAAGCAATTAACAACCCTTGGTAAAGGTGGTTCTGACACAACGGCAGCTCTTATTGCAGCAGCAATTGGTGCGGATAGGGCAGATATTTACACTGATGTTATAGGAGTATTTAGTGCCGATCCTAGGGTCGTTCATGATGCTTCTAAAATTGATTATATTTCTATTGACCAGATGCTTGCCTTAAGTAGCTTTGGTGCCAAAGTTCTGCATCCAAGGGCAGCCCTTGCAGTTGCGAGATATAAATTTGATATGAGAATATTATCGTCTTTTGACGATGATCCGGGAACGTTGATAAGCTCAAAAAATTTTGACATGAGGTCTAAGATGGAAAATAGAATAATTACTGCCATAACATCGAATAAAAATATTATACAAATCGAACTTGATTGCGTACCAACTAGTCTTTCTGAAATAGTAAAAAAATTTGCTGAAGAAGGTTTAATTGTAGATAAAGTAGAAATTTGTGATGCTAATAAAATGAGTTTAGTAGCTAGCTTGTCGGATAAAAATAAATTTGAAGCTGTTTTATATGATCTAAAAAACCTCTCTAAAATATTAAATTATAATATTAAATCAAACATTTCTACAGTAACAGCTGTTGGCTATGGTATAAAGAACGATAATGGTATCTGTTTTGATATTATCGATTTATTAAATGCGCAGCAGATAAAGCTGAAAGAAATTGATGTGACCGAAACCAAATTTACAGTAATATTAGAAGACCAAGACACAGAAAAAGCTATTAAATTATTACACAAACATTTTAAAATTAATGGTAGATAATGATTAAATGCAAACAAAAAAACGGAAAAACCATTCTATAGTTAGAAATGCTTTTTGTCGAATGAGATCGATATACCAAGATAAAAACCCTATATTTTTTCTTGTGTTTATATTGTCTTGTTTTTCCTCGATTATATTTATTAAGCAAATATTTTTTTATACAGATAACATTCTGCTTTATGGCCAAATAACCTTTTGGTTATGGATGACTATGTTTTTTTCAATATTAGCAGAATCTATTGCTTCTGATCAGAGCTCTAATCTTACTTCAGAAAAAATGGATAATAGTGCTGCGCTTGTTAAAAAATTAAATTCACTTGCTGATATTCAAATTTATAAAGAAGTAAAAAGAGGCTCTATAAAATCTGGTGATTTAATTTTACTACATAGTGGTGATGAAGTACCTTTTGATGGTGAAGTTACAAGTGGTATAAGTTATGTTAATGAAACAGATACAACTGGAGCTTTGGAATATAAATTAAAAACTCCAACTAAAGATAGTATTTTAGTAGCAGGTAGTGTAATAGAAGGTAACGATTGGATTATAATGAAAGTTAGTTTTGCTAGTAGTAAATCCTTTTTTACCAGAGCAGGTAAATTGCTTCGAAACATAAATCGGCAAGCAATGCCTTCTGAAATAGCGCTACAGAAATTGATACTAGGTTTGTCAATTCTATTTATTACCGTAATTTTTGTCATATGGGTAATATCTGACTATTCCGGCTCACCCATACCAATCATTTACTTAATCAGCCTGATGGTGATTCTTTTGCCAACTACAATTTCTGGACTGCAAAAAGCTATCATTTACAATGGTAGGGCAAAAATTGCAGCTTATGATATTATTGTTCAAGACCAAGTAGCTTTTGATAATGCAGTTAATATTGATACAGTATTGCTTGATAAAACTGGTACCTTGACTATTGGTCAAAGAGAAATGATTGAGTTTAAGTTAATTTCAACAACCAAGAAAAAAGATTATTTCAAATATCTATATTTGTCTTCCATGAAAGATAATACTCAGGAAGGAAAGACTATAATTTCATTTGTTACACAAAATTTTCAATCTTTAGATAAAAGAGTAAAGTCCGAATTATACGAACATTTACCGTTTTCAGCTTTCAATCCTATTAGTGGATGTAATTATGATAATATTGAAATTAGAAAAGGGAGTTTAGGTGCTATAGCAAAATATCTTGATAGAACAATTGAATCAATGCCAGAAATAGTGCAAATCTTTGTAGATGAAATAGCAAAAACACATGGTACGCCCTTGCTTCTTACTGTTGATAAAGAGATTGTTGGTGTCATAAATTTACGTGATGAGTTAAGAGAAGGAATTGTAGAACAAATTCACAACATTCAAGATGCAGGAATTACTACAATGATGGTTACAGGTGATAACGCTATTACTGCATCTTATATTGCAGAAAAACTTGGTATAAAAAGCTTCTATGCGGATAGTACCCCAGAAAAAAAACTTGAATTAATTAGGTCTCTACAAGAAAAAGGTTTTGTTGTTGCCATGTGTGGTGACGGAGTTAATGATGCATTGGCATTGGCTCAAGCTGATATAGGTTATACCTTTGAAGATCAAGGCAGGGTTCATTCTATTTTATCGGGCAATATTATAGCAAAACATTATGATTTATCTGGGCTTCTTAACTTAAAGAATGAATGTAAAAAAATCACCGTAAGAAGGGGAGCTCTAACAGTTTATTCCATCACTTCTGATTTGGCCAAATATTTTGTTATTGTTCCAGCATTATTTACAACAGCATTCCCTGCTTTGTCAAAATTGAATATTATGCAATTTCATTCATTAGAAAATGCTCTACTTGCTTCGGTGATTTTTAATGCATTAATAATACCATGTCTTACGCCATTAATTTTCTATGATTTAAAAATAAAACAGAATAAGGCATATTTGTGGCGTATAATTTTACTATGTGGTTTTGCTGGAATAACTTCTCCATTTTTATTTATAAAACTGATAGAACTGATAATTGATAAAATTGGCTTAATATAATGAAAAATTTAATAATAGGTTCATTTTTATATATTTTCTGTTTTATAGTTATTGCCATTTATACATTGGCAATTTATTTTATTGGTCATAATTTTTGGCCAGAAAAAGCTAAAGGAAGCCTGATTTTAGACAAAAATAATAATATTAGAGGGTCATATTTAATAGCTCAACATGTCCAAGGTGATAGATATTTTAAAGCAAGATCTACTATAAAATTTAATCCCCAGTGCGATATAGCAATATATAATGAAAGTTTCAAAAAGGATCTAATTCATCGATATGATAGAAGCGCAGACCATTATGACATAACGATGATAACTACATCTGCAAGCAAACATGATCCATTTATTACCAAGAGAGAAGCAATGTTTCAAGCCTTGAGCATATCAAAAGCTAGATCAATTGATAGTAAAGAAATTTATAAATTAATCGAGCAACATACACTCCCCAAGCAAAACCTATTTTTTAAATTAGATATAGTTAATAGTTCTATACTCAATTCTATATTAGAAGATTATTTAAATTAATCTTAATTTAAATAATCCTGAAGCTGAATGAATCAAGCTTTGGAACGTTTCTTTAGTTTGCTTCCACGCTGCTGATTTAAAAAATACTTTCTTCTTGTTTGTTCTTACAGAGATTTTTATATTCTTTATTCAATTCTATCACCGCCCAAATCCAGATTATGCAAATAATAAAGAATATTATCATCAAGAAATCAGAAACTGACTGATAAGTTGCTGTTGGAATTATAACAAAAAGCATTGATTGCATAAAAGCGCTTGTAGATTTACCAAGCTTCGTACCAATCATATCGGCTGCTGCTTTGCCTCTTGTTTTTAACTCTTCGGCTAAAGGCACGTAAGACATTTCTTTGGTAGAATCGAACAAAGTATATTTCGTTGATTTACTAAGTACATTTTGAATTGCTCCAATAATAATTGCTATCATTACCGGATCGGTGAGTGAAAAGAAAATCATCGTCAAAGCAGCAATAGGTTTGAAATTAGAAATCATGAAAAATAACATGCCCGTAATTAAAACCATAAAAGGAGTAATAATTGCCGCCGCAAACCAACCAAGTTTTCTAACAATGTTTGAACCAATAACTACGAATATAATAGTTATCAACCCGGTATAACTCAGGTAACCACCTACAAAAACAGCAAAATCAGTTGGGTTTGTGTAAATCTTTGCTGCCTCTGCTTTCCATGGACCTTCGACCAAGTTTATTGCAACTCCATAGCAAATTAATAGTATAGTTATAAGTCTTATATATCTTGATTCTATAACCATTCTGAAGCTTTCTTTGAGAGAAATCTGATTTTTCTTTACTCTAAATTGCAAATTTTCCGTTGTGGTTACATCTAAAATTCTATGGTTTATTAACCAGAAGGTAGCAAGTGCAATGATTCCTAGGATAGAGACAACTATAATTACAACTTGAATCGAAACTACGCTTTGATCATAGGATAGAGCAAAATTATTGGTAAAATACTCATTAATTTCAACTAAATTAACCAGAAACTGACCGGATAAATAAATCCCTGTTTGCCCAAGTAGACCAAATAATGGATAAAATCTTTTGGATTCATCGATAGTAGTAATTTTATTCACAAATTGCCAAAACAATAAAGCAAATACCGCATTTGGCCATAATTCAGCAATTATATAAAATAATGAAAAACTCCAGTTGGAAAGTAGCAATATAAACCATTTGAAATTAGGGTACAAGGTGGCAAGATTTTTGGCATGTGTTTGGTCTAGGTGAATAAATTGGTAATTAGGAAATAAAACAAAAGCAAATAAAACAAAAAAGCCTAAAAAAATAGACATAATAAGGTAGAATATATTCTCTCCCCTCATTACACTAACCAATTTTACGTAAATTATTGTAACAATAAAGGCTGCTGGTAACACTCCCCAGAATTTTAAAAAAGCTATAGTTTCGGTGCCAATCATAGTATTTATTACACTATCTTTCATGGCTCTAATTAGATTTTGTATCCCTAATATGCAAAACATTAACAGGGTTAAAAATAAAAATTTGGGCAATTCGTGTCTCTCAACTGGCCATATATAATTTGTTATTTTGCTAAATTTTGAAATCGAGCTAGGTACTGAAGAAAAGTCGTCAGAAGAGTTATTTTGAGTTTGTGATACCATCTAGATCTAACCTAATATATATATTGTTACTGGTTAGATCCACATGGTATATATTTTTATGTCTCCCGTCAAGAAGCAAGTTAAAAATCTTGCATCTATGATCTTAAAATGGATTGTTTAATGCTCATTATAGCTTAATTAAAATATGTTTCTTTTTCCCTGAAGATAGTTTAATAGCATTATCCTTTAAATAGCTTGAATTTATCACTAAATTTTCATCTTTAACCAAAAGATCATTGATTTTTATAGCCATCCCCCTAATTAATCTTCTAGCTTCTCCTTTAGAATTAGCGAATCCTACGTAACATAATAAATCAATGCACATTATTCCTTGTGACAAAATCTTTTCTTCTATTTGTATTGAAGGTAAATTATGACTGATTATTCTTTGTTCAAAAATTTTAACAGCTGTATCAAGGGATTCTTGAGCTTTATCTAGCCCATGACATAGTGTTGTTACTCTGTAAGCTAATTTTTTCTTAGCTTCATTGATATTTTTATTAATAAGATATTCAAATTCTACTTCTTCTGATTCTGAAAATTCGCAATATAATTTGGCAAATTTACTTACATCTGCATCTTCTATATTACGCCAATATTGATAATACTCATAAGGAGATAAAAGTTCTTCATTAATCCATACAGCACCATTGACGGATTTGCCCATTTTTGCACCCGAAGAGGTAGTAAGTAATGGTGTAGTTAATCCAAAAGATTCAGTTTTGTTCATTTTTCTAACAAGATCAACACCAGTAACAATATTACCCCATTGATCGCTCCCTCCAAGCTGTAGTAAGCAATTTTGGGTTTTGTTAAGATGATAGAAGTCAAACGCTTGCAAGAGCATATAATTAAATTCTAAGAATGTTAAAGATTGTTCACGCTGGAGTCTAGTTTTGACTGAATCCATTGTTAGCATTCGATTTACTGAAAAATTTCTACCATATTCACGTAAAAACTCAATATAGCCAATATTATCAAGCCAATCAGCATTATTTAGCATAATAGCATCACTTGCAGCGTTTCCAAACCTAATAAATTTAGATAAAGATTTCTTAATTCCTGCCATATTTTTGGTAATATCTTCGTCGCTAAGATATTTTCTTGCTTCTTCTTTTCCGGTTGGATCACCAATTTTTGTTGTTCCACCACCAACTAAAATAATTGGTTTATGACCATGATTCTGTAAGAGCCGTAATATCATAATTTGCATCAAGTTACCTACATGCAACGATTGGGCAGTACAGTCAAACCCTATATAGGCTACTATTTTTTCTTGAGCCATTTTTTGTTCTAAACCCTCAAGATTGGTACATTGGTAAAAATAACCACGTTTTTTAAATTCTTTAATAAATGTCATGTTCTTGTTTTTTCTTAATGAATAATTTTTTTATTCTTGTATTTTCGTAAATCGAAATAAGTTTTAGATTATAAAGCAGAGTTTTAGTAAGGACAAATCATATTATCAGAAAATTTTTTAGTAAATTACAAAATTACGTTATAAATATATTATGAATGAGCAAATATTTTTTGAATATTTAATTGGAAACTGGATGATTAAAAGAAAAATAGTCAATAGGTTGTCATCTTTATTTTGCGCCAATGCTTCTGGGCTAGTATCTATCACTAAAGAAAATGAAGTTACTTTAAATTATTTGGAATTAGTAACGGTCAAGTGGGCAAACAATTTCACTTCAAATGCTTATAAACAATATTACTATATAATAGACGATAGAGAACAAATTGGTCTTTATAGCTGTGGTCATGAGGGAGTATCACTCATGTTTAACTTATTTTTTGATCCAAAGTTAAAAAATTTAACTAAAGGTCAGTATCAATGTGTCAAAGACTGCTATTCTGCAAGATACAAAATTATCAATCCTTGTCAATTTGTTTTAAATTTTCAAGTAAATGGTCCAGAAAAAGATCATTCTATAATATCTCTTTTTACTAGATCTTATACCAAGTCTCATTTTAAATCAGACTAATGAATTTCAAGACGAGGGCTTGAGCAGCGTAGTAATCTACGTAAGCAGTAGCCG
>JACCDN010133195.1_pt1 | contig 10045 bp, 7 predicted proteins | sample 7441691 | NCBI WGS metagenome assembly JACCDN01 (sample SAMN15323439, study PRJNA562643) | freshwater metagenome | isolation source: river surface water | place: USA:Blue River Watershed | collected 2017-08-16
ACTATTGTAAGTAGTGGCGTTTTCGTTTTCTAAATATTGGAACATTGAGATTAAATAGTCGGGCATAATATTGATATTATTTTAAATGTTTTTCTATCAACGCTTCAATATTAATATCCGATGGTCTCGGAGCATCAGAATTGATAATTTTTCCATCTTTTCCAAATAATACATAACGTGGAATTGTAGATAAATTTATTTTTTTTAATAAATCATCTTTATCTGATTTTGTAAGCAAAAAACTATTTTCCTTGTTGAGGACATCTTCATACTCAAGTGCCGCTTTTTGCCAAGCAGTGATACTTTTGTCGATTGAAATAAAAACAAAGGATACATTTGGGAATTTTTGCATTAATTTTTTTTCACTTGGAAACTCTTCTCTACAAGGCATACACCAGGATGCCCAAAAATCCATTAAAACTAATTTTCCAGAATGTTTTTTAATAATATTTTGTAAAATTAAGGGTGTGGTTTTCGGTTGTAAATCTTGGTTTATTGCATCAAGATATTCTTGATTTTTGCAATTTTTTCTAAATAATTCAATTGCTTGATTAGTAACCGATGTTTTTAGAAATCGATCATTTAATGCATTATTTATATTGGAATATAGTAAAAAATCTATAATTTTTTGGTTGGAAATGTTTTTAGAAACAAAGTCAATTTTAGTATATAAATCATTTTTTAAATTTGATTTTTTTATGGATTTTTCAATAAAGTTCCAAAGTAATTCTTTATACCCTTCAATTGTCAACAATCTATCAGCTTCACTAAAGCTTTTCTCTATTGACAAAAAAGTTTCAGGATTAATAACTTTGTTTTCTAATTCATTGAACTTAATTAAACACCAATACATTGTTGTGAAATATTCATAAAACTCTTTTGAAATTTTATTGTTTTTATAATAGCTTTCCAATAATTCTTTTTCTTTATTGTACTCTGCGTCAAAATATTTTGGAAGTTTATTTAATAATCGAATTTGTTTAAGTTCATTATAATTTGAAATGTTTTCCGTTTTTCCATATTTTTCATAACAATCATTTATAAATTCAGATTCTAATTTTCGATATTTATTCGAACTACAATAATAACTGATTAATCCTTTTTCATTTAGATCAAGCTCAATTATCTCACCTGGCAAGGCATAAATCAGAGTATTTCTATTAATTTGATTACATAATAGCGTTGTGGGGCTGGATATAGTTAATTTTAAATTTCTATTGTTTTTATTAATAACAGCAGGGGTCTGCAAATACTCTATCGAACTACAAGTAAGCATAATATTATCATTACTATTCCCGATATATTTTATGAATATATTTTGTGAAAATGAATACGTAGAAATTAAAAAAAAGAAAATGATTTTTATAAATATTGACATTGTAAGTATTGTTTTTGATATTATAAAACCCTTACAGAATTAATGTCAGGGGTAATAAATGCATTAGCAAGATGAACAACTATAACCGCTCCCGCGCGAATACCTTCGCGTGGCTTTATACAAGAATAAAGTCGCCTAGCTAGAAGAGATTAAAACTCTACCTCACCATACTTTGATCTCGTATTATTTTTCCTGTAGCGGTTTGTTTGAACTCTGGGATAAAAACAATCTCTTTCGGTCTTTCGTATTTGTCTAAAACTTCAAAAACAGATTCTTCTATTGTCATAGGTTCGCCTTCCACATACAAGACTAATTTTTCTCCTAAAAGTTCATCGGCTTGTCCGTACACAAAGAAATGTCTTGGGATTAAAGTCGCCAGTTTTTCTTCAATTTGTTCTGGAATTAATTTAATCCCTCCGCTATTGATTACGTTATCAAAACGGCCTTTCCAAACAAATTGAGTAGCTGAAACTAAATCGACCAAATCATTGGTTACAATTTTTTCGCCGCTAATTTTATGGGCATCAATAACCAAACAATGACGGTCGTCTGTTGTTATTTTTACATTAGGCAACACCGTAAATGCCGCCTCTCCTACTCGCTTGGCCGCAATATGCGTAATGGTTTCGGTCATTCCGTAGGTTTCATAAATCTGAGACGGAATTGTAACTAACTCCTGCTCTAACGACTTATTGATTTTGGCACCACCAATGATTAACTTTTTAATTCGGTGTAAGTCTTTTAACGAGTTTTTAGCCTGCAAAGGAACCATACCACAAAAATCAAACGTTCCTTTTACTCCTTCTAAAGGATGGGAACTTGGCGCCACAAATTCCATATCTAGCCCCAAGATAAACGCTCTTACAAACATCATTTTACCCGCTACATAATCTGTTGGCAAACAATGCAATACTTTTTGCCCCGATTGTAAATCAAAAAAGTCACCTGTGGCCAAAGCCGAATTAACCATCGCTTGCTTGTCAACACGAATGATTTTTGGAGCTCCCGTAGAACCCGAAGTATTAATTTCTAAATAGGGTTTTGGATCAAACCAATCCAAAATAAAGATTCCTAACGGTTTTTCATAATACGACCCTTCTTTAATAAAAGAATACGCCACTCGCAATAAATCCTCTTTAGTAAAACTAAATCCGTTTAATTTAAACCTATTGTGAACATTTTGATACGTTACATTATTCATCCTATATAAATTTAGTTGTGATTGACTTTATTGATTTTCCCTGTAAGTTGTTCTTTCCAATTTGCCCATTGGTACTTCCGTTCAAAAAGCAACAGCAAGATAGGAAAAATTAAAACAACAGGCAACAGCACGTCTACCAGACTGCTTGGATTGGAAACGTCTTTCATAATGGCATACGTTTGAAAAGCCGACCAATCGGAGGTAACTAATACCGCTCCTATAAAATTATTGGCAAAATGAAATCCTAAAGCCAGCTCCATTCCTTCATCCATTAAGGTAATAATTCCTAAAAACAAACCTGTTCCAATATAATAAATCAAAATAGGGTAACCCATTTTATCGACTTCGGGATTAGCGATGTGGAGTAAGCCAAAAATCAAAGAAGTCATCAACAAAGGAAACCATTTATTGTGTGCTAAATTGCCAAAACCTTGCAACAAATACCCTCTAAAAATCAATTCTTCACTCCCTATTTGAAAAGGAAATAGAACCAATCCTATTGCAAATAATATTAAAAAAGGAACCAGCTGAAATTGAAGTACAAAATCTTCTGGATGTAAAAAATAAAAGATGGCGGTACTTCCTATTGTAAAAGCTGCCCAAAGCGAAAAAGAAAAACCCACTCTTTTCCAGTCGATACTTGCTCTAGAAGTGATAATAGACAATAGCGATTGATGGTGTAAATTCCGAAGTACAAAATAGATTCCTAGAAACACAAATACAAAAGAAAAAAGCAGCAAAAACAAAGTAAAATTGGGCTCTAAAAAATGCATCATTGCTGCATTCGAATTGGGGTATTTTTTCTTGTTTATCAAGGTTTCGTACAAAACTCCCATCAATAAAGGGAGCTGTCCTATTAGCGAGGCTCCAAAAAGCAAGACCGAGCCAAAAAGGTATTTCCAAAAAGCATTTTCTGATTGTATTCCTTGTTCTATAAACATCTTTTAATCCAAAGTTTCTTAGCCCTAAAATACGTTTTTAATTTCAATTTTCTTTACTTCGCAAAAAATTTAAAAACGATGATACAAATATACCATAACCCACGTTGTGGAAAGTCAAGAAATTGTTTAGCATTTGTTACTGAAAAAAAAGCAGAAGTAGCAATTGTCAAATATCTTGAAACACCTCCAACAGAGAACGAAATCAAAGAGGTATTGCAAAAGCTGAACTTCAAACCCATTCAATTGGTTAGAACGAAAGAAAGTATTTGGATAGAAAACTATAAAAATAAAACCCTAACCGATGAGGCTATCATTCAAGCCATGGTAAAACATCCCATACTAATCGAAAGACCAATAGTAATTAAAGGCGACAAAGCCATCATTGGAAGAATTCCAGAAGAGGTGGCTCAATTCATCTAAAAAAGTAATATTAACTTTTTTTTATGATTTGCCCAATGTAACCATTTACTCTTTTTAGAGTCTAAACACAATAACTAAAATCATTATTGATGAAAAAAATAAATGCTATCGCATTAATTGTATTGCTTTTGAGCAGTATACTAAGTTTTGGTCAACAAGCACCAATTGTAAAAGCCAAATTAAAAATAACAGGAAGGGTTATTGAAAAAACAAGTAGACAACCTTTAGAATATGCTACTATTACACTTCGATTGCCTAACAATCCGAAAGCAGTTACAGGAGGAATTACCAATAATAAAGGAGAATTTTCTGTTGATGTAGCTGCGGGAACCTATGATATTACGATAGAATTCATCTCATTTAAACCTACTGAAATCAAAGGAAGAAGTTTTGAATCCAACACTAATTTAGGAACTATTCCTTTAAACGAAGATGCAGCTCAATTAAGCGAAGTAGTCGTTCGTGCTGAAAAAACAACCGTTGAAATCAAACTGGATAAAAAAGTATTCAATGTTGGAAACGATTTAATGGTGAAAGGTGGAACAGTTAGCGATGTACTTTCTAACATTCCATCGGTATCCGTTGACGTAGAAGGAAATGTAAGTTTGAGAGGAAACGAAAATGTAAAAATCTTGATTGATGGAAAACCATCCAATGCTATCAATATTTCCGAAGCTTTACGTATCATTCCTGCAGACGCTATTGATAAAGTAGAAGTAATTACCAATCCATCAGCGCGCTATGATGCCGAAGGTGGTGGCGGAATCTTAAATATTGTTTTGAAAAAAGGAAAAAACCAAGGTTTTAATGGAACATTTATAGCTACAGGAGGTATTCCTGAAAATAATGGTCTTAGTGCAAATGTCAACTACAAAACTAAAAATGTAAGTTTGTTTACTACCCAAGGGTATAGTTTTAGAAGTAATCCTGGAAACATGATTAATAAAACCACGTATTTCAATACTGATAATTCGATTCGAAATTTCATTATGGAGCCAAGAGAAAATGACAGATTTGGAAAAGGTTATAATGGGAATTTTGGTATTGAATTAGCATTAGACCCAAGCACTTCTTGGACAAATACCATTAATTATAGAAACAATAATGGAAACAATACCGATACTGTTTTCCAAAATTATTACACAGCTTCCAATCAATATGATTATACTAAAAACCGTATAAACAAAGAAGATGGAGATAGTGAAAATATAGAATATACAACTAATTTTACCAAAAACTTTAAAAAAGAAGGTCATAAATTTAGTATTGACGGTTCCATTTCATCTAATGATGATACCAACATCGCAGTAGTTACCGAAACTGGTACAAATACCAATACAACCAAATTAGACAACACAATTAACAACCAAAAACAAGATCGAATTTTGGTTCAAAGTGACTATGTATTACCTCTAGGAAAAGGAAGTCAATTTGAAGCTGGCTATAGAGGGAATTTTTCAAAATTAGTGACAGACTATCAAGTTAAAAATGACGGAATAATTAATCCGAATTTCACGAATACTTTGGAATACATAGAAAAAGTAAACGCTCTTTACACACAATATGGGTTCAAACAGAATAAAGTATCTGTCCTTTTAGGAATGCGCTATGAAGATTCTAATATTGAAATTAACCAACTAGCAACTAATAGTTTCAATACAAAGAAATACGGTAACTTCTTTCCAAGTGCCTTTTTTACCTATGAGATTTCAGATAAAAGTAGCACCTCTATTAGTTATAGTAAACGTATTGAGAGACCAAGAGGTCGTATGATTAATCCGTTCAGCAACTTATCCAGTAATATCAATCTTTTTGTTGGTAATCCAGACTTGAACCCTTCAATGACAGATGCTATTGATTTTGGATACATCAAACGTTGGTCTAAGTTAACTTTGAGTACTTCGTTATATTATAACAAAACAACAGATGTTTTTCAATTTGCTCGAAGAGAATCAGGAAGTTTTGTTAACGGAACACCTATTATTATTACTTCGCCAATTAACATCGCAACTGAATTCAGAACTGGATTTGAGTTCACCTTAAATTATTCTCCATACAAATGGTGGAAATTAAACACTAATTTCAACTTCTTCCAAAGTGAAACTGAGGGCGATTTTGTGTACACCAATTTCAATAATGTTGTTGTAACTCAAAATTTTGACAAAACAGCTACATCTTGGTTCAGTAGATTAACATCTAAAATTACATTACCATCTAAAATTGATTGGCAAACTAACTTGATGTACATGGGGCCTCAAAGCAATGCACAAGGAAGAGTTTTAGGAAACTTTAGTGCCAACTTGGCCTTCAGTAAAGACGTTTTAAAAGATAAAGCTACTATAACTTTAAATGTAAATGACGTTTTTAATGGTAGAAAAAGAATTATGGAAACTTACCTTCCTGGAGTATTGAGCTCAAGAGCAGAAATGCAATGGAGAGTAAGACAAGTAACATTATCATTTACGTATCGTTTCAACAAAGCCAAAAACGAAAGAGAAAAACAACCTAAGAGAATGAACGATGGTGGTGGTGAAATGGAATTTCAAGGATAAATACTACTAAGACTGTCTGAAAAGGCAGTCTCTTTTTTAGGCATAAAAAAAGCTCCGAATTTCGGAGCTTTTTTATTATCAAACAATCAGACTAAACTGATTGCTCTTCTTTCTTTTTTGCTTTCTTTTCTTTGTAAGCTTCCCAAGAAGCCCCACCTACCCAGTATGAAACGAATCCAACTAAGAAAAACATTAGCCAGAATCCCATTGTCAAAATGGTTAAGAAAAGTAAAAAGCCTAAGTACTGTGAAAAAGTAAACATATTTTCCGGAATTTGTTTGTATACAAGCACAAATGTAAGTTTAATATTTTGGCTTGGCAACAAAAATTAAAAAAACTGCTCCTTCTATTTTTACAAAATCAATCCAATTAATTTAACGTTTTGATTTTCAAGGTTCTTACCCTCAATTTCCTTTATATAGAAAACCCTATTGAGGATAACTAGCCTATTTAATTACAGTTGCATTTTTTTCAAAATTCCATTGACATCTTGGTCGAAAAAAGCAGGTATTACCTGTTCCATTAACTGCTTTCCAAAATCTTCACTTACTTCTTTAGGGAATTCAGTCCCAAAAGCAAGAACCGCCACTACCACAATAGCTGCTGGATGAAAGACTTCTACTTCTCTATTTTCACTTGGTAAATAACCATAAAACGGCTCTTCAGGAGTAGATTGACGCAACGTACAAGCTATTGAATTGGAGCTATCTGGATCCAAATCAACTACAACTCTAAGTTTAGAATCTTTAGCATTCAACAATTCTTGAGATACAACCACTGGCTTACCGTTAATTGCAGCATCGGCAATAATGATGTCTGAGACTTTTGTTAACGGTTCTAAATCATTCGAATCCAAATTGTCAATCAAAGTAAAGATTGCTTGAGCATAATTTTTAGAAAGAAAATCATTTGCTGCTACTTCCTTAATCTTCATCGCTTTTAGTACTACTTTTACTCCTGAAGCGATTTCATCGGTTCCAACAACCGTAATTTTTAAAGGAGGTAAAACAGGCCGTTTCAAATAAGCAATCAAGCTGTTTTGGTCCAAGAAAGTCGTTACGCTAGGTAACTTAAACAGTTCAAATTTGAGTCCGAAGGCGCGAAAAGCATTGTACGCACCAACTATTCCCCTAATTCTTTGGAAACTATTGGCATTGATAACCGACGCATAATTATAAATTGTACATTTTTTTTCAAGAGCTAATTGCCTGTATTTTTCATTTTGTTTTTTGTCTAAATCTCCAAAAAACAAATACGTTTTATTCGGAATTAATTGATCGACAGGAATTGGATGAATCCCAATCAGCACATCACAATTTGAAATAGTTGTGCTTACTTCTATTTCGTTTGTACTGAATTCTTCATCGTTAAAAATACGAATAGCAGAAGACTCCACTTTAAATTCTGCTTGTGGATAAACCGATTTCAATTGCTTCAATAGTGCAGGAGAAACTGCGACACGGCGATCTGATGTATCATTTAATTCTTTTACAATTCCGAATTTCAAACTCATTATTTTATGTAATTATCTGTTTTCAATTTCCCTTTAGATAGGAGAATCATACAATTTCAAGATTATTTTTAATTCTAATAAAAATGATACTCATTGACACCCAATTAAATACAATTTTAATAACATTGGGTTGTGGATAAAAAGTTACTGATAATCGAAAAAAAGCTTCGTAAAAGCGATGGATTCAATATATTTGTGACTCAAGTACCACTACAAAAATGAATTATTTTAAGAAAGCAAATATACTACAAATACTGGTTTTATCTCTTGTTTTAAGCTCATGTGGCAAAAACGAAACAGAACCAGATATTAAAGATTCTGAACTTCCGGAGAATGTCTTACCTAAGATGAAACCTTTTACTAACGAGGAACCCAAACTTAGCGAAGAGTACATCAAAACTACCCGACAAAAAATTGCCCATTTTTACAATAAAAACTGGCCAGGAAAAAGTGCCAATGGAGCTTTTTTAGTCGCTAAAAATGGACAAATCATTTTTGAAAAATACGATGGCTTAGCTAATTTTAGTAAAAAAGATTCTATTACGCCTACTACCCCATTACACATTGCATCAGTTAGTAAAGTATTAACGGCCACCGCGATTTTAAAATTAGTCAACGCGAAACGATTGGATTTAGATCAAAAAGTGAATTCCATTTTAAAAGAATTCCCTTTTCCTGAAGTAACCGTTCGAATGTTATTAAACCACCGCAGCGGATTGCGTAATTATGCTTATTTCACCGATAGGAATGATGGTGTTTGGGATCGACATAACCGACTGACGAATCAAGACATCTTGACACTTTTGGCTACCAAAAATATTGGTCTAGAATCGAGAACCAATACTCGTTTTGCCTATTGCAATACCAACTATGCCATGTTAGCCCTCATTATTGAGAAAATCACTAAGAAGAGCTATAAAGAAGCCATGTCCGAAATGATATTTAAGCCACTCGGAATGAAAAATACTTTCGTTTTTGATTACGAAAAAGACAAAGACCGTATTGTTCCTTCGTATAAGGCGAACCGAGTAGAAATTGGCAAAGATTATTTAGACAAAGTATATGGCGACAAGAATATCTATTCTACCGTACGTGATTTATTAAAATTTGATCGTGCTAGAAACAAACCTAGTTTTTTAGAACCTTCGCTGTTAAAGCAAGTGTACATGGGCTACAGCAACGAACGTAAAGGCAAGAAAAACTACGGCTTGGGTATTCGAATGGTCAACTGGGAAACAGGACAAAACTTTTATTTCCACAACGGCTGGTGGCACGGTAATACCTCAGCATATATTACGCTGCAAAAAGAACAAGTTACTATTATTGCTTTGTCTAACAAAATGAACAAAAGCACTTACAACGTGAAAAAATTAGCACCGCTTTTTGGTGATTATCCTTTTGAAACCGATACGGAAGAATAATTCGATTTACGATATACGATTTGAAATACCCAAATCAATTCGTTTTTATCCCTAAAAAAGATTTACCTTTGCCATTCTAATTTTGGAATGATTATTGACTATTCCTCAATTAATATGGGGTCGACTGGTTTTGACAGCAAGTCGAATTGAAAAGTAAGCAGGTCGAGAACTGAAGTAATTCTCGTTAATAAAAGGCTTCACACTTTTTACACGGCGAAGGAAACTACGCTCTTGCTGCATAATCTGAATTATAGTAAGATTAGCCTCGTCCTACCAGGTAGGAAAGCAGGATTCTCCTCAAAGGCTTTGGTTTATAGCATTTGATCTAGGGGAATCGTAAATATAAACCTAGAGCATCGTAAGTTTCGGGCGGTACTTGAAAATTAAGAAACTAAGTGTTTTGTGGCTGTTTCTGGCCTAGCAAGACATCGAAAACTCAATCAGGAAATACGCCTGTAGAAAGCTCTTTAGTTGCTTGTTTGGACCCGGGTTCGATTCCCGGCGACTCCACTGAAACTATTTCAAAAAAAGCTAAAAGCCTGTAAATCCTATGATTTACAGGCTTTTTCATTTTGGCTACTATTCAAATTATGCATTAAATCACAATGTGTAGGTGATA
>JACCDN010169297.1_pt1 | contig 10045 bp, 11 predicted proteins | sample 7441691 | NCBI WGS metagenome assembly JACCDN01 (sample SAMN15323439, study PRJNA562643) | freshwater metagenome | isolation source: river surface water | place: USA:Blue River Watershed | collected 2017-08-16
ACTCTTGGCAACGGCGTCCAGGAAACCGGCCTTAACGCGGGCTGCGTCATCCACACCCGCCGGCACGCGGTAGGTGATCAGCTCAACCAGAAAATCTTCTTCGCCTTTGGGCGGGTTCTTCAGCAGTTCGACCAGGTCTGCGGTCTGCTGGGCATTCAGCGGCAGCGGGGGAATCCCCAGGGCGGCGCGCTCGGCAACATGGCTCCGGTAAGCTTCTAACACGGCGGTTTCCTTTCAAAAGACAGGGGGACGGCAGACAAAACACGGCTGCCGGAAAAATACGGCGTAAACCTGATTTGTAACACAAGGCGACCCCAGAAGCGAGAGGGATTGGGGCAAAAAACGGGGAGAAATGACAAACTCTTATAAAAGAGTTGAGAAATGCCTCAAAATCGGTGGCCCGCGTCATGACATTGCACAAAAAACGAGCACACCGACGGTTCAAGCCCATTAGAAAGCGGTGGAAAGAAAAGCTTGCCCTACACTTCAGTTTGCGTTAGAGTGAACTTCATGCAAAAGGTGAAGTTCCCTCGCAAAGCGATTCAGCTGCCGCGCAAAGTGCTGGTGCAAGCCGTTACGGCAATCACCATTACAAGTGCGCTGATTCCCGTTTCGACGGCCGTGCGCGCCGACGAGCTGGATAAGCCGGGTTTTCTGCAGCGCTATACCGTGAACATCCAGGACTTGGTCATTAAAGGTCTGGAGTTTGTCGGTGTTCCTTATCGTCGTGGCGGTAATACCGTGGAATCCGGTCTGGATTGTAGCGGTTTCACGCGTCTCGTTTTCCTCGACTCCAATGGTATCGACCTGCCCCGCACCGCCGCCGAACAGGCGCATGTGGGTACCAACGTCAGCACCGAAGAGTTGAAGCCGGGCGATCTGGTGTTTTTTAACACCATGCGCCGCGCTTACTCCCACGTCGGCATTTATCTGGGTAACAACCAGTTCGTGCACGCGCCAAAGCCGGGTGCCGAGATCCGCGTCGAGAATATGCAGCAGTCGTACTGGGTCAACAAATACAATGGCGCCCGCCGTCTGGATGGCGTGTCTGCCGCACCGAGCCGTGCATTGTCGTTTTAACCATCGTTCTGACCTCTGCCCGCTCAGCATCCAACGCCGCCAACCAGCGGCGTTTTTTGTTTGAGGTGACTGGTGTATGTCCGAGGCGCTGATCCATTTTTACACGACCGCACCTTATGACTGCAGTTATCTGGCAGGTCGCCAGGCGCGGTCCCAGGTGGCGATCCCTCCGGAAAACATCGACACTGAGGCCTACGGCACCCTGGTACAGCGTGGTTTTCGGCGCAGCGGCCCATTTACTTATCGCCCCCATTGCGATAGCTGCCAGCGCTGTGTGGCTGTTCGGGTTCTGGCACAAGACTACGTCCCAGACCGGACCCAACGCAAAATCGTTAACCGCTTTAATAAGTCCGGCTTCATGCAGGTACGCGAACGCCCACTCGCTTTCGACCCGGAGCATTACGCCCTTTATCGGGCTTATCAACAGTCTCGCCACCCTCTTGGCGGCATGGACGACGACGATGCAGATCAATATTCCCAGTTTTTACTGACCAGCCATGTCGATACGCGACTGATCGAGTTTCGTATCGAAGGCCGACTGGTCATGGTGTCGTTGATGGATGTGCTCGCCGATGGCCTCTCAGCGGTCTATACCTTTTACGACACTTGCGATGCCAAAGCCAGCTATGGCACTTACGGGATTCTCTGGCAGATCATTCAGTGTCAGTACAACAACCTGCCTTATCTGTATCTGGGTTACTGGATTGCCGAAAGCGATAAGATGGCCTACAAAGCGCGTTTTCAACCGATGGAGATGCTGGTTGACGAGTGCTGGATTAAAATGACGGGTTACGCTAATCAACTGTGCGGGCGCCCTGATGGCGACCTCGAGAAACCATGAACCTCTATCCCCTGCTTCGCCCCCTGCTCTTTAGCCTGTCGCCGGAAACCGCACACCATCTGAGCCTGAATGCGCTGGATCATGCGGCGCGCCTGGGGGTGCTGAAACAGACACTGCCGGCTGATCCGGTCACGGTAATGGGCATTCCGTTCCCCAATCGCGTGGGTTTGGCCGCCGGTCTGGATAAGGACGGTGCGCACATCGACGGCCTGGCAGCCATGGGCTTTGGTTTTATTGAGATTGGTACGGTCACCCCGAAGCCGCAACCGGGCAATCCGCAACCGCGCCTGTTCCGCCTGCCAGCACACGGTGCCCTGATCAATCGCTTTGGTTTCAACAATCAGGGCGTGGCCAATCTGGTCAGCAATGTGCAACGTAGCCAGTTCGTGAAGAACGGCGGTATTGTCGGGATCAACATTGGCAAAAATGCGACGACCCCGATTGACCGGGCCAACGATGATTACCTGATGGCGCTAGAAGCTTCCTATGCGCATGCGCACTATGTGACGATCAATATTTCCAGCCCCAACACCCAGAATCTACGCTCGCTGCAGCAGGATGATGCGCTGGAAGCCCTACTGGCCGGCCTGAAGGACAAACAGCAGCGACTGGCGGATCAGCATGGCCGCTACGTGCCATTGGCATTGAAGATTGCTCCGGATCTGGATGATCTGCAGGTGGATGCCATTGCCTCAGCTGTGCGCCGTCACCATTTTGATGCCGTCATTGCCACCAACACGACGCTGGAGCGCGCCGCGGTGATGGGCGACCCGCATGCCGGTGAAACCGGGGGCCTTTCTGGAAAACCGGTCTTTGAAAAATCCACGGCCGTACTGGCGGCCCTGCACCAGAAGCTGGCTGGTGAACTGCCGCTGATCGGCGTGGGCGGTATCGCCTCGGGTACGGAAGCGGTAGCCAAGCGCAACGCGGGTGCGGATCTGGTGCAGATCTATACCGGCTTGATCTATCAGGGCCCGGCGCTGATTCGTGAGGTAGGGGACGCCCTGGTCCAATACCAGCGACAACAACATCGCCCCGCGATCTGAGGCCACCAACCGCCCACCCTGAAGGGTTTATGCACAAAGACCGCACATGATCCACGGTCTTTGCTACAAAAGTGCATATGCTTATAGCAAAAGTGTGTTGCAGCACACCAGAACGGGGCGGATAATGCCGCCATACATCGTAAACTCCCCTTTAAACGTGGGCTGATGACCGAATATCTCTTCATTCTGATCGGTGCCGTACTGGTCAATAACGTGGTGCTGGTCCGTATTCTGGGCCTGTGCCCCTTCATGGGCGTGTCCAAAAAACTGGCGACCGCTTATGGGATGGGTGCCGCCACAACCTTTGTACTAACACTGGGTACGGGTGCCAGCTATATTATTGATCATTACCTGCTGATTCCATTCAGCCTGGAATACCTGCGGACGATTTCGTTCATCGTGACTATTGCGGCACTGGTGCAATTGACCGAGCTCGTCATCCAGAAAACGAGCCCGATGCTGCACCAGGTGCTGGGCATTTATCTGCCGCTGATTACGACCAACTGCGCTGTGCTGGGCGTACCGCTCATCAATGTGAGTCAGGATAACGGTTTTATCGCATCCCTGATTTTTGGTGCAGGTAGCTCGATCGGCTTCTCGCTAGCACTGATTCTGTTTGCCGGTATCCGTGAACGGGTAGAAGCGGCCGATGTTCCCCTGTACTTTCGTGGTGTCGCTATTGCCATGATTACAGCGGGCCTGATGAGCCTGGCCTTCATGGGCTTTGCCGGTCTGGATCGCTACTGACATGGACGGCATTCTCTATGCAATCGCGGTCATGGCGCTGGGCGGCCTCGTCCTGGGTGCCCTGCTCGGCTATGCCTCGACCCGCTTCAAGGTAGAAGGCGACCCATTAGTCGACAAGATCGACAGCATTCTGCCGCAGACCCAGTGCGGTCAGTGTGGATTCCCGGGCTGCCGGCCCTATGCTGAAGCCATTGCCAAGGATGAGGCCGACATCAATCAGTGCCCGCCGGGTGGTGACGAAAATATTCACAAACTGGCAGAACTCCTGGGCAAGGAATACAAACCGCTGTCAGCGGAACATGGTGTTGAAAAGCCGAAGCAGGTGGCCTATATCGATGAGCTGACCTGTATCGGCTGTACGCTGTGTATTCAGGCCTGCCCGGTAGATGCCATTGTGGGTGCGGCCAAACAGATGCACACCATTGTGGCCGATCTATGCACCGGTTGCGAACTGTGCATCCCGCCCTGCCCGGTGGAATGCATCACCATGGAAACCGTTGGCGAAACTCTGGATACCTGGAAGTGGCGCAAACCCGGTACGAATAAAAGGGTGATTCCCATTGTGCCGGTTGCAGCGAATGCACAGGTGGCCTGATATGAAGCTCTTCTCCTTCAAAGGCGGCGTCAAACCTGATCCGAACAAAACGCAATCGACCCAACTGCCGATTGCGCAGGTGCCGCTGACCCAACGCGCCCAGCGCTATATCGTTCCGCTACACCAGAGCGTGGGTGGTACGCCCCGCCCCGTCGTTCAAGTGGGTGACCCCGTATTAAAGGGCCAACGTATCGGTGAGGCCGATGGCTGGGTCTCGGCCGCCGTTCATGCACCGACTTCTGGCACGGTAGTCGAGATTGGCCCGCATATCATCCCCCATCCGTCGGGCCTACCCACAGACTGCGTGGTCATTGAAGCCGATGGTCAGGACACCTGGATTGAGCGCCACCCCTTTGATCTGACGAATGCCACACCCGATAACGTTCGTGAATACCTACGCGACATGGGCATTGTGGGCATGGGCGGCGCCGTCTTCCCAAGCCATGTCAAACTGTCTGTGCCTCAAGGTAAACAGATTGAGCAGCTGATCATTAACGGCGCTGAATGCGAGCCCTTCATTACCTGTGATGATCGCCTGATGCGCGAGCAGGCCGAGGAAGTCATTCAGGGTAGCGCCCTGTTCGGCCGCCTGGTCCAGGCCGGCCGCGTCCTGATCGGCGTAGAAGACAACAAACCCGAAGCGATTGCCGCACTCAAGGCTGCACAGCAAGCACTCAATGCGCCCGTGGAAGTTGTGGCGGTACCGACCATCTACCCGACAGGGGGTGCCAAGGAATTGATCCGGGTACTCACCGGCAAGGAAGTACCGGGGAGCAAACGCTCCACTGATTTCGGCGTACAGGTCTTCAACGTAGCCACCGTGCAATCTGCCTGGCGCGCCATTACCTACGGTGAGCCCCTAATCTCACGCATTGTGACGATTAGTGGTGCCGTGGGCGAAGCACGTAACTGGTCTGTGCCAATTGGCCTACCTATTGCAGATCTGGTAGCACTGGCACAACCGAAACCCACCATGGATGGGGTCATTATGGGTGGCCCGATGATGGGCTTTCGCGTCACGACGACCCATGCGCCAGTCATCAAGGCCACCAACAGCCTGATTGTCAATGCGCCAGGCTTATTTCCGCCCAAACCACAGGAACTGCCCTGCATCCGTTGCGGCAGCTGCGCCACGGCCTGCCCACAGGAGCTGCAACCTTTCGAGCTTTACTGGTGGTCTCGTGCCAGCAAATTCGAACAGCTAGAAAAATACAAACTCTTTGACTGTATTGAATGTGGCTGCTGTGATTATGTGTGCCCCAGCCATATTCCGCTGGTCAATTACTTCCGTTTTTCCAAGAGCGAGATCCAGGCTGAGCAGCGCGAAAAACGTGTGGCGGATGCTGCCCGTGAGCGCTTCGAGTTCCGTGAAGAACGCGCTGAACGCGAGAAGCGGGAAAAAGCCGAACGCTTGGCTAAGGCGAATGCTGCACGACAGGCCGCCGAGAAAGCCGAGCAGGCTGCAGCGCCAGCGGCATCCGCCAGCAAGGGCGAGGATGCCGCACCTGATTTGTCTAGCCACCCGAACCAGGCATCCACACCCATTGCGGTAGATAACCACCCGGTACTGGATGCTGGTGCCAAGCAAGCGGCCATTGCTGCGGCGGTTGAACGCGCCCGCCTCAAACGCGAGCAACATGCCAGTACCTCCGGCGGCGATGCCTCCTAATTTACTAGAGAGCCCAGACCGTGTCTTTTGAAACACCGAATCTCCTGACGCAGTCACCGTATCTGGTGCAACCGGTCAGCGTGACCAAAATCATGCTGAAGGTTCTGCTCGCACTGGTACCTGGTATTGCCATCTATGCGTGGCTTTTTGGCCCTGGCATTCTGGTTCAACTGTCGCTCGCTACGGTGACGGCGGTGGTTGCCGAAGCAGCTTTTCTACGTTTACGCCAACGGCCAGTTGGACCGGCACTGAGTGATCTGTCTGCCGTCGTCACCGCCTGGCTGATCGCACTATCCTTTCCGCCGATGGCACCCTGGTGGCTCATCGTGACCGGTACGCTGTTTGCAATTGTGGTGGCCAAGCATCTGTATGGCGGCCTCGGTCAGAATCCGTTCAACCCAGCGATGGTGGCCTATGCGCTATGCATCGTGTCTTTTCCGGCGCTGATGTCGCAGTGGCCACACCCGCTTGCCAATGGTGGCCTGCCTGCTATGGATCAGATTACGGCGATTTTCATGCCGCAACGGATCGATGCCTGGGCCGGTGCCACCCCGCTCGATCATCTAAAAACCACCTTGCGGCTGGCAACAGGTAACGATACGCTGACCGTGCAGAATATTCTGAAAGACCACACCATCTACGGCGTTGGCGGTGGTAATGGTTGGGAATGGGTCACACTGGCCTGGTTGGTCGGTGGGTTATGGCTAATTCAGCAGAAAGTGATCAGCTGGCACATTCCCACCGGCCTCATCGCCGGTATGGGCACTCTGGCCCTGCTGGCCTGGGCTATTGACCCGGCGCATTACGCCAATCCGGTGTTTCATATTCTGGGAGGCGCAACCCTGCTCGGTGCCTTTTTTATTGCCACAGACCCGGTCAGTGGTGCCACCACGCCGCGTGGCAAACTGATCTTTGCAATATCGATTGGTGCACTGGCATATCTGATCCGTGTCTTTGGTGCCTTTCCCGACGGTATTGCATTTGCCGTGCTGATTCTAAATATGTGCGTCCCCTTGATTGATATGTATACCCAACCACCGATTTTCGGTGAAAAATCGAGGGGATCCAGGTCATGAGTACACCAGCCGAAAAACACGCATTCCGGGTATCAGGTGAAACAGCACTCACCCTGCTCGCCTTTATTGTGTTCTTTACGGCAATGCTGGCCTGGGTCTATCTGTTCTCACGTCCGGTTATCGACCAATCGGCCCGCAATGAAAAGCTCGTGGTGCTGAACCAGATTCTGCCAACCAGCCTATACAACAACGACCCGCTGAATGACACCATCACGTTGCCCGCAGAACCGGCGCTGGGCACTAAATCTCCGAGCACCGTTTACCGTGCTCGCCAAAATGGTCAACCGGCTGCACTGGTCATGGATGTAATTGCACCGGATGGCTATAGCGGTCCCATCAAAATGCTGGTGGCGTTTAATGCAACAGGTCAGGTGCTGGGTGCACGCGTCATCGAGCACAAAGAAACACCAGGCTTGGGAGACTACATCGATCCTCGCAAGGATAAAAATAAAACCTCGCCCTGGATTGAACAGTTCAACAATGTACCTACCGCATTAATGGCACAGGACTGGCATGTTAAAAAGGATGGCGGTAAATTCGATAGCTATGCTGGCGCGACCGTGACGCCGCGCGCCATCGTTAAAGCTGTGCATCATGCTCAGCGCTTCGTGATGGACAACCGCCAGGTGCTGTTTACACCTGCGGCCAATGGCAACTAGGCAACTCATCAGGACAAACGATCATGTGGATCACCCGCGCCGAATTCAAGGACATTGCCTACAAAGGCATCTGGAAACAGAACACCAGTCTGGTACAGATTCTGGGATTGTGTCCGCTATTGGCCGTAACGACCAATCTGGTCAACGGTGTGATGCTGTCTCTGGCTACGCTACTCGTGATGTCGCTTTCGAACCTCGCGGTATCCAGTCTGCGTCACTTTATTCCCTATGAAATCCGGATTCCCGTGTTTATTCTGATTGCCGCGGCGCTAGTCACCATGGTGGATCTGGCGATGAATGCTTATCTGCACGGCCTTTACGTGGTTCTGGGCATTTTTATTCCGCTCATTATCACCAACTGTATCGTCCTCGCACGCATTGAAGCCTTTGCCGCCAAGAATCGACCCGCACCTGCGGCAGCAGATGGTGCCATGATGGGCGTCGGCATGCTCTGGACACTGGCGTTGATCGGTGCCCTGCGCGAACTGATCGGTGGTGGCACATTGTTCTCAGGCATTGATCTGGTGATCCCTGGCGCGTCCCCACTCCACCTTCTCCCTGAGGATTATCCGGGTCTACTTCTTGCCATTTTGCCACCCGGTGCCTTTATTGTTCTGGGTTGCATCATTGCCACCAAGAACTGGATCGATGCGAAAAGTGCGGCGCGTACGCTCTCACTGGCCGTACCGGTGAGCACAGGCGGTTGTCATTAACCTGTCACGCTCACTCTGCATCCGAGACCATGAAAGCCGCGGACCGCGTCGAGTTTTTTCGGCGCTTGCAGGCCGATAACCCGCATCCGACCACGGAGCTGGAATACGGCTCAACCTTCCAGCTGCTGATTGCCGTGATTCTTTCTGCGCAGGCGACCGACAAAGGGGTCAATCTGGCCACGCGCCAACTCTTCAAAGACGCGCCTGATGCCGTAGCAATGACAGCGCTGGGGGTTGAAGGCCTCGTTCCCTACGTAAAGACCATCGGACTTTATCCGACGAAATCGAAAAACGTGATCGCCACCTGCAAGATTCTGGTGGAACAATTTAATGGCGACGTGCCGGAAGATCGCGCCGCACTGGAGACCTTACCAGGCGTGGGCCGCAAGACTGCCAACGTGGTATTGAATACCGCCTTCGGCCATCCGACCATGGCCGTGGATACGCATATCTTTCGGGTTTCGAACCGAACCGGGCTGGCACCGGGCAAGACACCGCTGGCCGTAGAACAAAAGCTGCTGAAAAATGTGCCTCAGGAATTTCTGCTGGATGCGCACCACTGGCTGATTCTGCTGGGTCGCTATATCTGCAAAGCACGCAAACCGGAATGCGAACGCTGCCCGGTCGTGGATCTCTGCCGTGCGCCTGAGGCCAAGGCTGCCCTCAAAAAGCTCACGCCACTTCAGTAAAATAGTCCGATGATTTTTACGCCCACCAAAGACCAGGTCCGCCACTTCTTCTGCGAAGCGCGCCGAAAGCAACGTGATCTTTTACCGCTCGATGGCGCTGAATCGATTGCGGCCGATGTGATTGCCATGCACCCGGAATACCACAGACTGCTTGATGACCCGGAAGCGGCATTGGCCGGAGAATGGACACCCGAGCAAGGCACCATGAATCCGATGCTGCATCTCTCATTGCATATGGCACTCTTTGAACAGATTTCAGTGGATTCGCCACCCGGTGTTCGTGCGATCTTCGAACAGCAAGCGGCCAAGCTGGGCGATGCACATGAAGCGCTACACCGATTACTAGAATGTTTGGGCGAGACCGTTTGGCATGCCCAGCAGCCGGGCGGGATATTTGACACCGAAGCCTACCTAGAACGTCTACGGAAACTCTAAACTCATAAAAAACGGCCCGCCTGGGCGAGCCGTTTTGACATGATCGGCAAACCGATTACATGTGGATACCGCCGTTCAGCGAGAAGTCGGCACCGGTTGAGAAGCTGCCATCCGGGCCAGCCAGCCACGAAACGATGGAAGCGATTTCTTCCGGCGTCCCTAGACGCTTGACCGGCACGCCAGCGATGATCTTTTCCAGCACATCTTCACGAATGGCTTTGACCATATCGGTACCGATATAACCTGGCGAAACGGTATTCACCGTCACACCTTTACTGGCCACTTCCTGGGCCAGCGCCATGGTGAAGCCGTGCATACCGGCCTTGGCGGTTGAGTAGTTGACCTGACCCATCTGACCCTTCTGACCATTCACCGACGAGATGTTGATGATACGACCCCAGGTGCGATCGATCATGCCATCGACCACTTGCTTGGTCACGTTGAACATTGAGTTCAGGTTCGTGTCGATCACCGCATCCCATGCTTCACGAGTCA
>JACCDN010396846.1_pt1 | contig 10045 bp, 7 predicted proteins | sample 7441691 | NCBI WGS metagenome assembly JACCDN01 (sample SAMN15323439, study PRJNA562643) | freshwater metagenome | isolation source: river surface water | place: USA:Blue River Watershed | collected 2017-08-16
ACAAGGGATTAATATTCACAACCACACAACCGGCACGCAAAATGCCAAACAGCACTACGGGGTATTGAAGAAGATTAGGCATCATAATACCCACGCGATCGCCCTTTTGTAGTTGCAGATCGTTTTGTAGATAAGCGGCGAAGGCTCGGCTTTGTACTTCTACATCCTTATAGTGCAAGGTATGCCCTAAATTGATAAAAGCCGGCCTATCCTTAAAGGCAGTACAGCTTTCTTCAAAAAAGGCATTCAAAGAGGCATAGCGATCGGGATTGATGGTGGTCGGCACCCCGGGTTGATAAGACTGAAGCCAAATTTTTTCCATAAACCTTTGGTTCCTTCATTGCTGCTATCCCAGCCCTACAACTAAGACCTCGTCAAATAAGTTTTTCCGAATGTCACTCGGGGGTATACATCCCTGTATTCGACGATTAACCATCCCTGGAATCGACGCCCCTCGCCAACATTCGGAAAAACTTTTTGGGCAGACTACCAGCCTCTACAAAGTGTAGGTCAAGGAGCCATAGACCTCCAAGGCTCTTTTTAGGGTAATGGCCCTTTTTCACAGTCTGACGGCTAATGCTCTTGAGATCATGGCTTGCACATCAGGACTAACATTAACAGACGTCAGTTTCACACTCGGATGTGCTTTTGCAAACACCCTAAAGACTTCATCTGCAAAGGCTTGCCCAATATCTTCCACGCCTTCAAAATCTAAGACTACTGTCTCAAATTTTTCAAACCGCACAACAAGGCGTTTGGCTTGCGATCTTGCGACCAACTTCTCACCCTCATGTTTTGCCAATTTAACCGGAACAATGGTTTTACTAAAACTATAATCACCATCCTCAAGTGGCGCGAATGTATCGAAAACCGATTTTGTTGTCCTTGTACAATCATTTTCTAGAGTGAGAATCACGGTTGTTCCCGTAATATCATCAGTATTATCATCGTTTAACCAGTCTTCCGTACCCCTTTTATGAATAAAGCTCAAATTACGCGACAGAATTGAAAATTCGTCGAACATTCGAGAGGTAAAAAAAATACCTTGGCCTGTATGATGGTCTGGATCGGTCGTCAATTTACCTTTTGCCAACTCAAGGATAGCTTCTCTAGGATCGTACAAACCAAGCAAACGTTGAATACGGTGAAAAATACCTTCTCCATCATCTGTAATAAAAACCGTTGAATCAATAGCGGTACCTTCAAAAAGAATATTTACTGTTGAACCTTCGGAATGATCAATGGCATTGTTTAGCATTTCTGTAATGCCATAGTCCCAGATATCTTGAACATTCTTAGCAAAATCTTTAAAACAGGGTGCTAGGTTTTCACGCCAAACATTATCTTCTTTTAAGCCTTCTTTCTTAAATTCCCACTGAAAGGTCAATAAAGGAAGAAGCGTGAAAACTTTTGCCTTACCTCTGCCGCTGGACTTTACCATGCCTTCTTTTTCTAAAGCCTGAAGGTGTCGCGCAGCAGATTGCTTGCTCAACCCTAAGTCTCGTGCTGCCTGGGAGGCGACATTAGGGGCCTCTTCTCGACAAAGCTGTAAAAGATGGTGTCTTATTTTTGCTGTGCTTTCTCTCAGCTTCATTGTCAATACTCCAATAAAGATCCATCGACAACAATTCTAGAGCTAATCGACAACAATTCTAGAGCTAATCGACAACAAAATCAAATCCATCGACAACATAAAACTGGGTATTTACACCCTTTCCAACAGCAACTTGTTAAAGCGCCGTACAAAAAGCGCGGGATCCGACAACTGCCCACCCTCGGCTAAAACAGCTTGATCGAACAAGATCCAGCCCCAATCCTCGAAATGGGCGGGATCGGTCTGGGTTCTTAAGGTCTGGACCATAGGATGATCGGGGTTCAGTTCTAAAATGGGCTTGTGGGTCGGCACCGGTTGACCGGAAGCCCGTAAGAGACGCTCCATCGAACCACTCAAATCTTGGGTATCCAAGACCACACAAGCGGGAGAATCGGTTAAACGCTGGCTTAGACGCACCTCTTTGACCACCTCTTTTAAGAGTTCCTGTGTACGTGTGAGCGTTTCGGAAAAATCACTCTGTTGCTTGGCCTGAACATCGATAGCGGGCTTATCGGCTAATTCGCCCAAATCTAACCCACCGCGTGCCACCGATTGCAAGGTTTTGCCTTGAAACTCCGTTAAATGGCTGATTAACCATTCATCAATCCGATCGCTTAGTAATAAAACTTCAATGCCTTTCTTTCTGAAAATTTCCAGATGAGGGCTATGCCTTGCCGCATTAAAGGTTTCTGCCGTAATATAATAAATCTTATCCTGCCCCGCGGGCATGCGTGCACTATAAGCCTCCATCGATACGGTTTGCTCTTCCGTATCATCTCGTGTACTCGAAAAACGTAACAATTTTGCAATCTGTTCTTTGTTTGCAAAATCTTCGCCCGGACCTTCTTTAAGGGCCTGCCCAAACTCTTTCCAGAATTGTTGATATTTCGGGGCATCGTCTGTCGCTAATTGTTCTAGCATGCTTAAAACACGCTTCACCACGGCCGTACGCATGGAATCAATCACACGATTATGCTGTAGGATCTCGCGGGAGATATTGAGCGGCAAATCGTTTGAATCGATCACCCCACGCACAAAACGCAAATAATGCGGTAAAAATTGTTCAGCATCGTCCATAATAAAGACCCGCTTCACATAAAGTTTCAACCCGCGACTTTTGCTGACATGCCATAAATCGAAGGGAGCTTTGTTAGGAATATAGAGTAAGGCAATATATTCCAGTTTACCCTCTACTTTATTATGCGTCCAGAGCATGGGATCTTCAAAATCATGCGCCACATGCTTATAAAATTCTTTATATTGCTCATCGGTAATCTCTTGCTTAGGCAAGGTCCACAGCGCAGTGGCACGATTCACAATCTCGTTTTCGTCCTTGTCATTTTTCATCAACACGGGCAAGGTTAAATGATCAGAATATTTGGTAATAATATGCTTAAGACGCCAGGTATTCAGAAACTCTTCTTCCTCGGGTTTTAAATGCAAAACGATTTCTGTGCCACGATGCGGATAATCAATCGTTTCTAGTTCGTAACTGCCTTCTCCAGCGGAAGTCCAACGCACACCCTGATCCGCAGGCAATCCTGCTCGACGTGTACTGACCACCACTTTATCGGCCACAATAAAGGAGGCATAAAAGCCTACACCAAATTGACCAATCAATTTATTATCTTTAGCCTTGTCGCCTGTTAAGCTATTCAGAAATTCACGGGTGCCCGATTTGGCAATCGTACCTAAGTTTTGAATGACTTCTTCACGCGACATACCAATACCATTATCACGAATGGTGAGCGTTTTGGCGGTGGGATCTGCGCTTACCCACACTTTTAAATCGGGGTCGTCCACGGTTAACATCGGATTACCCAAGGATTCAAAGCGTAGTTTATCGGCTGCATCGGAGGCATTGGAGATCAACTCTCTAAGAAAAATCTCTTTATTGCTATACAGTGCATGGATCATAAGATGCAGGACCTGTTTGATCTCTGCCTCAAAACCAAAGGTTTGTTTGGTTGTATTGTCTGTTTTTTGTTCTGTCATTCTTTCATCCTCAAAATATTGATAGCCTAAAAACCCTTGTTACCCCCAAATGGGGGCTAAAATCTCTTTTTCAAGGCCATGGTTAAGCTATATAGCTGAACGATCTAACAAAGCACGTGAAAGCGTGCCACCATCGATATACTCTAACTCGCCCCCAAAGGGCACCCCATGGGCAATACGGGACACACGGATCTGGTATTTTTTCACAACCTCTGAAAAATAATGGGCTGTGGCTTCACCCTCTACGGTGGGATTGGTGGCTAGGATCACTTCCTCAATGGGTTCGCCACTTAAACGCGCATGAAATAATTCGATCCCTAGTTGCATTGGACCAATACTATCGAGCGGCGATAAATGCCCGGCCAACACAAAATAAAGCCCGCGAAAACCACCCGCCTGTTCAATCGCAAGCACATCGGCGGGGGTTTCAACCACACAAAGCAGGGTTTGATCACGGGCCGGATTGGCACACAGACCGCACAATGCGTCCTCCGATAAAATACGACAGCGTTTGCAATGACCTATCTTAGCCATGACCTCTGCCAATACACGCGACAATTCACGCCCACCCGCCCTATCACGCTCTAACAAATGAAAAACCATCCGCTGTGCCGATTTAGGACCCACGCCCGGTAAACAACGCAGGGCTGTAATTAATTGATGAATTAAAGGACTAAAACGCATATCTAACGACTCCCTCTCGAGCGAAGCAGAATCGATTCATGAAACGTCCACCACAGAAATAGTTTCAATTTTTGCATCAAAAGCCTGCAGCATTTCCGAGATGCGTGGATCCTGATGGGTTTGCTGCGTGGCAACATGATGCTGTTCGATCGCCACACGCGCTTGTCTAAGCGCGGGGGTTTCTGTAGGCAGTGTTTTTTCAGGCTTATCTTGTATTCTAAGGGTCATGGACTTTGAAAAATACTGGCTTAAGGCTTCTTGTAACCGATCCTGATGACGCTGATTCAGCAAAGGTTTCTTAGCACTATCCACAATCAGGCTTAGATGATGTTCTGTCCATTGATCGACCACACAATGCTCGGCTAAAACACGCGTTAACCCGCTAATATTTAATTTTTTCACCACGGTATGCCACTCAGAGGGCACGGTGTTCTGATCAGATTTTTGGGGTGCTGCCGATACTGCAGATCGTGGAGACACTTCGGGCACTCGCGTGGTTTCGACGATAGGCAGCACCGATGCGGGCGCTGCAGATGCCTCAGATGCAATCGATACCCAAGGTTTTTCTAGGCTACGCTGCCTATAATCAGAAACAACGACCGGTTGAAAAGCCATCATCCTTAAGGCACCCATTTCAAAACCCAATTGCGGACTCGGCGCATAAGGCAAATCTCGCTGTGTGTTTAAAGCAATCTGGTAATAAAGCTGTAATGTCTCTGGAGATTGTTTGCTGAGTGCGCACATTGCTTCTTTTTCCTGAAGCTCTGCCTCTAAGATTTCTGGCACAAAATGCGCCATGCAGAGCTGATGGATCATTTCCAAAAACTGTCTTAGTAATCCAGCATAATCTAAACCGGTCTGTGCCAAAATTCTTAGCTGATCCTGTAAACACCGTGGATCGCCTTGCACAATCGTTTGCAATAAAGAGACTAAAGCCGATTTTTCTACCAAGCCAAGCATTTGCCGAACTTGTTCTGCACCTATGGTGCCGCCCCCATAGCCTAAAGCTTGTTCGAGTAAGGTGAGCGCATCTCGCATACTACCCTCGGCCGCTTTGGCAATGAGCGCTAAAGCCTCTGGTTCGACCGAACCTCCCTCGACTGCCAACACACTACGAAGATAATCCACAATGTGTGTGAGCGATACACGCGATAAATGAAATTGCAAACAACGCGATAAGACGGTCACGGGTAATTTTTGTGGATCAGTGGTCGCTAAAAGGAAAATCACATGCTTAGGCGGTTCTTCTAAGGTTTTGAGCAAGGCATTAAAACTATGCCCCGATAACATATGTACTTCGTCGATCAAATAAACTTTGTATCGTCCTTTGACGGGTAAATACTGAACATTGTCCAGTAATTCTCGGGTATCTTCCACTTTGGTACGAGAGGCTGCATCAATTTCTAGCAAATCGGGAAAGCAACCGTCTGTAATGGCTTGACAGGGTTCACACTGACCACAGGGCGTTGAAGAAACACCTTGGCTACAATTCACAGCCTTGGCCAATAAACGCGCTAAAGTGGTCTTACCGACACCACGGGTACCCGTTAATAAATAAGCATGGTGTAAACGCTGCGTATCAAGTGCATTGCATAAAGCCCTGACCACAGCGGTCTGGCCTGCAACTGCTTGAAAAGTTTGAGGTCTATAGCGTCTGTATAAGGCCAATGCCATATTGATTCCAGCCTATTCCAAATGATTGTTAGAAGGCTCGCCATTGCGAGCATCGCAAAGCAATCCAGAAAAAGACGCTTCACAAAAATGGTGGCGCCCCCTACAGCCGCACTCCGGCACCCGAATCCATTGCTACCGTTGCTCCCTTCCGGGCCTGGCGGGGTTCACAAGGCGTCGCTGCGAAGGGACCGCGGAGGACGCCCTCGAAGGCACAGTCTACATGGGCCTGTCCTTAGGGGCAACCACCTTGCTTATAGGCCGCAACGATGGCTGGAAGGGACTTAAAAAGCGTGGTGCTGGGTTGCCAACCCAAGCTTTGCTGCAAATGATCCGAAGGGTAATAAGCAGACCCTAAGAGTTTTTTGACAATATTACCCGCAAAAGGCAACTTAGCCATAAAACTCAATAACCACAATGGTATCAATCCTTTGCAGGCACTTAATCCTAAGGCCTCTCGCATTGCATCATAAATCTGATGGGTGGAATAGGCGATCCCATCGCTAATGACATAGATGGGATCCTTGATTGCATCCCAAGGTCGTTGGTCCTCTAGCACTAAGCAGGCCACGGTAATCACATCTTCTAGACTGACTAAGGATCGCTTGTTATGGGTTTCTGGCAAAGGCGGGAACCATCCTTTGTCGATGGCACGCAAGAGTTTTAGAAGATTTCCCTTCAGGGGTATGCCATAAACCAAAGCAGGTTGTAAAACAGAAACTTGTACGCCATGCGCTTGACCTAAAGCAAGTAGACGCTTTTCGGCCGCTTGTTTGGATCGTCCATAATCATCATCCGGCGCTATGGCTTTAATGCTACTACCATAAATAAAACGTGCAACACCCGCAGTCATCGCTAAGTGCATCAGCGCTTCGCTGGCTTCGACATTGATCGTCCAATAATCGCGTGTGCTCGCTTTTGTATGCGCAATACCTGCGAAATGAAAAACTGTATCACAGCCCGGCATCGCCTTCTGCCATGCCGATGTTGTGGTATCACGTAAATCACCGATGACGATTTCATCCCAAGGACCTGTCATGGGTGTGCGCAAGCAAGCACGTACAAAAAAACCTTGGGCTTGTAAGTGTGCGCACAGGGCTTTGCCAATAAAACCAGAGGCGCCTGTGACAAAGCAGCGTTTCATAAAGAAATTTTAGCCTGATAATGTTTATACCAAGCTTGAAACATTAACACGCCCCATAATGAATACTGCCAATTACGTTTTGAAGACACATGTTCCTGCCAACGTACACGAATGGGTTTTGGATGAAGTATTCCTTGTTCTTTTAAGGTTTTTTCTGATAACAAATCTTCGGCCCATTCCCTCAAAGGCCCACGTAACCAAGCATCTAACGGCACGCCAAAACCCATTTTGGGGCGATCCACCAAAGCGTTCGGCACATAGCGGTTTAACACTTGTCTTAAAATCCATTTCCCTTGTCCATCGCGGACTTTCATGTGATAGGGCAATTGCGAAGCAAACGCTATTACACGATGATCCAATAAAGGGACACGGGCTTCTAAAGACACCGCCATACTCGCCCGATCAACTTTTGTTAAAATATCATTCGGTAAATAGCCCAACATATCAAAAAATTGCATCGATTCAGTAGGATGCCTAAAAGGTATTGCATCTGCACGTTGCCAGAAATCAACCGCTTGCTCTGTACCCCCCAACACAATTTGTTCAGGCTGATCCCAATGGCTCAACAATAAACCGTAAAAGGCGGGCAGATCCTTGGCGCCTAAAATCTTGGCTAGTTTATGGATCCTATCACCCAATAAGGTTGGACAGAGGGACGCTGGCAAGACATAGGCTAATCGATCCCAAAGAGCTGGTGAAATACTATGGATCATAGAACTCAAAATAGACTTAAGACTTTGTGGCATCCATGCTATTTTTTTCCAAATACGATGGCCTTGTAGATAACGGTGATAACCTGCAAAAAGCTCATCCCCACCATCGCCTGAAAGACTAACCGTAACTTTCTGTCTCGCCAATTGTGAGACTAAAAACGTTGGAATTTGAGACACATCGGCAAACGGTTCATCGAAATAGGTGGGGATCTCTGGAATAATCTGCGCCGCATCCTGTGATTGAAGATACAAGCTCTGATGATCAGTGCCTAAGTGTCGTGCCACGGCTTCTGCATAGGGCGCTTCATTGTAGCCTACCTCATCAAAACCTATTGAAAAAGATTTGATAGGCACCGCACTTTGAGACTGCATCAATGCTAATACTAAAGAGCTATCAATACCGCCCGACAAAAAAGACCCTAAGGGTACATCGGCTATCATTCGACGCTTCACTGCATCACGTAATAAATCATCTAGCGCTTGTATACGTTCAGCATCCGATTGCACAACTGTGTTAGCGATCCCTTCGCGCACAACCGACTCCAAATCCCAAAAACGGTCTTGCCGAACATTTTTTTGGATATCGATGCTTAAGACCATGCCCGGTGATAGTTGCTGGATCCCTTCAAAGATAGATTGGGGGGATGGTACATGATTAAAACGAAAATAAGCTGTGAGTGCTTGTTTGTTAAGCTTGGGCCTAAAATGGGGATGTTCCATAAAACTTTTGGGTTGGGATCCAAAAAATAATAGACCTTGATGAAAACCCCAATAAAGGGGTTTAATGCCTACTCTATCGCGCACCAAAAATAATTGCTTGAGATCCGTTCGCCACAAGGCAAAGGCAAACATGCCTATACATTGCTCAACCGCTTTATGCACCCCCCAATGCTCGCAGGCTTCTAATAACACTTCCGTATCCGAATAGCCCCGAAAAGTGCAGCCTTCTTGTTCCAGGGTTTTTCTTAAATCATTCGTATTGTAAAGCTCACCGTTGTAGATCATAACCGATCGCCCTGAATGCGAGATCATCGGCTGCTTGCCTGCTTCCGAGAGATCCACAATCGCTAAACGTCTGTGTGCAAAAGCAAGTCCTGCATCGGGATCGCACCATTCCCCCGCAGAGTCGGGACCACGTGCTTGTATGGCAGTACCCATCTTGGAAGCCAAGGCTAAAAGTTCTTCGGATGCTACGCTATTAAAAGCCCAAAAGCCGGTCAATCCACACATTGATTAAAAAACCTCTACAGTATAAGCAGGCACAGAAACACGCAGTTCTCTACCTAAAAAATGGAGTAAAATCTGTACCCTTTGGCGATCGGTCCATTTCTCAAAGATGCCTGTTTGGCCTTCAAAGGAACCTTCTTTCACACGCAGTATATCGCCTGTTGTGAAAAGCGCTAGACTCTCTACCGATAAAAGCCCTTCGGTATTTTCACGTGATTTTAAATCATCAACGATAGAGGTTGATACCCATAAGGGTTGTCCTTCCGCGGTTAAGACATAGGATACCCCCCGCGTACCATTCACACTACGCCATTGATCAACTTTTGGATCAATCCCTACGAAAAGATAACGGGGAAAAAGAGGGGCGAGAATCTCATCCACCTTACGCGCATGCGATCGGATTTTTTTAAAACGGGGTAGATACACCTTAAAATGCTGTTCTTCCAAATGCTGCAGGGCTAAAAGCTCTTGTCGCACCTGGGTATGGACTACAAACCACTGTTTTACGTTCATGGAAAGAACAGTAATAGAAGCCAAGGAAGGGGTCAAGTATTCTTTAACTTTTAAGAGCCATTTAACTAAAATACTATCGCTTGCAATGTCATCAAGATTTACGTTATGGTGGGCGACTTTGGAGAGATGTCCGAGTGGTTTAAGGAGCACGCCTGGAAAGCGTGTATACGTTAATCCGTATCGAGGGTTCGAATCCCTCTCTCTCCGCCAGCGTTCCGCCCTGTACGCGGCACTACGTGTCGCTAAAGCTACGGCCAGGCAGGCCTTAGGCTTATTTACACTCAACACAAAGTTACACTAAGTGAAACTTAATGTTGAATCTTGATTAAATGATGTAAAAGTGTTACACTTTTCCTGGTGAATAGGCACAATACGGGGTAAACACTATGCCAACCAAAAATCCAAGAATCAATGTGACCTTTGAAGAAAAGACCGCAGGACTATTGGTCCATTTAGCCCATCAGGAGCATCAATCTGTTGCCAGTTTGGTTAAAAACTTAACGA
>JACCDN010039204.1_pt1 | contig 10044 bp, 9 predicted proteins | sample 7441691 | NCBI WGS metagenome assembly JACCDN01 (sample SAMN15323439, study PRJNA562643) | freshwater metagenome | isolation source: river surface water | place: USA:Blue River Watershed | collected 2017-08-16
ACGCAAGCATTATCCTATTTTGCCGACGCTTCAAATAGACTAACGTTAGAAGGTGTTCAGCAACTCCCAGCCAGCGCCTTTAGCCAAACAGACCATCTATCCGGCAGTGCCTTAAACTTTGGTTTTAGTCATGATCCCTACTGGATCAAACTGACCTTATCCCGTTCGGCAACAGCGCCTTCGGAATGGGTTATCGAGATCCCATACCTCGGTCTTGATCAAATCGACTTTTATGCACCAGGTGTCTTGCCTGTCATGACCGGTGCCAGCCGGGATATCAAGTCACGCGCCCTATTTCATCGGTTCTTTGTTTTTCCAGTCACAGTAGAGACAACCCCTCAGGATTACTATTTTCGAGTCAAATCGGACTATGCGGTCACGATCCCGATCGAAATTTACGAACGTCAGGCTTTTGTAGAGTCCACGCAAAAAGGATTGATCATTCAATTCTTGTACTTTGGCGGACTCCTTGCCCTGATTGTGTACAACTTTCAGCTGTTTCTCGCCCTACGTGATAAAACCTACCTGTTATATGCCCTTTTCGGCCTGTTTATGGGTTTAGGCATCTTTTCGGGGAATGGTTTTGGGCGGATACTTTTCTGGCCGAATCTTCCTGCATGGGATCAGATTTCACAAAGCGTTCTACTTAGCTTTGGTGCTTGTTTTAGCATTCTATTTGCCCGAAGCTTTCTGAAGTCCGCCCGTCTAACACCCCAACTGGATTTCTCTCTGCAAGCACTGACTGTGGCTTATCTCATCGTTGGCATCAGTCTCATTACCACGCTTTGGGGCGTAGGCTCGACATCCTTTTGGTTTCATGCGCTGATGTTTTTAACAGGACCCTATTTCATTTTAGTCAGTGCCTCAGCAATTCGAGTTCTGGCTCTTGGCCATGAAAGTGCAAAATTTTATTTAGTGGCCTGGGGCTTCTTCTGCTTAGGCACAATTCTCGCCACGTTGCGAATCTTTAATTGGGTACCCACGAATGTACTAACAACGTACGCGATTCAAATCGGCTTAGGGTTTGAAATGCTGTTTTTATCTTATGCCCTTGCATACAGAATACGAATCGAACGCGCGAAACGAGAACAAGCTCAAAGTGAAGCACTGAGCAGCCATCAGCTAATGGTAGATACACTGACTAAATCCGAAGAGAGCCTTGAGCATCTTGTAGAAAAGCGGACAACACAGCTTAAAGAAAGCTTGGTCAGCGAAAAAAAACTGCACGAACAGTATGTGCGTTTTGGCGCCATGATCTCTCACGAGTTCCGAAACCCGTTAAACAACATCCAGTCTCAGGCAGATCTGCTTCTTCGAGAGCGCAGAATGGGAATCGATCAGTTTGATAAACGTATCGGCGTTATCTCCGCGGCAACACGGCAACTCGCCTTACTGTTTGATCGCTGGATGCAATCTGACCGATTAAACAATGCACTCGCGCTGCGCAATGTTCACCCCATCAACCTCAATCTTTGGCTTGAAGATCTGCTTGAGCGTTATCAACCGTCGACACTTGATCACCACCTTGCTTTTGAAAATTGCTCAAATGAACCAATGATTCTAGTCGATGATGCACTCATACAAATTGCGGTAATAAACCTGCTGGACAATGCCTGCAAATACTCAACATCAGGCAGCATGATTAACGTCAGCGTCATTTGCCAAGACGACAGGGTAGGCATTGTCGTTTCGGACCAAGGAGAAGGCATTGATCCATCTGCGCACGAAGCTATTTTTCAGGAATATTTTCGGGTTAACCCACACCATGCAAAACGTGGTGCCGGCCTTGGCTTGGCATTTGTGAAGCGTATTGCTGAATTACACCAAGGCACTATAGAGGTCGTTAGCTCGCTTGGCAGCGGCACCACTTTTACGCTCTGGCTACCGACAAACTCTGGAGCTAACCAGCAGCTTTGATTTTTAGGCTCATGTTTAGCACATACCCAAATCCGTAAACCGATTCGAGTGGAAAACTTGACAGCGCGCTGTCTTCGATCTTTTTGCGCAAACGACGGATTGCCACCTCCAAGCGGCGATGATCGTATGTATCAGGGTCTTTACCTAGTTTACGGATAATTTCAGCACGAGATACTGCGACCCCCGGTCGATTAATAAAACTGCTTAAAACGGACTTTTCTGTTTGAGTCAGTGTAATTTGGTTATTTTCAGAATCACCTAGCGTCCATCTGACATCGTCGAGAACCCAGCAGTTGGGCTCTATTGTTTTGTGGATGCGGCGCAAGCATCGATGCACGATAGCTAGTAGTTCATCATTTTGAACTGGCTTTACAAGATAATAATCCGCATCGGCCTCCAAACCTGCAACACGATCCTCCAACTGCCCCTCGCAAGTGATAAACACCACCGGCACAGCACTCAACTGGCGGTGAGCCTTTAAGATATCAATACCATCGCCATCTGGCAGATTACGATCCAGCAGCAGCAGATCATATGATTCTGGGCTATGTAGTGCGGTATAGTCGGCTACTGATGAAACCCCCGTGGGCGCCCAACCTTCCAGTCGAAGAATGTCGCACAAGGCTTCCAAGTAATCCTGATCGTCTTCTACTACCAGGATTTTTGATTGGGGATTCTCTATCACTCTTGTCAACGTAACGCTCATTTTGGATCAAGATATGAGAACGAGAGCGCCTGACAAAATGTCGAGCCCCAGTAGAATCAGTACGACCGGAAGGATCTTGTGGCCATACTTACGAATCAAATGGCCAAAAACACGGTTATTGACCAGAATGTAACCCAACAGACACCAGATCAGCGTCATTACCGCAAAAACAGCAACAAATAGCGGAATACTCGCCAATGAATTGGCAAACATGGGAATGTAGACGCCGAGGTTATCACCCCCGTTGGCAATTGTGACACCTGCCACAGCCATCACTTGCGAATGCATCCCCTTCTCCATCTGCTGTTCCTTAAGCTGGATTTCGTCATCTTCAGCAGCGTCATCGGCATCTGTCCACAAGGACTTGAGTTGAGAGAGACCCAGATACAACGGCACCAGACCGAGCAATGAAATCCAACCCCCTGGCAAAGCCAGAGATAACCATGCCACGAGACAACTGACAGCCACCAAAACACTGATACCCGCAATCTGCCCAAATACAACAGAACGACCCTTAAGTTTTTTATCCGCAAAGAATGCCGCCAATAAAAAAATGTCATCTATGTTTGTCGATATGAAAACGACTGCAGCAAGGCCTAATTGACCGTAAATTTCCAACATCATCCAATACTTTCTAGTTACGACACTGCGCAAATCATAGCGCTAATGCATCCTGCACCAAGATCGCGTGTATCCGCCTACTTCGTTATTTATATTGTTTGCGCCACAATAACAAATTGCAACGCCCAAATTCCGACAAATTCCGACATTTGACCATGCTCACAAAAATCAATTCCATTAGCGCTTTCGTCAGGAACTATCTCCGATACGACATCAAACGGGAAGCGCTGGGGTGGTCAAAGATCGGTCGTTATTACATTCCTGTACTGATTCCCGTTGCCATCGTACTTGCTGCGGCTCTGGTATTGATCAGGCCATTCCCGAACCAAGAAACCTTCCTCGCCATTGGACAACAGGGCAGCCTAACCGACCAACTAGGCAAAGAATTTACACATTACTTCCACAAACACGGCCTGGATCTCAAGATCGAGAACACTACCGGGCTGGATGCTGGTTTACAGAAGCTGGATTCGGAGACATCAAGCATCAATGCGAGTTTTGTGACTTCTGGTACATCAACGCGCCAGGACCACCCGGAGCTTGTGTCACTGGGAAGTGTCCAATTAGCGCCGCTCTGGCTATTCTATCGTGGCGACCTAATCAACACGGATGACCCCTTCGAATATTACCGTGACAAACGGATTGGCGTTGGCGCAGAAGGCACTATCACCAATAAGTTATTTCTGCGTCTGATGGAATTGAACAATCCAGGAACAGGAACACGCCCCAACTTTCTCAGGCTTCCCCATGCCGAAGCTGCCCAACAACTTCAGGATGGCCGAATTGACGCCATGTTTATTGTGGATGGTTACAACTCTGATGTCATACAGCAGCTGTTAAAAAACCCAAACATTCGTCTCATGAACTTTCCGCTGGCTGATGCTTACACACTCAAACTGCCATTTCTCCAGAAAGTGATCGTTCCTAGAGCATCACTCGACATTGACAATATCAGACCTGCAAATGATGTGGCTCTCCTGGCTTCGAGTGTCAATCTGCTCATAGAGAACAATTTACACCCAGCCATACAATGGGCGTTTTTACTTGCTGCACAGGATGCAAATCTGAAAAGCGAAAATTTCTTCGCCAGCAATACCAGCTATCCGAAATACAAAGACAAAACATTCCCACTGAGTGATGTTGCAGAAAGATTTTACACATCGGGAACACCAGCACTTTTTAATTACCTGCCCATGTGGCTAGCTGCGCTGATTGAAAACATATGGGTTGAATTACTCGCCCTATTTCTCGTCGTTCTTCCCCTCCTGAAAAAGGCTATCGGATTTCGTTCTTTTGCCTCCAAAAAACTCTTGTGGATCCATTTTTGGGAATTGCGCTTCCTAGAAGATGAAGCCTTGCACAGCAAGACTCCTCAGGAACTAGAGGTTGTGATCCAACGCCTTCGTGAACTTGAGCAGCGAGTAGCATCAACCTGGGTTGAAGATCAGGATATGCGTCACTATTACAATCTGGCACGCTGTATCAGCAGTAGCGTTCAAACCGCGACTAAACAACGTGAAAGCCTTGGTTAAAAAAGGAGTCCTGCCTCAAGCATGAGGCGAACCTGGTTGTTATTCATGCCATTAGCGCCAAATGCTGCCTCTGAAAGCGGATTAAATGCTTTAACGTAGCTAAATTCCGCTCTGGCAAAAACCATATTCCACTGCATAGTCGGCGTTACTGTTGCCGACCACGCCGCACTCCCTGGTCCGTACATGACCCCGGCTGGCGCACTGTCAACTAGGCTGTTACCGTAACTCGACTGGTATTCGAAACGCGTCGGTATGGAAATATGGCGTTTCGGTGCAACGCCATCAACAAGTGGTGTTACATGGAAGGTGCTCAGAATTGCAGCGCCGTAAGTCCCTGAGCTTCCATTAATACCAATCCCCGTGTTGGCGGGGATATAGGTGTATTGAAGATACGGGGTTACGGTCCAGGAATCACCGGTGTACTGATATATCAGATTGCTGATTTGGGAGTTGTTTGTCAGCAATTGCGTCGTGGGGTTGTTAGTCGCATTACCGGACACCGCCCCAGTCCAACTGACTGTATAAGTGCTCCGTTCGGAAGCTTTGATGCTGGCCAAACCACCGAGCCAGTTATACACATCGGAATAAGCACCATCGTTCCAGGTAAATGCCGCCGAAAAATTGCCTTCTTCAAAGTTCAACTGCATACCGCGGCTGACTGAATTGGTTTGCACCCACAACAAGCCCCGCTGGATGTTGGGGTTTTCATACGTGAAGGTAGCTTCTACGCCACCCATAGATGGAATCTTCCCGAGGGCCAGAGACCAGTTTCTGTTAGGCACCAAAGATACGTAGGCATGTGGCACATAACCAAAGCTACCTTCCGTAGTCGGCTGTGCACGCATAAAGGGCACACCGAGCGTCGGTATCGTGTACAAACCGGTTTGCGCAAACAAGCGGACCGGACCATCATTTTTCTGAATCATCAATTGGGCGTTGGAGAAGCCTGAGTATGAAGACTCATTCGTTGACACAGGATTTGTTTGACGCAAAGTCAGCCCGGTCAGGACGCCTTGTGCCGACCAATCTCCAAACTGATCGGATTTGAAGCCCACGGGATTATCACTAAATGACAGGGTGTCACCCATCACAAAACCAAGTACTGGCCCTGCGACATCATCATCTGCATCGTGAGCCTCAAAACCCAGGACATGCCCTGACAAAACAAGAGCGACCGTTAATACGGATAGAAAACGGTTCACGCAAAAACGATGCGACATATTCAAAAAAATTTCCAATTGAAACTAACGTGGCTTGAAGTGGTTAAAGTCCCGCATAAATACTTCCATCAAGACCGGAGAAGCATCTGCAACCGCATGGGCTATTTCTGCTGCAAATTCGAAATACGCGGACCTCCTCTGGGTATCCCAATTCGCAGGGGGCATGGTCACCAGATCACGGATATTGGCTGTCTTATCTGCGAGCTTGATTAGCTTGGCTTTAGGCGAAAGATGATGGGCATGATCCAGCTCTCGTCTTTTCTTATCTTCCAGCGCCGTCGTTTTCAAGTCTGTTAACTCGACAACCAGATCCGAGATCTCTTTCCCGAAAATCATTAATAGTTCTTCACGCGTCGTGTTGGTATCTTCTATGGTGTCATGCAAGAGTGCGGCTGCCAGCGTTGGCGCATCAGTAATCCCGCCCTCTTCCATCAAAATATAGGCGACCTCAAGAGGATGATTAATGTATGGCGTTTCTAAAGTATCACGACGACGCTGATCTTTATGCTTCTCTCCAGAAAAAAACGCCGCTCGCAGCACCATGCACATTTCTCTACTCATAACAGCACCTTACCGACTAATTTTGACAAACCCGGACGTTAACAAGGAATCGCCCCCTGGATATCGACAAATACCGACATTTTCTCAAAAAAACCAAGTCTCACATCCGCCAATAGGTATATCAACCTTAAGACAAGGCAAAATACATACTTATCGCTAATCAGGCTATACACGTCCATGTACTTTTCATTCCTGAAAACACTTTCCGACAGTCAGGTGCTTCTTTTATTTCCAGCAATCGCCTGTGTCGTTTTGTTGCTACTTTCATTTCTTTTTCGTCATTTCCGTAAGCCGCTGGGGCTAAAAGCCTATGACGCGGATGTTTTAGACACCGCAACACAGAACACCATGTCAGGTGCCTATGTTGTTCTTGGCTTTGTTCTCGTCCTTGCCATGACGACAGTTTCAGACCTGGACAGCAATGTCTCTCAAGAAGCCACCGCGATTAAAGGCGTTGAACGCTTACTGGTTCTAGAGGGCTCGACATCAGCACTCAATTCGCGCCAGCAGCTGATAACCTACACACAATCCATCTTGACAGATGAATGGCCGGAATTAAAAGATGGTCATGGCAGTACGGTCACCTCCGCTGCATTAAATGACTTTTTCATGAGCCTGGACAAAATCAATCCCAGCTCACCCAAGGATACGGTGCTTTATGCCAAGATTCTCGATGCGGCAGGGAAAACTGCGGAATTGCGCAATAGCCGTATCTACAGCATCCAGAGCAATTTACCGGGCACTTTCTATCTGGTCAGTTTAGTCAGTCTGCTCGGCGTCATGATTATTTGTGCCTTGCGCCTAGTGGAAGCCACCCCCATGCGCTGCATCTCTCTTTTTGTGCAGATCATTATGCTGACACTGATGTTCAGTGCCATTGTCATTATCGATCTGCCCTATCTGGGTGACACAGTTACCTCTCCGGATGCCATCGAAATGGCACTCGACAGCATAGTTAAACGCACACTCCCAATTAACTGAATTCCGAACCATGTCAACAATGAGCAAGCCCGTTGAAATCATTCGATCAGATATTACGAGCGACCGTCGCCTCTCTCCAAAGAAGCTTTACGTCATCGCATCCGAAATAAGAGTTCGTCCGGGTGTTCGTGTGATCATTGAAGATGGCACCACCATTCTGATCATGAATGGCTTGCAGCCTAAATGCCATTTGCTCCGCGCTGCGCTGATCTTTGATCAAGGATCGATTCTGAGAGCAGGCCGTTTCTATGTCAAAGCGTGCAATTCACACTATCAGCAAGTCAAAAATGCTGACAATGGCGGACTGTGGTTTCTGGGTAACCATCAGAATGCCAGCAAAGATAAAGTCACTGTCAAATCAAACCGCAAAAAGCCCCTATCCTCTTTCAAAGCAGGTCTGGTCGCTACCTACTACCTCGGCAGACGTGACCCATTGAAGGAAACCACTCGAACCAGAGTAGTTGATGACGATATCGATGGTCTGTCCGTCCTTGGCACGGGCCCTGATGAATGGCAGATATCCGAAGTCCGCTGCTTTCATTCCGGTGACGACGGGTTTGATGTCACAAACTCACACATCCAGCTGGATCGACTAAAAGTTCTCACACCAACTGAAGATGGCATTAACCTCAGCAGTAGCCGTCTTGAAGTCAGAAGAAGCCTAGTCGTCGACGTCACCAAAACGAAGGTCGGCGATAGAGATGTCTTTGATTTTGAGACGGATGATGGCGCAAGCTACCTTGAGATTGCTCAGCACTGCCATGTTGATATAAGAGGCGTGTTTGGTGATGAACTGGTCTTGAGCACCAAAGATTTGCCGAAGCCAAACAACAACCCCGAAGCACGTTACCGATTCAAAGGCGTGACACGGAAATCTGCCGCCTTGGTATACAGCATCAATCAGGACTGATCATTCATCACGGCGTACTTTTGTAGCAGATAGCCTCGCGTCCAGGTCAAACGGGTTTTCCCATCCCGTTTGTTAGGTATCGCCCCCAGCAGTTTCTCCGGGTTACCTGAGAACAATCCCTTACGCCCAAACAGCAGAGCCCTGATGTATGTCGCATTCGCTGCCTGTGCCTGAACAAATTCGTTCGTTTCAATCCCTGGAAATGCATCATGATCGTGACAGTAAGCCATGATCATTTGTGCGAGAAGCATCGGTTCTCTTTCGATCTCCCAGTACCTAGTCGCATGGAATATGGCATCCGTCCCAACAAACTCAACATAGCTTGCCGTTAAATCAGGTAACGGACTCGTCTCGTCGATGGCCGCGATCAGCATTTCATAGGCGTCATCACAGCGTTCAAAATCAAATCTGCCTGCGTCTGTCAGTCTGAAATGGCCTACACCGTCTAACGTATCACCAACGTCATACTTCGCATCAAACCCACCAGGGAAGCAAACAGCAGATCCGGCCGCGAGTTTTTGACGCATCTTTTTTCGGGCATCATCCTGCCCCAAGCCAAGATAGGTTTGACATTGCACCTCAAAATACCTGCCGTTAATCAACACAGCCTTGGTATCGACGGCCTTGTCTAATCGATGTGGCAAGGGAAAGCTGAACTGTGCTGATGAACCGCCCACTTCAACCACCCCAACGGGGTTGTTATCAGTTCGGAATACATCCCGCTCAAGATCATTCAGATTGATCCAAGTCCAAACACCCTCTTCCATTTGTCCATCGCTGGTTCTCACCTCCCCTGCAACAAAGCCCGCACACACAATACCCTGGCGAATCTGCTCATAAAACGCCGCCACAATGGCTGAACCGAACATGTTTTCGGTATAACGCATACCCGCTGTTGCAAAAAGATCAACCACAACATCAGCCGGCAGCACCTGACGCTCAACCAGAAGGGTTGCGGCCACATCGAGCAGTGGTGCAATCGTCAAAGGTACCACTGAAGTAATAAGCTCTGGTTGGCGAGGATCAATGAAATTATTAATCCCGTCTTCACGCTCACCATTGGGCATAGTCGCGTTTTCAACTTCTGCAACTAGATCAACATGGGGGTACGCCCCTTGTCTGACTTCATACAGAAACAGCCGGGTACCGCTACTGCCCGCGTCAATTACGGCATGATATTTCATCGGTTTTACCAACTCAGCATACTGATTAAAATCAGGCAGCCCAACCCAAAAAATGCGGCACCCACCGCAACCGCTGGCCATGCTTCGTAGGACGCAATCTCAGGGCGACTGATTTGCCGAGAGGTCTGCACAAAACGTACCAGAGAACCAGCAATCGTCACCAAACCGAAGACTACCAAAGCTTCACTGGCCTGCCGGGTGTCATTAACACTTAAATCGGCTACCGCACCCGGCGTAATGACAAGCAAGTGCTTAAGCACCACATGAAACTTCTCGAGCACAAATCCAAACGCAATAAATGCAATGCCGGTGCGCACCCAGGCTAAAAGCGTACGTTCATTAGAGGCGTGGTCTGAATAACGTTCGATCAATTAGAACCTCGCAACATTATTAGCGCGCAAAATATTGGTGC
>JACCDN010071088.1_pt1 | contig 10044 bp, 9 predicted proteins | sample 7441691 | NCBI WGS metagenome assembly JACCDN01 (sample SAMN15323439, study PRJNA562643) | freshwater metagenome | isolation source: river surface water | place: USA:Blue River Watershed | collected 2017-08-16
GCAGACTTCTTAAATGCCACTTTTGGGACTTCCTTCTTAACCGGTTTGGAACCTCAACGAAGCGGTTCTATAGCCTTCTACGAATCCCCATCCTATTTGTAGCGGGGAAGGGACAAAACGGACATTTCACCCTAATCAATACCGGTTGGAGAGTAGCTTCAATACGTGGATTTTCGAGAGTTTAGAAAAACTTTTAATCTCACGGCGAATGTCCAGAACTTTCCAGACAAATATCCTAAAGAATATCGACCAAAAAAATCTTTCCTTATTGCTTGTTTTTCGTTTATCGTAAGTCGAATTTCTTTGTGCGAAACCCCACCTGCGTCAATTTCGCTGAATATCTCACTCACTTGATGAACTTTTCCTCGGTTAATATATTGCAAAACTAGTTTAAAATCTGAAGCGATCCGATAATTTTCATCGTATATAAGAGGAAAGTTTTCATTCAGTCTAAATAGCATGGATTGGTGGCATCCCCCGCGTCGATTAAGTGAGAATTTATTTAAACCAATCTTTGAAGTTCTATTTCCGAAGTTTCTACTTTCATTTTGAACTTTGTAACCACCGATAATAAGGTCTGCACCCATGAATTGAATTAAAGAAACCGCAGATTCCAATGTCGAATTACTTTTGAATACATCGCCTGAATTCATGAACCAAACAAATTCGGAATTGATTAGACTTGTTCCCTTATTCATTGCATTATAAATTCCAAAACCATCCTGGTAAGTGACCATTATTCTAGGATCACTCTTTGTAATTTCAACCGCTTTCGTGCGGGCAAGATCTTCCGTAGAGCTAAGTACTATTACCTGATTCCAATTTTTGTAACTTTGAGTTAACAAACTTTCACAGGTTTTCACTAAATTATTTGGATCGTCTCTGCACACGGTAACAATAGAAACTGAGTTTGAATTTTTGTCCATTTTTACCTCTCTTTACTCCTATAATCATAGAGTGAAATCATTGATGATAGTGACTAACTCGCGTTCGGGTGGCGGCGCAGAAAGATCCATGAATCTGTTGGCCCAAAAGATGTATGAATTAGGTTCTATCGTCTTACTTGTATCTATTAATGAAGGTCCTGAAGATTTAATTAAACCAAAGTGTGAAAATATAAATTTTGAGCGGAAATTGAATTCGAATTTGACGGACACGTTAAGAATTGCGATAAAACTAAGAAAAATTGTAGAAGAAAGAAATATTGATTGCGTAATTCTAAATTGTGACTTACCCGAACTGTGTGGAATATTTTTAAGTAGTAAACGAATCTTGATTGTAGTAGAACACACTTCTAGACCATTTTTTAATAGAAGGCTTTTAGGTATTTTTATCAGAATTATTTTAAAAATAAAAGGAGTTCACTTTTTTGGGGTATCTGAACGTATGAAGGTATGGCCGTTTGGTTCAGAAATGGAGTATTTACTTAGGAATCCAGTTGATCCTAAATTGGTTTCAATCAGCTATGGAAATGTAAGTGCTCAAGCTTCGAGTCCTCGCTTGGTTTTCATAGGCAGGTTTTCTGAAGAAAAAAACCCAATTTTATTTGTTGACATTGCACAAAAAACAAAACTAAACTCAATAATGTTCGGAACTGGCCCGCTACTTGAAGAAATTAAATCACGCAATGTTGCGAAATTAGAATTGGCTGGATACGTAGATAACCCCTGGAGGTTTTGCAGACCTGGCGATATCGTCATAATAACCTCAGATTTTGAGGGTGATGGACTGGTGGTTGTTGAAGCTTTGGCTAACAACTTACCCATTTTACTAGCGGACAATGTTGATCTCAGAAGATTTAATCTTCCGGAAATTAATTATGCAAAAACAACTAGCCAATTTTGTAGTCAGGTTTCTGATTATCTTTTGGAAAAAATTGATTTGAAAATTTCAGAAGCCACTCGAGAAGAAATATTGGGGTCTAGAAATCCAGTTGATATTGCAAAATCTTTTCAGAAAAAAATTAGTCAGATCGAGAGCTAGAGACCCATCAGTTTAGCTTGAACTTCGAAAGCTGGAACGGATTTCTTCACTTCGTCAAATTTTCCTATAAACCTTATTTCACCAGCTTCTAAATAAATGACTTTGTCACTATTTTTTACGCTTGATAATCTATGTGCAATCATAATTATGGTTGCTTTTCCTCTCAGTCGCTTGATTGATTCTGCAACTCGTTGCTCCGTTTCGCCATCCAAAGCACTCGTTGCTTCGTCGAGAACTATTAACTTTGGTTTTGTAATTAAGGCTCTTGCAATGCCTAGTCGTTGTCTCTGTCCTCCACTCATGCTGGAACCATTTTCAGAGATTTCAGTATTGAGTCCAAATTCAAGGCTATGGACGAAATCATCTAATTGCGCAATCCTCAAAGCGTCCCAAACGAGTGAGTCATCAATTTCGTCTATCGGATATCCCATGCAAACATTTTTTTTAACAGATCCAGAGATTATTTTTGAATCTTGAGGTACGTACGCTATTGAACCAGGCCACTTTCTGATTGCCTCGATAGGCTCTAGGCCGGATATTTCTGCTTCGCCAGAATCTGGCGTTAGAACTCCGAGCAAAACGTCAATTAAAGTTGTTTTTCCTGCTCCCGAAGGACCAGTTATTGCTATCAACTCACCAGGCTTAACCTCAAAATTAATATTTTTTAGCGCATTTGAATCATTCTTTGAGTAGCAAAAGTTTATATTCTCTAATGTAATAGCGGGGTAAAAATCATCGTGGTTTGTCTGAAGATGATCAGAATTTAATTCAAGTGGTTTTATTAAATCGAGCTCGGATACAAGATCCAATGTTCTTGCGGCAGCGCTTGAATTGACTCGAATTGTTAATTGGCCTTGCTGAATTCTTAGTACAGCGGGTGCGATGCGCGTTCCTGCAGCTAAGAAGACGGCTAAAGTCCCAAATGCGTGGCTTGCATCTTGAAGCACAAACTGAATAGCGCTGATAAGTAGGGCGCCTAAGATTATTGCCACTTCCATAATGTATTTATTTAGACTAGGTAAAAATGCTATTTCAGACAAGACGTCAGCCATACGCACCCGCAGGTTTCCAATTTCTCTTGCGTAGTATTGTCTTCGATTTCTAACGATCGCTTCTCTATAGCTCTCGATTATTTCAACAATTTCTTCATTTGTATTTACGGAATAAGTCACGTCCAAGGATCCAAGATTTGATGCCTTATTTGTTGAGATTTTGTGTAAAGAGTAACCAACGATTAGAAATACCATAAACACGCTTAGTGCCGTGATGGTATCCAGAACAAATAATCCAAAAGTTAAAACGCCTAACAAAACAAATTCTGTAATTAAATTCAATGTACTACCGATAATATTTAGTGAGATTGCGGCGACACCGTTGGTCGATAAGTAAACCAATTCTTGTGCCGATCGTTGGCGCAACGTCGTAATTGGTTGTGAAAGTATCTTATTAATTAGCCCGCTCGAAATACTGGCGGAAAGATGGCTCAAATACCTAAGAATTCTACGCGAAAAGTATATTGAAAGAATGGTTCGGACTAATAACACTGACGCAGCTAAGCTCCCGAGAATCGCAACTTGAAATTGCAAAGTCATTTCTTCAATACCCATAAAACGCAAAACTTGAATGACTCTATTACCTGGAGAACCGGTACTAACGCCTGAAATTGTGAGCGCTCCGAGTAGGCCAACTATTGCTACACCTAGCAGATCGAGTAGGCTCATAGCTGCTTGAAAAGTGGTCACCACAAATAGTCTTCGGCGTTGTATTTTGCTAAGAATCTCGAAGCAACGCAAAACTATGGAATTTGAAGGAATTGCCTTAATTTTCATGGTTGACCTTTATACTCATTAGATAAGTGAATGATAGTGGAAGTCTTATTTTGATGCTTAAATTTGGGAGGTCAATAACGTGAAATATTTATTCAGAAACGTTGTTTGCGATCTTCGATCTGACCCCTTTTTTGTCGGTAATTTCCCAATAGTTAAGGTCGTTGCTTGCTCGATTGGTTTTCGGGCAGCGCTCAATTATAGATTTTCAAATTACTTCTATCGTAATCGCCGATTTGTTATCGCGTATTTTTTGCAAAGGCGAAATTTGCGCAATCATGGGCTTGATATTTCTCCATCTGCAAATATTGGCCCTGGACTGAGACTACTCCATACTCCGGGCGTCGTTATCGGTGCTGGAGTTAACATAGGGCGTAACTGCACAATTCTTCAAGGTGTGACAATCGGAGTTAAAAATGTTCTCCGTCCAGCATATGAGGATGACTACCCAACAATAGGCTCCAACGTGACTCTGGCCTGCAATTCAATTGTCTTAGGGAAAGTCCAGATTGCTGATAATCAATTCATTCGTATGAATAGCGAAATTGTTGATAAGAACTAACTGGTATAAACAAAGATGAATGCGACCAAGAAATGATGGGCTTATTTAGCAACTTACGAGGTAAATTCTCAATTGTTGGAAGTCCGCATTTTTATTATGGAAAATCTCTTACTCGACTTTTTGCTCACAAGATTGTTGTTCTATTAGGTTTCCTAAAATCTAGTCGAGGAAATCGAAGTCTCTTTAAAAATACAAGTAATTTTAGAAATTATGGCGTAGGTAAAACGGCTTTAGTTTTAGGAACTGGACCTTCATTATCAAATTTGCGTTTAGATCTAGTACAAGACTACGTGAATGATGTATTTGTGGTGAACGAATATTTCTCACTTAAAATTTCCGACAAATTGAAGCCTGATTTTTATTGCTTGAGTGATCCGCTACATTTTGACCCAAATTCAGCCGGAATGAGTGAGACTCGTAATTCCCTCCAAGAATATTTTGCAGATTGCAATCCGGTTTTGATTTTTCCGCATTGGGCGAAAAGCCTTCCTTATTTCAAAGACTTCAGTACCTTATACTTTGATGACCGCGAACAATCATGGTTTTCCAAGAATATAAGCCCGTTAAAACCTCGAGGCTACACTTCGGTAACGCTTTATAAAGCTTTGGCCATGGCCTGTTTCATGAACTACGATAAAATATATTTACTCGGTCTGGATAATACGAATTTCAAGAGCTACATTGGGTCTAAGGATAATATTGTTTTAGACAATTCTTCCATCACGGCAGAGAAAAATGAAACGGATAAGCCATCAATCTATGCCGCTCCTCAAATCAAGTTTACATCTGGCATCGCGGGCAGAATGCAGAGTTATGCGCTTCTTTTCGGAGACCTAAAATTCTTTAATAAAAATAACATAGTCAATTTGTCAGAAAATTCACTAGTAGATGTCTTTATTAAAGAGTCAAACCATCCTCTTGTGATCCAAGCTGAGGAAGGATGATAGTAAATCCCTGCACTTGTCATCCAATGCAAAAATATCAATATAGGAGCTGTATAAACAAAAATTTGAATTCTTAACGAATTCAACTATCTTGGATATATCTTCGCTGATAAAAAAATGATCTTGAGAAATGTATGGCTTTCCTAGAGTTCCGAAATAACCCGGGTGAAAGATAGCTACTCTCTCGAATTTACGTCTTAAATTGACCGCCAAAGCAGACACGCAACTAATAAGCATCTCGAAATCATTTGTGGAATGCAAGGATTGATTTTCAATAACTTTCAAACCTAGAAAGTTAAAGATTTTATGATCACTTAAATCCGAAGGGTGCCACTTAGCCGTCAATTCAACTTCTGGATATGAAATATTTATTTGACTCAATAGGTCTAGGTAGCTTTGTTCAACCCTAGGACCTTCCTCTGAAAAATTTGGCATTATCAACAGAATTCTTTTTACGGTCGGCGCAGTTGAATACTTAATTTGGGGGTAATTATTCATGAAAAAATCTCCGCATATTGCTGATTTCGAATACGAGTTTCTATCTTCGTAATCAGACCAAAGCAAGTAATTTGCCGAGAAAGCTCGATCTCCCCAATTTAGTCCCGTGTCAAAAAGATTAGTTCTAGATATTGCATTGGTTAACTCATATACAGCGTTCTTGATAAATGATTTTTTAGAGTGCTTGCGAGGAGTTATTAAAGCCGGCTGGATAATCATTACTCTTTCCATAAATTCGGTCTCAGAAATCATGTCCAAAGTAAAATTATGATCTGATGTAGAAATTATTACTTCAGGGTTAATTTCACGAATCTTCGAAATTAGTGTTTTTTGATATGAACGGACTATTGATGAATATTTTTTCAACTTAGAAAAATAATGAGGGTAGCGGGTAAACTTTCGTAATTGCATGTTACGAATTTCGTTTCCATATTCGATTATCAGTTTGACTTCTGTAAGAGTGGGATTATTTTTTTCGAATGTTTGGAAATAATTAGGGCACTCCAACTTTATTAATTCAAAGTCACTTCTTAGATTTTGAGCTATCTTCTCAAGAACTGGCAAATCTAGGTGAGGGAGGCTCGGCAGGAATAGCACTGTTTTCATGTGAATTTATATCGATTGTTCAACCGAGGGAACGTAGTGGGCTCAAGTTTTAGAAGGATTTGATTTTGAATATCGGTATATTCGTATGCGCTTGGAAGAGACGAGACAAGTTTTTGTGTCTCGAGATCAAAGTAATTGGCAGTTAACTGACTTTGATAAAGTATGCGGCCAAAAATTTCTGCATTTCTTTTGTTAGAAGCCCACATTTTTGATTCATTGATTGTTACTTCATTATCTCCATCACATATTTGAATAATTAAATCCGAATTTTCCTTGGAATCCATCAGTTTCAAGATCGCACCGTTTTCGTTTATTATTGACATCTCACCTTGAATGTCAAAGTAATCAGATCTTTTTGTTTGGTAAACGCCATCAATTTTTACTTGTTCTATTTGCGTGAATTTGACCTCGGAAAGAAATTCGATTAAGCGTAAGAAATGTAAGAAATTAGAGAGTACACCCCAATTGGAGCCTAAAATCTGAGCAGCAATAATTCCGTTGCTTGATTTACCTTCAAAATATTTTTTCTTGATTTCCTTATAAAATGGCATAGATTCTCGCGGCAAATTCAAGCGATAGTTTTCTGGTTTTGCAATAAGTTCACTAAACTTATTTGAATCGTTAATCGAATTATACAGGGGTTTCTCTAAAATTACGTTTGGTACTTTGGCACTATTTTTTAGCTTCTCAAGAACTTCTAGTCGTTCGGTTGCTCCTGTTGCGATAATTGCATAATCATATTGGGCTAATGCGAAATCTTTTGTTGCATCTATTAAAGTAACTTTTTCCCATCCATATTTTTTGATCGATTCCGAGTACGTGTCCTGCAGTTTGCTGAGATTATTTTTGAAATCCCGTACTTCGATATGCAAATTTAATTTGCTTTTGATTATTGATTCAAAATGACGCGAACCAATGCCACCAACTCCAACGATAACTAGATTACTGCTCATAAATTTGCTCAATTATTTGCATAGTAGCGTGCGATTGTTCAAACGTGCACATTAACTTTCTCAACTTCGGATGTTCCCCAGATAGTGCTTTAGCTTGATTGAAAAAACCAGGTTTTAAGTCTTTTGGTTCGTTATATTCGAAACTATTGAGACTAGCACTATTGATTTTAGGAAATTGAAACCGTTGATTTTCTAATGGGCTTTGCTGTAACCATCCGCTTTGAGAGGTTATTTGAAGCAACCATGGAGCTGGAAGATTCCAATAAGCTTTATAATTTAACTGATCGCCAAATGAATTCTTAAAGTTTGCATTAAGTACATAGCCTCTGCCGAAAGGGTACTTTGTTACACTTTCTAAACTTGGATATTGTTCGAAAAAACTCAATCCAAGATCTATAAGGTGTATCGAATTTGCAAAGTGCCAGTGTTTTATAACTTCGTTTTTGTGACCATCTCTCTGCGCAGTTTCTGTGTCTTGTTGGTCAACGATGTTGACCTCGATTTTTTCTCTTTCCGTATTGTGAGCGATATTTAGAATTTCCCTAGACTTGAGCGTCGAAGGCAACATTCTCCTATTCATTCCGACCCAAACCTTGTTATTTCTCTCATTTTTTGTAATGCAATCGCTCAGGTGATTGGACTCTTGGAGGTTAAGACCTGCTGGTTTCTCAACAAGTATTTCCCAGGGGTACTTCAAAGCTTCAAGGAGAATTTTCGACACCACATTAGGTGGAACACATATTAGAATAATGTCTGGATAGTATTTCTCAAAGATCTCGTCAATGTTAGCAGCAGCTGGAACTCCTATTTCATGGGCTTTTTTAGATGCATTCGACAGACTTCTGGAAGCAAGACAAGTAATATGAAAAAGTTCCGTACTTTGGAAAGCCTTAATGTGAGCGGATCCAGTCGTTCCCACACCGTAAAACGCAATTCTTTTCATCCGGAACCAATCTTAGTGGGTAGGATTACTCTACATCGATTCGTATATTTGGGGCGGTAATGAAGGTAATTGTTTCGGGCGCGGAAGGCTTTATTGGTTCGCATGTCGTTGAGAAATTAGTACGTAGTGGAGTAAACGTTACCGCTATGTCTGCATACAATTTTGAAAATCGAACAGGTTGGCTTTCAACGCTTGAAAGTGACATCAGAGATTCCATAGAAGTCGTTGTCTGCGATTTACGAGATTCTTCCGCGATATACAAAGCGGTAGCGGGCCACGATGCAGTGATGCATTTAGGAGCTTTGATCGGCATACCTTACTCGTATCATGCACCAGACTCATACATTCAAGTAAATACACAGGGCACATTGAATTTACTAGAAGCTAGTCGAGCACATGAAATTCGTAGGTTTGTCCACATTTCTACTAGTGAAGTTTATGGAAGCGCTCAAAAAACTCCAATGGATGAGGAACACAGGCTATTCCCACAATCACCTTATGCTGCCTCAAAAGCCGCTGCGGATCATCTTGCTCAAGCCTATTTCTTATCTTTCGGATTGCCAGTGGTTACCATTAGGCCATTTAACACTTTTGGTCCAAGACAATCTAATCGCGCCGTCATTCCGACGCTTATCAATCAGTTCATTAGTAATGATGAAAATATCAAGATTGGCAATCTTGAATCAACACGTGATTTCACATTTGTCTCAGATACTGCAAATGGAATGATCGCTGGCTTGTTAACGGAAGGGGTTGAAGGTGAACTGTTCAATTTAGGAACAGGCTTTGATTTCTCTATCATGAAGATTTATGAACTTCTTTGTGAAATTTCAGGTAAAAAACTTGAAATTCAGCAAGAAACGTCACGAATAAGACCAAAAAATTCCGAAGTTAATGTGCTTCTCTCTGATAATTCTAAAGCGCAAAAAGTTCTTCAATGGATTCCGGAATTCGCCGGAAACGAGGGATTTAAAGCTGCTCTCATGAGAACATATGACTGGTATTCGAGAAATTCAGTCAATGACCATTCCGCGAACAATTTTGTTATGTGACGAGAAACTTGGTTAATATGATTCACGGATTCATTGAGGATTTAGCTGAAATTAATGCGGGAAAACTGCGATTCCCTTTGCACGAAACTAGATTTGATTTAGAAACAGCAAATGAAGTTGCCAGGGTTGTTTTAGATGGCAATGTCTCAGCTTTAGGCGAGGAAATAGCTCTGTTCGAAACGGAAATAAAAAAGTACGTCGGAGCAGGATTTGCGGTTGGGGTTTCAAGTGGAACTGCTGCTTTGCACTTGTCTTTACACGCTTTGGGCGTTGGGGTGGGCGACGAAGTTCTTGTACCAACTTGTACTTTTGTTGCGACCGTCAACGCTGTTATGTATACAGGCGCAAAACCTATTTTTGTGGATTCCGAAGAACTGGATTTAGGGATTGACCCTAACAGGCTAGTTTCATTTTTGACGTCAAATTCAATTAGTAAAGATGGTTTCACATTTAATAAACTTACTGGAGCGCGAATAAGGGCCATTGTAATTATGCATGTTCTTGGTAACCCGGCTGATTCACAGAGAGTTAAAGAGATATGTGATGAATTCAATCTTCTTCTTGTGGAGGATGCCGCTGAGTCTCTTGGTTCATTCGAAAATGGTCGGCACACCGGGCTAACGGGCAACGTCGGTGTTTTGAGTTTTAACGGTAATAAAATTCTTACAACTGGGAAC
>JACCDN010908872.1_pt1 | contig 10043 bp, 12 predicted proteins | sample 7441691 | NCBI WGS metagenome assembly JACCDN01 (sample SAMN15323439, study PRJNA562643) | freshwater metagenome | isolation source: river surface water | place: USA:Blue River Watershed | collected 2017-08-16
CATTTAGATACCTCTTGATCACACCAATGGAGGTTGAGGTCTTTCCAAGACCCACAGAGTCCGAAAGCATAGCAACGCCATACTTCTTCAAGCGTCGGGAAAGAGCATTTATATTTTTCTGTTGAAAGTCGAACAAGGTTCTACCTTTACCTGATTTATCGGCGAACTCCTCTTCATCAAGAAGCTCCTCCTGGTAAAGATCGTGCAACGTTTTTATATAAGTTTCGTAGGGGCTAAAGAAAAGGTCACCAAGCGGGGAATCCTGAACAATTGAAATGAGTTTTTCGTTCCAGGGCTCAGTTAATTCATCATTCCATTTGGACTCAAACCAAGATAAGTGGCTCGCTTGTTGCTCAGGAGTCTGGGGCTGGAATAAGACAACCCGTTCATCTGATTCCAATTCGTTCAGTTCGGTATTGGTCGTCAAACCATTTAGCGTAAAGTTCGAAGATCCAATTAAACCAACGGCTTTTTGTGAGTTAAAATTGCCGAAAATGTAGGTCTTTGCATGTAAGAAGGTGCGACGATAAACCCGCACTTCGAGCTTTCCGTTCTCCAGCCACTCCTTTGTTTTCAAAGCAATCTCACGAAGCTCTGATTCAGGAGCAAGGTTCTGCAAATCAATCTCTATGTCATGTGCAGGAAAATCCTCTTCTGGCGCACCTACTTGTGCGCGAGGAATCTGCGGTTCTCTACCAATCAATATTCTTACCTTGTCAAAATTCTCTATCTCATCCTTCAAGGCGAGCATCGCCTTCAGATCCCAATAACCCGTGGCAATCGAGAGATCTTTGAAGTCGCCTGAAACTTGCTTAAGTACGTCAAGGAGTTTGAAGCGTTCATTGTCAATAATCTTTGGAACTATCACTCTATGGCCTCCTTGGCTGTTCGTGTCGTAAACCTATCTTTTGCTGCAGACATGCCTCTGAATTCTGCTTGCAGACTCTCCATTGGTAAGGGTGAATTAATCAAATGGGAATGACTTTGGATCTAAGGCCCAATTGGTGATCTCTAATGTGAGCTTCTTAAGTTCCTGGTTTCTAGATCCAGGTGCTGTAACTACGGCACCGGCTGCGGGGCTTGGGAAAACGCCTGTAGATAGCCACTTATTGCCTGTCTTGATTGGAAGTTGCATATGGGGAGCAAGGGAGGCAAAAAACTTAGTTGCATCGTCGACGCTCATGCGTGGCTTAATAGGCTTACCTTGCGCATTAGTAGAGCTAGTTAACTCAAACCAAACTCCAGCTAAAACTCTAAACATTGTGCCGCTGCTTAGCAAGCTATTCTTACGGAACTCAGCTGCGGGTTTAGAGAAGTCATCTTTGAAAGCTTTCTGCATCGTATCCAAAAACTTTCGAGTGCGTTGAGCAACATCTTCATCTGGCCATTCAAGCTCTTGAACACGACTGATACGACCTGTAATTCCAACGCTCAATGCACGAATTGAATCAGCAAGAGTTTTTGCCGAGATTAGCATTTCGCTATCGCCTGCAATGCGGTCCTTATTGAAATCAACTTTGCCGTCTAGCAGTGGATGAGGGAAATCTGACGCTACGTTGCTGGTTACTCGATTAACCAACTTGGACTGATCAAACCCGATTGCTAAGGCTTTGACCATGCCCTGGGCATTGTTTGCAATATCTGCAAATATTTGTCGCGCCTCTTTCGCAGATGAACAAATCAAGATATCTATTCCAATAGATTCTTTGATGCTCCGTTCGATGTTTTCTTCAGCTTTTGCTACACGCTCTTTTGCCAATTCAATGACTTTAGGTTGCCCTGCTTTTGTCGCTTCAGACAAACTTAATTTCGAAGTTTGGAGCTCTTTATTCAATTGATCCATCCAAAGATGAAACCCTAAAATTCTGTGTTGCCCATCAAGAATCTTGATGCTTTGACGAGAGTTGCGCGGAACTGAGAGGACCCCAAGAACCACTGAGGGGTCGTTTACCAAGTCATTAATCTCTGACAACGCATTGAAATCTAGGATGCCAATTGGGCACCAAAGCAGAAGACTTGGACTTGCCCATTCGCGATTTGAATTGACGTAGTCTCTAAAAAGACGCCCGCGGCTCTCCTTTACAATTCTGTTGTCTTCTTGTGCGACACCTACTGGAGGAGCATCCACGCCAGCGGTTAGCTGAGCGATGCACATATCGAGGTGAAAGACAGGGCGTCCTCCCATGTATTTGCGGGTCGCAATGAAGGTGTCTTCACGGTGGTAACCAGTTAGAACCTTGCCCTTTAGTAGATCTGCAGCCATTTTGTTACTCCCAGTCATAAATTCATTTAAGATATTACTTAGCGTAATATCTTCTTAAATTAATGTCAAGTATCTTAAATCAACTTTAAGAACATATCCAAGCCAAAAGCTAGCTTAAATGACCTGGGAACCAAGTCTTGGGGGTCACTTTCGCGATAAAACCCCATGAGTCCCCAAAATAGGCGGCAACATCGCCTTGGGCGGTCATCCGCAGCCTGCCCCCACTTGGCTTTCGGGCTAGCAAAAGTGCCCCGATCGTGTCACCGTCCGTAATCAAATCTCCTAGCAGTTCGTCCGTCGCTCTATCTCGCACGCTGCCATTCATATGGAGAGTGTAAGAATGCGAGACGAAGGGTCCTGAAAGCGGGGTACCTATCGGGGTTTCATCATCACTTGTAAATCGCCCCAATTCGGCAGCAATCTCAGAAGCTGCTTCGATTGGCTCGGGAGCTTCGACTGCAACCTCTGTTTCATCAGGAGTGATGTGGTCAAGAATTGCTTGGCATTCCTGAACTACTGCTAGCTCAAGAGTCCAGCCAACTTTGCTGACGAGCACCGTAAGAGACTTCAATTGAGCCGCGTCAGCTGTTATTGAATTGTGCACCCACAAATGTCTTTCGCCAAGAAGGTCTTCCAAACGCTTGTAGAAGTCCTTCCAATTAGCCTGAGGGACTAAAGCCGTAATTGGTGCTCTCAAAGGCGATCCACCTTTGTGTGCAAGTTCCTTTAACAGAACAGACGGGTCACGGTAGTTAAGGTCAGCACCAACGCTTTGAATCTGCATCTCCGTCAACCAATTTTGGCCCTTAGATTTTTTTAGGCCTTTATCAATAAAGTCAAAGAGGTCTGAAGCGAAGACATTTATCAGTCCGCACCCAGTCGAATTTACCTGTGTTGGGATGTTTAGGTCTGGTAGCGCAACTCTGCCTGGCATATACCCTCCGATAATTTCTCGTACGATAACTCAAAACTGATTAGTAAGCCATGCTTATTGCGGTCATTTCCCCTTAAAATGGCACTCTCTAAGATCGGGGTTCGACATGCGACTTCCACACTCCAACGAGAACTTGATGCCAGGGCTTTACTTTTATTTTCCCCCTGAAGAGATCCGCCCTATTGAGTTGATAACGATTCAAAGCCACTCGAAGATTTTTTTGCGTTCACAGGGTGATTGGATCCACCATCCCCATAAAGCCGAGGTTCTGGAAAATCTTCCCGAGCTAGTCATTTTCGGGGAGGAAACCCAAGCTGCTTACGACTTAGTAGATCTGTCGGAAAGAGAGGATCGAGCAATCACTTCTGAGGAGTTGAGACGATTTGTGAAGTTCTTCTAAATTGCTAACTCGTCTCTTCATTTGTTGTTCTCTTAAAACATGCTTCAAGAGAATTGAAAAATCTATGATCCAGATTATGGTTAAGAGTCAATCCCAACCAACCACTGTATTCAAACTTACTTGGTAATTCATATCTTTCATTACAAAACCTCAATAATTCAGTTAACTTTGGGAATTGAAGATTGAGAAATTCATACACTGATTCCGAAAGTGAAATGGGATCGGCCTTGATTAAAATCGCATCACGTAATCGCGGCTTGACTGGATAACCCTCGTATTTTGAATTTTCTTCAATCATTTCTGCAATTTCACGCTGCAGGCGTACTTCGTTGAATGCCTTCTGATCTTCGGTTAACTCTGGAAAGTCAAATTCTACATTCCCTGCTTCCCAAGCTGCTTCTTCACCCGAATCCCAATTGGGTTCGGTGGGGTGTAGCTCATAACTAAGTAAATAAAAGTCTTCGCGAATCTTTCTGATCGAAACTTCTGAATGCATGTCCCAGCTTTCCCTGGCTTGCAAAAGTAACTCGCCTGGATCTACATAATTTTTCTCATGGCACGTGGAGGGGAATTCCTCAGAATTACCCTCGCCAAAAGAATAGATAATTACATCAGGATCATGTTTTGCGGGGTCAATAGAACAGATGCAATCACTTATCAAACTATAAAACAAATCAGTTGTAATAGGCTTCAGGAATTCGTGTTGCACAATTCCAGAGGCAGGGTCCTCATATGGATCATAACTCGGATGTTCCCAGTAGGGACGTTTGTCGGTCACGTCTTATCCCGTCCATATAGATGCTTTAATTTTGGCCTATTGTATCGGGGCATCTTTCATCACATCAAGAGTGCGCAAGGCTGGACAAACCACCAACTTGAAGGTCCTTTCTCCAAATCTCATCCAGCGTAGCGATATTGATTTTGGAAAACTTCATTAAATCCTCTACATCCCTTGGGGTAAACACTAAGACACGTTGCTTGCGAACCTTGGCAGCTTCAAGCTTTAACTTTAACTTCGATGTGTAATCGCTATCAGAAAGTAAGCCTGCAATCTCAATATACAAATCACCAATCAAATAGTCAGCACGTGTCTGATTGGTGCTTGCATATCTTGGTTCCTTTTGATGATCGATACCACTCGCAAAAAGTAAATTACAAAACTTCCATTCAAGCATTGATAGGCAAAGGTGCCCATCTTCGCTAACCCCTTGTTTGCCTCGTTGCGTAGTCTTGAATTTTTCAACTAATCCAGCACGATGTAGAAGTTCCCACCAGCTGAAAGAGTTCACTCTCCAACCCTTTCTCTCGCTATTGTTCATTGGAATAACTTCATAGCCGCTTGGCATTGCCATTGCCAACATCACAGCCTCATGCGTAAACGCATCTTTCTCACCATGGGTCATATGCTGTTTCAAGTGCTTCAGAATCGGTCTTGAATGCCAATTTCTATCTGGAATTACACCAGTTATCCGCTTATAAGCAACAAGTGCTTCAAAAGCTGTCGCAGACTCACCTACTTTTTCGTAATCGGTTCCGTATGTAAGTGAACGACAATCCGAGCACAAGGTAGTTGGGCCTAATCGAACAATACTTTCAAGAGAAACTAAGTATTTATATTTTGAACTTGATCCAGCCGTACAAAACTCTTCACAAAGATCTGATACTGCTTGATCCACTCCACAAATCAAACATCTAAAGTGTCCTGGATGACTCTTTGCAAGTAGCTCAACCATAAGTTTTTGATCGGTAGGCTCATTTTGTAAGTTAAGCGTTTGATTCAATACCTTGGCCAAGGAAACTGCATAAATACCGAAGCTATCAATTGCAGAAATATACCAATCCTTCTTACTGGTGATTTTCGTCGGAGTCATTATTGGTTGCCCCCACTCTAAGTTTTGGTAGAAGCCATTTTTTGATTTACCACTGAAACTTACTTGTGCCCATGAAAGGTCATTTTTACTCGATTGTCGAAACTTGTTTTCAACAAATGACTTATTAATGCATAGTAAACAGGGCTCACGGTTACCGAAATCTCCGTCAAAAACAGAAGGCAACGTCATCCAAATTTCGTTACAAAGGGTTTGAATCGCTGGAATATTTGTGTACGGGAGATTTCCCAAATTCGTGTCGCGTCCCAGATGGGCTACTTTTGGATCCGAAGCATCGACCAACCAGGTTCGATTTTGAACTGAAAGTCTGCCTTCACTATGCAATCTTCTAAAGAGGTAGTGCTCTGGGATATTGCTTGAAGTTTCTTTCGATAGTGCATTCTCGCGAAGCTCCTTTCGAAACATAGATTCAGTTTGAAAGCGGTCTAATTGACCACCCAATTCAACAGGAGTAGATAGCTTGACTTCGTCCCTACTTGATTGAAATCTTTCACGAATTCTGTTGAGTTTCGTAGCATCATCCAGCGACAAAAAGGAGTCATGGAAATATTGCGGGAAATGTCCGTCTTTGATTACTTTTTTGTATTCTTGTGGGGGTGTACAAACTGGACAAACACTTGAGGGTAAAATTTCTGGCTTTAAGGTAGTAATTGAATTAGGTATCTGACAGGGATCGCTCAAGATCATAAAAACAGCTTCAAGAAATTCAGCTTTGGAATAGGTAGATCCGAGTGAACAGATTACCCCCCTTAGTCTAAAGTGGTAGTTTTTTTCATTATAAAACAAGTGGCCTGTTGTATTTGGGTTGTACTTGTCTTCAAGCGCTGACCAGCACCAATACTTTGGAGCAAGCGGAATGACGTATGTGGGAATATTTGAAATGCCTAGATTGTGTGGCTCCCAGCAATCAAACTCAATTATGTGATGGAAACCTGTACGTTTGATTCGAAGGTAAGGAATACCGTAACGAACACCTTTCTGAGCGCTCCAATTGAGTTCCTTCAGCACACTCACAATCTCGTCTATACATGGATCGAGAGTTTGCCCCAGTGAAAACTGTGCTTCAGGCATCTGCTTCTGAGCACTGCACGTAATATTTTTTAGCTCTCGCTTTAGGAAAAGCTTTCTTAGCATGTTTCCACTTTGGGATTTGCTCCGAATTCACAAGCCAACCAGCTCCGACTTCAACTTCAACCCCGCAAAGCCAGCATTTGTCTGCACGTTCATTTCTTATACCTGTGTGATTCTTGAAGTGATCTAAATGAATACGTTTGCCGTATTGATCCTGCGAGCATGGCTCTGAAAAGTGCCTTATGCGCCACTTCTTGTAGTCACCGCCTAGGTTTTCATAAAAGTAGGTTTTTGGAATCTCATTCCAAAGAATTAATTCTCCGCCAAAGTGTGGAATGAATTTACCGCAGACATAGCAGTCGCCATCTTGGGAAGTAACCCGCTTTCCTTCCCTGACCGCTAACTCAGCATCTGGGGAAAGTTTTTGTAACACTTCCAGCTTTGAAGGATTGCCGTTTTTTGCTAGCTCTTGAGCTTCTTCCCACCTAAGCAAATGGGCAACCCTAATGCGCTCATTTTCTGGGTCACGTCCATAGAAAACATGAAAGCGATCTACAAGTTCTTGATACTCGGGTAAATCTTCCAAGTAGCCAAGTAAAGATTTTTCGAAATAATCGGCTTGGTCCTCATCTAGTTGTGCTTCCCAAAAATAGTTTGAAAGCAATTTTTCTGGATTCTTGATGATGGATCCGAGCTCTTTAATCTTGGCTTCAATGACTTTAAGTGCTCTTTCCATTGCAAGCGTGGTTGGCTTGATTTGTTTTTGAACTAATTCCTCACCTGTCTCCTCATTGAGCGATTTAGACTCTTCATACTCTAAATCTTCGGCAAACGGTAGGTATTCAAGAATTGAAACATTCTTGGTATCACGCAGGGATACCAACTCTTGGAACTTCTTCTTAACTACCTCTAAGTATTCATCAAAATCTTTATCAATTAGTTCAGTAAGAGTGGAATACTCCGCCGACCAAATAACTTCTTGATACCTATTCTCAAGTGTCGCGAGGAAAGGGTAAACATCATGTGTAGGGAATTTGATCGGCAATTTTCCACTCATGATTCACCTCGTTTCTCACCTTAGTTAAGGCTCAATCTTGTATGAAACCTATTCGATAGGTCGGCTTCTTCGTCATTTCAAAACGAGGTGTCCCCCCAAAAGAATTCAGTAAGGCATTTCCATATGCGTCAGAGGCAATAGCGACATTTCTACAGGCATGCTGAAAATTAGTCATATTGAGGTCGGAACCCCAAATTTCCGATTCAATCAATACTTGTTGCTGTACATGGAAGGCCCGGGCGAAGCGCATGTTTGCATTAATGTCATTCAAAGCCCCATGTAGTTCGGGATTTGCTTCTAAATCAGCAAGCAACACGGAAAATATTTGAACAACGGGATCTGTTGGGCCATCTACTCGAACATAGAAACAGGCACCGCCAAATTCAATTGGCAGATCCCCATCTTGATCGGGCTCTGGTCGCTCGCCTGTTATCTGTTCCAGCAAGTCTCGTGTATATGAAACAACCATATCTCTGTGCACTATTTAAATCTCCCTCAATCTACTTGCTCTAGTGTTTTTCTTGCACGAGTTCCGGCAATGTCAACTTCCCATTCTGTCTGGCCCCAGTGACTGTACAGTACGAGGCTTGGTCCAACTGCAGAATCTTTAAAAACAAAGTTAATACGTGCTCCCATTAATTATTTTCCTCTTCACAGTTAGGGCAATCGTCATAACCAATTTCTTGAAAACAAGTCTCACAAAAAATACCCTTAAAATCAGGAATTGCTAAATCTTTTTCATCATACTCAAAATAGTTCCAGCCATCTGTCATTATGTCTCCTTGGTAGTGGTTAATTCCATTTCATCAAAATCTTGAATAACTTTTTGATCTATTTTCGTCAGTATCCCAATTAATTTGGAGTAAATTCAAATTTTGATATTCATCGGAATCAATTGCGCTTGAATTTGAAATTTCCAATCGTCGCGCAAACAGCCAAAGCAAAACATAACCAAGTCTGAGAGCCTCATTGGTTCGGCCCACTTCAGTCTGATTACCTTGCGGATTGAGTTTGTTTTTTGAGTAATCACCTAATTCATCCATTTAACCAGCCTCTGAATGTTTAAAAACGAATGTGCACCGTGCTCCCATTATGGTCCCTTTCTATTAGTCTCTCACGTCGTCTTCAGCACCTACAAAAATCTCTATCTGTTCTAAGACATCTGCTTCAGTAGGTTTAGTGTCGCTATCCATGTCAAACTCTAAATACTTATCTGTATCAGGCTGATAAATGGTAATAGTCCAAGTTGGCATTTGTATTCCTTTCAGATTATCTCTGCAAATTCCATAACATCCCATTGAAAGCTGTTGCCTCTCCCCCAGGGAAAGTCTTTTCCATCAGAAGTAGTTATGTCTAGTGTTCGAAGGTAATACTTGCCATTTTGTTCGATCAGATTTGAAAGGGTGAGATTTACTGGTGCGGTGACCCTCTCACCTTCGGCACAATTTGGGTCACACAAATTCTCCGAAAAGATGCCCCTGCCCGTTGCGCCTTCTTGGCTCCAACTATCCCATTGGATTTTCTCAACGTAGATGCCACCATCGGCGCACATGATCATCAAGATCTCTGGCTTGAATTCGGCGGTCTCGCAATCCCAGGTAAACACCTGCTCTGGGGTGAGATCTGCGGGGGTTGTTGATCTTTGTGTCGTGATGTTCGTGGTTTTAGAGGGGCTAGAAAACAGATTCACTGCAAGTGCGGCGGATAGGAACACCGCACCTGCAGTGATGGTGACTCTGGATTTACTCACCGTTTATGGTCTCTTCCAGGGTCTTAATTCGGCGACGAATCTCGTCGGCTTCAGCTACTCGACCCTTTGCGGTTAAGAGATTTGCGATCTCTTTCTCAAGATCAATTGTCAGTTCCCAATCGGTGTTCATTGCATTTGCGTTGAGTGACAACGCATGTCGTAGAAGATCTTCTGCTTCATCAAGTTCTGCAAGTAAGACCTTGGCGCATCCCAGGCGATACTTTGCCCAGATTTCTAAACAGCTATTCTGTGCTGTTACTGCAAAGTCCAATGCCTTCTGGGCATGTACTGTTGCTTCGACTCCGTTATTTAGTTCTATGTACGTTAGTGCGAGATATTCATCGCAGTAGTAGATCTTTTCTGGCTCTTTATCTGCTTTGAAATATCCGCGGGCACTTAGCAAGTAAGGCAATGCTTCTGCGTACTTCTCTAACCTCATTAGAGCGAATCCGACGTTGTAGTTATCGATTCCCATTGTCCAGTTTGATAAATCTGGATCTACCTCTTGCATCGCCTTTAGGTGACAATCTAATGATTTCTGATACTCGCCTGCGTTGAAGAAGAATCTGCCTGCTTCTCGCAACATATCTGTTGCATCAACTGGGTTATCTTCTTTGAGAATATCTACTGCGTGGAGTGCGAGCTCTGCAGCCTCTGCTTCTCGGTCGAGCTTTCGAAG
>JACCDN010476055.1_pt1 | contig 10041 bp, 6 predicted proteins | sample 7441691 | NCBI WGS metagenome assembly JACCDN01 (sample SAMN15323439, study PRJNA562643) | freshwater metagenome | isolation source: river surface water | place: USA:Blue River Watershed | collected 2017-08-16
AGGCGGGCCCTTTTCTTGTCTAGGAGAAGACCTTGAAAACTGCAGTAGAGCGCATCAAGCCAACCCGTGTGAAGCTCACCATCGAGGTGACTCCTGAAGAGTTCAAGCCAAGCCTTGACCACGCATACGAGCACATCGCCGAGAGCGTTAACGTTCCTGGTTTCCGCAAGGGCAAGATCCCTGCCGCTATCTTGGACCAGCGTGTTGGTCGCCCAGCGATCTTGGCGCACGCCATCAACGACGGTCTAGACACCATCTACCGCGAGGCAATCGAGGCCGAGAAGCTTCGCCCATTGGGTCAGCCTCAGGCAGACATCAAGCAGACCCCTGACGAGAAGACCTTCGCTGGCAACCTAATCGTCGAGATCGAGGTTGAGGTGCGTCCTGAGCTAAAGCTCAAGGAGTACAAGGGCCTAAAGGTCAAGGTTGACGACATCAAGGTTGAGGCTAAAGAGGTAGACGCAGAGCTTGACGCACTTCGTGCTCGCTTTGGTTCACTTAAGACCGTTGAGCGCGCAGCGAAGAAGGGTGATTTCACCACCATCGACCTGACCGCAACCATCGATGGAGCGACCATCGACTCAGCTCAGAACATTTCATACGAGATTGGCGCTGGCAACCTGCTAGATGGCATCGATGAGGCGCTTGACACCCTTACCGCGGGCGAGTCAACCACCTTCAAGTCAAAGCTTGTCGGTGGCGACAAAGCCGGTCAAGAAGCCGAGATCGCCGTAACCTTGACCGCGGTCAAGGAACGCGAGCTTCCAAAGGCCGACGACGCGTTCGCTCAGTTGGCTAGCGAGTTCGACACCCTAAAGGAGCTAAAGGCTGACCTAGAGGCTCAGATTGCTCGCTCAAAGAGCTACGGTCAGGGCATCCAGGCGCGCGACCTTGTTACCAAGCAGTTGCTAGAACTTATCGATGTTCCTGTTTCTGAAGAACTAGTCGAAGCCGATGTGAACCGCCACCTAGAGGGCGAAGGCCGTCTAGAGGACGACAAGCACCGCGCCGAGGTTCTAGAGCAGAGCACCGAGTCATTCAAGGTTCAGATGTTGCTAGACGCAATCGCCGAAAAAGAAGAGCTTCAGGTCGGCGAAGAAGAACTTATCCAGTACCTGGTTCAGGCTTCACAGCAGTACGGCATGAACCCGAACGACTTCATCAAGACCATCAGCGAGAACGGCCAGGTGCCAGCATTCGTTGGTGAGGTTGCTCGTCGCAAGGCGTTGACCGTGGTTCTCGAGGCCGCGGTTGTAACCGACGGCAAGGGAAATGCAGTTGACCTGTCGGAGTTCACTAAGTCTGATGCAGAGGCCGCTGACGATCACGCAGGTCACGACCACTAATCTCAATTTGAAATTGCCCGGGCTAAGGCTCGGGCTTTTTCATTTTCGTCATTGGCGAACACGCCACGGCATTAGCGTGTTGTGCGGTTATCTTTGACAAGCAACCTTTAGAAACTAGGAGTACTTCATGGCAGATCAGGCAAAGGGCCCAAGCAGCACCTTCGACCGCTTGCTCAAAGACCGCATCATCTGGCTCGGTTCAGAGGTGCGCGACGACATGGCTAACGAGATCTGCGCCAAGATTCTGTTGCTTGCCGCCGAAGACTCGCAAAAAGACATCTACCTTTACATCAACTCACCAGGCGGTTCAATCACCGCCGGCATGGCCATCTACGACACCATGCAGTACGTTCCGAACGACATCGTGACCGTGGGCATTGGCATGTGTGCATCGATGGGTCAGTTCTTGCTTTCCTCGGGTACCAAGGGCAAGCGTTATGCAACCCCAAACACTCGTGTCTTGCTGCACCAGCCACATGGCGGTTTCGGTGGCACCGCGTCAGACATTCAAACTCAGGCAGAGCTAATCATGTCGATGAAGCGCCAACTTGCAGCGATTACCGCCGAGCAAACCGGCAAGACCCTCGAACAGGTCATGGCTGATGGCGACCGTGACCGCTGGTTCAGCGCCGATGAAGCCCTTGAGTACGGATTCATTGACCACATCCAAAAATATGCAGCTAGCGCCACCGGCGTCGGAAGCAACTAAGGGAGACAAGCAAATGACTAACCCAAACGTTTTCCAGAGCCCAGATGCTCGCTACATTCTTCCAACCTTTGAAGAGCGCACCTCTTATGGCTTCAAGCGACAAGACCCTTACAACAAGCTGTTCGAAGACCGCATTGTCTTCTTGGGTGTTCAGGTCGATGACGCATCGGCCGATGACATCATGGCTCAGCTTCTGGTTCTTGAGTCGCAAGACCCAGACCGCGACATCACCATGTACATTAACTCTCCTGGTGGTTCGTTTACCGCGATGACCGCGATCTACGACACCATGCAATACATACGCCCACAGATTCAGACCGTATGTCTAGGTCAGGCCGCTTCGGCGGCCGCTGTCTTGTTGGCCGCTGGTGCTCCGGGCAAGCGTCTTGCCCTGCCAAACGCGCGAGTTTTGATTCACCAGCCTTCAACCGGTGATGCCGGCCGAGGCCAGGCTTCAGACATCGAGATTCAGGCGCGAGAGATCATGCGTTTGCGCGAGTGGCTCGAGAGCACACTTTCGAAGCACTCAAAGCGCTCGGTTGCAGAGATCAACAAGGACATCGACCGCGACAAGATTTTGACCGCCCCTGAGGCCCTTGAGTTTGGTTTTATCGACCAGGTCTTGACCTCACGCAAAAACGCGTAGCAAACCGACTGATAAGCGGGTGGGCGAGGCTCACCCGCTTTGTCGTTGCTAAGGTTTAGGCTTCTTGCATGACAAAGCTAGGCGAATCGGGCGACCTTCTTAAGTGCTCTTTCTGCGGAAAGAGCCAAAAGCAGGTTCGCAAGCTAATTGCTGGCCCAGGCGTGTACATCTGTGATGAGTGCATCGAGCTTTGCAACGAGATCATCGAAGAAGAGCTTGGCGCTGCGGTTACTGAAGGTGTTGAAGAGCTAGACCTTCCAAAGCCCCGCGAAATTAAGGGCTTCCTCGATGACTACGTGATTGGGCAAGACCAAGCTAAAAAGGCATTGGCGGTTGCTGTTTATAACCACTACAAGCGCCTTCGATCACGCGGCACGCTAACCGCTGCCGGCAAAGAGCACGACTCGATCGAGATCGCGAAGTCAAACATCCTCATGATTGGCCCGACCGGTTGCGGCAAAACCTACCTTGCGCAAACCCTGGCCAAGCGCCTAAACGTGCCATTCGCCGTGGCCGATGCAACTGCGCTTACCGAAGCCGGTTACGTTGGCGAAGACGTCGAGAATATTCTTTTGAAGCTCTTGCAAGCCGCCGACTTTGACGTGAAGCGTGCCGAAACCGGCATCATCTACATCGACGAAATCGACAAGATCTCGCGCAAAGCCGAGAACCCATCAATCACTCGCGACGTATCGGGTGAGGGTGTTCAACAGGCGCTTCTAAAGATCCTTGAAGGTACCGTTGCATCTGTTCCACCTCAGGGCGGCCGCAAGCACCCGCAGCAAGAGTTCATTCAGATCGACACCACCAACGTGCTTTTCATCGTGGCTGGTGCTTTCGCGGGTCTCGAAGAGATCATTTCGGCTCGCGCCGGAAAGAAGGGTATTGGCTTTGGTGCGCCCATTGCTGGTAAGAACGACAACATTGAGATTTTCACCGAGGTTCAGCCTGAAGATCTTCGCAAGTTTGGTTTGATTCCTGAGTTCATTGGTCGTCTGCCGGTAATCGCTTCGGTTACGCCGCTAGACCGCTCCGCTTTGATGCAAATCCTCACCGAACCAAAAAACGCCTTGGTCAGGCAATACCAACGTATGTTTGAGCTCGATGGCTTTGAGCTTGAGTTCGAAAAGTCTGCTCTCGAAGCGATTGCAGACCTAGCAGTGGCTCGAGAAACGGGCGCTCGTGGGCTTCGAGCCATCATGGAGGAAACCCTCGGTCAAATAATGTTCGAGATTCCGGGCAGTGAGGTGCAAGGCACCGTGCACATTACCGCCGAGGTGGTCTCTGGCAAGGCTGAGGCGCAAATCGTGCCATTCAAGAGTGCCCGTCAAGAAAAGTCGGCTTAGCAATTGGGTCGTTTCGCCGACCATAAAGCTCCCTTTTTGGCGGGAACAGTTGCGTCTATAACCGGCACGGCAGCAAGCGCTGGTCTTGTTCTTGCGGCCTTCACCTCGCTTGGCGCAACAAAATCGCAGACCACCTCTGCAATATTCGTTCTAATCGCGCTCTATGGCCTTCTTTCAATTGGCCTCAGCATGCGGTTCAAAATGCCGATATCTATCGTCTGGAGCACTCCTGGGGCGGCGCTACTGATCGCCTCTGGAACTCTCGGGTTACCATTCTCAGACGCAGTCGGAGCCTTCATGGTTACCGGTGCGTTGCTGGTATTGACGGGGCTTTGGCCATCACTTGGGCGACTTGTTTCGTCGATTCCCCGCCCAATTGCCTCGGCAATGCTCGCCGGAGTGATTTTCAATTTTTGCATTGCACCATTCAAGTCTGCAGCAAGCTTTCCGCTCATCGTCTTGCCGGCAATTTTGGTTTGGCTAGTTCTTTACAAATACGCAACGGTATGGGCCACTCCTGCAGCGATGGTTATCGTCTTCGCTCTCACGGCGATCGATCTTGGTATCACAATCGATCCATCGGAGGTTGTTCCCGCCCTAGAGTTTGTGGCGCCAACATTCGACATCTCGGCAATTGTCAGCATCGGAATCCCGCTTTACCTGGTCACTATGGCCAGCCAAAACATCCCTGGCATCGCCATCATGAAGTCATTCGGGTATGAGGTTCCTTTCAAGCCCGTTCTGGTTACCACTGGCCTTGCATCGATTGCCGGCGGTTTCTTCGGCGGTTTCTCGATGAACCTTGCAGCGATCACTGCTGCCCTCAACGCAAATGATCATGCTCACAAAGACCCGGGCCGCCGCTGGCTTTCATCGGTTTACGGTGGTTATGTATACCTGGTCATCGCAGCCCTGGCAGGCATCACGGTTGCTTTCGTTTTGCAGGCGCCTCGCGACCTAGTTCTTGCAGCCGCCGGAATTGCTCTGATCGGCACCATCATCTCGGCTTTGAGCTCGGCCGTCGAAGAACCCTCACTGCGCTTGCCAGCGATGGTCACGTTCTTGGTGACGGCCTCGGGTCTGTCTGCCTTCGGAATCGGCTCAGCTTTTTGGGCTCTAATCGCCGGCTTGCTGGTGTGGGGTTGGCTTAGCCTAAAGTCTCTCAAGTCTCAGGCTTAGTTCAGGCCCCTGCGTCGAAGCAATGGCTCGATGGTTGCATCTTGACCTCTGAAGTTTCGATACATCTGCATCGAATCCAGTGAGCCACCTCGCGACAACAGTTCGTTCCTAAAACGATCGCCATTCGAACGGTTTAGTCCACCGTTGTTTTTGAACCATTCGACTGTTTCTGCGTCCAGAACTTCCGACCAAATGTATCCGTAGTAGCCGGCAGAGTAGCCACCCGCAAAGATGTGTGAGAAGTAGGTGCTGCGGTAACGAGTTGGAACTGGAGCGAAGTCGAGACCATAGCCAGCAATCGCGCCGGCTTCGAATGATTCGACATCTGTGACTAACTCACCTGCAGAAATCGAGTGCCAGGCTAGATCGAGGACCGATGCTGCCAAGTATGAAACCGTGGCGTGACCTTGGTTGAAGGTCTCGGTCTTCTTTAGGTTTTCTACCCATTCCTGAGGTAAAACCTCGCCGGTTTCAAAGTGCTTTGCATAGTTAGCAAGAACTTCGGGCCAGAGCATCCACATCTCGTTTACCTGCGATGGGAACTCTACAAAGTCGCGTTGCACGCTTGTTCCGCTAAAACGCGGATAGGTCACGTTCGAGAACAAGCCGTGAAGGGCGTGCCCGAATTCGTGGAACAGGGTTGTGGTTTCGTCGAAGGTCAACAAAGTTGGCTCGCCTGCTGCGGGCTTTGGAATGTTTAGGTTGTTCACGACAACTGGCAGTTGACCCAGCAGGTGATTTTGATCGACCAGGTTATTCATCCATGCGCCACCACGCTTTGAGTCGCGGGTGTAGAAGTCGCCGATGAACAGGCCAACGGCTGAGCCATCCTCGTTGAAAACCTCGAAGACACGTGCTTCGGGGTGATATGCCTTCAAGTCAGATCGTTCTTTGAAGGTGATGCCGAAGAGCTTGGTGGCGGCGAAAAATACGCCGTCTTGAAGAACGCGCTCTAGCTCAAAGTATGGCTTGAACAAAGTGGTGTCAACGTTGTATTTCTCGACGCGAACACGTTCGGTGTAGAGGTCCCAGTCCCAACTCGCGAGCTCGTACTTGCCACCGTCGGCGTCGATGGCCTTTTGAAGGTCAGCGGCTTCGCGCTTGGCATTTGCTACGGCGGCGGGTGCAATCTTGCGAAGCATGCCGTGAACGTTGTTGAGGTTGCCGGCGGTCTGCTCTGAAAGCACATAGGCAGCGTGATTTTCGAACCCAAGCAACTTGGCACGTTCGGCCCGAATTGTTGCCATCTCGGTCAAAACTAAACGGTTGTCGTTGTCATTTGGGCGCTCACCCTTTTGCATCGAGGCCTTCATGATGTGCTCTCGAAGGCTACGGTTGGTGAGGCTCGAGAGCATCGGGTTGCCGGTGAAGTTCACCATGCCCAAAAGCCACTTGCCTTCGAGTCCGCGTTCCTTGGCTGCAGACGCCGCGGCGGCAATCTGGCCGCTGGTTAGACCATCAAGTTCGGCAACGTCTTCGACCACAACAGCCAAGTCGTTGGTGTCGTTGAGCAGGTTTTGGCTGAACTTGGTCTCGAGCTTCGAGAGCTGCTCGTTGAATGCCATCAGCTGTTCGCGCTCGGAAGCGCCTAGATTTGCTCCGGCGTGAACAAAATCGCGGTAATAGCGCTCGAGCAACCAGGCTGACTCGGCGTCAAGCCCAAGCGAATCGCTTGCCTCGTGAAGGTGACGAATGCGCTCGAACAGCTCTGGGTTCAAGCGAATCGCATCGCTGTGAGCTGCAAGCTTTGGTGCGATTTCCGCTTCGATTTCGTCAAGCCGTGCGGTGGTATCGCTCGATGACTTGTTGTAGAACACGAAAAGCATGCGCTCAAGGTATTTGCCCGAGCGTTCCAGGGCCACGATTGTGTTTTCGAAGGTGGGTGAGCCAGATTCCAGAATCGCCGTCACTTCGAGAAGCTGTTCGGAGCATCCCTCATAAAAGGCGGGTAGGTAATGGTCCTCTTCGATCAGATCAAAGGGCGGCAGTTCGTAGGCTAGGTCACTGCGAACGGCAAAAGGGTTTCTGGCTTCATTGCTCATTGTTTGAGCCTAACCAAAAAGGGCCACCCAAGTGGGTGACCCTTCTCGATATTTACAGTGTTGAAACTTTAGGCTTCTTCGACCTCTGCCAAAATAATGTCGACCATGGCAACGTCTTCGCCCTCAACATAACCAAGCGTGACGATTCGGCCGACCGACTTTAGGTCGGTTTCGAGCAAACGCAAGCTGGTTAGAACGCTGGCCGGTGCCTGAAGAACAGCAGATTCGACGACTGCCTTCATCGAAACCTTGGCATCTGACTTGGCTTTGCGAACACCCGAAACAGCCTGTGAGGCCAGTTCTAGCAAACTCGCATTGCCTGCATCGAGCCCAGCGGTTAGCTCTTCGGCGGTTGGCCAGGCTGCGCGGTGAATCGATCCGGCGCCGTTCTGCCACCAGCTCCAAACCTCGTCGGTGGCAAACGGCAAGAATGGTGCGAAAAGTCGCAACATCACGTGCAAAGCGCGTCGAAGAGCGATTGCAGCCGAGGCCTGCTGAGCTGCAGAGTATTTACCCTCGGCGTTATAAGCACGCTCTTTGACAAGCTCTAGGTAGTCATCGGTAAAGCCCCAAAAGAAGTGCTCGGCAAGCTCGAGCGCCTTGGTGTGGTCATACGAGTTGAAGGCAGCAGTAGCGCCACGAACCACATCGGCGAGACCCAAGAGCATCGCCTGGTCGAGAGGCTCGCTGACCTCGTCGATTCCTGCAGGAACCTCGAACGAGAGGGCAAACTTTGCGGCGTTTAGAACCTTGATCGCCAGGCGACGGCCGACCTTCATCTGACCTTCGTCAAATGCAGCATCGGTGCCTAGACGGGCCGAAGCCGCCCAGTAGCGAACCGCGTCTGCGCCGTGATTGTCGATAGGTTCTGCCGGCACAACAACGTTGCCCTTCGACTTGGACATCTTCTTGCGGTCCGGGTCCAAAATCCAACCAGAGATTGCCGCGTTGCTCCATGGCAACTGACCGTGCTCTTGCTCGCTGCGCAGAACAGTCGAGAACAACCAGGTGCGAATGATGTCTTGCCCCTGCGGGCGAAGGTCATATGGGTAGACCTTGGCAAACTTCTCTGGATCCGCAATCCAACCACCGGCAAGCTGAGGGGTTAGCGATGAGGTTGCCCAGGTGTCCATGATGTCCATCTCACCAATGAAGCCGCCTGCAACACCGCGCTGTGACTCGGTGTAACCCGATGGAACGTCGGTCGATGGGTCAATCGGAAGAATGGAGGCATCTGGAACCAGAGGAGTTTCGAACTCAGGCTCGCCGTTTGCATCGAGGGCATACCAAACCGGAATTGGCACGCCGAAGAAACGCTGGCGCGAGATCAGCCAGTCACCGGTGAGGCCGTTGACCCAGTTCTCGTAACGCACGCGCATGAAGTCGGGGTTGAAGTTGAGTTGCTTGCCTAGTTCGATCAAACGCTCACGGATGCTGGCATCGCGGCCACCGTTTCGGATGTACCACTGGCGAGTCGAGACAATTTCAAGCGGCTTGTCGCCCTTTTCGAAGAACTTAACGTCGTGGCTGATCGGTCGTGGGTCGCCAATCATATCGCCAGACTCTTGAAGCAATTCGACCATGCGCTGCTTGGCAGAGAACACGGTCTTGCCGGCAATCTCAGCGAATGCTGCCTTGCCGGCCTCGCTGGTGATCACACCTGGCATTTCAGCGAGGATGCGGCCATCCCAGCCGATGATTGCGCGGTTTGGTAGGTCGAGTTCACGCCACCAAATGACGTCGGTTACGTCACCGAAAGTACAGATCATTGCGATGCCGGAACCCTTGTCGATCTGGGCTAGGCGGTGGGCGACGACGGGAACTTCTACCTCAAAGATTGGCGTGGTTACGGTCTTGCCGAACAGGTGCTGGTAACGCTCGTCGTCTGGATGCGCGACCAACGCAACACAGGCTGCAAGCAGTTCTGGGCGGGTGGTCTCAATGAAGATCTTTCCGTCTGGGCCATTGAAGCCAACGCGGTGGTAGGCGCCTGGCTGCTCGCGGTCTTCGAGTTCGGCCTGTGCAACGGCGGTGCGGAAGGTTACATCCCAGAGAGTCGGAGCCATCGACTGGTATGCCTCGCCGCGAGCAAGGTTGTTCAGGAACGCCTTCTGTGAAACGGCAATGGCGTCTGGAGAAATGGTCTGGTAGGTCTGCGCCCAGTCGACCGAAACGCCAAGCTTGCGCCACAGGGCTTCAAACTGCTTTTCGTCCTCGGTGGTTAGCTTTTCGCAGAGTTCAATGAAATTGCGGCGTGAAATGGCAATCTGGTCGGCTGCCTTCGAGCTCTTGTTGTCGCCACCCTCGAATGGTGGAACGAAGTTTTCAACGTATGGCAGCGATGGGTCGCAGCGCACCCCAAAGAAGTTCTGAACTCGACGCTCGGTAGGCAGACCGTTATCATCCCAACCCATCGGGTAGTAGACCTCTTTGCCGGTCATGCGCTGGTAACGCGCAACAACATCCGTGTGGGTGTAGCTAAAAACGTGGCCAACGTGAAGTGAACCCGAGACGGTCGGCGGGGGAGTGTCGATCGAATAGATCTGCTCGCGAGTGGCCTCGCGGTTGAAGCGATAGGTGCCGTCAGACTCCCAGCGAAGCCCCCATTTCTCTTCGAGACCCTCGAGGCTCACCTTGTCGGGTGCTGCTGCGGGTGAGAGGTAGTTGCTGGTCGAGCCAGTAGGGGCATTATTCACGCGAAAAGTCTCCAAAAAACGGGTTGTTAACAGGTTAACATTGATAGAGAAAATCATTTGCTTACGTCGACGAAAGC
>JACCDN011145877.1_pt1 | contig 10036 bp, 6 predicted proteins | sample 7441691 | NCBI WGS metagenome assembly JACCDN01 (sample SAMN15323439, study PRJNA562643) | freshwater metagenome | isolation source: river surface water | place: USA:Blue River Watershed | collected 2017-08-16
GTGCTTGGGTCTACCCCGTCACGCACCAACTTGGCGACGCGCTGAGAGATGGTCTCGGTTTTGCCGGCACCAGCCGAAGCGATTATCTGTATGTGGCTAGCGCGGCTTTCGCTCGCCTGTAGAGCATCGCCTTCGAGCGTTGGCACATCTTTTTGACTCACGTTTCCCCCTCGTAATTCTGTTCATTCTCGCACGCTCGGCACGCTCGCGAGAAAGTGTCGCACCTATGACCTAGTCTTGTCTGCATCGGGGGATTTTGTGCACCCCGGCAGCAAATAGGGGAGTCACATGGAACCCGTTCCTGGTCCAGAATCAACTGCAACTCCGTCGCCGTCATTGGCCAACTTGAAAAGGTTCCAAGAGCTATTCCCCGGGGTAGTCCAAGATGGCGTTCTTGACGCCGGTCGACTCGGCGAGGCATTGGGTATCGATGTTTCGGGGCTCAAGGACGGCAAGGAGCGCTTCGGGCTCATGTGGGCTGGCCGGCAGAAAGCGGTAGAAGCTTTGCAAGCTCCAAGCTACGCGGCGCTGGTTCCTGACAAAGAGAACTCGGTCAATTGGGATTCAGCCGAGAATGTCTTCATTGAAGGTGACAACCTAGAGGTTCTGAAGCTGATGCAGAACGCCTACAACGACCAGGTGAAGCTGATCTATATCGACCCGCCCTACAACACCGGAAATGACTTCGTTTACAACGACGATTTTTCGGACCCTAAGCAGCACTACCTGGAAGTTACGGGTCAAGTGGATGCCCAAGGCAATCGCTTGGTAGCGAACACCGAAGTCTCGGGTCGCAAACACAGCAACTGGCTGACGATGATGTATCCCCGGTTGCAACTGGCTAGAAATCTTCTTACCCATGATGGAGTCATCTGTATTTCGATTGACGACAATGAGGTGCATGCCTTAAAGATTTTGCTAGACGAGATTTTCGGCTCCGAAAATTTCGTATGTGAAATGATCTGGAAATCAAAGAGTGGCGGGGCAAACGACACCAAAGCGGTAGCGGTCGATCACGAGTACATACTTATTTACGCTCGCGACCTTACCAACCTCAGCGTTAATGACGACCTAGAAGCAGAAGTCACAACAAGTTATTCGCGTAGTGACGAAAATGGAGACTATGGTCTTGAGCGCCTAGATAAACAAAATCTTGGTTATCAGAAGAGCCTAGATTTTCCGATTATTGGTCCAGATGGTGAGACCTATTCTGTCAAACAAAAAGATCCTGCTAACCCGCAGGCGCGCTGGCGATGGAGCCAAACTTCGGTTCAAGACAGATACGGGGAATTGGTTTTTGAGAACGGGAATGTCTATACGAAGAATTACCGGAAGGACGGAGCCAAACCTCGAAGTTTGTTGATTGACGAGCGTTTTGGCAGGACGCGAACCGGTTCCACAGAAATTGCATCTCTCTTGGGTGGACCGTACTTTGACAACCCTAAGAGCACAAAACTCATTGGCTTTTTAGTTCGGATCTTCAGCTCCCCAGGTGACGTAGTACTCGATTTCTTTGCCGGCTCGGGCACTACTGGTCACGCCGTCCACCAAAATAACCTCGCCGGCCAAGCACCGCGCAAGTATGTTTTGGTGACGCTTAACGAAGACACGGACGCAAAGAGTTACGCCCGTGCCCAAGGGTTGAAACACATTTCTGAGGTCACGAAGTCCAGGCTGATCGCCGTGCACCGCGACGATAGTGGCAGTGGATTTAGGGCATTCAGACTAGATGCGAGTGCTTTCGAGCGGCATCAGCAAGAGGCTTCGAGCGATTACCTGAGGATTGGCACCCTCGCGGGTCATGCTTCGCGGGATCAAGCGCTTAGCGAAGTCTTGCTCGCACTGGGGCAGCCGCTGCACAGCAGGATAAAGCTGATTGCGAACAACGACTCGCGCTTGGCTGTTTGCAATGGAGTACTGGTGTCTGTCGAAGGTCAATTCTCGGAGGACCTTATTGAAGCGGCAAGGGCGGAAGGGGTCAAAACCCTGGCTCTATTTGAAGATGACCTTACTGGTCTAGATGCTTTGAAAGCCAACCTTTACTTCGCCTGCAAGAAGGCCAACATCACGTTCAAGACGTTCTAACCATGACAGTTCAAATCAAGTTTGAGGCTGGTCAGGATTACCAGCTCGAGGCAATTGATTCCGCTTGTTCACTTCTCAGCGGCTGGAATAGAACACTCGCCCAGGCCACTGATGCACTTGAGCTTGCCGACGAGAACGCGCTGTTCGCAGTTTCACACACTGTCTTCGGTAACGAGTGGGGCATCGACGATGCTGACCTGCTGGCTAACGCCATGCAGGTGCAGGCTCGAACTCGCATGAATGATGTTGGTGAACGTATCGACATCATCCCCGCCGATGCTCGCCTAAAGCCTGAAGTGCTGGGCGAGGGGCTTCGTGACTTCTCGATCGAGATGGAGACGGGCACTGGAAAGACGTACGTTTATTTGCGAACGGCCGTCGAGCTCTTCCTGAAGTACGGGCTGGCCAAGTTCGTGATCGTGGTTCCGAGCGTCGCAATCCGCGAGGGTGTTGTTGCCTCGCTAAACCTCATGAAGCAGCACTTCCGCGACATCTATGCCGGCGTGCAGTACGACTCGTATGTCTATGACAGTAAGAACGTCAATCGCCTTCGTCAGTTCGCAACGTCTAAGCACCTGCAGATTCTCGTGATGAACATCCAGGCGTTCAACAAAGACAGCAACATCATCATGCGCGAGGCTGATGGGCTGCAGGGCATGAAACCGATCGACTTCATCACCTCGGTGAAGCCAATTGTGATTATGGATGAGCCGCAGAAGCTCGATGGCCCCATGCAGAAACTCGCGATTGAAGGCCTAAACCCGCTGTTCCGGCTTCGCTACTCGGCAACGCACAAAGATGCGTACTGCATGCTTTACAAACTTGGCCCTGTGGACGCCTATGAACGAAAGCTGGTGAAGCGCATCGAGGTGCTGTCGATGTCAGCAGAGGAAGACTTGAACACCGCATTCGTGCACCTTTTGAAGGTGAATGTGAGCTCAGGCGCGCCAACTGCGACTGTCATTGTCAACACCCACGAACGCCGCGTTCAGAAGACCATCCGCAAGGATGACAACCTCGTCGACATCACGGGCATGCAAGTTTACGAAGGATGGCTGGTCGAAGACATTCAGGCGGCAACGGATTCGCAGCCGGCCATCCTTCAGTTTGGCAACGGGCGGACTCTCCAGGCCAACGAGAACACGGATGTCGAGAAGGGCTGGTGGCAACACGCTCAGATCAGGGCCTCAATCCTTAGCCACCTGGAAACGGAACTCCGACTCAAGCAAGCGGCGCAGAACGGCGAAATCCAGCCCATCAAGCCATTGACCTTGTTCTTCATCGACCAGGTTGCCAATTACGACCCTGAAGACGGCCAGTTCAAGCTTTGGTTTGACGACCTCTGGGAGGAAATCCTCCGCGAAAACCGTCGCTTCCGAAACCTAGACCTGCCAGCCACCGGTGCAGAGGTGCGTGCTGGCTACTTCGCCACCACGAAGGGCAAGGCTAAAGACACCAACGGCGATAGCGCCGATGACGCTGCGGCATACGACAAAATCATGCGCAACAAGGAACTCTTGCTGTCTCCAGAGGACCCCACAAGATTTATTTTTAGCCACAGCGCTCTCTCTGAAGGCTGGGACAACCCGAATGTCTTCACAATCTGCAACATGCAGGATGGCAAGAGCGTCATGCGTCGACGCCAGCAGATCGGCCGTGGTTTGCGTCTTCCTGTCATGGCGAATGGTGAGCGTAACCGAAACCACACCTATAACATCCTGACAATCATCGCTTCTGAGTCTTTCGAGAAGTATGCGGCAGCACTTCAGAAGGAAATCGAGGATGAGACAGGTGAGTCGTTTGCAGGCAAGATTCAGCCGGCCCGCAAGCGTAAGGCGCTTCAACTCAAGGATGACTACCGCACGATCCCAGGCTTCAGTGAACTCTGGGCCAAGATTGCGCCTAAGACCCGCTATCAGTTGCAGTTCAACTCGGAAGACTTGATTGACGAGGCTGCCAAGCGACTAAGCGATTTGGGGCGCAGCGAGCCGATTCGAGTGCCGCGCATCATCGTCAAGCGCGTCGACCTCGAAATGGCGAAGGGCAAAAATATTGAGGCTGGCAAGGCTGGTGCTGAAAAGTACCTTGACTACGCCCGCAAGCAAAAGATGCCCGACATCCTCGGTGAACTTCAGCAAATCGTTCCGATTTCGCGAGCAAGCACGGTCAAGATCATCGAGAAGAGCGGCCGCAAGGACGAAGCTCTGATAAACCCAGCTAAGTTCGTGCAGCAGGTGCGGCGGAGCATCCAGCACGCCATGGCTCACACGCTCGTAGACCACCAGGGCATCAAGTATGAGCGAATCAAGGGAACGGATGCCGAGTACTCGGCAGAGATCTTCGACGGGCGACTGGTTGAGGCCTACGAGGATAACCTCGTGCCTGTCACCAAGAGCATCTATGACTACGTGATTTGCGACAGCAACGTTGAGCGCGATTTTGCAAAGGATCTGGAGGAGCGCGATGACATCGAGCTCTTCATCAAGCTTCCAGACTGGTTCAAGATTGATACCCCGATTGGTGGATACAACCCCGACTGGGCCATCGTTCGCAAGCTAGAAAGCGGCGAGAAGAAGGTCTACCTCGTGCGCGAGACCAAGGGAACGACCGATGTTGACGCCCTAAGGTTTGAGGGCGAGCGCTGGAAGATCGAGTTCGGTCGCAAGCACTTCACGGCAATCGAGGTTGACTACAAGATCACGTCGAAGGCCAATCAGCTCGATGTCGACATCCCGTTCAAGATTCACGACGACGAGGAGGATGCGGCCTGATGTTTGCTGTGATCGACTTCGAAACGACAGATGTGACCGACAGTCGCCGAGCCACGGAGGTTGGCATCGTGATTCTGGACGCCAATCTCAAGGAGGTCGCTGTCTACGAATCCCTGGTGAACCCCGAGCGCAAGGCGTTCCGAGGCAGCCTTGGCCACTCGCTTCTAGTTCAGTCGGAACTCGACGCTGCGCCTACATTCGCGCAACTTTGGCCAGCCATCGCTGAGCTCATCTCAGGCAAGTTCCTCGTCATGCACAACGAAGATTTCGATAAGGGAGTCTTGCTGAATGAGCTAGACGCAATGGGGCTCAACAGCAAGGTAAGCCCATCCCTATGCACGATGAAAGCTGCTGGGCGAGTTTTCCCTGAGCGTAGGGCCAAGGGCGAGCGCGAACTCTCGACCCTTATTGAGTTTCTCGGGCTTCCGGCGGGAACGGCACATCAGGCCTTGGCTGACGCGAAAATGACTGCCGAACTCTTTCGACACATGTTCTCGCTCGACCGAGAGATGCAACGCACCGTGCAGGTTCTTGCGGATGACTTGGTGGAATACGAGGTAATTGGAAAAGCCTTTGAACCAGTCACCCGCAAGCGCATCAGCGTTGGTGGGCTGAGTGACGAGGAACTACGCAAAATGGCTGAAGAAATCGAGGGCAATACAAAGGTCTTGTTGGCGAGTCACGCATGCCGCACGGGCTCGCTAGCCGACCAGCCAGCATTCGAAGAAGCTCTTGCCTCTATTGGATTCACTCTGGAAGACAAAGAGACTACTGCCTCAACTGCGTTCCTGGTACACGGTTCGAAGGCGGGTGTGCGCAAAGTCAACAAAGCCAAGGATTATGGCCGACCTGTTTTGAGCGAAGATGACGCGCTCCGGCTGATCAACATACTCAAGGTCTAGCCAAGAAACGCTGGGGGAGCGAATGGATTTTTCGAAACTGGACTGGGAAGAAGCCTCACGGGGCTTGAAGGCCCAGCAGCAGATGGCTCTGATGGAGGCCATGGTCACGCCGGGGCCAGTCCTGATCACAGGAGGCGCTGGCACAGGTAAATCTTTCGTGCTGAGCCGTTTCGTCTCTGCCGCTCGACAGGCAGGTCTCAACATTGTTGTGACCGCCCCCACCGGTATCGCAGCGCTCAACGTTGAGGGAATTACGCTCCACTCGCTCTTCGGGTTGCGCGTGAATGGCATTCTTGGCCCAACCGACGGCTTTCGAGAATCAGGCAGTGAGTTTTTTCAAAAACTCGACGTCTTGGTCATTGACGAAGTCTCGATGGTGCGCATTGACCACATGGACACCATTGACCGAGCCATGCGTTTCCACCGCAAATCATCAGAGCCATTTGGTGGCGTGAAACTGATTATGTTCGGCGACCCATACCAACTTCCCCCAGTCGTCACCCAAGAAGACATTAAATACAGCGGTCGTTCCCAGCAAATGTGGTTCAACAACTACAAGGAACACAAGTACTTCTTCAAGGCATCCGTTTTTGCCAAGGCGCCGATACGCACGCTGCAACTATCTGAGATCGTGCGCCAAGAGAATGACCTGGAGTTCGCAGAAATCCTGGGCCGGGTTCGCGTGGGTCGCATCTCGAAGGGCGACCGGAAGATGCTTTCCGAAAAAGCACAGCAGGAAGCGCCTGCCGACAGCACTTTGCGCATATTCGGCAAGAACGCGCCGGCTGACGCTTACAACGCAAGCCGCCTCGAGCAGCTTGGGCGCTACATTGAAACCTATTTTGGACACTTCGCTCCAAACCCCGAGCTAGACGGCCGACCGCTCAGGACAAACACAGACATCCCCAAGCTGCCCACACAAAAAGAACTCAGCCTGGCCGTTGGTGCTCGCGTGATCTTCATTCAAAATGACCCCTCCAAACAATGGGTGAACGGCACGCAAGGCGTTGTCACAGGCCTGAACTCGCGCAATGTGACAGTGCGCATCGATGGCGGAGCCGAAGTTGTTGTTTCACCTACGCAGTGGGAGATCCGCGAACTCGTGGAAACCTACGAGGGCAGGGTCTACGCACGCCTGACTGGTTGGTTCGTGCAACTTCCATTGCGCCTCGGCTGGGCAATCACAGTCCACAAGTCGCAAGGCCTCACGCTTGACGCCGCCGTCTTGGACTTTCAGGATCAGTACTTCGAGCGCGGCCAAGCATACGTGGCACTGAGCCGGGTGAGAAAGCTAGAAAACATATTCTTCATTACCGAAATCGGCGATGCGGATGTGCTCGAGCCCGATGTTGACGTGCGCAACTTCATGGAAAAGGCTGAGGAGTATCCATTCCAGCGGCAACTCGAGCGTGAGAATCAGCGCACTGTTCTTTGGGAGATTGTGGATGAGGCAATCGCCGAGCGCGGCCTTTCGCGCGAGCAGTTCATGGATAAGCTTTCACGCCACGCCCGTTCATTGGGTGGTTCACTAACGAGTGAAGATGTGCTCGATATCTGGGTCGGCCTTCTCGAAAGTGAGTCAACCCGCGATGGGAAGCGCGCCCAAGCCCAGATCACGCACGTCGCGGATCTTTAGCTAGAGCGTTCTTTCAAGAATTACCTCAAGTTGCCCGAGATTTGCCTGCTCCTGTTTCAGTTGGCTGCCCGACATTGATTGCAGTTTCAAATTTCTTGGAAGTTTATCTTCGGCAAAATCGTCAAGGCCTTTGTCCAGGGTCACGCCGAAGGAACCCTTGTCTAGGAAGAACCCAAGATTTCTAGAGTGGAAAATTGACTTGTCCCACTCGAGAATTCGCAAAGTCACACGTCCAGTGCGTTTCGGCACTTTCCCAAGCAGCGATTGCAAGTCAGCGAAAACTTTCTCCGCTTTGTCTATTTCTTTGAAGTAGTTTTTGTTTTTCAAGAGATCCGGTGGCAGAGAAGTCTCAATTTCGAAATCTCGCGAAGGCGCATCAACGAGCAGTTTCCGCAGAAGCCATGTCCTACCTGGGTTTGACTCCCATTCGACTATTGCGCTTGAGGCGTAAGGATCAGATAGGTAGATGGAATTGCAAATCGCAGGGTAGAGCCCAAACGTGCGCGAATACTCGGATGACCGCCAGCGCCCAGCGAAGAGTTGCCGAAAATCCTCCAGGTTCTGCTGAGCCTCGTGGTGCCACTCCGTGAATTCCTCTGCGAAAACCTGGCCTAACGCGTGGCTCATGGACAACTCGGTTGAACTTGATTTGCGAGCCAATACGACCTTGGCTTTAGCTAATTGGAGTGCCTCTTGCCGTATCTGGTGAGCCCGTATGCGTTGTGCGATTGGAATTGAGTTGAGCTGGGCAAGTTCAAAGTCAAAGGCAGCCAGGATTGCATAATCTCGATCCAGCCCGACAAGGTATTCAGCAATCCAACCGATTCCCTCGACCGAGATGCCTGCTGAGGCCTCCTGGTCTAGTCCCGTCAATTCCGCAAGAAATCTCATAGTTCTAGTCAACCAAGTCCTCTAGGCGCAAGCCCGCAAACGTTAGCGGCATCGGGCTAGTGAGTTCCCCATCCTCCTGGAATTCGATGTTGTACATGACGTTGCCTCGGATAGCGTCAGGAGCGTCTTCTGCGACAAGCGCTGGCTCAGTGAAAATAACCGTTGCGTCATTCGTATGCAAATCCGGACGTTCTGGATCATTATCAAGCGTGTACGTTTGACGGATCCTCTTACCTAGCCGCAGAAGAATTGCCTCCGAATGCGTTTCTACAATTAACTGCAGCATGCCATTTGAGGCCTCGACAGCTTCAAGGAAGACGTCTGCCAGGGCGGCTTGCATGTACGGATGTAGGTGCAATTCAGGTTGCTCGATGAGAAGCGTGTAGGGCTCGTCAAGAGCCAACGCAAAGTCAAGTTCCATGAGGATTGGTAATACTTGGGTAAGGCCGGATCCGACGTCTGAATAGCCCACGTAGGCACCCGAAAATGTGTCATGAATGAGGTTCGTTCTAATGACCATGGCTGCGTTGCTGTCACTTACGACCGGATAGTCGCTCTTGATTTGGTACCTGCCATTTGTCAGATTTGCCAGCCATCTATTCACTATCGCGGAGTCCTGGCGCCTCTCACGACCTGAAATTTCCTCTACGCGAGGGCGAGGTTGCCTCACCGGACCGACATGGTTCAAACGGCCCATGAGAGCAGAAAAATTGTCGCTCTCTAGTCCTATGTATTCACCGAGGGCGATAGTGAACGGCGTTTCGCCTGACATCAATTTTTGTTCGTCGCTGCCCAACGACTCGCCCAGGTGGTCTGTTTTGATGCCGCTAAGACGGAATCCCTGCCGAAGTCGAAAGGCTGCACCGTAGTAAACGAGTTCAGCCAACTCCTCAAGCAGTTGTTCAGGTTCGTCCAAGTCAAGGGTGACGCGCCACGATTCAGCTAGCTCGCGCTGGATAGCTACCCACAGCGGCGAACCTAGGTCAATCGGCCCATCATTGCGCCATCTCAAATTCGGCTCGACGACATTTGCTTGGACTTCGAGTTCAAAATCAGTCACCCGCTTATTGGTAGTCCCCGGAGCGGGACGCAAGAATCCCAGGGAATGCTCGAATGATTGCAAACTCATCGTCGCTGCGTGAGGCCCTGCTGTCTTTTCATTAAGCAAAGCGAGCGACTCGGGCGTGAGTATCTCAACTTCAAATCCGTGCGAGCTGAATGGCAGTTCATCACTCAAAGGGTTGTCTGAGTCGATGACAAGCTTGATCCCAAACCGACATGTCTCGACCTTCCCCTGCCCAAAAACAACATTTCGTGCGGACTGCAGAGTGACAAGATCGCCGTTGTAATCAGGTTCATCAGCGCCTGATTGTGATGATTGCGCGATAAGTCGAAGGGCTCGGCTAATAGAGGATTTTCCCGAGGCATTTGGGCCATAAATCAGGGTGATTGGGGCAAGACGAACAGTCTGCTCACCCTTGAAGCCCTGAAAGTTCTTTAGTGTGATTTCACGAATCATGTTGCCCCCAATGTTGTTTCTCGACTCTACACCTCAGGTATGACAAAACCCCGAGCAGCTCACGCCACCCGGGGCCTCACCACGTGCCCAACGGCACGCGAATCCAACTAGCCGAAGAGCTCCGGCAGGGTGGCCTCGGAGCCCGAGCGCAGGTCTGCAAGACCGAAGCGGGCTACGTCCTGGATCTCGAGCTCGCCAGACGCATCCGTCACACCGATGCGCAGCACAGGGA
>JACCDN010135348.1_pt1 | contig 10034 bp, 12 predicted proteins | sample 7441691 | NCBI WGS metagenome assembly JACCDN01 (sample SAMN15323439, study PRJNA562643) | freshwater metagenome | isolation source: river surface water | place: USA:Blue River Watershed | collected 2017-08-16
CCTTGTTCTTCAACGGCCCAATTACCATGACCATGTTGCGGCCATCGATTGATGGGTTCGACTCCACGGTTCCGAATTCGGTTACTTCATCCGCTAGTTTGCGAAGCAGGTTTACACCCATTTCTGGACGGGACTGCTCGCGACCGCGGAAGACAACCATCACCTTCACCTTGTCGCCGGCCTTGAGGAATTTGCGAACCTGGGACACCTTGGTGTTGTAGTCGTGATCGTCGATCTTTAGACCGAAACGAACCGTCTTCAATACGGTGTTTACCTGGTTCTTTCTAGCTTCACGAACCTTCTGAGCGGCTTCGTATTTGAACTTGCCGTAATCCATAACCTTGCAAACTGGAGGGTTTGAACCGGGTGCCACCTCGACTAGGTCTAGGTCTGCCTCGCGGGCCAATCTCAATGCTTGCTCAATTGGGACAACGCCAATTTGTTCACCGGCTGGTCCGATTAGTCGAACTTCGGCGACACGAATACGCTCGTTGATGCGCGGATCGCTGATAACTAGCTCCTTAGGTACCGTTTTGACTCACGCGAAATGCGCGCAAAAGTATCAAACGCTCAAACCCGGACACCTTCAGAAGCGGTAGACAGGTGGGAATGTAATCCACTTTCACTGAGCTAAGTGCCCAGAGCCTCAGGTAGCCTAGCAGAACAAACTAGAAATTCGAAAGAGGAATCTTGTCCGACGAGCTCACAAGAGACATTGCTGAAGTACCTGCCGTTGAGATCATCAACACCGCAGCCGTCCACCTGATGAGCGCTGCCGCGGTCCAATGCGGCTTGGCAGAAGATACCCCGGCAGACCTTGATGAGGCTAGAAAGCTGATCACAGCTCTCGCGGGATTGATTACCGCAGCTGCTCCTGAGATTGGAGACCACCACGCCAGACCCCTCAGGGATGGACTTCGCTCCCTGCAGCTTGCTTTCCGCGAGGCATCTTTGATTCCCGATGAGCCTGGTAAGGGACCGGGTGAAAAGTACACCGGACCGGTGAACTAACCCGCGACCAACCTGATGGTGATGGAATCCACCAACCTCAGAAACTCCTGGGTTTGGCACCCGATACCAAATTCCGCCAACACCCTTTGAAGCTCACTCTGGTCTAACCCAGCGGCCAACCCAATCTCTATGCCCAGTTCGGGCTTGGTCAGTGTCGCTTCAGGATCGGAATCAAACAACTTCACAAAACTGATTTGAGGGTGAGCGCCAGCGCTATCTGTCACTAACTTCAAAACTCGCTCATCTAAGTGAGCGGGCACCCAAGCCAATCCCTGCGCCAGGGCAGCCAGAGCCGGACGCCTAAGGCCTATCGCTCGGCCAGCAGGATTTAGCACCACACGATCGTGACCTTCGCTTACCGCAGCGATGGCTAGCTTTGGAGCATCCACCGGCACTGGCCTTGCGCTGGCATTCCAGGCTGCCATCTCGGCGACAGAGCTAAAGGCGGGGATGGCGGTTTTTCCATCCGGGGTGCTTACCGCAACGATTGCCAAGTCTGCGCTCTTGTCGACAGTCTGCCCATGCGGCCCAATGCCACTCTCCCCCAACTCAGCCAGCAGAGGAATAAGCAACCTCGATTGCGCCAAAGCGTCAAAAAGCTTTGCTTTGTCCAGCCCACGTTCTAGCGCAGCCGCAAAGACCGCAGGCGTTGATCCGTCATCTTGGGACCAGTTGTTTTGCGAGAATTCACGCCCCTCCCAAGGGACGCCAGCTGAATCGTGAAACTTGTCGTGCATTATCGGTTGGCGATAGCCAATGCCTCTTGCAGGGTAAAACGACCGGCATAGAGCGACTTGCCCAGGATTGCCCCCTCGAGCCCATGAGCTACCAAAGAATGCAGGTCTTCGATGTCTTGGAGCGAGGAGATCCCGCCCGAAGCAACCACCGGCTTGTTGGTGAATTCCATTACTTGCTTCAAAAGCTCAAGGTTTGGGCCCTTGAGAGTGCCGTCCTTGGTGACGTCGGTTACTACATAGCGCGAGCAGTTGGCCTGCTCTAGCCGAGCCAACACCTCAAACAGGTCCCCGCCCTCTTGAGTCCAACCCCTGGCTGCCAGGGTGGTGCCTCTGACATCGAGGCCAACAGCGATTTGATCGCCATACTTTTCGATAACCCTCGCGGTCCAGTCTGGATTCTCCAGCGCCGCGGTCCCAAGGTTGACACGTGTCGCGCCCAGCTCCAAGGCCGCATCCAAGGATGCGTCGTCGCGAATGCCGCCAGAGAGCTCAATCTTGGTGTTTCCGGATTGATTGACGACCTCGGCAATAACGGCGCGATTCTCACCCCGGCCGAAGGCAGCATCAAGGTCCACCAAGTGAATCCACTCCGCACCAGCGGCAATCCAGTCCATGGCCGCATCGAGCGGGTGGCCAAAGTCCTCTTCGCTACCGGCCTCACCTTGAGTGAGTCGCACTGCCTTGCCGCTTGCGACATCGACCGCTGGTAATAGCTCAAGTTTCATGATTTCTCCTAAATCGAACGGATCCAGTTGCGCAGCAGTTGAAGCCCTGCCTCGCCAGACTTTTCGGGGTGGAATTGGGTTGCGCTAAGCGGACCGTTTTCGACGGCCGCCAGAAAACGCTCCCCGTGTTCAGACCAAGTCAAAGCAGCCTTGACGAACGGTGGCTGAATATCCAGCTCCCACGCCTTAGCGGCATATGAGTGAACAAAGTAAAAGCGCTCGTCAGCCACGCCCTCAAAGAGCACGCTCTTGGCATCTGGTGACACCTTGCTCCAACCCATGTGAGGCAAAGTTGGAGCTTGAAGCATCGTTACGCTGCCGGGCCACTGCCCCAGACCCTCGGTGTCGATTCCATGCTCCACGCCGTGCTCAAACATGACCTGCATTCCAACGCAAATTCCCAGCACTGCCCTCCCAGCGGTGAGCCGTTGGTCGACAAGCGCTGATGCGCGGTGAGCATTTAGGTTTCGCATGACAGAAGCGAAGGCCCCAACCCCTGGCAGTAACATGCCATCGGCTTCCAGCAGAAGCTTTCGATCGGAAGTTAGAACGACCTGCGCACCAGCTTGCTCGAGAGCACGACAGGCTGAGTGGACATTGCCATTGCCGTAGTCAAAAACCGCAACGGTCTTAGTCAAAGGCTGCCCTTAGTTGATGGCACACCGGAAACCCGAGTATCGATCTCAACCGCCTTGCGCATCGCACGTGCCAGTGCTTTGAATTGCGCCTCGGCAATGTGATGTGCGTCGCGACCGGCCAAAACGTTCACGTGAAGAGTCAGCCCGGCATTGTAGGCAATAGCTTCAAAAACGTGCCTGACCATCGAGCCCGTGAAGTGTCCGCCGATCAGGTGGTACTCGAACCCCTGGGGTTCTCCAGAGTGAACCAAAAACGGCCTGCCCGAAACGTCAACAACCGCTCTTGCCAGTGCCTCATCGAGTGGGACGGTGGCATCGCCGTAGCGACCGATTCCAACCTTGTCACCAAGTGCTTGCTTGATCGCCTGACCTAGAACAATTGCGGTGTCCTCAACGGTGTGGTGGACATCAATCTCAATGTCGCCCACCGACTTGACCTTCAGGTCGATTAGCGAGTGCTTGGAAAAAGCAGTCAACATGTGGTCAAAAAATGGCACACCAGTCTCGATATCAGACTTACCCGAGCCATCTAGATTTAGCTCGAGCTCAATCTTGGACTCACTGGTGGAGCGAGAAAGCTTGGCGATACGGCTCATTTTGACCTCGTTTGGGAAGATGCCCCAAGTTTAGCCAAGAATCAAGGCGAGTTCGCCCAGAAGCCTTGTCGTCTCCGACTCTGTTCCTGCCGTAATGCGCAGGGTGTTTGGAATACCAACGTTCCGAACGATGATGCCCTTCGCCAGCAGTGCTTCGAAGATTTGGTGCGGATCCTTGAAACCTTCAACCAAGACAAAGTTGGCATCGGATGCGAAGGCACGTAGCCCCATGGTGTCGAGTTGAGCGATCATTCGATCTCGCTGGACTTTGATTTGCTCGACATTGGCCAGCATCAGATCGGAATGCCGCAAGGCAGCTCGAGCGGCCGCTTGAGTGAGAGCGGACAAGTGATAAGGAAGTCGAACTATGCGCAAAGCATCGACAATCGCTTCGTCAGCTGCCAAGTAGCCAACTCGCGCACCGGCAAAAGCGAACGCCTTACTCATGGTCCTGCTGACGATGAGTCTTGGTCTTCCGCTCAAAAGCTGCAGGGCGGAATCCTGCGAGGAGAACTCGGCATACGCCTCATCGACCACCAAGATTCCATCGAAGGCGCCGTAAGCAGCGCTGATGATTGAGTTATCAATGGGTGTTCCGGTTGGGTTATTCGGACTGCACAGCAAAACGATAGATGGCTTTAGGTCAGCGAGTTTGTTCGCAACGTACTCGGCTGTAAGTTGAAAATCTTCGAGCCTTGGCAACTCTTGGTATTCGGTAAGTGTGATTCGTGCGATGTTTGGATACATCGAATAGGTGGGACCGAAACTCAGCGCTGTCTTCCCTGGGCCTCCGAATGCCTGAAAGATTTGGGTGATGATTTCGTTTGAACCGTTAGCTGCCCAAACCTGTTCTGCCCTTAGGCCCTGACCAAGGTAGGAGGCAAAGGCACCACGAAGTTCCAGGAACTCGCGGTCTGGATAGCGATTTAGCTTGATGACCTCAGCGGCTAATTCTTGAATGATGTCGATTGCCACAGCCTCAGGAATGCCGAACGTGTTCTCGTTCACGTTGAGTTGAACTGGCACATCCAGCTGCGGGGCACCGTAGGGTTTTAGACCTTTGAGGTCGTTCCGGATTGGCAGGTCTTCGAGGTTAGTCACCTCTAGAGATTACCCGAAGGGACTAAGGCAGAGCGATCTGCTGACCTGGGGTCAGGTCGACAGACGATAGAGCGTTTAGCAAAACAACTTCCGCAATCCAATCACGTGGGTCCTGGTTTGGGGCATAAGCATCTGCCAGCGACCAAAGCGAATCTCCAGACTGGACGGTTACGTACTCCAGTTCGCCAGGCTCTTGGCTACCAGCAAATGACCCAGAGATGGAAGCCATAGTGAAGGATGCTGCCAAGGCCAAGACTGCGATGCCACGGAACAGACGCCTTGGGTTGGTTAGTCGGTAGGAAGTAACAGCACTCATTGTGATCATCACCCTTCTGTTCGATTATTTGTTTCGAACATTTGTTCTAAGTATAGAAACTATTCTGACATTTACAAGTTTTTTGTAAGTTTTTTTTACAAATAACTCGAAAATGTGTTTGGCAAACGCCCTGGGAGCGAATACAGTTTCGATATAAAGAAGTAAAACTTCACCCACTGACATTTTGAGAGGAGCCGAGATGGACAGCTCTGAGCTCACCGATGTGCAGCAGCGAATTCTCGCTGTGATCCGCGAATCAATGCAGGCTAGAAACTACGCCCCCTCAATGCGAGAAATAGGCGAGGCAGTGGGTCTCAGTTCGACTGCGAGCGTCTCGCACCAGCTCAACAAACTAGAACTTCTTGGATTCATTAGCCGAGACCCTCGCCGACCTAGGACTATCGACCTGCTTGGATTCGATGACTATGCCGGAGAAATCATCAAGGCTGACGCAGCCATGGTGCCACTAGTGGGCCGCATCGCAGCCGGCGGTCCAATCACAGCTGAGCAGAACGTCGAGGACGTCTTTGCGCTCCCAAGACAGCTAGTTGGCCAGGGAGAACTGTTCTTGCTGAAGGTCGTTGGAGAGTCGATGATCGATGCTGCCATCTGCGACGGGGACTGGGTCGTGGTGCGTCAACAGCAAACCGCTGAGAACGGCGACATTGTCGCGGCACTGTTGGAAGATGAAGCGACCGTAAAGACATTCAAGCAGCGTGATGGTCACACCTGGCTACTCCCCAGAAACTCAGCTTTCGAGCCAATCTTGGGCGACCACGCAGTGATCTTGGGCAAGGTTGTTGCAGTCCTTAGGGCTGTGTAGCGAACTCTTTGAGTTCGGAAGCCAAATCTGGCTTAACCAAAGCTTTCAGCCTCGTTCCATTTTCCACATACTCAATCTCAAGCACCTTGCCAGATAGGTGGGCGCGGGAGACCAGGTCTCCCCTGCTGTATGGAACTACCCCGGAAAACTCGACATCTGGCTTGGGTAACAGCTCGGCAATCTTCGCCTCGAGCTCCTCGAAACCGAGGCCGGTCCGTGCCGAAATCAATAGCGAACCAGGTACTAGACCGCGCAACCTGACTTGATCCTCATCGGAGAGCAAATCAGCCTTGTTGAAGACAATGAGCTCGGTGATGCTTGAGGCCTCCACCTCGGCAATCACCTCATGGACCGTTCGAATCTGACCCATTGGGTCCGGGTCGGTGCCATCTACGACGTGGACTATCAAGTCCGCATGTGAAATTTCCTCCAGGGTGGATCGGAATGCCTCCACAAGCTGATGTGGCAATTGTCTTACGAATCCGACGGTATCGGCGATGGTGTAGCTTCGGCCATCTGGCGTCTCATGTTGCCTAACGGTTGGGTCCAGGGTTGCGAACAGGGCGTTCTCCACCAAGACTCCAGCCTTGGTCATGCGATTTAGCACAGAGGACTTACCGGCGTTGGTGTAGCCAGCGATCGCGACCTGAGGCTCATTGTTTTTCTCGCGCTTGGAGCGCTTGATGTCCCTGGCCTGCTTCATGTCGATGATCTCTCGCTTGAGCTTGGCCATCTTGGTGTTAATACGCCTGCGATCAAGTTCAATCTTGGTTTCACCAGGCCCACGCGACCCGATACCAACACCACCGGCGGCTTGACCACCGGCCTGCCTGGACATGGATTCTCCCCAACCGCGAAGTCGCGGCAAGAGGTACTCGAGCTGAGCCAATTCGACCTGAGCCTTACCCTCGCGGCTCTTAGCGTGCTGGGCAAAAATGTCGAGAATGATTGCGGTTCTATCGACCACCTTGACCTTGACCGCATCTTCCAACGCACGGCGTTGAGAGGGGGCGAGCTCGGCATTGGCAATCACGGTGTCGGCACCTAGTTGCGCGACAAGTTCTTTAAGTTCTTGCGCCTTACCTTTACCAAAGAAGGTTGCCGGGTCCGGATAGGCCCTGCGCTGCAGTAGGCCATCAAGCACTTCGGCACCAGCGGTTTCAGCTAACGCAGCGAGCTCACGGAGTCCATTCTCGGCATCGGTGAGGGTGCCGGATCCCCAAACTCCGATGAGGACAACCTTCTCTAAGCGAAGTTTGCGGTACTCAACGTCCGTGATGTCTTGAAGTTCAGTGGAAAGGCCCGCTACACGCCGAAGCGAGTCTCTAGCTTCGAGATCGAGCTGATCACCGTCAAACTCGTTTCGAGGAGCCGCGGCGCCTCGCCTGAGAATGCGGTCAATTGTGGATTCGTTTTCCATCGCACTTTAACCCTAGGGCTGTATTAGGTTTACAGCATGTCCCAGGAGCACTATTTCAGCGCAAGCCCAGATTCACAGGCGGCTCTGAAAGACATCACCTTTCGGGTTGGTGAACGTCAGTTCGCTGTTCAGGCGGCCAGCGGCACCTTTAGCGCTAGCAAGTTAGACCCCGGCACCAGCGTTCTGCTGAGTAAATTCGAAGAATTCCCCAGCGAGGGCAACGTCCTGGATCTCGGTTGTGGCTGGGGGCCAATTTCGCTCGCAATCGCGTCATTTCATCCAGATACCAAGATTTGGGCGCTGGATGTAAACACGCGAAGTCTTGACCTTGCCAGGTCAAACGCTACAAAACTGGGCTTGGGCAACATTGAAGTCGTGACATCAGAACAGATCCCCGCTGAACTGCGCTTCGACGCGATTTGGTCAAACCCACCTATTCGAATTGGGAAAGCCGCGCTCCACGACCTTTTGAAGACTTGGCTACCGAGACTAGAAAGTGGTGGCCGAGCAATGCTTGTGGTTCAGAAGCAACTTGGCGCAGATTCTCTCCTAGCCTGGATTCAAGCTGAGTTTCCGGATCTCACCGCCAGTCGTTTCTCGACCGACAAAGGATTTCGAATTCTCGAAGTGACTAGAGACTAAAGGTTCCGCTGTAAACCAGCTCTGCTGGGCCCGAGATTGCGACGTGCTCACCGTCTTGGGTCGGGAACATTCTGACCCCCACCTCACCGCCGGGGACGCGCACCCGCCAAAAATTCTGACCGTTGTCCGCCCAGTGCCTAATCGCCAAAGCGGCGGCTGCGACACCTGTGCCGCAGCTAAGGGTCTCCCCTACGCCTCGTTCATGGACCCGCATGGAAATGCTGGCCACGCCCTCTTTGATCAGTGGATCGTCCAGCACCACAAACTCAACGTTCGCGCCTTTGCGGGGATTCGGATCTAGCTTTGGTGCTTTATAGAGCTCAAGTGCCTGAAGTTCACCTTCGTCAGCAAGTGCGACCACCACGTGTGGATTGCCAAGATTCAACCCCAGACCAGGCCGTGCTACCGAGATGCCATCTGCCTTTACCAAGAAGTCGTCCGAGTCCACGCCCCAACGACCCAGATCCACGGCAAATCCGGTTGAGGTGCTGGTCACATCCTTAACTCCAGCGCGAGTCGCGATTGGCAATGTTGAACCATCGATGATGGTTGCTAGTCCTCGGCTGATTAGGTAGCGAGCAAATACTCGAATACCGTTGCCGCACATCTCCGCCTTGGAACCATCAGAATTTCGATAGTCCATGAACCATTCGGCGTTTGGTTCGTCGTGTAGCAGGTGAGCAACCTCGCTGTTTTCAGTCCGGGTCACCATGATCAAACCATCCGCGCCAATGCCGAAGTGGCGGTCGCAGATAAGTTGAATGTGCTCTTCGGTGAGGTCCATGACGCCATCGAAATCCGATATCAAGACAAAGTCGTTGCCGGTGCCATGACCTTTGGTGAATTCGATGTTCATAGTCAAAGCCTAATCAACTTCAGCGCATCAGAAAGCATCTGATCCCCAGCGCTCAGCCATTGGATTCGCTTGTCTCGTCTGAACCAAGACATTTGCCTTCTGGCATATCTATTGGTGAGTGCGACGGTTTCCGCCTTGGCTTGTTCTTCGGTCATTTCGCCATTTAGCTGAGCTATCGCTTGCTTGTAACCGATCGCCATTTTCGCGGTTTTTCCAAGATCGCCTAGGCGGAGCAGTTGCTCGACCTCACTCACAATCCCCTGTTGCCACATTTGCTCAACCCTGGCGTGAATTCTTTGCTTCAAAAGTTCGCGTTCAACTTCAATACCAATCTGAAGCGTCGGTAGCCAAGAGTGCGGTTCTGGCAATGAAGACGAATAGCTCTCTCCAGTTATTTCGATGACCTCCAGCGCCCTGATAACTCTTCGAACGTTTTGGGCCGGAATCTTTGCCGCGGTTACCGCGTCCACCTCGCCTAAGCGCTCATGCATGGCCAAAGCCCCTAGCGCTTCAGCCTCCTGCTCCAGGCTTGCCCGAATAGCTGGATCGGTTGGTGCGAAATCCAATTGGTCTAAAGCTGCCGCCAGATAAAACATGCTCCCCCCGACAAGCATCGGAGTTTTTCCAGCCTCAAGGATCTGTTCACATGTATTTCTCGCGATGCGCTGATACTCCACGGCGGTCATTTCCTGAGCGGGAGTGATTACGTCAAATAGATGATGAGGCGGATTTTGCCGCTGAGCCTTAGAAAGTTTGGCGGTTCCAATATCCATGCCCGCATAAAGCTGCATCGCATCTGCGTTGATAATCTCAATCGGATGCCCGAGTTCTTGAAGGGCCGATGCGAGCTCAAGAGCGAGCCCAGTTTTTCCCGATGCCGTCGGGCCAACCAGCGCAAGAACGCTAAAGGACACTCTTGGACCTAATTGGGATCCCAAGTGAAACCTTGCCGCTGCCTGGCGTAGGAGCTCCACAACTTTCAAGTTGACGGCGATCGTAAGCATCACCACCACGGGTGCGGCGTACCTGGTAAATCGAACCCGGTGAAGTCTCGGCTAGCAGGTGATAGGGCGCGGCCTGTGTCACCTGTACCGTGACGAGGTCACCTGGCCTTGCCACTTCAGCACCCTGTGGGACCTCAAAGTGAACTAGGCGATTGTCCTGGGTCC
>JACCDN010472043.1_pt1 | contig 10034 bp, 8 predicted proteins | sample 7441691 | NCBI WGS metagenome assembly JACCDN01 (sample SAMN15323439, study PRJNA562643) | freshwater metagenome | isolation source: river surface water | place: USA:Blue River Watershed | collected 2017-08-16
AGCATCTGGTGCAGGTAATGCAGGAATTTCTGGTTGTGCAACCTGTGCGTTGGAATTAGCTTCTAATTCAGGCACTGGTTCAGGAACATGCGGCTCTATGATAGGCATTAAGAGTTTGGACAATAAAATAGGCGGCATGCCTACTTGTTCAAATAATTCATTACCAATATTGTCGAGTGCAGCTGCAATCAGGGGATGTTCAGTTTCAGGTTTAGTTGCACGATCATGCCCAGCGTTGTAAATGCCTTTTGCAAATTCATGCGGTATCCATGAAGTAAATTCGCCACGTAATGTCGGCACTTTACGTTCTGGAGAAACTGGCATGCTAAAACCTTCGCGGCCATCTAACATGCCATCTTCAAATAAAAGTTCGATATGCTTTTGCAGCACCATTTCATAACGGCTGCGTAACTGGCCGATCATTTCTTCATCGAGTTCTTGCATCGCTTCACCACTCAGCACATCCCATAGGATTCTGCCGTTCATGGTGGTCATTGTGCTATCCGTGAAGGGACGTTTGAGTCTGGCGATCTCATTTTGATTATGCAGGGCGTTAACTCTGTCTAGCAGATAAAACACCACAAGCAGCAGACCAACTAAGCCTGCAAATACCAGGAGTAGCAATACATTATTCATTTGGGGCTCGGACATAAGGTTGGTGATCCATATGGCTTCAATGTTGTAATTGTGTGCGCAGCTTTTTTACGTTGGCAGACAAAATCTGCGACACACGCGATTCTGATACACCCAGTACTTCGCCAATTTCACGTAAGTTCAACTCTTCTACGTAATACAAAGAAATAACTAATTTATCGCGTTCAGGTAAACCATCTATCGCATCCGTTAATGCATTCATCATTTGTGACTCTTCAACCAATGCATCGGGTTGACGTGATTCTTGTTCACGAATGTTCATCACTTCTTCTGAAACGACTTCCATAGAGAAGGTCTCGAATTGACGTGCTGAACCACGATCTTTTTCAAAGCTCTCTAATTCACGTCCCATAAATTCAGCAAGTTCAGCTTGGGTAGGGGCACGACCTAACTCAGTGGCTAATGCTTGATTGGCTGAGCTGTGCGATTTATTAAATGCGACAGCAGAGCGGGGTAAGAAAGATAAGCGTCGTACTTCATCAATCATGGCGCCGCGTACACGACTATGCGCATAACTTTCAAACGCAACACCTTTAGTAGGATCAAATGCACGCGCAGCTTCTATCAGTCCTATCATGCCGACTTGCACTAGCTCGTCGACTTCCATGAATGGAGGTATACGCGCTTTTAAATGCACAGCGACACGTTTGACCATACCCAAATGCGCGAGAATTAATTCTTCATCGCGATTTTGCGTTTGCTCGTAGAGGCGGGTTGAGGGTGGCATAGTAGTCTCGCCTTAATTTTGTTTAACCAGTCGTTCCATGAAGAACTGGAGTCCGCCTGAAGCATGGTCAATCACTGGCAACGAGGCCAGTGCGTCAGCGAGTCGACGGAAATCGCGCGCGCCACTACTGCCGGGCGCGAATTCCATAATCGACTGATACTTCTTCAAAGCAGTCAGCACCAGCTCGTCAGCTTCAATAGAAGTAATGTATTGCAATGATTTACCTAAAAAGCGGTCACAAACATCGTTCACACGCCTAAAAAGCTGAGCTCCAGCAGCCTGACTTTCCACCATATTTGGTATCAGGTAAATTTCGTCGAGATCGAGATCGCGCGTCATCACTTTAATGATGCCGTAGGCGTCTGCGATAGAAGAGGGTTCATCGCGCACAACAATAAAGCGGCGCTGACAAGCCTCCATGAAAGCGAGTACAGAAGGTGCGATGCCAGCTGCAGCATCCACAATCAGATAATCGATTTCTTCATCTAATTCACTAAAACTTTGTACGATACCTGCAGTAATCGCAGGGCTTAAATCTGCCATGTGATACACACCGGATGCACCAGGGACTAATTTGACACCAGTACGTGAGGTGACAATGATTTCTTTGAGTGTTTTTTGACCCGCAATGACATGCGACAAATTGAATGAAGCCTGACAGCCAAGTGCAATTTGTGCATTCGCTAAACCAAGATCGCCATCCAGCAGCATGACGCTTTTGCCCATCATGGACAATGCGACGGCCAAGTTCACCGATAGCGTAGTTTTACCCACGCCACCTTTGCCACTGGCGATGCCGATTACTTCAGTTTTACGTTTAGTTGACATGCGTTCTCTTTTCCATACGCTCGACCAGAGCTTGTGCTGCAGTCATGATCGTATTTTCTGTTTTTACTTCTTGCGACATTTCATTATTTTTTGAGAGCACATCATCCAGTTCTAAGCTTTGTATAGCTAGGCTTACCAGATTCGCTGCAGACAATACCCTTAATGCAGAGGTAACGAGTGGGCTATCCGAAGCCGCAGAGAGTGGAACCTGATGCTCGCATAAGAATTGAATCAGCGGCCAAGGCTGATTTGATTCATCCATACGGGCGACCATGAGGCTTTTCCATTCCAAGCTAGAGTCAAGCAAGTACTTTCTGACCGTGGTTGCAGCTGCATCAGCCGGCAACACTAGATGGCATTCAATATTTGATGCACATCCTACTATCTCATGTGTCCTGATGGCAACTTCTACACCAGGAGTATCAATCAAAATCAGTGTGCGTGGGCCTAATTCTGCTAGCAGGGTAGAGAGCATTTCTGGGTTATTCGCACGCAGACAGTCCACACCACTTTGGGCGCATAACATTTGGATTTGGCTCCAAGCACCTGCACGTTGATCGCAATAGCTAATCACAGCAACTTGTTCAGCACCTTTACGCTCCGCAGCTGCCTTAGCGAGCTTGGCTACCATGGTGGTTTTACCAGCACCAGCAGGGCCAACAATTGCATGAATGCCGCTCTGCGGTAACTTCGCATGATGCTCACCCATACTATTAACTAAATGCGCTTGTAATGCTTCTTTTGCGGTTGGTAAGTCTTCCATATCACGAATGTGATCAACTAACAGCGTGCGCAGCGAAACTGGAATACTCGCTTCTGATAGTGCAGAGATGAGTGGCTTAACCGATGGATGTCCCATGTGATTCGATTGATACATCGCGACCCGCTGTGCAAGTTTGAATTCTTTGCGTATAGCAGAGAGTTCATCACGCACTAAATCAACGATTTCACGGCCGCGTATGTAATCACGTTCATTATTAGCCAGCGTAGTAGCGGTTTGTACTTCAGCTCTGCCGTTGTAGATGATTTCTTCATCTTGCTCTTCTTCAACTGGTGCAGCAGAGGCAGTCGCTCCATTCGTTAATGCTTTGAAAGACGAGGTCAGGGCATTATGGAATTGTTCACCATCCCCTAAATTTGCAGGCGGTTCAATATGTTCTGGTTCAACTTCAACAGCAACAATGACTTCTGTCATGCCATTGACTTTTGAGTTTGAAACAAACAGGACATCTTTACCGTAAAGCGCGACGGCTTTTTCGGTGGCTCTGCGGATGTCTTTTGCGAGGATTCGTTTGAGTTCCATGAGGATTCCCTGTTACGACTTAGACTGTGCTTCAACGGTATAAATAACTTTTACTGCCTGATCATCAGGGATTTCCGTGTACGACAAGACAGTCAGTTCACTGACACGATGCCTTACCATTTTGGATAACCAAGGACGAACAGTGGGGGAGACCACCAGCACGCTGGGGTGACCCTGATCTTCTACAGTTTGACTAGCTGAACGCAAAGCGGTGAACAGGCTCTCAGCTAAACCAGGCTCAATCACTACATTTTGGTTGCCATTGCTGTTCGCTAATACGTTATGCAGTAATTGCTCTAATTCAGGTGCCAATGTCATGACTGGCAAGCTGTCTTTCATATCCAAGAGTTCTTGCACAATCATGCGACCGAGCTTAGGACGAACCAAGGTAGTGAGTTGTTCTGGATCTTGCGTTCTGCTGCTGACATCAGAGAGTGTTTCAACAATCGTGCGCATGTCACGAATTGATACGCCCTCAGAGAGCAGGAGTTGTAATGTGCGTGTGATGATACCTAATGCCATTTTGCCTGGTACTAGATCTTCTACCAACTTAGGTGATTTCTCAGCTAGCTTATTGAGTAACTGCTGCGTTTCATCATGCGAGAGTAGTTCAGCAGCGTTATCACGTAATACTTTATTTAAGTGGGTAGCAATCGCTGTCGAAGGATCAACCACGGTGTAACCCAAGGTGCGCGCATAGTCACGCTGACCTGGATCAATCCACACCGCATCTAAACCGAAAGCTGGTTCTTTAGTTGGAATGCCTTCTAATTCACCATACACCTTACCTGGATTAATAGCGAGTTCACGGCCGGGTTTGATTTCACCACGTCCACGAGTCACGCCATTTAATACGATGTGATAAATATCAGGATCTAAATTCAATGCATCACGAATACGAACGGATTGCACTAAGAAACCTAATTCAGCAGAGAGTTTTTTACGCACGCCTTTTACGCGCGGTAGTAGTTGTCCACCTGTTTCTGGATTCACCAGAGGGATTAAGCCGTAACCAATTTCTAGTCCAATTAAATCAACCTGATCAACATCGTCCCAATCTAATTCTTTAGGTGGTTCAGGTGCTTTAGCGTCTTCTTGTTGCTTGGTTTCATTGGCGATGACTTCTTCTTTTTGAATCAACATAATACCCAGACCTGCAGTCGCTAAGGACAGGGTAATGAAGACCAAATGCGGCATACCAGGCACAAAGCCTAAGAAAGCCAAGATACCGGCACTAATAAAGAGGGCAGAAGGATTCGAGATTTGCGAAACAGCCTGCTCGGTCATGGACTCCGAGGTCGTAACGCGGGTAACAATAATCGCAGTCGCTAATGACAGTAAGAGCGAGGGGATTTGCGCAACCAAGCCATCACCGATGGTCAACAAGACATACAACTTGCCTGCATCGCCGAAAGATAAGTCATGTTGCATCACACCGATGGCCAGACCGCCAACGACGTTGATAAGCAAAATCAAGATACCCGCTATCGCATCGCCAGACACGAATTTAGAAGCACCATCCATGGAGCCGAAGAAGTCAGCTTCCTGCGCGATTTCATCGCGGCGTTTTTTTGCTTGTTCTTGGGTGATCGAGCCTGCATTTAAGTCGGCATCGATGGCCATTTGCTTACCTGGCATAGCATCCAAGGTAAAACGGGCGTTTACTTCAGAGACGCGACCCGCGCCCTTTGTCACCACAATGAAATTGATGATCATTAAGATCACGAAGATAATAAAACCGACTAAATAGTTGCCACTAATTACGAATTCACCGAAAGCTGCAATCACCGCGCCGGCAGCATGTTCACCTTCGTGGCCATTAACTAAAATTACCCGAGAAGAGGCAACGTTCAAAGCCAGTCTTAACATTGTGGCAAATAACAGTACCGATGGAAATGATGAGAACTCCAAAGGTTTGCGGGTGCCAATGGCGATCATGATGATCACCAAACTTATCAAAATATTAAATGTAAACAGAATATCGAGAAGAAGTGCTGGTAATGGCACAACCAACATGGCCATGATCAACAGCACCAGGAACGGAATTCCGAGCCCGGTAAACTCAAATTTCGACAAGCGCTGTCGAATAGTTGACATAGAGATGGTAGTCATTTATAAAAACTTTATAAAAATCAAGGAGTTAATATTTTTCGGTGCTGCATACATAATTGGTCTCGAAGCTTGTTAAGCAAGCGACATGCCACCTGCGTACTTTTCTGGGTATTTCGGCATTTAAGGCTAAAGAACATGCAGGTAGTGCCGATACAGCAAGCGAGAAAGTTATTTTTGCCATTTGGCAAGGCTATTGTTACGGCAGTCGCGCCACAGGTATTTTCAGAGTTTGTTTTCTCATTGATAAGTTTTATTAGGGGTCGGAAAAAAGTGTGATGGATGAGCTTTTGACCGGCTGGCCAAAAAAAAGGGGTGATTTATGAACACAATGTCTAAAGTGTTGGTGGTGTCGGTAGCCGTTTTAGCGGCTGCATGTTCAACCGTGCCAACTTCTGTCTTTACCGAGGCTGCTTCGGCGCGTGCCGAAACCAAGCAAGCTCAGGCTGAATCTAAGCAAGCTATGGCTGATGTGAAATCCATGGAAGCGAAAATGGCTGAAATGAAGGCTGCAGAAGTGAAAGCAATTGAAGCCAAGAACGCGGAATTAAAAGCTGCTGAAGCAAAAATCGCTGAAGCAAAAGCTGAGGCGAAAGCGGCAGAGACTAAACACTCGCCAGATTCAACCAGCATGATTACGCCAATGATGGAACGTCAGCAAACTGTGCGTGCAACAGGCTATGCTGTTATCAGTACACAAAATCATCGCAATCCAGCGCAACAACGTTTGATGGCGATTCGTGCATCAAAGCTTGATGCTTATCGTGCCCTGACTGAACAAGTCTATGGCCAACAATTGGATGCACAAACTACCGTTGCTGAGATGATGGTCACCAGTGATACCTTCCGTACTCGCGTACAAGGCATTATCTATGGTGCAGTTCTCGAGTCCATTACCCCTGTAGGTGATGATACTTATGAGACCACACTCTCACTCGATGGCCGTGTTGTAAATGATCTGCGTGTGTTGTACTTGGCGCAATTGGCTGCACGGAGATAATCAGCATGTCCGCCATGCGTATTTTGCCCCTGTTACTGTCAGCTTCTTTGGCGAGTATTGCCCTGTGCGCTAGCGCTGCGGAGCAATCCTTGCCGACCGAGCCACGCAAACGACTGGAAGCTTTGCAACATTCTTTAATAGATGCTGCGATGGCTAGCCGGACACAGGTGCGCACAGCTGCATGGGTGGACAATACTGGTCAGTTACATGAAAACACACGCATCACTTCCGACATGAAAGTGCGTAGTGTGCGAATGCTGCCTTATGCACAACATGAAGCAAACAACACAACTTTGTTTGTTGCAGACACCGGTAATGGTGTGGCGAATGAAGAAGTATGTCGTGGAGTGGAACAACGCTATCGTCGTGAAGCGACATTAGATGTTGCCATGCGTATTACAGCGAATGGTACCGAGCGCACTGATTGGAATAAATTTTTATCCCAGGCTCGCGCTCGATTCACAGCGCAAGCAGGTGTTAGTCGTAAATGGTTAATTTCAGCCGCCGCAGTCTTGCCTGATAACACCTATGATCGGCTGTTGACTGGTGCGACACCAGATCAAATGCCGTATCAAATGATGATCGAAGTTTTATCCCCTGGTGCTTTGGGTGTAGAGCCTGTTCGTCCAGCTAGAGCGCGTTCTGTGTCTTATGAAGCAGCGCAGTCAATACAGAATTTTTTCAAAGAAGAGCCACCAGCAAAACGTCGCCCTATACCTTTTGTGATGCGTCTCTCTATTGTTGAACGCAGCAGCCAAAATGTGATTTGGCAAGATATCGCTCCATTGTTTTATCCTGAAACAGAAATCAGCACGAATAGCCAGCCTTTACCCCCGGGCTTGCTGTCTGAGTTGGACTTAGTGCTGCATCGCTGGCACGATAAAATTGATAAAGTATTTAGCTGTAAACCATTGCAATTTAATGTATTGCAAGAAGCTGCGGGAACCTGGGTAATTAATGGTGGTCAGTCTGCCGGTGTATCGGTTGGTGATCAAATGTTATTACTCAACCGTGAGTTTCTTCCTGCAAGAATCTTAGAACCCGATAGCGGACAACATATGGCGCTAGTTGAAGTGGTAAGCGTTAAAAATGGTTTGGCGAAAGTGAAGAAACTGGCGGGCCCTAAAGACATGTCAAAAGCGGGTGACTGGGTCGCCACCCCATTCTAGAAAATCCGGAGAACACAATGAGAAACCTTCACCTGAGCCCGCTCGCGTTAGCAGTTGCCCTGACCGTAAACGGTCTTGCGCTTGCTAATGATCCACCGGCTAAGCCAGATGCAGCCAAGCCAGCTGATGCTAAGGCAGACCCCAAAGCAGACCCCAAAGCCGCAAAGGCGGAGGCAAAAAAAGACGATAAGCCTGCTGAACCAGAATTACCGTCCAAGCCATTTCCTAAAGTCACGTCTATCCCTAGACCAGCTGACAAACCTGCTGCAAAACCGGCAGACAAAGCAGCTGAAAAACCGGCGGAAAAGCCTGCAGAAAAAACAGCTGAAAAACCATCAGAAAAACCTGCAGAAAAAGCCGCAGCGAACGCACATGGTGGTGGTCACGATAAACCAGTTGATATGGTTATAGAGAAAGTGCCCGTCGTTAAACATGAGGCTCCGAAAAAACGTAAACCTGCACCACAAGCTGCAAAACATGAACCTGTTAAAGGTGCATTACATGACGTGGCACGTGATGCAGTAGATGCGCATGCACACGGACAATCTGGCGAAGTAAAAAGCTATGTTGTAGAAGCACGCGACTCCCTAGACAGCATCATTAAGAAAATCTTCCCAACTACACCGTTTTCTGCGGATGTTATGCGTGAAGCATTTGTCAAAGCGAATCCTCAAGTGTTAGCTGATCCAAAAGCAAAACTGCGTGCTGGTGTGACATTGCGTGTACCAGATCAATCCATGTTTAGACTCGTGGTTTTGGGTGATGTGAATCCGCCAGTAGCAGCTAAGCCACATGGCGATCAACCACACTCCCCACCAGTTGAAATGATTCGTCCTCGTGAACCAGTTATGCGTGAAGCAAGCACACCAGCAATTGCTGTCGCTCCTGCACCGTCCATGAATAATCCACCCAATCCAGATGTGATTGCGATTCCAAAACCACCCGTTATTGTGGCTGGTAGTGAAGGGCCTGCGCCTCCAGTGTCCCCAGAAGAAAAGAAAAAGTGGGTGAGATACCCGTAAGCCGAGGTTTATACTTACGATCATATGATCGGCCCAGATGAGGCGACCCGAGTTGGTCGCCTTAATCCTATTTATCTCGAAGGAAAAGCGCTTCAAATAGAAGCGCCGGTAGCGCGCGCACTCGGCTTGCGCGAAGGTCAAGTTGTTCAAGCAAGTGTTGAGGTTAGAGGTGAAACCTTAAAAATGCTCATTAATGGGCAACTATTTGATCTGCCTCCAGGTTTGCGTTTTCGTCCAGGTGAAGACATTTGGTTGCGTGCGCAAGCCAAAGCACATGGATGGTTATTGCGACCTGTAGAACAGCAAGAAGAAACAGCAGATCAATCAGAATCTATTTTCTCAGTCGCACCCAACCCCACACCCACGATTAATAATTCGCGTCTTCTCGCCTTATCTTTGCGTCCACCGCAAACGCCAGTTTTAATGAGTTTGTTTCAACCGACACAGTTTGAAGCACTATTTAAAACTCTGAGTAGCCCTGAGATGGCAGCCATTTTTCAACGCATGCGATTGACTATGGGCGCGCTGAACGCGGTTGATATTGAAAAGGCAGTCCAGAATTCTGGTTTTTGGTTAGAGGCTTTACTCGCGCAGGGTAAATCGATTCCTTTATCAGATAACAAAGCGTTGCTTCGGAAGATGTTGCGTGCCCTAAGTGATGCTGATATTCAAAGTAAAGGTAAATTGGAAAAAGCCTTAGATGATGTAGAAGCAGCACAAGTTGAATCCTTAGCGGCGCAAACGAGAGGTGAAATTTCATTTTCTATGGTGTTACCTTTTATCGATGCTAATCCAGTCGAGATTCATTTTTTTCGTGGAGCTCGTCGACCTGGCGAAGAAAAACCACCCTTTACCGTCAACATACACACCAACAGTGATCATCTCGGGGAGATATGGTTAAAAACCTCGATTTCTCGCTTAGCGCATGTCGATATGATGATGTGGGCAGTGCGTGAAGATGTGGTGAATTTAGCGCGACGTCATACTGAAGCATTGAGCAAGCGTTTACGCGATGCAGGATTGACGATGGACTCTATGCGTATTTTCCATTCAGCGCGGCCAAGTTTGCCTGAGAGTTGGTCTGCACCTTCAGGTGCGATGTTGGATATTTCAGTATGAAGCGCCGTCTGGATGCCGTTGCGCTTGCTTATGGCCAGTCAGAAGCACCAGTGGTCACGGCTAAGGGTTCGGATGAGCTAGCTCTAGCGATTATTGCTGAGGC
>JACCDN010321773.1_pt1 | contig 10032 bp, 10 predicted proteins | sample 7441691 | NCBI WGS metagenome assembly JACCDN01 (sample SAMN15323439, study PRJNA562643) | freshwater metagenome | isolation source: river surface water | place: USA:Blue River Watershed | collected 2017-08-16
AAGTGGATGGACAGCCAGCGCCTGCGCGACCTGGGGTGGCAGCCCACCGTGGGCTTGCGCGAGGGGCTCAAGCGGGCGTATGCAGATTTTTTGAATAATCATTGATGGGCTGTGAATAACAGCCCCTTATTGCAATCAAGTTAACTCTATGACGAATACCAAAAAAGTCGCATTAATAACCGGTATCACAGGGCAGGACGGGTCTTATCTGGCAGAGTTTTTGCTCGAGAAGGGCTACACGGTGCATGGGATCAAGCGTCGCGCCTCGCTCTTCAACACGCAGCGGGTGGACCATATCTACCAGGACCCGCACGTGGACAACGCAAGATTTAAGCTGCACTTCGGCGATCTGAGCGACACCAGCAACCTGATTCGCATCATCCAGGAAACGCAGCCCGATGAGATCTATAACTTGGGCGCGATGAGCCACGTTGCGGTATCGTTTGAGTCGCCTGAATACACTGCGGATGTGGACGCGATTGGTACCCTGCGCATCCTGGAGGCGATCCGGATTTTGGGGTCAGAGAAGAAGACGCGCTTTTACCAGGCGTCAACGTCGGAGCTGTACGGTCTGGTGCAGGAAATTCCACAAAAAGAAACCACACCCTTTTACCCGCGCAGCCCCTACGCAGTGGCCAAGATGTACGCCTACTGGATCACGGTGAACTATCGCGAAGCCTATGGCATCTATGCCTGCAACGGCATATTGTTTAACCACGAGTCACCGCGCCGCGGAGAGACCTTTGTGACGCGCAAGATCACTCGCGGTTTAGCCAACATGGCGCAGGGTTTGGATACGTGTTTGTACATGGGCAATTTGGATGCGCTGCGCGACTGGGGCCACGCCAAGGACTACGTGCGCATGCAGTGGATGATGCTGCAGCAAGACCAGCCCGAAGACTTCGTGATTGCCACTGGCGTGCAATACAGCGTGCGTCAGTTCATCGTGTGGAGTGCGGCCGAGTTAGGCATCACCTTGCGGTTTGAGGGCAAAGGCGTGGACGAAGTGGCGATCGTGGTTTCGATCGAAGGCGCCAAAGCCCCGTCGCTGAAGGTGGGCGACGTGGTGGTGCGCGTGGACCCGCGCTACTTCCGCCCCACCGAGGTGGAGACCTTGCTCGGCGACCCCTCAAAGGCCAAGTCCAAATTGGGCTGGGTGCCCGAGATTACGGTGCAAGAGATGTGCGCCGAGATGGTGGAGGCAGACTTGGAAAATGCTAAAAAGATTGCACTTTTAAAAGTGCACGGTTATAAGTTAAGCGTGAGCAACGAGTAACTTTTAAGATAATTAACTTTTTAAGTAATTTTAAAACATTTCTTCGGTGAATTAAATTCAATGAATAAATCAAATTTAATTCTAATTGGTGCTGGTGGTCATGCAGCATCGTGCATAGATGTTATCGAGACTCATGGTGGGTTTCGAATTGCTGGATTAGTTGGGAAGAGTAGCGAATTAGATCTAAAAAAATTACAGTACGAAATAATAGCCACAGATAGTGAGCTTACTTCTTTAGCTAAGCATTACAAATATGCATTAGTGACAGTTGGTCAGATTGAATCTCCAGATATAAGAATTCGTCTTTATGAAGATGCAATAAATAATGGATTTGTTTTGCCAGTCGTAATATCTCCATTGGCGCATGTTTCTAAATATGCCCAAATTGGTCAGGGTACAATCGTGATGCATGGTGCAATTGTTAATTCTGGTGCATGTATTGGTAGTAATTGTATTATTAATACACGTTCCGTGGTTGAACATGATGCGGTCATTCAGGATCATTGTCATATTTCAACCGGTGCGGTCATCAACGGGGCTGCAAATATCGGTATTGGAAGCTTTATTGGGAGTGCAAGCGTGCTCAGAGAAGGAGTAAGGCTGGGGAATAGATGTATTGTTGGTATGGGTGTGGTGGTACGAAATAACTTGCACAATGAAGTTAGGTATCTGGGTAAATAAAAAATGATTAAATCAACGCTAATTATTGCTGAGGCTGGTGTTAATCATAATGGTGATATAAATTTGGCCAAGAGATTGGTGGATGTGGCTGCAGAAGCGGGTGCCGACTTGGTTAAGTTTCAAACTTTTAGTGCTGAACGTTTAGTTACTTTGTCGGCGTGTAAGGCTGGCTATCAGGCTAAGTCTACAGAGGTTAAAGAGTCCCAATATGATATGTTGCGCAAATTGGAGTTAAGCTCCGATATGCATGAGTCTCTAATTGATTATTGCGCCGTTCGTGGAATTGGGTTCTTGTCTACCGGTTTTGATATTCAGAGTATTGAATATTTGTATAGCCTTGGTCAAAAACTGTTTAAGATACCTTCTGGGGAAATAACCAATTTACCCTATTTACGCTACATTGGCGGGCTGGCTTGTGAAGTGATCCTTTCAACTGGTATGTCGACCCTCGGTGAAATCGAGGGCGCAATTGACATATTGGAATCCTCGGGAACACCGCGTAATCGCATAACAGTATTGCATTGCACAACCGAATATCCAACTCCAATGAATGAAGTTAATCTGCGCGCAATGCAAAGCATTGGTAAGGCATTCGGTGTTGCTGTGGGTTATTCTGATCATACGCTAGGAATTGAGGTTGCGGTTGCCGCTGTGGCTTTAGGTGCATGTGTCATAGAAAAACACTTTACGTTAGACCGCTCTCTTCCGGGGCCCGACCACAAGGCCAGTCTTGAACCTTATGAGTTGCGTATGATGATAGACTCGGTACGCAATATTGAATCCGCATTGGGTGACGGAGTCAAGCGCCTAAGCCCGAGCGAGGCCAAGAACATGCCTGTTGCACGCAAGTCTCTGGTGGCAAGCAAATACATCAAGGCGGGAGAAATTTTTTCAAGTGATAATATGACGACCAAGCGTCCGGGTACCGGAATATCGCCGATGCTTTGGGATTATGTTGTAGGAAAATCGGCGCGTCGAGACTTTTCATTGAACGATTTGATCGAATTATGAGACGTAAAATCTGTGTGGTCACCGGCACGCGCGCAGAGTATGGGTTATTGCGTGGAGTTATTCAAGGCATCCAAGACAACCCTTTAGTAGGGCTGCAACTTGTTGCGACAGGCATGCATCTATCCCCCGAATTCGGACTTACCTATCTTGAGATAGAGAAGGACGGTTTCAGGATCGATCGTAAGGTTGAAATGCTGACTAGTTCTGATACACCTGTCGGCATTTCAAAGTCTATGGGCCTCGGACTGATTGGTTTTGCCGATGCGTTTCAAGAGCTAAATCCGGATCTTCTGGTGGTGTTGGGTGATCGCTTTGAAATCCTTGCGGCAGTCTTGGCTGCATTAGTCGCTCAAATTCCAGTTGCGCATATTCATGGTGGTGAAGTTACTGAAGGGGCAATCGACGACGCACTGAGACATTCAATTACTAAAATGTCGCACCTTCATTTTGTTGCTGCCGAAGAATATCGAAATCGAGTTATTCAACTCGGTGAATCTCCGGAGTGTGTATTCCTTGTTGGAGGCTTGGGCGTAGATATCATTGCTAAAACTTCTTTAATTTCTCGGAAGGAATTGGAGACATCCCTGGGGCTAAGATTCCGGGGAAAGAATCTTCTCGTGACTTTTCATCCGCCGACCTTAAACTCCGTCAGTGCAGAAAGACAGATGGAGGAGCTTTTGGTGGCCCTTAGTGGGCTCGAAGATACTACACTTATATTCACGATGCCAAATGCGGATACTGGTGGTAGAGCTTTAGTTCGAATGATTGAGAAATTCGTGATGCAGCACTCTGGCGCATATGCTTATACTTCCCTAGGTCAACAGAGATACCTATCATGTTTAGCCCAGGTGGATGGCGTTATAGGAAACTCTTCCAGTGGTTTGCTTGAAGCTCCCACTTTAAACAAGGGGACTATCAATATCGGGGATCGCCAAAAAGGGCGCCTACAGGCGACCAGCATAATAAACTGCCAAGCGGAGCGCGAGGCGATTCGAATGGCATTGCAGCAGCTTTATTCAATTGAATTTCAGGCTAGTCTGGGAGAGGTTGTTAATCCTTATGGCAATGGTGGTGCAAGTGAAAAAATTCTCGATGTCATTATAAATTATGAATGTGAAAAAAATGTTAAAAAATCTTTTTTTGACCTCCCTTATAATAATTAATTGAGAGGGATTAGATTGTGATCTCATCCGAGGAAGCCTGGCAGAAGCTAGTTGTGACTGCCAATGCAAGTATTAAAAAAGTAATATCAATTCTTAACGACACTGGGCTGAAGATTATTCTCGTTGTTAATGAAGAGGATCAGCTAGTTGGGACTATTTCGGACGGTGATATAAGACGTGGTTTACTCAAGAGTTTGAATATTGATGACTCCATTGAGTCCATTATTCATCGGAATCCCATGGTGGTGCCTGTTGGTTTGGGCCGAGATCTTATTGTAAATCTCATGCGTACTAACAAAGTCCATCAGCTTCCGGTCGTTGATCAAAATAATCATATCGTCGGGCTGTATTTGTGGGATGAACTTATCACTCCACCAGTTCGCGAAAACGTCATGGTCATAATGGCGGGCGGTTTGGGTGTGCGTTTGCGCCCTCATACGGAGTCTTGCCCCAAGCCCATGTTGCCTATTGCTGGTAAACCGATGCTAGAACATATCATTGATCGCGCAAAGCTTGAAGGTTTCAATAACTTTGTGCTTGCGATACACTACCTCGGTGATGTAATTGAAGATTATTTTGGGAATGGCTCCAAGTTTGATGTCAATATAGAATATTTGCGTGAGCAAACGCCGCTTGGAACCGCTGGAGCTTTGAGCCTATTTGATCGCAGGCCTACTGGACCTTTTATTGTTACTAATGGGGATGTAATAACCGACATCCGCTACGGAGAGCTTCTAGATTTTCATATAAGAAATGGTGGCTCTGCGACCATGGCAGTGCGGGTATATGAGTGGCAACATCCATTTGGAGTTGTCCAGACGGATGGGATAAATATTTTAGGTTTTGATGAGAAGCCGATTGCAAGAAGCCACGTCAATGCTGGTGTCTATGTCCTTGATCCGATTGCTTTGAATCACTTGTCAGTCGGCTCGAGATGTGACATGCCAAACCTCTTTGATCGCCTGAAGTCACAGTCCTTGCGAGCCTTAGCCTACCCTATGCACGAGTCCTGGATTGACGTCGGCCGTCCGACTGACTACCGGTACGCTGAGAATATCCTATCTGAGAAACAAAGAGCCGGAGATATCCCATGAATCAACAACCCTTGCTCCGTCGCTGCGTAAAATGTGGCCTTCCGGAAACCTATGAAACTATAGAATACGATGCGAGAGGTGTGTGCAATATTTGCCGGGGTGCTGAACACAAGCAACATGCGATCGACTGGAACGAGCGTAAACGCTTATTGGATAAGCTAATCGAAAAATATAGAGGTAAGAGCGACTACGACTGCATCGTCCCTTTCTCGGGGGGGAAGGACAGTACCTTCCAATTGTACTACCTAATGAAGGAATATAAGCTCAAGCCTTTGGTGGTGCGTTTCAACCACGGTTTCATGCGTCAGGTGGTGGAGGAGAACAATCTACGCACCTTTAAGAAACTGGGGGTAGATGTGCTTCAATTCACCCCCAACTGGAAGATCGTCAAACGTCTCATGCTCGAGTCCTTCAAGCGCAAGACGGATTTCTGCTGGCATTGCCATACCGGAATTTACTCATATCCCTTGCGTATCGCGCTGGCATACAAGGTGCCCTTGGTTTTCTGGGGCGAGCCGCAGTCGGAGATCACCGCCTATTACGACTATCTCAATGACGAGATCGAGTACGAAGACGACAAGAAATTTAACATGCTTAGAACTCTGGGCATCACAGCTGAGGACATGCACGGCATGATCGATAGCCCGGACGATCCGGTCGACAAGCGGGATCTGATCCCCTATACCTATCCCGAAGTAAAGGAGCTAAAGGCACTGCGCTATTGCTCCGTGCCGCTGGGTAGCTTCATTCCCTGGGACTACACCAAGAACACCGAACTCATCAAGCGGGAACTCGGCTGGCAGGCGGATGAGGTCGAAGGCGTACCGCGGGAGATCAATGACCACGGCGAAAAGATCGAGTGCTTCATGCAGGGTACCCGGGATTACATCAAGTATCTGAAACGTGGCTACAGCCGGGTTGCGCAGATCAATGCATTCCATGTGCGCTCCGGCAGGATGACGCCGGAACAGGCTTCTAAGATGAACGAGGAGTTCGATGGCCGGAAGCCGCATTCTCTGCAGGTTTTCCTTGAGTACGTGGGGTTGTCCGAACAGGAATTCAATGAAATTGTTGGCCAGATGGTGATTCCACCCCACGAACCGGATTTCGAGAATATTCCCATGGCCAAGGAAGCTTGGGACTTAGATGACTGGTACCGTGAGGATAACCGCTGATTTATGATCGGGATTGTTGATTACGGGGCAGGGAACCTGGCTTCGGTACGGAACGCGTTTGACCATCTGGGATGTGAAGCTGATGTCTGCAGCACGCCAGCAATGCTTGCTGATTATGAGCGGATCATATTGCCGGGAGTTGGCTCCTTTCGAGCGGCAATGGAAATGCTGAATTCGGCCGGATGGCCCCCCGCACTGCGCGACTACGCCCGGTCCGGAAAGCCCATGCTTGGTATCTGCTTGGGTATGCAGCTGCTTTTTGATATCGGTGACGAACATGGTCCGGCCGCCGGTCTCGGCTTGATTCCTGGTCGGGTGGTCAGACTTGCTCCCGCTCCTCCGAACAGGGTGCCTCATGTCGGCTGGAACAATCTTGTCAAGATCAAGCCGCACCCCTTGTTTAGGGGGATTAAGCCGCAGGTCGATTTCTATTTCGTCCACTCGTACCACTGCGTTCCGGAAGATAGTGATGCCGCCACGGCGACCTGCGATTTCGGCGGCGAATTTGTGGCAGCGGTGGCGAAAGAAAACGTGGCAGGCATGCAGTTCCATCCGGAAAAAAGCCAGCCCTCTGGGATGCGTATCCTGGAAAATTTTGCAGAATGGAATGCGCAATGCTGAAGAAGCGAGTAATTCCTGTGCTTCTCTTGCGAGATGGACGCATGGTTAAAGGAGTGCGCTTTTCGGATTATCGGGATACAGGAAATCCCAAGACAGCCGTGCGGATCTACAGTGCCCAGGATGCCGACGAGCTGGTTTTCCTGGATATTCAGGCAAGCGTTCAGTCCAGGCGTGCACTGCTCGATATTCTGCGGGAGGCGGCTACCGAATGCTTTATGCCCCTTGCCGCGGGCGGCGGCATCCAATCCATAGAAGATGTCCGAGAGTTGTTGCTGGCTGGTGCGGACAAGGTTGTAGTGACTACCGCAGCCGTGAACCAGCCGAAACTTTTGCCCGAAATAGCCGAACGATTTGGCAGCCAATGCCTTGTTGCCGGTATCGACTATCGCCGCGGATCGGATGGCGACCGCGTTTGGATTCGTTGCGGTACCGAGGCCACCGACATCGATCCGGTTTCCCATGCGAAGCAGCTTGTATCCCTTGGAGCAGGAGAATTATTGCTGAATTCGATTGATCGGGATGGACTCATGCAGGGCTATGACTTAGATATGGCCGAGAGGGTTGCCAGCGTTGTATCTGTGCCCGTCATCGTATCCGGAGGGGCTGGCAATTTCATGCACCTTGCGGAGGTGTTGAAGGATACACAGGCTTCAGCCGCTGCTTGCGCAAGCATATTCCATTTTGGGGATAACAATCCAATTCGTGCTAGGTCCTACCTTAGGAATTTAGATATTCCTTCCCGAACATTAAAATAGGTAGATAGATTATGATTCAAGATAGAAATACATCGGACACACCAACTCTGCACGTCTTTGGAGGCGGTAATTTTGTCGGTTTGGCCGACGGAATCGCCCATGGCTTGGGCTGGAATGTTGTCGTCCGAACTGGAAAGAGATTCTTCGCTTCCTTGCCGCCACTAAAGAGTAATACACGTATTTTCATCGGGGATGACCTCAAAGCTTTAATGCACGAAGGCGGTATGCCCAAAGCCGGGGATTTTGGTATCTCATTTAGTGCCCCTTGGATATTTTCTCAGGAAATAATCGATCTATTTGGAGGCGGTTTATTTAATCTTCATAATCAGCCTCTGCCGAAATTTAAGGGCGGAGGTGGAGCCTCGTGGCTAATATTAATGCGCGAGCGACGTGGCGGCTGCTGTATTCACCAGCTAGTGCGAAAAATCGATGCGGGTGATATTTATGCGCGGATTGACTTCGAGTTCCCCCAGGATTGTAGGTTTCCGGCAGACTTTGACGGCTATGCGATTGAGCGGGCAAAAGAACTGGTTACCAAATGGTTGTCGACTTTGCTTGAGACAAGAAAGCCGGGTTCTGTCATCCCTATTGACGAATCAGAGGGCGAATACTGGCCGCGTTTGAATACGGATATTCATGGATGGATTGACTGGTCTTGGGGCCTGAAAGAAATAAAAGTATTTTGTGATGCTTTTTCTTACCCTCATCAAGGGGCTATGACAATGATTCGAGGCGGCTTGATGAGATTAAAGAAGGTGACGGCCATGATCGAGAAAGGAAAATTCCATCCCTTTCAGCGAGGTCTTGTCTATCGAATTCATGAAGGTCTCGCTATCGCACATCCAGACGGCACGCTATTGGTTGAAAAATACGCGTTCGATAATCAAGAGACTAAAGTTGTGCTTGGAGATCGCTTGTACTCGCCGTCGGATAAACTGCAAGCGACAGTTTCGCGCAGGGTTCAATATTTGCCGTCGGGTGTTGTGATCGATTCATAGATTTTGGTTACTCTTTTACACAGCTCTCGGGGTTTGCCGCGCATAGTAATTCGACAGACCCTTGAATGCGAACCGGACGCCCTAGTCTGCTAATCTAACCTAATTTTTTTGAAAGAAACATTTATGCATACACACATTGACTATGTCAAGGATTACGATTTTATAGAGAGTTCCAGTGGATACAATAAACAGAAGTACATTAGCGATTGTCGAGAATGCGATCTGTCGTTGATGGATTTGGTTGAAAAGTTTGTTGGAAATATAGACTCTCCGTCGATTATTGACTTGGGTTGCGGTTCCGGTCATCAGCTATATCATCTAAGGAATAGGCTTCCAAAGGCGCACCTCGAAGGTCGGGATTTGGCTAAGTCGCTCATAGATAGCTGCATGACCGATGAAAAACTACGAGGAATGACTTTTGCGGTTCATGATATTACCTCAGAGCCTCCGATCGAAGACCGAGAGAAATTTGACATAGTCATCGTTACGGCTGTGTTGCAAGTACTTCCGTTCGATTTGCAAAAAAAAGCAATAGCAAATATCGCCATGTTCTTGAAGCCTGGGGGCGTTTTTATTAACTTTGATGGGTATCATAATTTCGAAAAAATAGATTGCTTTACCATCCAAATAAACAATGTCATTTCTGAAAAGCCGCCTACGTCGACCATGACGTACTATTATCCGAGTAAAATTCTTGCAACGACTTACTGCGAATATGCGGGGCTTGGAAAGCCAGAGTTTGTAGATTTTTCAATGAGCAAGGATTTACCATATTCAGCAGTGAGTCCTCCGTCGTCTTTTACCATCAAGACTGAAGAAGATATGCGTCTAAGTATGTTAGGCATTGTTGCGCAACCTTGGTCTTTCCTTATTGCAACAAAATAGCTTGCGTACTCTTTTTCGGTAAATCATAGATCGAATCTTCCCATGGTTTCTGGCTACTCAGTACTAGGTGTTGTTACGGCCAGAGGAGGATCGAAGGGACTCCCCGGAAAAAATATCAGGCCCTTCTGTGGAAAGCCGTTGATCGCCTGGTCCATTGATACAGCATTCGGGACGAATCTGCTGGATGCGGTGGTCGTTAGTACCGACGACCCGCAGATTGCCTCGGTCGCGAAGCAATACGGCGCGGAGGTTCCTTTCTTGCGGCCGCCTGAGCTTGCTGGCGATACGGCATCTTCAATCGATGTGGTTCTTCATGCCATCGATACTCTTAAGGTATCGGGCAGGGAATTCGATATTGTTGTGTTGCTGGAGC
>JACCDN010328077.1_pt1 | contig 10032 bp, 10 predicted proteins | sample 7441691 | NCBI WGS metagenome assembly JACCDN01 (sample SAMN15323439, study PRJNA562643) | freshwater metagenome | isolation source: river surface water | place: USA:Blue River Watershed | collected 2017-08-16
GTTTGACTAGTATAGTATCCAAATGGCAATAACTAGTAATAAAACCCTGTCCATGATCAACGAACACGATTTTGCCACTATAAAAATACTCGCCAATATTAATTACTCTACCAGCTTTGGCCACGCTCACAGGTGTGCCCTTAGGGGCTGCGATATCTAAGCCTGAATGTGGGTTAAGCGGAATTTTATTCATAATTCTGGTCAAACCAAACGGGCTGGATTTACGGCCATTTACTGGTAAATGCAAAATTGCTGAATCGATTGTTTGATGTTGCCAATGATCGTATGTCTGTATAGTCTCTAAATATTGTGCTTCAATAATGGCTAGATCTTCTGCTAATGGTTGTACTTTACGTTGGTCGGCAATGGTCAGCCGTTGTTCAGGATAAGATTTATTGCGTACCGTAAATTGTTGCAGCTGCGTGCCAGCAGTAGTATCTATTTTTATACTGTGGGTACCTGGCTGTGCAGTAATCGGGATACCGATGATGGCATACCATTTGTTATTAGCTGCTGGTAACAACATAACTCGCTTGTCTTGGTAATAAACTGACGGTGGTTGTTGCTCTCTGCCTGCAAGTTCTAGTATTGCAACTCCACCAGGTATTCTTGCCTGCTTAGGTAAGCCTGGGCTACAAGCTGCAACCGATAGGTAGCAGCTACAGTAAGCTAGGATTAATAAACGTAGAAGAGTAAGCAATACACATCCTTGTGAGTTAGATTAAAAAAGTTATGCCGGCTTAAATTCCGCCTGTTCAGTTAATATAGCATTAGCTTGCTCGAGCATCGGTAATAACTCGTTATTTTCTTGTAATTCTAACACTATATCGCAGCCACCAATTAATTCGCCATTAATGTACAGCTGTGGAAAAGTTGGCCATTGAGCATATTTCGGCAGCTCTTGGCGAATATCAGGATTTTCTAATATATTCACATAACTAAATTTGGTGTTTAGAGTTTTTAAAGTTTGTGCTACGCGAGCTGAAAAGCCACACATCGGGAATTGTGGCGTGCCTTTCATATATAGCAACACGGTATTATTAGCAATTTGCTGTTTTATAGTATCAACAGTATTCATGATCGTACCCGTAAATGTAATTTTGCGTTAAACTGTGGATTCTAGCATAGTTGCAAGGCAAAGTGATGAACGTTAGACTAATATTTAACTAATACCCAGGGGATTATATGCCATTTGATTTACCACCGTTACCTTACGAAATGGATGCTTTAGAGCCGCATATTTCACGTGAAACTTTAGAGTATCACTATGGCAAGCATCATCAGACATATGTTACCAACTTAAACAACTTATTGGTGGGCAGTGATTTAGAAAAGAAAACACTAGAAGAAGTTATAAAGACTTCAAGTGGTGGCATATTTAATAATGCTGCCCAGGTGTGGAATCATTCATTTTATTGGAATTGTCTTAGCCCCAAAGGTGGCGGTGAACCTACTGGTAAATTGCTTACGGCGATAAATCAAAGTTTTGGTGATTTTAAAAGCTTCAAAGAGCAGTTTACTAAAGCTGCAGTCACAACTTTTGGTTCTGGTTGGGCGTGGTTGGTTAAAAGTCCACAAGGTGGGCTAGAAATAATAAGCACTAGTAATGCCTTAACTCCATTGACTTCAACTAATACAGCTTTGTTAACTTGTGATGTGTGGGAGCATGCTTATTATATAGATTATAGAAATGCCCGACCTAAATACTTAGAGGCATTTTGGAATTTAGTTAATTGGGAATTTGTGGCTAATAATTTTAGCCGGTAATTTTAGCAAGTAATTATGTTACGTTAAACGGAGAAAACCATGCCCAATCATTTATTAGAAACCTATAGCCAATTACCGATTAGTTTCGAATATGGTGAAGGAGCATGGTTATTTGATAATGCCGGTAACAAATATTTAGATGCTTATTCTGGGATTGCTGTTACTGGACTTGGACACAATCATCCGGCAATAACTAAAGCGATCCAAAGCCAAGCAGCAAAAGTTATACATGTATCTAATTTAGTAACTATTCCGCAACAAATAGAATTAGCCGATATATTAGCCGAAGTTGCAGGCATTGAGTCTAAAGTATTTTTTAATAACTCAGGTGCCGAGGCTGTAGAAACAGCATTAAAACTAGCTAGATTATACGGACATAGTAAAAATATAGACGTACCAAAAATTTTAGTCATGGATGGGGCCTTTCATGGCCGCACGATTGGAACTATATTTGCCGGTGCTAGCGCTAAGGCGCAACATGGTTTTGAACCAGCAATGCAAGGTTTCGTACGCGTAAAATACAACGATCCGCAAGCAATTGAAGCGGCAGCTAAAAGTGACAAAGATATTGTTGCAGTATTAGTTGAGCCAATTCAAGGTGAAAGTGGTGTTAATACACCGGCTGCTGACTATCTAAATAAAGTACGAGAAATTTGTGATCGCTATAAGTTGCTAATGATGATGGATGAAGTGCAAGCCGGCATGGGGCGCACTGGGCAATTTTTCTGTTTTCAACATAATAAAATACAGCCAGATGCAATAATGCTCGCGAAAGGCTTAGCCAACGGTCTGCCAATTGGGGCATGTATTATTCGAGCACCGTATTGTGATTTATTTAAGCCTGGTAGTCATGGTTCAACCTTTGGTGGTAATCCGCTATCATGTAGTGCTGGAGTTGCTACTATGCGTGAAATTATGGGTAAGAAATTATATGAAAATTCTGCTAAACAAGGCACTAAAATCATTGCTGGCTTAACCGCTAAACTTGCCGGCAATCCACATGTAGTACAGATACGCGGCAAGGGCTTAATGATCGGCATACAATTAGATCGTGAATGTCGAGAAATCTTGCCGATTGCGCTACGTAATGGCATTATTTTTAATATTGCCAATTTAAATACTATTCGACTATTACCCAGCTTGTTAACTACTGATTCTGAGGCCGAACAAATAATTGCAACTATTCCAGAATTAATTAAGGAATTTAATGCTTGAATAAAATAGTCGCCATAGTTCTTTTATTAATATTAGTAATAGGCTTGGTACTAAATAATAGCTATAAAACTTCAATTAATCGAGCTCGCGTGTTATCGGCATTTGAATCTTTAGTCTCGTTAGAAAAAACTGCACAAAATCTGTATGCGCATAATCAATTAGGTACATTTATTAATTGGGCTTATGTAGTTGTAAATAGTAATATATTAACTTACGTTGGTTTAGATAAAGTTGAAGACGTATTATATATCGCGCCAGGTGATTCGCCAGATTATCCTGCCAATCAGTTTATCTTGTGCATTTTTATCAGTAAATTAGACTTTGACGGTTATGTTGCGCCCACTGCAACCAGTAGTGGCGAGAAAGCTCGCCTGTGTAAGCTAGTTACTATCACAGACGCTGGATTAAATAGTCAGTGTTCTGTTCTAAAAGATAGCGAGCTAGACCTGCCGCGCAAGTATTGGCCTGCAGACTGCAACTAGCTGTGCAAAAATTGCACAAATTGCTCTAAGCCTTACTAGACATAGCATCTAACAACTTTCCACCAGGTTATCCACAGCTATATCCAGCAATTCAGTGCATAAAACTAGCGAATGTTGGTATAGATGGCGTTAAAAATTAGTCTAGCGTCGTTGCCGAAAAAAATCTTGCAACAACTTGATACTAGTCTCAGCTAACAAGCCACCGGAACATTCTATTTGGTGATTCCACTTATGTGCCTTCAACAAATCTATAGCGCCACCTAGCGCTCCCGTTTTAAGATCTGCCGCAGCATACACAATACGTTTAACTCTAGCATGGAGCATTGCAGCGGCACACATAGCGCAAGGTTCTAATGTGACATACATGGTTGTATCTACCAGTCGATAATTATTGATAGATTTTGCTGCGGCTCTGAGTGCAATAATTTCCGCATGTGCCGTTGGATCGTGGCTGCTAATTGGTTGGTTATAGCCAGTGCCGATAATTTCATTCTCCAACACTAGCACTGCACCTACTGGCACTTCATTAATTGTTTGGGCGAATACGGCTAAGTCTAACGCTTGTTGCATGTAGAAAATATCATTCTGACTCATCAGAATCTTCTGTATTATCTTCTAAATTATTGTCTAATAACGCCTGCAAACGTTTTAACTCATCAGCATCATTTATATCTGGCAGCTTACCGAGACCAAAATCATTTAGATCTAAACTACGGATTTGTTTTTCTAGGGCCTCAAAATCCGGCAGATCAGGTAATTCTGGTAGGTTAGTGAAATCCGGAAATCTTGGTGGCTCAGGCACTGGTGGGGTATGTGGTTTGCCGCCCATATGCATCAAAATGCGGTTTAAATCGGTTAATAATTGAGCTTTATTGGTCATATGTGGCTTATTATTATTCGGGAACGAAGTAGTATGTTCTAAGTCGCGCATTAAATTATGTGTTTTTTGTTTAGCTTGATCTTCTGAGTTACCAGCTAAGCGCTCAATATTATTTAAATCTTTAAACATATTTTCGCTACGCAACAATGGGGCGCTGAAAGTTTTAATATTATTCGCGCCAATCATTTTTTCTATGATGCTAGAAGTAGGGACAGGGGAAAATATCGACATGCCATTACTTGGTGTATCGCTAATATATTTTTGTGAAAGTGTTTTATGCGCGGCAATTTCATGCTCCAATAAGGCAATTAAGCCAGCAATCCCGCGTTCAAATGGTCGCAAGCCATAAGACTCTGCTAGAGCATGCGCTAATATGGCAATGTCTTCATTAGGTTTGTTAGTAATAGTTTCTAATTTAGATTGTACAAATATTTTCTTAAAGCGATTTAAACGTAGATCCAGTTCAGACAAATCTATACTTGAAGGTGAGCTAACTTTAAGCATATGATTCAAACGTAATTTAGGAATATTCGCCGGATTAGCAAAAAACATCTCGGCGCGGATAATTCTCGATTTAAAGAAAATATGTGCCTCACCTTCGCGTTGATCTTTAAGATCCAGTAACTCAATACGTTGTCGGCGATCGACCGAAGTATTACGACTGTCCATATAATTCATGGTTAAGCTGCCAGGGTGCATTTGGAAGCTACTGACGTTAGTAACATAGGTTTCACCAGCGGCTTTATTAAAGAATTCCCATGTTTCTTGAGGATCTTCTAGCTTCATACAGATTTTAATATTACAGTTCGCTCCAATTGAGGCAGCTTCTTCTTTGGAGGCTTTTTGAAATGCGGGTAAATCTTGGCCAGCAAAAATTGCAGAAAAACCTAAGGAACGTGCTTGCGCGGCAACTATAGCAAAACCTTTAACCGCATAATATCCATACTCGTCCATGATACACATATACGGTGAAGCCGAATTGGTAGGTTTGCGTGAAATAACGTCACGGAAATCGCCTTCGACAGCATCACCTAAACCTGCAGCCATCATGGCTTTTAACGAGGCGATAATTATTTTTCCTAAGTTTGCTAGTTCTTCAGGGGATTTTTCTAAAGCTGGCAATAGTACAACTAAGATACGTCGATTTAATACCACGTCTTTTAGATCAACTTCAGCTAGATTAGTTCGTAAAATATGCCCATAGGTATCAGATAACGAACCAAAGACGCGAGTTAACTGCATGGTTATAAAGCCATGTTGTTCTAGCACTTCACCTGCCTGGTTGCCGCGTTTAGCTGGATTGTAGCCCGGTAAATTCAATACGTAATTACGTAGCGGATCTAATACTTGACTAGGGAAACCATCCAGCGGGATCATCACGCCGGTGTCACTGATAGGAAACTTCTTATTGATTACAATACTTTCTAATTTTTCTAAAATAAAATAATCACGAATGGTATTAGCATCAAGCAAAATATGCCCAGCATCACGCATTACGGTTAATATTTTCATTAAACTTTCGACGAAATTTATCGCGCGGCCTTTCCACATATCGCCATTAGCATCACTACTACTAGCATCCATTAGGCTTATTACTAGTTGTGATAACATGCTGGATGAGCCATTAGCAAATGGATTCATGGTATTGGATAAACGATTAGGTTGTGGCCCGACCACGTCGCGCGCGCCGGTCATAAAATTAATGGTTAGCAAATCATCTTCACGCCCCATTTTGCGGACCATAGAAAATATTTTGGCAAATAAGCTGTTATCGCCTTTACCATCGACATAAATAAAGCCACTGCCTTGGATCAACGAGTTATAGGCTAAAGAAATTAACGCTTCGGTTTTACCGCTACCAGTAGAGCCAAATATTAGCACATGGGTCCGCATATCACTGTTGCTAAACCATAATTCTTCGTTAGAACCACGCTCGTTACCAAAAAAAGAAATACCGTTAGCAAAGCTTGGTTTAACACTACCAGGCGGTATATCGTTGTAGTCGCGAGTTTTAGCCGATTGTGGCAATTTAAACGGCAAAACGTATTGCCTGGTCAAAGAAAATGCACACAAGCCACAACAAACTATAAATATAACATCAGCGTATGCTGCGGACAGCCATGTGATTATGATGGCGCTGCTATACAGAGTTAGATTAGCTATCGGATTACATAAAAACTCAGCAAATCTGACACCTATCGGTCTGGTGTCGCGTGCAATCATCTGCGCCGCATGTTCGTGTTGCGATTCTATACCACGGATTAAACCGCTCATTTACGCGTTTCTCGAATTGAAGCGTAAAAAGCTTCTACTGCCTCGTAGCTATCAAAAACTTTTTTCTCCAGACATTTGCCATGGCGTTGATCATCGTACAAATAGCCATTTAAATGATCATTTTCGTGTTGCCATACGCGAGCTGGCCAGTCGCTTAATTCTGCTTCGAGTTTGGTGCCTTGTTGATCTTGGAATTTTACTTGAATTTTAAAATTACGTTTAACATTACCAGTGGCTAGTGGTACTGAGAAACAGCCCTCCCAATCGCAGCTTTCGGTAACGGCTTCAAAAGGTATAATTATCGGGCTGTAACTGGGATTAATAATTACGGTTAGATCTTTTACTGAATCGCCCGTTGGGCAAAACAAAAAAATGCTTTTGTTAATACCCCACTGATTAGCCGCCATGCCCACAGCTGCTTCCCATGGAGCATTAGCGGCCTTTAATTGCGCTGGCTGAATCGAGTAAATCATGTCAGCAATTATTTGCTGATCTTCTTGGCTTAAGGGGAAAGTTACTGTTTGCGTAGGTTGGCGCAATATCGGATCGTCATAAGCCGCTAGTTTTAACAATTTAGGTGTCAGCCGCTTATTCATGCTGCGCGGTACTCATTTTGCTGCCAATATGTTGTTCGTGTCGTTGCTTGGCTAATTGCACTTGTTTGTGGCGTTCGCTGAAACGTGCTAATTGATCAGCAGTCAGAGTATCAAAGCAATGTGGACAATGTACCCCTGGATGGTATTTATCGGATTCGCGATCTGCTACAGAGAGTGGGTGACGGCAGCCGTGGCATTGATCAAATTGCCCAGGTTGTAAGTTACTGTTTACCGCTACGCGGTTATCAAACACAAAACATTCACCCTGCCATAAGCTTTCTGTCGCTGGCACTTCTTCCAGATATTTTAATATTCCGCCTTTCAGGTGGTAAACGTTTTTAAACCCTTGTTGTAATAAATACGCGGTGGATTTCTCACAGCGGATCCCGCCGGTGCAGAACATAGCGATAGTTTTGTCTTTAGCCGTATTTAAATTTTGCGCCACAAATTCTGGAAACTCACGAAAATTAGTGGTATTGGGATTAATTGCATTTTTAAAAGTCCCAATGTCGACTTCGTAGTTATTCCGTGTGTCTACCACTAGCACCTCAGGATTAGAGATTAATTGGTTCCAGGCTTTTGCATCTACGTATTTACCAACTAGTTGCGTGGGGTCTATCCCCGGCACACCTAAAGTAACAATTTCTTTTTTTAGTTTTACTTTGGTTCGATAAAACGGTTGTGAAGCACAATATGATTCTTTATGTTCGAGCTCGGCTAGTCTGGGGTCAGATTTTAAGTAATTAAGCAAACTGTCTATGGATTGTCTGGAACCAGCAACCGTGCCATTAATGCCTTCGGCGGCTAATAATAATGTGCCTTTGATGTTGTATTGGATACAGGCGTTTAATAGAGGGGCTCTAAGAGCTTTATAGTCATCGAGTTTAGCAAATTTATAAAGCGCTGCTACTACAATCTCATTCATGTTAACATTCCACACATTAGATAGTTTACCGGACTAACTGTTAGGGTATTCTAACGATTTTGCACATATTTGTCGAGGTACTAGTTTTATGGTCAAACTATATTTTGTATGCATGGGAAATTATTACCGCAGTAGGTTGGCCGAAGAACTGGCTTTATATTACGCGGCGCAACAGGGCATAGCGGTGCAAGTAGATTCTGGCGGGTTATCAAAGATTCCCAATCTGGCCAATGTTGGGCCTATAGCCCATGAAACGCTGCTGTATCTACAGCAAAAGAACATTCAGCCACAGGGCGCCACCCGTATGCCAAAAAAGTGCGATTGGTTAGCCATTCAGAATACAGATATCGTAGTATTAACCGATGCTGATGAGCAATTAGAGCTGTTTAAACAGGCTTTTCCAGAATACACTGGCCAGCTAATTGGCTGGCAAGCACGCGACAAGCAATATGATCCGTGGCTGAACACTTTAGAGCTGATAGATCTAAAATCGCAGGAACTGATCAAACAACTTGCCGACAGGCTTTAGGTTTTTTTCTTCATCCAGGAACTATCTTCTTTAATGCCTGGTTTAGTGCTTGCTGCTGGTTTGATGGTACTTTCCATAGGTTTTTTTTCAGTTGTTGTTGCACGCATGCTAGATTTTACTTGAGAAGCTAGCCCAGTGCCAGTTTTTTGTTCCGTTTTTAGTAGTTCTCTGAGACGTTTTAACTCCGTTACTTGTGATGCGGTTGGTTTTTCCTCTTTTTCTAATAACGCAATTTTTTCTGCAGTGGTTCGCTCTTTTAAAGGTTTAACAACAAATGGTTTACTACTTGTTGCAGCGGAAGCTGCAGCTACCGAAGTATTTTTAGTCTGCGGTGTTGTTGCTCCAGTAAGATTAGCTAACATTTTCTCTGAGCGTTGTAACGCTGCTTTAATTTGTTCTCTTTGAGATTCACTTGTTGCTGCGTTAAGTTTTGTCGTGTGAGATTGTATAAGTTCTTTTAATTCAGCTATTTCTTCAGCTTTCTTTTCTTGTGCAGTTTGAGTTTTATAAACAGCTGTAGTTTTTTGGGCTGCTGCAGCTTGTTGTTGTTTTTGTTCTTCTCGCCAATTACCAACTTTCGGCGTAGAAGCTGACAATTGATCGCGTTGTTGTTGCAGCTGAGTTAATTGTTGTTTTTCGGTATCAGATAGGGTTTTTTTCATGGTCAGAGCCATTATTTTAGCATTTACATCAGCCAATGAAGTCGGTGCAGCTGCTGCTGCAGAATTAGTGGCGCCGCCTGCTGCGGAGTTTTGCTGCGCATCATCAACGATATCGTCTACTAATCCATCTTTAGGTTGCTTGCCATCAGTTATAATTTTTTGTAAAACAGCGCCCTTTGGAACACCAGCGCTAAGCATAGTTCTATATTTTGCATTTTGGGCAAGAAATTCAGAAAGTTTCATGGTCGTGTCTCCATTATTATAATGCGCCTTGAGGCCGTACTATGAATAAGTATAGATACTATGGATTAACTTTTGGGTTACAAAACAAGCAGTTTTGCTGTGGGTTTAGCCAGGCTGGATGTGATCACAGTCACACTCGTAGCGTAGTCGACATCTTAATACAATTTTGACAACATAAAATCAGTTAACGTAATGCCCCTTATACGTTTGGAATCAAATTTTGCTTGATTAATCACGGTTAAAATTTGGTTGTTAAATAATTGCTGGGTAAACCATAGGAAATTAGTAATTTGCTCTTGGCCAGATTTAACCTCTAGCCAAAGATCTCGGTCAGGTATGACAAAATCAATTTCGTGATTACTTGTTTGCCAGAAATTTAAAAAATCTAAATCTAAATTGGCGATACAGCTTTGTCGCCAAATTTCTTGTGCTACTATCCATTCTAGAATTGGCGCAAAA
>JACCDN010148354.1_pt1 | contig 10031 bp, 10 predicted proteins | sample 7441691 | NCBI WGS metagenome assembly JACCDN01 (sample SAMN15323439, study PRJNA562643) | freshwater metagenome | isolation source: river surface water | place: USA:Blue River Watershed | collected 2017-08-16
AAATAAAATAAGAGCTAGATTACAAGAAATAGGAGCTATTAAACATGGACACTGGTTATTTAGGGTTCAAGTTTTTACAAATCCTCTTGTTGGAAACAATCCTTATGTTAGAATAAGAGATGAGGAGTATAAAATTAAAATGACATATAAATCTAAAGGTACACAATAATTTACAAATGAAGAAGAAGTAATTATTAATGATTTTAATACAGGTGTTAATATAATGTTAGGATTAGGATGTGTTAAAAGATATTATTTTGAAAAATTACGCGAAATATGGCATTTGGGTGACACTGAAGTATGTTGGGATACTAATCCAGGTAGACCGGATTTAATGGAAATTGAATCAAAAACAAAAAAAGGATTAGAAAAAATGATTAAATTATTAAATTTAGAAAATGTCCCTCATGACGACTTTAAAGAAATGGATACATATGAAGAACCTTTTGGAATAGTTATACCTGGTACAGTAGATTTAACTTTTGAAACAACAAAAAAAACATTAGGTCCACTAGTTAAAAAAAATAAACAAATTTTTAATAAATTAGTTGATGAACAAATTAAAATGTTTAAATTGGTCAAAGCTGGAAAAAAACATACTGTAGAAAAAACTACAAAAACTGTAAAAAAGACTACTAAAAAATCTTCTAAAAAATCTTCTAAAAAATCTTCTAAAAAATAATTATAATCTAAGCTATTGATAATCCACCACTTTCTTTTGTTAATACTGGTAAAGAAAATGTTTTATATAATTCAGTTTCTTTTATATTTCCTTTATTTAAATTTGTTTGATATGCTATATTAAATTGTTCCTTATCAATATCAATTCTATTAAAACAAGTATGACCTGTACATACAGATTCACCTAAATTAACTAATTCAATTTTTAAAGGATTTGATGATGTAAATCCACCTGCAGGTATACTTGATGAACCTGTAATAAATTTTACTAATTTTTGTATATATTCTTTTTCTACTGAAGATTTAGTTTCATTTAGTTTTATATTACCTTTTGTTGCTTTTTCAGCTTCATCAATTGCATCGGACAAATTTAAATTAATTATATTTTTAATAAAATCTTTTTTTTCTTTAGAATCAAAACTAATTAAAACAATATCATCTAATATTTTTTTTAAATTTATTTCTCTTTCTCCAACAATTAGTTTATCTAATACACTTATTGATTTATTTTTTAATCCTATTTTATCAATATTTATGGTTTCTCTAAATCCATTAACAAAATCATCTATTTGTGGTTTATTTTCTTCACCATTATTGAATTGTTTAATTTTTTCTACTGTATCTGCTACAACTGTTTCATCTGTATTTTTTTCATCAAATCCAATATTGTATTGACAATAAGTATCTTTATTCCAATCCTTTTCAAAACATTTATATGGTGTGTTTTCAAATAATAAAGGATTATAATCACCTATAATTTTAATAATATTTTCTCCAGTCAAGCTATCAAAATCATCATGTATCATTTGATATAATAAAAATGGGTCTAAGTCAACTGTAATTTGTAGTTTTAATTTAATTGCTAAACCAAATAATGCACCTAAAAATTTATATTTATCTAATTTTTTTTTATAATTACTTAATTTTTCTTCATAATTAGGTAAATTTTCAGATGGTATAGTCAATGGTTTTAAACTTAATAATTTCGAATCTTTATCTTTAATAAATAATTCAAATGATTCAAATTTTAATAATTCTGATAAATTATCAAATACAGTTCTCGTTACTCCACCCGAATCAATTGCTGGTAAAGGATTATTAGTACCAAATGTATATTCTTTAAAATATGGCTTTGTATCCGGTTCTAATAATTTATTTTTATTTTCATATAATGTATTAAATAAATTAATAATTGTCTTATTTTTTTCTAAATCAATTATTTCAAAATTATATAATGTTTTTACATTATTATTAATCATCATAGATAAATTATAAATTTTTATTGTTTGTCCGCCTGTTAATAAACCATAAGTTAAACTTATATTATGTTTAATTTGCGAAACTTGACCATCTATACTATTTATTATTTGTTCTTGTTTTTCTGCTTCTTCATCAAATATTGATTCTAAATTTCTTGGAGGGGTTAAATCTATTTGGGTTGTTTGTTCTTGATTTTCTGGTGTTTCAAGATTTTCTGGTGTTTCAAGATTTTCTTCTTTTACAAATTTAAGTATTTTATTCCTATTATAATTTTCATTTATTACAAATATATTTGTTGTTTGTTCATCAACACATATATTAATTGGTTTTCTTAAAAAATTCCCTGTAATTTGACTTACAAAAGTTCCATCAACATTAATAATTTGTAAACGTGAATTTTCCTCTGCAACAATTATATGATTATTATCATATTTTTTTATGTCAGTTATTCTATCAAATCTAACTAATTCATTACTTTGTCTTTCATTTTGATTACTAATAATTTGTAAAAATGTACCATCAATTTGATATTTAAAAATATAATCACTATTTACTACAACAAAAATATTTTCATTAAAAACTAATATTTCACTAATTTCAATTCTAAAAAAATAAGCACTAGAATGATTTATATTAATTTTTCTTATAAAATTACCTTCTAAATTAAATATTTTTATACATTTATTACCACTATCTGATATAAAAATTTGATTATTATAAACAGATATTCCAGAGGGCATATCTAATTCTTCATCTCCATCACCAAATTCTCCAAATCTCAATATTTGTTCAAAATTATTATTAAAAATAATAACTTTTTCATTATAACCATCTAAAATATAAATACGTTCATTTGTTACATATATATCTCTAACTCTAATCTCATTAGACAATTCACGTTCTCTAATTATATCACCATTTTGATTTATTACTGTAAAAAATTTTCTTGTAGAAAATGAATTTATTTTAAAATATATTAAATTTTCTCCAAATGTTGAAATTTTTATTGGTATGTATGAATTACTATATATATTTTCATAAATTGTTGAATCATATCTATAATTATAATTACCACCCTTTTGTTTTAATTCATACATAGATTTTAAATCAAAATACTTTTTTTTGTATTTTAAATACTTTTCTTTAAACAATGATTTTTGATTTGCAATCATTTTTATAATATATTACCTATATATTATAAAAAAATTGAAATTTTTAATTTTATTAAGTATATTATTATATCTAATATCTAATTAACTGAATACATATAAAAATGACTTCAAAACTTGAAAATTCCCCTTTATGGTGCAAAGACTTTTTTGGAATATCTGCTCAAATTAAAAAGAACAGATTACACTTTATTAACCAATATCAAATTATTAGAACTAGTAAAGAAACTAGGAAAATCAAATCAATTTTAAATCAAGAACGAAAACTAGGAATTTTAGACCATCTTGAATACTATAGAACTCCTAATTTTATTATTATAGTTAGTAGTCCTTATAGTGATAAGTTCAAGTCTTTATATTTGGAAAATGGATGGATTGAAACGTACCAACTATACTCAGTAAATGCCTGTTCATATATAAAAATTGTTAATTTACATTAAATTTATTTATTATTACTATACTAATTTAGTATATTACAATACATATGTATAAATTATAGTTATATATATATGTTAAAAAAAATTGAAATTTTTGATATTTAACAGCTTAAACAATTATCAAATTAAATAACTAATATAATTTACTATATACTAATTTATAATACATATAACAAAATGACTAATTTTGCTAACACTAATACTAAAATTAACACAAACCTTAAGAACTTATTTAAACATATTACAAATAATGATATTAATGCTGTAACCGAAATAATCAAACTAAATCCTGAAATTCTTACTGTTTTAAATGAAAACCCTGAAGATGATACTGACAATATAAAAAGTACTTTTGGTATTAATGCTTTAATGTATGCTTGTATATTAAATCATTATAATATAGTAAATTTACTATTAGATAATGGAGCAGATGTTAATGCACTAAGCTATATAAACAGTACTCCATTGCTATTTGCATGTGATTACAACTGTAATAAAACAGTATATTATCTTCTTATTAGAGGTGCTGATATTAATCTTCTTAACAATTATCAATGTTCCCCACTTTCTCTTGCTATTAGAAATAAAAATTATGATATACTATTTATGCTTTTAATCCAAAATAATATTGATGTTAATGTTTGTTCTGATTATGATATGGATATTCTTTCTTATGCTATTGAAAATGATTTACCTACTGAAATAATTAGTATAATAATTTCTAAGAACGCTAAATTAGAATTAGTTGAATACAGTGATGACCTTCCATTAAATTTAGCTGTTAAATATAATCGTTTGGATGTAGTTAATTTATTGTTAATTGCAGGAGCAAATCCATATCTTAAAGATAGAGATTTAAATAAAAATGCATTTGAATACATTAATTCTAAGAAAATGACTGAACTTTTTAATAAATTTAATAATATCTATATCAATTAAATATTAATTATTAATTAATATTTAATTTTTTTTATAAAATTAAAGTTTCTTTGCTAAAAAATTTACATATATATTACTTAATATTAATCCATGGTTTTATATTTGTTAAATTTTCTTCTTTAAAAAACAATTCTAATTGTTCTTTTTTATATTTTTGTGAAAAGTGTGTAAGTATCCAGTTTGTATTTGGAGTTGATTCTATATAAGGTTTTAATAATTGCCAATTCATGTGTTTTTTTTCCTGTGCATGAGATAAATCTTCCGGATATACAAATGAACATTCTATAATTATATTTGGATAATTTAATATCTTTTTATTTGCTTCCAATTCAAATAATTCATGAGTTGTGTCTCCTGAAAAATATAATTCTGGGTTTATTATTTTTTCTGTTATTTCTATACCTTTTAATCTTAATTCTTTAATTTCATTTGATTTTAATCCAGCATATTCCTGTTTTAATTTATTTTTTATTATTGATATACCATAACCAATACAAGGCACTGAGTGAACACATTTAAAAAATTCTAATTGATGAGGAGTATTTGCTAATTTAATTTCAACTGGTTTAGTATTTTCATCAACTCCAATAATTTCATATCCAAATGGTTTTAATTCTGGATCACAATCTGATACCTGAAATAAACTACAAATAAAATTATCTAATAGCTCAACTATTTCTTTTGGGCAAAATATTTTTATTGGTTCTACTTCAGAACCTTTCACATAAAGATGAAATGGTATAGAAGCAATGTGATCTGAATGTCCATGAGTTATTAAAATATATTTGGATGTGAATGGTATCGATAATCCTGCATCTAACGTTAAATCAGGCGCTATATAAAAATTTGTTCTTAATCCTGCAATAGAATATCCTTGTAAAATTTTATTTGTTGTATTTGGTAATTTATAGGGTTCTATTTCTGTCCATGGTTTCCAAAGTTGAATAAAATCTGACATTTTTAATAATAATATTTTTTATTTATAAAAATTTAAATCAAATATATTTTTTATGCAAATAATCAACTAATCCATCCAAAAAATTTTGATTAATTTGATTATTTTCACTTTTTCCATAAGTAAACGTTGAATAATCATCATAAGTTGATTCTGAATAACTTATTTCTAATTGTCCTTTAATATTTTCAGGATAAGTTAAAAAATCTATTGTAATTTCATAACCAAAATTATTTAATAAATTTTTTGTAACTTCCTGAATAATTATATTATAATTTTTGTCATATTTATTATAATTTTGATATTTGTATAATTTACAACACTGAGTTAACATTTTTATTCTAAAATACTTAAATTGGTCTTCATATGTATATTTATATTTAAGTATCAAATGATTATACAATTGGATTAGTTTATTTGATTCATTAATTTTATTATCAATTTCTTCTTTAGTAAAATTATCTATCAAATCATCTAAATCATAAGCAATTTCATAATTTATAGGTAAATATTCTTTAATTTTTTTTTCCAGTGATTCAAAAGTATTTGATTTTATTTCTAAATAATCTTTAAGATAAATTAATTTATTTTTTTCATCAATTTCAATATCATAGTTTATATCTAAATCAACTTGATTAGAATCTAAATAACCAATTGAAATTATTTTTATTTTATATTTGCGAATATCTAGATTTGCAAATGCATAAATTTGATTTAACCATTTTTCAATATAAACAGCACTTTTTTTATTTTCTTGACAATAATAACTAAAAATATCCAAGTTAACTAAATTAACATTGATTATTCCTAAATTATTTGTCAAGTCAGAATATTGTATTTGAAATATTATATTTGTATACATTTTATTAAATTAATTCATTAATAAGGTTTATTATTAAATAAAATCAATTTTTTAGTTATATTTGTATAAATCTAACTATCGAGTGGTAAAATACTAGTATAATCATCTGGAATTGCTTTAATTATTTGTTTTGCTTTTTGAATTAATTCTTCTCTGGTTTCTATTTTTTCATATTGGTCATATAATTTTTTTGATTGAATAAATTTATTATTTTTCAATAACTTTTTATAATCAGGTTTAATTACATCAAAAATATTATTATTATCATGTTTTTTAATTTTTAAAATATAATTTTCAATTAATTCATATGTCCATGTTCTTATTGCACTTACAGAATAATTTTCTTCAAATAATTCTATAATTAATAAACTATGTAGTTCTGCTTCTCTTATAATATCAATTTCATTCCAAAGTTTTTTAAATTCATTTACATTTATATGAGGTTGATATTTTTTAACCATATTAAGATTAAAATCATCATAATAATAATCCTCAAAGCAAAAATGCATTTTATCTGTACAAAAAATATTTAACAACATATTTTGAGAAAATTTATATTTAGAAAGATATTTTTCTGGATTATAATGTCCGCGTATAGGTAATTTATTAAATTCCTCTATTGTTGAAATGTAGTCTAAATCAGTATTCATAATTAAATTAATTTTGTATATAAAATATATTAAATAATTAATTTTTATATAGAAATTAATTTTACACCATGTTTAACTGGCTTTTAATAAAATTTAAAATTAAATTTACAGAATCTTGTTTTCCATGTATTTCTGCATATTCAATTGCATTGTAATTATCATTTTCATAATCAATGTCATAAGTTCTTATATTATAATTAGCACCATGACTTAATAAGTAACTTACGATATCTAAATGTCCATATGCAGCTGCTATAATTAAAGGAGTAAAACCATCATTATCTTGACAATTTATATCTGCTCCTCTATCTAACAATAGTTGAACTGAACCAATTTTATTATTTTCTACTGCTTCAATCAAAGGAATTAAAGAGTAGTTATCTGTTTTATTAATTTGAGCTCCTCTATTCAAAAGCTCGCCCATCACTTCAATTTCTCCTTCAGATGCTGCTTTTGCTAAAATACTTAAACCATCACCACATGTGCTATTCATATCTTGAACATAATCCAAAAGATAAAAGAAAATATCAAAGTGATAATGATTTAAAGCTAGTGATAATGCACTATATTCAAAAAATTCAGTAGTGAGATTTGGATCAGCACCACTTTCAATTAGTAATACAACTGCATCATAGTGACCTTCGCGAGTAGCTAATAAAAGAGGAGTTAGACCTTCATCATTATATGAATCAATCGACACATTATGATTAAAATAATAATAAATAATTTGGTTTAGATTATCTAAATTTCCTGTACGAGCAGCTTCAAATATGTCTGTGTTATAAAGGTTATTTTCAGTTTGAGTAATTGATACCATTTCTTATAATATAATATATTGTTGTTTTTATTATAATTATTATTTATTAATGATGAAAAATTCAATTTTTTATATATAAAATGTTTTATTTGTTAAATATATATAATAATAAAACTAATGTTTAATCCTCAAACTGCTACAAACTACGAAGCAATCAAATCGCTTGTAGAATCATACAATACTCAATGGAATGGTAAATATTCAATGTACGCTATTATTAACATTTGGGCTTTAAAAAAGACTATTGGATATAATAAAGTTAATGTTAGAGTATATTATGCATATCAAAACCAAAATGGAACTATTCAATATTGGAATGCAGATTTTATTCATGATATTTGTAAAAATACATATACCTATATATTAGGAAGCGGTAATTATGCTAGCGCATCTGATAATGGTCTTACTATCAAACAACAAAATAATCATCAATTATACTTTTATAATCCTAGAGTATATCCTTTAGATACTATTAAAAATAGAATTGTTCAATTTTCAAGAACATTTTAATTTTAAATTTAGAAAATTAAATTATTATGTTATATTACTAAAAAAATTGATTTTATATTTATATAAAATTATATTTATATTATTAACTTGTACAAGTAATTTACAATATTATAATAAATTAGTAAAAATGTTAATATATATTACTTGGAAATTAGACTTTAATCAACATAATAAATTAGTAATTTTAAATTTAAGTAAAGAAAAACAAGAAAATAATGAATATATTATTTCTAAAAAAAAATTCTTAATTACATCATTACTTATAAGTAGAAATTTTAATTATGAACAAATATTTTATACACGAGTTAAGTCAAAGTCATATAATACAAATGATAAATTATATTTTCTTAACATTGAAAAATATGATACAAATAATAATTTAATTTCTATTGACTTATTTTTAACAAATAGTAAAATTCATAGAACACTTTTACTTAAACAAAATCTTAAATATAAAAGTTGGAAATTTATAAATGAAGATAATGTATTAAATGATGAACAAATTATCAATACTATAAGTAAAAATATTAATAATTCTGGTTTAGGAGAATTTGTAAATAACACAAATAACATATATAAATTTATTATTTTTGAACATAATTTGATATAATCAAATGAATAAACTTGTTATGTTTTATTACTAAAAAATTGATTTTTTTTATATATATTAGTACTAATAACTTATACTAATAAATAAACAATATTATAATAAATTAACAAAAACCAATGGATATTGAGTATTTTTTATCTTTACATGCTGTATTTGTACAGCCTAATTTTTTTGAAATAATTAAATATGACAATAATTCTCTTAATATCAAATATCTTAATGAAATTGAATGTATATATACTATTATAGATTATCAATTAGAAATATATTTTAATTTTCCTCCTACAATCCAATCTATTCATTTAGAAAGAATTTTAACAAGTTCTAAAAATAAAAAAGTAAAAAATACTATTAAAATTCAAAATTATGATTTGATTGAAGAATATTTAACTAATATAAATAATGTGTTTGACAAAAACTTTAATCTTTGTACTGTTTGTGGATTAGACCTAGAAATAAAAGGTTTAAAAAATATCACACACTGTGATTGTATTCAGTGTCATAAAGAATTTTTTAGTTTAGTCACAGATAATAGAGTTATTGAAACTTATAAAAAAGACCCTATTGTATTTGAATTTTTATTAAATATTATGGGAACCGGATTATCTCATTCAAAAGGTCATTTAGCATTTAAACCATTACCTCAAGTTAAAAATATTAATACTCTTAATGAATTAAAAGAAATTTATCCAAATGAATTAAAACCATTTCATCTAAATAATCTAATAGAAAAAGTTAGTTTATGTTTTACTGATTATGAAGTAAAAAAAAATCTAGGAGAACTAATTTATTCTTTATTAAAAAATGCAGTTTCTGATAATTATTTTTCAATGAGTTCAAAAATTATTTATACTAACAATTCTAAAAACTCTAAAATTAATTTAGATAAAGAAGGAACAAATAATATTGAAACTAAAGAACTTACTTTTATTCATATGAATTATTCTACTGAAGTTGAAAATAAATTTGAAGAAAAATATTATCTATTTCACGGTAGTGCTAATAGTTCTTGGTATCCTATTGTTAAAAATGGATTAAAAGTTATGTCTGGAACTGCATTACAAGCAAATGGAGCTGCATATGGACAAGGTATTTATTTTTCAGATTCTTTTCAATTTAGTTTGGGATATTCACATTCAAG
>JACCDN010106219.1_pt1 | contig 10029 bp, 9 predicted proteins | sample 7441691 | NCBI WGS metagenome assembly JACCDN01 (sample SAMN15323439, study PRJNA562643) | freshwater metagenome | isolation source: river surface water | place: USA:Blue River Watershed | collected 2017-08-16
GAATTAAGAAACAATATTGGTATGCTTTTTCAGGGTAATGCTTTGTTTGATTCATTAACCGTGGAAGAAAATGTAAGGTTCCCCTTAGATATGTTTTCTCAACTTAGTATGAGTGAGAAATTGATTAAGGTAAACCAAATTTTATCTAGAGTAAATCTAGAGGGAGTGAATGGCAAATATCCTGCCGAACTAAGTGGTGGTATGAAAAAAAGAGTTGCCTTGGCAAGAGCGGTGGTGATGGAGCCTAAATACCTTTTCTGTGATGAGCCTAATTCTGGCTTAGACCCTCAAACATCGATGGTGATTGATAAATTAATTGAAGAGCTTACCAAAGAATATAATATTACTACTATCGTGGTTACACACGACATGAATAGTGTAATGGAAATTGGCAATTATATTTTGTATTTACATCAGGGTAAAAAAGAATGGGAAGGTTCTAACCAAGACATTATTTACAGTAAGAACGAATTACTCAACAAATTTATATTCGCATCTGAATTTTTACAAGACGCCAAAGCCATGCGTATGATGGAAGGCGAAAAAAAATAAATCTATGAAATACTTATTAACCATTTTATGTAGCGTATTGGTATTGGGCTTAGCAGCACAAACAGACCCGAATGCACCTTTTCAAAAAGATAAGAATTTACCTGCATTCAAAATTGTATCTGTAGGCGGTAAAGAAATAACCCATAAAAACCTTCCAAAATACAAGTACCAAATGATCATCATATTTAGTCCAGATTGCCCGCATTGCGAACATGAGGCAGCAGAGATTAATAAATATGCAGACAAGTTCAAAAATGTATTGATGATCTGGGATAGCTACAAAGACATGCCATCTATCAGAAAATTTGCGGAGAAATACAATATGATTGGCAAGCCCAATATCATCATTGGCAGAGACCCTGAATTTACCCTGCCTATCTTTTTTAGACCTAGCATGACCCCTTTTGTGGCTATTTATGAGAATAACAGGTTGAAAAAAGTATACGAAAAAGGCGCAGAAGTGTTTGAATTACTTAAAAATATAGATAGTAAATAACTAACTTTGCCCCGGAAAATCATCTTCTTATAAAAAATATACATCCTATGAAAATTACCGTTGTTGGAGCAGGTGCAGTTGGCGCAACATGTGCAGACAATATCGCTCGTAAAGAATTAGCTAGTGAATTAGTTTTATTAGACATTAAAGAAGGCTTTGCAGAAGGTAAAGCACAAGACATGATGCAGACTGCTGCATTATTAGGTTTTGATACTAGAATTTCTGGTAGCACAAATGATTACACTAAAACTGCTAATTCAGATGTAGTAGTAATTACTTCAGGTTTACCTCGTAAACCAGGTATGACAAGAGAAGAATTAATTGGTACCAATGCTGGTATCGTAAAAGGTGTTTGTGAAAATATCTTAAAGCATTCTCCAAATGCCATCATTATTGTAATTAGTAACCCAATGGATACAATGACTTATTTAGCATTGCAATCTACAGGCTTACCAAAGAATAGAATTATCGGAATGGGTGGTACATTAGATAGCGCTCGTTTTAAATATCAATTAAGCACTACCTTAAACTGCAGCCCTGCAGATTTAAATGCATTGGTTGTAGGTGGTCACGGTGATACCACTATGATTCCTTTGATCAAGCATGCTACTTGGAATAGCATTCCAGTAACTAAGTTCTTGAACGCTGAGCAACAAGAAAAGATCATCGCTGATACCATGGTGGGCGGTGCTACATTAACTAAGTTATTAGGTACTTCAGCTTGGTATGCACCAGGTGCCGCTGGAGCTGCATTAGTTGAAAGCATTGTTCGTGACGAGAAGAAATTATTTACTTGTTGCGTAAGCTTAAACGGCGAATACGGTCAAAAAGATATCTGCTTAGGTGTTCCTGTTGTAATTGGCAAGAATGGCTGGGAGCAAATTGTAGAAATGGATTTATCTGCTGACGAGCAAGCTGCTTTCAACAAGAGCGCAGATGCTGTAAGAAGCATGAACGATGTTTTAAAAACATTATAATATAAAAAAAAGAGCCTCCCAACGGAGGCTTTTTTTATTGATAATATTGCATTGCTTTTTCTGCAATTAAATGTAGGTCTTGTTTTTTCATACAAGCAAAATGTCCTTGTGGGCATTTTTTTGTACCATAATTGGAACAGGGCTGACAAGGTAAATTGGGGACAATGGCATTGTAATACATTTCTTGTCCGTTCTGTAAATCAACAGTTGCATAATAAGGTTCCACTTGTAAAGATGGACTAGTGCCACCCCAAATAGCAATGGTCTTTTTATGAAAAGCACAAGCAACATATAAAAAACCTGTATCATTAGATATAACCATTCTTGCTCCTTTTACCAATAATGCAGATTCATGCAAGTTAAACTTGCCACAGGCATTATAAATTTTGGCAGCATCCATGCTAGAAACTGCTTCTCCTTCTTTGGCATCTTCTTTTCCGCCCACCAAAATAATGGGAACTGGAATTAAAGCACACAATTGTTTCAAATGTTCTACCGGCAATTTTTTTGTAGCATAAGAAGCTCCGATCACAATGGCTATATATCCTGCCTGATGAGATGTAGGTATATCATGGGGCCTTAAACTAATATTCGATGGCACAAAATAATCCATACCCTTTCCATCATTTTGCACTCCTAACACTTTTAATGGATCCAAACTTCTCTCTACAATATGCCTATTGGGTAAAAGATTCATTCCAAAATTGGTGAGGATAAATTTTTGAAAGGATAATTTTGGATAAGTATGTGCCGGAACGCCTAAGGCTTTTTTAATTCGGTAAGTTCTAAAATTACTATGCAGGTCGATGACCATATCTATATTGGCTTCTTTTAAAGAAGCAATAGTATCAGATAATTTTTTATCGTGATAATGAAAATGATCGATATAAGGGTTGGCTTCTGTAACCGCCTTCATAGACTTCTTGGTTAAGAAATGTATTTCTACACCAGGAATTTGTTCTTTAGCACAACGAATAGCCGCTGTGGTAAAAACAATATCTCCAATGGAGGAAAGTCTAATAATTAAAAGGCGCATAATAAATTCTTAATCGTAAAATATTAAGGCAATGGATTATCATGCTCTAGATAATCTAAATCTTTATGATAAGTTTCTTCCGTAAATACAAATGCAATTAAAGTAATACCCATTACAATAGCACCAGTTAAAATACCACTTTGAATAATGGTCCAACCCAAGCTTTTTTGTAATATATCTAAGAATAAGAAATTGATTAATGGTAAAGCACCTCTCACCATATTGGGAATAGTAGTTGCAGCAGTTGCTCTCAAATTGGTTCCAAATTGCTCGGCTGCCATTTGATTGAAGATAGCCCAGTAGCCAGTACTAAATCCTAAGAATCCACAGATGGCATACATTCTATCATCTGAATTATTCAAAGCACTAAAGAATAAAACCATTCCGAGGGTATTTAAAATATAAAATACCAGTAATGCTTTTTTACGGCTTTTAAAATATTGACTCACATAGCCAATCACTAAATCACCCGTTGCAATACCAATATATGCGAACATGATGGACCTTCCAGAATCAATTAAATTTTCTCCATAATTAGCGGTAGCAAACTTATTACTATAGTTCACCAATACCCCAATCACAAACCAAGTAGGTAAACCAATTAAAATAGCTTTGATGTATTTTGAAAATCGCTTACCATTGTTCAAGAACATCATAAAATTACCTTTTTGAATGTTCTCTAATTTTGCAGATTCAAACATAAATGATTCTGCTACTTTAACTCTTAGTATCAATAAAAATACGCCCAAGCCTCCACCTATTTGATAACATAATCTCCAGTCCTTGGTATATTGAAAAGTAAAATATGCAAACACCGCACCAAACAATCCAATACCTGCTACCATTGATGTTCCAATACCTCTTTTGTTTTTTGGCAACATCTCTGATACCAATGTAATACCTGCACCTAATTCACCAGCTAATCCAATACCTCCTATAAATCTACAATAAGCGTACTGATCTACATTTTGTACAAAAGATGTAAGAATATTAGCAACAGAATACAATAAGATAGATCCAAACAAAACTTTTAATCTACCCTTCTTGTCTCCAATGATTCCCCATAAAATACCTCCAATTAATAAACCAGACATTTGCCAGTTAATAATATGAGCACTATCTACAATAATAGTTTCTAGTGTTGATCCAACTGCCAATACACTGGGTTGTCTTACAATGGTAAATAACAATAAATCATATACATCTACAAAATAGCCCAGAGCGGCTACTAAAACTGGTAGAGACCAAAGGCCTATTTGTCTGTGTTGATTCATCTTACGCTTTTTTAGAACGGTGGGTAATCACTTTAAATATAACTGGAGCTGTTGTAATAAAAACAATACCTAATACAATTACTTCCAAATGCTTTTTTAAATCAAATTGAAAATGCTCCAATATCCATGTTTGTAAAAAATGTCCGCCAAACACCATACTCGTTACCCACACAATACTTCCTACTACATTATTGTACATGAATTTTTGTCTATCCATATTCACAATACCTGCAATAATAGGTGCGAAAGTTCTTACAATAGGAATAAAACGCGCTATGATAATTGCACGACCGCCATGCTTCTCATAAAACTCTTGTGCTTGTACTAAATATTTCTTTTTGAAAAACAAATTCTCTTTCCAATCAAACATAGTGGGCCCCACTTTTTTCCCAAAAGCATATCCCACATAGTTTCCTAAAATACCTGCAACAGAAATAAAAGCAGTAATCACCAATAAATTAATCCACTCGTTATTAGACGGAACTACTTCAGCGGCTAATGGACCTGCATAGATACCTGCCACAAATAATAAACTATCTCCAGGTAAGAAAAATCCTGCAAACAATCCAGTCTCTGCAAATACTACAAATAAGATCAACCATAATCCACCATGTTCAATATAAAATTGTGGTTGTAGTAATTGACTCCAATGAAATACTTCTAATAATGTAAGCATGAAAATAATTTATGACTGTTGCGGTGATTCTAATGATCCTTCCCATTTACTTACTACAGTTGTAGCTAAACTATTTCCCAATACATTGGTAGCAGTTCTGAACATATCGCAAAAATGATCAATTGGTAAAATTAAAGCAATGCCTTCTGGAGGTATATTAAACATGGCACAAGTAGCAGTTACCACTACTAATGATGCTCTTGGCACACCCGCAATTCCCTTACTCGTTAACATCAATACCAATAACATGGTTAATTGTGTTCCCATGTCTAAATGAATACCGTAGGCTTGTGCAATTGCTAAGCTCGCGAAAGTCATATACATCATACTGCCATCTAAGTTAAAAGAGTAACCTAATGGCAAAATGAATGACACAATTTTATCCTTGCAGCCAAATCGTTCTAACTCTTCTGTTAATTTAGGAAATACTGCTTCACTACTTGTAGTACTAAATGCAATCACTAATGGGCTGGAAATATGTTTTAATAAAGAAGGAACTCTTTTACCAAGAATAATAAATCCAACACCCAATAATACAATCCATAAAACACCAATACCCACTAAAAAGTATAACAAGTATTTACCATAGAATATAAATACAGTTAATCCTTTTGTTGCAATTACTGCAGCAATGGCACCAAATACGCCTAGTGGTGCAAAATTCATTACATAGCCCACCATTTTCAAGATGATATGTGCAATGGTATCAAAAGCCTTAATCAATCCCTTTGCATGATCTCCCATTGCAGCAGCTGCTACACCAAAGAAAATACTGAAGATGACAATTTGTAAAATTTCATTATTCGCCATTGCATCAATCATACTTTTTGGAAACACATGCTCCACAAAGTTGATCAAACTAAATGATTGGGTCTTACCCATTAACTCAGCAGCACCTGTTTTGTCTACATTGGATAATGCAATACCCTCGCCTGGCTTAAATAAATTTACCAATACCAACCCTATCAATAAACTCATTAATGAGGCGGTAATAAACCATAACAAGGCCTTTCCCCCAACCCTTCCAACTGTTTTGATATCCCCCAATTTAGCGATACCTACCACCAAAGTTGTAAATACCAATGGAGCTATAATCATTTGAACCAATCTTAAAAAGATAGTGGTCAATAGCTTTAAATTCTTAGAAATAGAATCAATGCTTGCAGCTGATTGTGTCTCGTGTATAAAGTATCCCAAAATAGCGCCGGCTACCATGGCAATAACGATATACAGGGTGAGTTTATTCGATTTTTTCATAGGCCTGTTAGTGATGCAATATAAGACTAGATTTTCATAAAAAAGGCGGGGCGTTTTGCGAAAAAAGTGCTATTTTTCAACATAAATTGATTTAAAATCAAACCAAACATTATGAGTTTATTTAGAAAAAAGGATTTGTCTGCCATGCTTGCTCAAGCAGAAGATGGTGGCAAGGGTCTTAAGCGTACTTTAGGCGCGGGCAATTTGATTGCATTAGGCGTTGGTGCTATTATTGGTGCTGGCTTATTTGTAAGAACCGCAGCTGCTGCTGGACAGGCTGCTGGACCTGCAGTGACCATTTCATTTATCGTAGCTGCTATAGGTTGTGCATTTGCTGGCTTATGTTATGCAGAATTTGCTGCCATGATACCTATTTCTGGTAGTGCTTATGCCTATTCTTATGTAACAATGGGCGAGACAGTAGCTTGGATTATTGGATGGGCTTTAATTATGGAATATGCATTAGGTGCTGCTACAGTATCTATCGCATGGAGTGAGTATTTAAATAAACTGCTTGGAGGAGGCATTCCATATGAATGGAGTCACTCTCCATTTGAAAGCGTTACAGATGCTGCTGGTGTTGTACATCATGGCATCATGAATGCTCCAGCTTTAATTATTCTTTTATTATTGACTTTGTTATTAATTAAAGGAACACAAGAGTCTGCTATTGTAAACGCAATTATCGTATTCATTAAAGTGGCGATTGTATTATTATTCATCTTTATCGGATGGAAATTTATCAATCCAGCGAATCATACACCTTATTTAATTCCAGCAAATCAACCGCCAGTAACAGATGCATCTGGCAAAGTAATCGCTGATTACTCTGGCGTATTCAAACACGGCTGGGGTGGTGTATTAGGCGGTGCTGCTATTGTATTTTTTGCCTTCATTGGTTTTGATGCAGTATCTACTGCAGCGCAAGAAGCAAAGAACCCTAAAAGAGATATGCCTATCGGTATTTTAGGATCTTTAGTAGTATGTACCATTTTATACATTTTGTTCGGTCACGTATTAACAGGTGTTGCTCCTTGGACTGATTTCGTGGATCCTTTAAAAGGTCGCGAAGCTTCTGTTGCTTATGCTATTTCTAACTATATGACAGGATACGGTTGGTTAGCTACAGCAGTGACTGTTGCTATCTTAGCTGGTTTCTCTTCTGTAATCTTAGTGATGTTAATGGGTCAATCTCGTGTATTCTTCTCTATGGCGAATGACGGATTATTGCCAAAAGTTTTCTCTGATTTACATCCTAAGTATAGAACTCCTTACAAATCAAACTGGATCTTATTTGTATTTGTAGGTGCATTCGCAGCATTTGTGCCAGGTAGCGTAGCAGGTGATTTAACTTCATTTGGTACTTTATTTGCCTTTGTATTAGTAAGTGCTGGAGTTTGGATCTTAAGAGTAAAGTCTCCAGAAATGGAAAGACCATTCAAAACACCTTTGGTTCCATTGGTTCCAGTTTTAGGTGCTATTATATGTCTTGCAATGATTTTTGCATTGGATGCACAAACATTGAAAGTGGCATTTGCTTGGATGGCTTTAGGTTTGTTAGTATACTTTGTATACAGCCGCAAGCACAGTAAATTGAACTAAGGAGGTTAATCTCCCTTATTTAATAGGAATAGCCAGACGATATTGTCTGGCTATTTTTTTTGCCTTATTTTTGCTGACTTAAATGTACAAATTATGGGAAGGATATTTGAAGTAAGAAAAGCCACGATGTTCAAAAGATTTGACCGTATGGCCAAGCAATTTACACGAATTGGTAAAGAAATTGTGATTGCTGTAAAAGCATCCGGACCAGACCCAGATTCAAATCCAGCTTTAAGAAGATGCTACCAGAATGCTAGAAGTGCTGGTATGCCAAAGGATAGAGTTGAAGCGGCTATTAAAAGAGCCATGGGTAAAGATACTTCTAACTACGAAGAAATTTTATATGAAGGATATGCACCACATGGTGTTGCTTTACTAGTAGAGACAGCTACAGATAATCATGTTAGAACAGTTGCCAATGTAAAAAGTCATTTTAACAAAGGCGGTGGATCTATGGGAAACAGTGGTAGCGTTAGTTTCCAATTCAAAAAAATGGGTGTATTTAAATTAAACCCTGAAGGATTGGTGATGGATGATTTAGAATTAGAATTAATCGATCACGGATTAGACGAATTAGGTGAAAGCAATGATGATAACGGCAATCCTATCTTAGTTTTAAGATGCGCTTTTGCAGATTTCGGTAGTTTACAAAAAGCTTTGGAAGAAATGAAGCTAACGGTAATCAGTGCAGAATTAGAGTGGATCCCAACCACTACGGTTCCAGTAACAGATGAACAAGCAGAAGATATCAGTAAATTAATTGAAAGATTAGAAGAAGACGAAGATGTAAATAAGGTATTCCATAACATGGGATAATATGACACTATTCGCAACTATAATACTGGCAATTCAGCTAGCTCCAAACGCTAAAGATAGCCTTCCTCCCACTTTTAATAAGTATTCAATGGGAGTGTCTTTAAAAGTGCCGAGCAATTATTACACTAAAACCACTGGGATTTTTTGCAATACTGAAAGAGTCATTCAAAAACAAACTAAGGTTGCTGTAAAATTTAGATTAGGATCGGTAGAACAAACACAGAGATTGGAGGGATATAATTTATCTACTCTGCCATCATCTCATTAACTACTTTAATCACTTCCTCTGTATTTGGTTTTGAGAAGTAATCGCCGTCACTTGCGTAGGCAGGGCGATGTGCTTTTGCACTTAAGGTTCTCGCGGCAACATCCAAGTATCTATAACCGCCTTGTATTTCGATAACTTGTTGGAACATATAAGCGCTTGCGCCACCAGGCACATCTTCATCTATGAATAAGATACGATTGGTTTTCTTTAAAGAAGAAACAATCATGTGATTGATATCAAAAGGTAACAAGGTTTGTACATCTATAATTTCACAATCTATTCCTAAATGTTGTAAACGCTCTGCAGCATCTTCAATAATTCTTAAAGTAGAGCCATAAGAAACGATTGTGATATCAGCTCCTTCTCTTAAAATTTCTGGCTTCCCTAAAGGAATAGTATACTCTGTTATGTTGGATGGCATTTTTTCTTTCAATCTATAGCCATTCAAACATTCAATTAATAAAGCAGGATCATTTCCTCTTAATAAAGTATTGTACATACCCACTGCCTGTACCATATTTCTTGGCACACATACATGCATCCCTCTCAATGAGTTAATGATCATACCCATGGGAGACCCACTATGGAAGATACCTTCTAATCTATGACCTCTTGTTCTAATAATTACTGGACTACTTTGCAAGCCATTACTTCTATAATGCAAAGTAGCGATATCATCTGTTAAGGTTTGTAGACCATAAATCAGATAATCTAAATATTGAATTTCTGCAATAGGTCTTAACCCTCTCATAGCCAAACCATGCGCTTGTCCCATGATGGTTTGTTCACGAATTCCTGTATCAAAAATTCGATCTTCGCCATGCTTCAATTGCAAACCTGCAAAACCTTGGTTTACATCTCCAATATTTCCAACATCTTCTCCGAAGGCAAATACCTTTGGATTACTTGCAAATAATTCGTCAAAATAATGATTCAATACTTCGTAACCATTTACAATTGGTGCATCTGCTGCATACTGAACAGATTCCACAGATACATTCATTGTACTCTTTGGACCCTCATCATACAAGAACTTGGAATAATAAGGCGCTTCTGTTGCATGATAATCCTTTAA
>JACCDN010518935.1_pt1 | contig 10028 bp, 8 predicted proteins | sample 7441691 | NCBI WGS metagenome assembly JACCDN01 (sample SAMN15323439, study PRJNA562643) | freshwater metagenome | isolation source: river surface water | place: USA:Blue River Watershed | collected 2017-08-16
CACTCCTTGGAGGCCCTACGTGCCGAGCCAGCATGGGCGCTATTCGTCCAAGAGTTGATCCAGGACATGCAAGCCGCTCCGGCACGAGCCTAGACTGCTGGACCAACGAATTGGAGAACCTTACTATGTCCCTTTACGCAAGTCTGTGCCGCATCCCTCTACTAGGGTTACTGCTCCGGTTTTTTCGTTGGCCAATACTGGCCGTTCGCAGTGTCTTCGCCCTGCCCTGGGGCTTGTGGCGCTACTTGGCTACTGGCCTTACACCCTATGTCTCCTATCAGTCGATGATCTGGTTGTTTTGCGCGACCGGGGGGCGCTTTAACGACTGGATGTCGTGGTGCATTGCTAAGCGCCGCCCACCGGTGACCTTGCCGAACACCTCAGGTGTGTTGGGCGCGTTAGATGCGCCGCATTGTGCCGAGTTAGGTGAGCGACTGCGCCGCGATGGATATGTGGTTTTTCCGTCGGCACTGCCAGCCGATGTCTGCGATCGCCTGCAGGCTTTCGCAGCGCATACCCCTGCCACGATCCGTCCCATGGACGGCCAAAGCGCAGACATGACGCGCCAAGCCCTTTACGAGCCAAGCAATCCGCAGGCGGTACGTTACGACTACCAGCCCTCTGGCTTGTTGGACCAAACTGATGTGCAAGACCTGCTGGCCGACCCGAGCCTGCTTGCCTTGATGCAGGAGTACCTTGGCTGTGCGCCAAAGGCAGATGTTTTGAGTATGTGGTGGCACACCGCTTTTCAGGATCATCCTGACAGCAAGGCAGCCCAGTACTTCCACTTCGACATGGATCGCTTCAAGTGGCTCAAGGTATTTATCTATTTGACAGATGTAGGCCCCGACAACGGTCCGCATGCATTTGTGCGCGGATCGCACCGCACCGGAGCGATTCCGCAGCACATCCTGGACCGTGGCTACGTCCGTATTACCGACGATGAAGTTGCGGCTAACTACCTGGCTGAAGACATCATGACATTCACCGCACCGCGCGGCAGCATCATCGTTGAGGACACGCGAGGCCTGCACAAGGGAGTGCATGTTCGCGATGGCGCTAGGTTGATTCTGCAACTGCAATTCAGTAATTCGCTGTTCGGCACCAACTATCCCACTGCCCGCATGAGCAAAGTCACATCGCCACGCATGAGGCTGATGCTCGAGCGTGCGCCAGACATCTACAGTCAATACACCTGAAGGATCTCCTGACGATGTGGAAGTCAATGGCTCGTAGCCTCTATTGGGCACTGTTCAATGCTTGGCATGCCAATGGTCGCTTTGCCGGAGCCCATATCGAGCCTAGCGTGCAGTGGCGAGGCAAGGGGCAGTGCACGCTGGGATTTGGTGCATATGTTGGTGCACGAACAGTCGTGGAAGGCAGTGCCAACTCGGTGGTAGAGATTGGCGCGCATGCATGGATCGGGCAGGATTGCGAGCTCTCGGGTGGACAGTTACGTATCGGACCAGCCTGTTCGCTGCAGCACCGGACACAGCTGCACGGTGATGTGCGGGTAGGGGCTGGCTTGGTCGGCGCTGCGGGCCTTTATGCTTCGTCTTGCCAGCATGAGTTCCGCGCATGGCCGAATTTGCCAGTCAAGCTGCAGGATCGTCGCCGCGCTGATACACCATGGGTCGACCGCAGTGCACCGATTGAGATTGGTGAGGATTGCTGGCTGGGCCTGAACGTCGTGGTGATGCGAGGCGTGACCATCGGTCGTGGCTGTGTTGTGGGCGCCAACAGTGTTGTTACACGGGACCTGCCCCCTTACAGCGTAGCGGTTGGTGCACCGGCCCGGATTATCGAGCAGCGATTTGCTTGGAGGCCGCCAGCGGCCATTGATGCGTTAGACGATGCGTGTCTGCCGTACTTTGCAGAAGGCTTCGATCAGTGGTCGACAGATTCATCACAGATTGTGCCTCTCAGGGGGGCGAATGGTCTTCTTGTGCAGGCCTCACGTTTTCTGCTGGCCTTAGCCCCAGGGCCACGAGTGCGCCTGCAATTGGTGGCCGAGCGGCCGCTGCAACTGAGCCATGGCGGTGTCCTCTACACGCTTGTGATTGGTGCTCAGACGTTGGAATGGCCTGCCATACCCGATCGTTTGGGGCGCTTGTGTTTTACGTTGACCGACCCGACAGGTAGCGGGCTACCTTCACCAGGATTGGACCACGGCTTGCGTGTTTTGGGTGCTCAAAGTCTGGCGGAAGGGGATGGTGCGTGAGTACGAAGAATACTAGCACCTTGCCGTCTGTGCTGTCCTTTTTGGTTCACGTCATTCGTCATTTTCCGCTGGCTCGCTGGGCACTTGTGCTCACACTGCTTTTGTTGCTGCTGGAATATGCAGGACTGAGCGTGATGATCCCTTTGGCGGCCAGCAGTGGTGGAGGTATCGGCAGCGGTGCCTCTGCCACTGTCATACGCATCTGGGGAGAGGCAGTGGCTATGGTGGGCCTTCCACCGACGTTAATGACATGGGTGTGGATGTTTCTTGTGTTGCTGGCCATGCGCAGTGCGGCAGGATATGCCCATGTATTGGTCACCACCTACCTGTCCAAGCAGGTGCACCGTCGCCTAAGTGAGGACGTGTTTCGGCGCGTGCTGGTAGACGAGCCCATGACCCAAGTTTATAAGCGTTCTATCGGCTACTACGTTTCGCTGGCAGGGGACGATACCTTCCGTGCTGGCTCGTTGGTTAATAGCGGTCTGCAAATGCTCGCTGGCGTCTTGTCAGCCGGGGCAGGTTTGGTGCTTCTGTACCTGTTTTCGCCTTTGACGTTCGCCGTAACGTTGGGCTTCCTTGGCCTGTCGGCCCTGCTTGTGCTGCTGTGTGTTCGTCATATGCTTCGACTCAATGGGCGGTCGGTGGCTCTGTCGCGTGAGGCGGGTACTGGCTTTCTCGAGGCGCTTAATAGCCTTCGCTCAATCCGTTCGATGGGGTGCGAGCCTTTTGTTCGGGAGACATACCGTGGCCAGATGCAGCGCTACACTCGCCTGCTGTTTGAGGTAGAGGGGCTCAAGGCCAGCATCAAGGCAGTACCCGGCTTGGTTGCATTGTTGACTGGTGTGGTGGTGCTAGGACCTTGGTTTGCTGATGCTATCCCTTTGTCTTCGCAAACAGTGTTTGCTGGCACAACTATCATTATTCGCATTTTTGTTTCTCTCGGGGCTTTGATGACTTCTGCTGGGGCATTTCTGATTGATGCTCGTGCTGTCAAAGATCTGGGCGAGCTCACTCAAGCAGATGATGCAGCAAGCCGAGCCGATGCGATGCATATGTCCTCTATTGAACTATCGTCAGTTGGGTCTGCACAGAGCTTCCAGGAACTGTCACTGTGCCACATAGACTACGCCTATGAACCGGGGCAGCCGGTGTTGCAAGGCCTTAGTTTTACTTTTCGAGCGGGCCGCGTGCACGCCATCATCGGGCCTTCAGGTGCAGGTAAGTCTACTTTGGCCGATCTGCTGCTTGGCATGTTTGCAGCAGATTCAGGCAAAGTCTTGGCCGACGGAAAATTGATGATGCCCGAGGACTTGCGCCGACGAGTGATCCTTGTCGAGCAGCAGCCCCGCATCTTCTCGGTGTCGGTGCGGGATAACTTGAGCCTTGGTATGGCCGTGAGCGATGCGGACATTGATGCCGTGCTAGAGGCTGTGGATCTGTCGGGCGTCGTCCGCGCGCTGCCAGCGGGCATCCATACGCTGATGGATTATCAAGGCTCCAACCTGTCTGGAGGACAACGCCAACGCCTGTCTATTGCCCGCGCGCTCTTGCGGCGGCCGCAAGTGTTAATCCTAGATGAGGCCACCAGCGCACTCGACCCGCAGACACGCGACCTAGTCGTCGATCGTATCCGTGCCCGCCTGCATGAATGCGTCATCGTATTCATCACTCACGACGAGACGATTGCCGAATTGGCAGACGATATTTTGGCGTTAAGGTCTGCTAGCTGAGGGGTGGCGTATGAGCCGACTCGCATCCCTGCTGAGGCCTAGTAAGCAAAAAAAGTGTTAACTACCGCACTATGTCTACGGCTAGGCGTTACGCACCACAAAGACCTCGTAATTGTCTGAGACGGTGTTTTTCTACCTAGTCTGCAATGATAAAAACGTAAAGAAACTTTCATGATTCCGTACAACATATCTTATGTCGCTGGCCGCGAGGTTGAGCTGGTGTGCCAAGCCATCGAATCGCGTGTCTTGTCGGGCGATGGCGTTTTTACGCGTCGGTGTAGCGAGTGGCTTAAGACCCAGTTGCATTCTCAGTTTGCCTTGCTAACTCACTCGGCTACCGCAGCGCTTGAGATGGCTGCACTTTTGGCCGATCTGCAAGTCGGCGATGAAGTCATCATGCCCTCGTACACCTTTGTGTCGACTGCCAATGCAGTTGTGCTGCGAGGCGCAGTGCCGGTGTTTATCGACATCCGCCCCGACACCCTCAATATGGATGAGAACTTGGTAGCGGCGGCCATTACTCCGCGCACCCGCGCCCTAATGCCCGTGCATTACGCAGGCGTGGCCTGCGAGATGGATACGCTATTAGCGCTGGCTCGTAAGCACAAGCTACTTGTGATCGAGGATGCGGCACAGGGAATCATGGCTAGCTATAAAGGGCAGGCATTAGGTACTATTGGCGACATGGGAGCGCTTTCGTTCCACGCTACCAAAAACATAAGCTGCGGGGAAGGCGGCGCTTTTCTAACTCGTCTACCCGACTTGGCTGAAAGAGCGGAAATTATTCGAGAGAAAGGTACAAATAGAAGCAAGTTTTTTCGTGGCGAAATTGATAAATACAACTGGGTAAGCACGGGCTCGTCGTATTTGCCAAGCGAGTTGAATGCGGCATATCTTTTAGGACAGTTCGAATATGCTAAAGAAATAACAGAACGTCGTGTTGCAATATGGAACCAATATCATGCATCATTTCAAGAGTTGGAGAAAAAAGGAGTTTTTCTGCGACCGAGTGTACCAAAAGAATGCGTGCATAATGGGCATATATACTGGGGAATACTCCCATCATTGAAGCATAGAACTATTTTTATTGAAAAAATGAAAGAGCGAGGGGTTGGATGTAGCTTTCATTATGTCCCGCTCCACTCCTCCCCGCATGGTAATAGTTTCGGGCGAGTGGCGTCAGACATGTCAAGAACAGAAAACTTATCAGAGCGTTTGGTTCGGTTCCCGTTGTATGCGGGATTAGAGCCAAATTTGAATCAAGTTATTGAGCAGGCATTAAATGTTTTCAGAGAGTTGTTTGATGTTTGAATTTTTCAATTTGCGCTCTAATTTAATTCGTTGGTAAATTTTGATGCGTATTGGTATTGTAATTTTCTGTCATAAGAGAAGCGATAAATTTAAAAATCTTTTACAATCGCTAGCGGTCAATAATTTAAAAGGCATAAATAAATTTTATGTTTTTCAGGATGGTTTAATTGAATCAGCTTCAGACTTAGATAAAGTTGAACACCAAAAAATAAAATTAGATTGGGAAGAGTTTGCTGAAAATACAAAAATAGCCAACTACATTTATGATAAAAAACCACAGAATATTGGCTTAAGAGACTCTATCCTGGGTGGTTTAGATGCTGCATTTAGCGAAATGGATGCATTAATCGTCTTGGAGGATGATTTAAGACTGCATCCACTTTTTGTAGATAAAATGATGCATCTTCTGGGTAAGTATGCTGATGATAAGCTGATTGGGCATGTCAATGGATGGGCTAATTATCAATTATTAAAATTTACATTTAGAAATCAAATTGTCAGCACCTCGATGATGTATTGTTGGGGGTGGGCAACATGGCGAGACCGATGGTTAGACTTCAGAGAGAGTGATGTTTGGACTCCTCGTAAATTTACTCTATTTCAAGCCGCTAAGTATGATTATATTTTCTTGGCCAGATTGCTGAATCAATTAAAAGTGAATTGGAATTTTCAGAAGAGGACATGGGCAGTTTTTTGGTATCTGCATTTAAGGTTGAACGGGTTGAGGTCTATAGGCTATGCTTACTCGCTAACTGAAAATTCTGGTAATGATGGAAGTGGGGAAAATTGTAAAAATATCAAATCGACTATTTTTTCCTTTCTTACTGATGGGGAAATATCCAAACGAAATAAATTTTCCGAAAATGAGTCGATATTTTTTAACTTGATATTTTTTGTTAATTTGTATTTTTGGCTAATATTTCGGAATGCTTATCTACTTTATAAGAAGCTAACACGATGAAAATAATATTCTCGGCGGTACTAGATGGGATGGTAACAGGACAGGTTGTTACATCTGAATTTATGATTAGATGCTTGCGTGAAAAGTCTCAAGTAGTAGTAAACAGACAGCCAGCGAAAGGTGTATTTTTCCTTGTGCGGTTGGTATGTTACATGGCGTTAACCATGATAAAATTCATACTGATCAGGCCGAGTATTTCTTATATTGTTCTAAACAGAACGCCAGCTAGTTTTTATACTAGAGATCTAGTGGTATTAATTTTAAGCCGGCTTTTCGCGGGTAAGACCGTAATTCATGTCGTTGGAAATGATTTCGAAAAATATTGGGTCAACATCGGTAAATTTGGCCGGTGGTTATACAACTGGATTTGTGGCGGGGAAGTGGTTTTTGTGGTTTTAGGCAGTCTGATGGAGGCGGGGATTCGTTCGGCATTGTCAAAAATAAATCCATGTCCTGTGTTTGTGAAGCTCCCAGCTTTTATTGATGATGAATCAATTCGATACGTAAAAAATAGCGCACTACGAAACACGAATGATAATTCAAGGGTTAAGATTGGATTTATGTCGAATCTTATTCCAGAAAAAGGTGTTTTTGAATTCTGTAAGTCAATTGAGATTTTATCGAAGTCGAATAAGAATCTTGATTTTTGGATTGCCGGCAAGAGAATATCAGGCGTAAACTATAAAACTTTAGATGAATTGATTGAGGCTGGGTATGTTACATACTATGAATTCATATCAGGAAAATCAAAATGGGATTTGCTGAGTAAGACGGATATCTTTGTATTGCCTACTTACTATCCGACTGAATATCTGCCTCTTTCAATTATCGATGCTTTAGTCGCGGGTTGCATCGTTGTTTCGTGTGATACAGGTGAAATCGCTGAATATATACACGATGACAATGGTTTATTGATAGAGCCGCGATCAAGCAAGGCGCTAGAAGGCGCTCTTGCAAAGCTGATAGAAGGTGATTTTTTAAACTATGATAAATCGTTAATCGGGAATAATATTATTTTGAAGCTGAATCAATTTAAGTTGATGGCGTTGGATAGGTTGCTATGTCACTAATTAGCGTCATTACGGTTTGTTTTAATAGCGCATTAACTATTGAGCGTACTTTGCAGTCGGTAGCGAATCAAGATTACCCAGAGGTTGAGCACATTTTGATCGATGGCGGTTCTATCGATGGAACCTTAGATGTGATAAACCGCTACCGCAGAGGGTTAGCTTGTGTTGTGAGCGAGCCAGATTCCGGTATTTACGATGCAATGAACAAGGGATTGGCTCGTGCTACGGGTGATGTGATATGTTTTTTAAATGCGGATGATCAGTACGCCTCGAAAGGCGTGTTGTCTACAGTAGCAAGCCAAATGCGTGCAGAACAATTAGACGCACTGATGGGGGATGTGGTTTTTTTTCATGCGGCAAACCCAAACCGAGACGTGCGGCGATACCGTTCAGACCGTTTTACACCTGAGCGCTTGGCATGGGGTTGGATGCCGGCGCACCCTGCATTGTTTTTGAAGCGCTCAGTCATTGAGCGTGTGGGGCAGTTCAATACAACATATAAAATCGCTGGCGATTATGAGTTTGTCATTCGCGCTTTTTATGGCCATAACTTGCGTTATGCACATGTCACCAAAGTGTTTGTGCGTATGCAAACTGGTGGGGTTAGCACGGATGGGTGGCGTGCCAAGGTGCATTTGAATAGTGAGGTGCTACGTGCCTGTCGTGAAAATGGTGTCAAGACTAATATGTTAATGATTTTATCTAAATATCCGCTAAAACTATTTGAGTTGTTTTGGTTTTAATTTGTGGCGTCTATGTTTGCAATGCAATTTAAATTATTTAAAAATATATTTCACAATGTAGTTATATTATTCTTTATGGCGATCATTGTCGCGCTATATTTATCCCCAGGCAAGGATTTGATTGCTGACGCTGTCGTGGTGTTGGCAATGTGTTTGGTTGTTCTGTGTTGTCATTTTAAAGGTCACTTGAGAGATTTTTTATTTTTTATTGGCGCATTGGTATTGTTGATATTGTCTTTTTTGATTTATAGAAAGGAATTTCAAATTGCTTATAGGTTGGAGGGCGTTGAGCAGGTTGTAATGGGTGCGGTTGTTTTGTTCTTATTTTATAAAATTTTTAGAGGTGATGTACTTTTAAATAAGAGCTATGCTCTGATTTTTATATTGCTTATTCCGTCGTTGGTTCATCTTTTCTATTTGTATTACGATATGATTAATGCTCTATATCAGTGGGATTTGGGAAGAGTTGATTCTGCTGGAAGAGGGTTTTTGGAGTATTTAAAAGATACTCCACGAGTGGGGCGTCGGTATGCCTCATTGGCGATGGTTCAGCTTTTATTTGTAGCTGTCATGATTTTTTTGTCGAAAAAGAGCAGCCTTCATGGAAAAGTATCTATTGCCTTATGTGGACTATCGGTTTTTGCATTATTACTGTTAGATGCACGTTCGGCATATGTTTCTATTCTGCTTGCATTTTTAATGCCTTTAGTTTGTGTGCCTAATATTAGAAGAGGTTTTTTTTGCCAATTGCGAGGTTTAAGTGTTAACTCAAAAATATTATTGACGATATCGATCCTAATGGTGGGGCTGGTTGGCTTCAATACTGGTAAGTCTAGATGGAATGCGCTGAGTTATAGTGTTTCGGTGGCATATGCAGACGTTTTTAATAAAGAAGAGGGTCTTAAATTAAATGATTTACCTTATGTGAGTTCTTTGTTTTGGGATAAACCAATTGATGATCCATATCGATGCATGGCGGCAAGGGAGTTTAGGTGTGTTGTTGACCAATCTGCATATTTGAGATCGGCCTGGCTTTTGGTGGGATTTAAGAGTTTGTGGGAGCGCCCTTTTGGGGTGGGCTACTCGAAAGACTATATGGCTCGATTGTGGGAGCTGGATGGTGAGATCGGGGTCTATCAACGCAACGACAGTACACTCGTTGAGTTGGCTGTTTGCTATGGTGTTCTGGGGGTTCTGGCCTATCTTGCAGTAGTCATAATTGTGCTAAGGTTAATCAAGAGAGGCTCGGACGCTAAGCAACCCATGTTTTCTATGTTACTTGGTATTTTAATTTTGTCTATTTTATGTCGTGGTTTTTATGATTTAATCAGCGAAGGGATTTTTAAGTATTTGATGGCATTAATTGGAATCTATTTCTCTTTCATTGGCGTTAAGTACCTAGCATTCAACCATAATAATCGGTTGGAAATCACTTTCAGTAAAAAGCGATGACACTTATAGTTTCTGGCTGTGCCGGCTTCATTGGCAGCAATTTCGTTCACACATGGTTGTCGTCGTCAGACGAGGTTGTGGTGAATTTAGACAAACTCACCTACGCAGGCAATTTGGCCAACCTCAAAGCGCTTGAGGGGGACAAGCGCCATGTGTTTGTGCGGGGCGATATTGGCGACCGTGCTTTGGTGTCTAAGCTCTTGGCCGAATACAAGCCCCGTGCTGTGCTTAACTTTGCGGCTGAGAGCCATGTAGACCGCTCCATCCACGGACCGGGCGACTTTATTGAAACCAACATTGTGGGCACATTCAATTTGCTAGAGAGCGTGCGGGCTTATTGGCAAGACCTGCCTGTGGCTGAAAAGCAAGCCTTCCGCTTTTTGCATGTGTCGACCGACGAGGTATATGGCACGCTTTCGCCCACCGATGCGCCATTTACCGAAACCAACCCCTACGAACCCAACAGCCCCTACAGTGCCAGTAAGGCGGCCAGTGACCACTTGGTGCGCGCATGGCATCACACCTACGGCTTGCCCGTGC
>JACCDN011069442.1_pt1 | contig 10028 bp, 8 predicted proteins | sample 7441691 | NCBI WGS metagenome assembly JACCDN01 (sample SAMN15323439, study PRJNA562643) | freshwater metagenome | isolation source: river surface water | place: USA:Blue River Watershed | collected 2017-08-16
GCAGGTGCAATAACGGCGGCCGAAAATCGAGAGAGCTGGGTTTTTCCGTTGGGTATCATTTTATTACTTACGCCTTTTTTCGCTTTTTATACCCTCTTGGCCATGCTTCTTGCGACTGTGACTTATTTTTTTACCTGCATAAGAATTGCCAACAAACAGAATAATCAGGCTTATTTCGCCGCTTTTATGATCTATATGATGGGTCAACTTGCCGCATTAATCATTTATGCTGTCTTTTTCTAGCTTGCTAGCTTGAACAAACGTGCAAAGCACGCAATTATTCCGCCCCCGCTCACGCCTTTTCTAGCCGAAATAAAAAATCTGTCGCAAGCATTTCTGCAATTAAACCTTCAAACCGTTGGGCATTACTGCCCAACCTACTTTCCAAGTCACACTCCCGACTTCCAAGCAAAACGCCAACAAGCCATCAGATTTATTCCGGTTAGTCCTGGAGAGTTGAAATATGCAAACGCTTCCTGTGTCACTCTGTGTTCGGAGTCTATGTGTGCTAACACACCGAACAAAAAGATACACCCCTATATGATCTTGCTACTGCACCTGTTGCAGAACCCAAACAACTGGTAGAGGGCAATAACATGAACTTTTTATCCTGGATTGTTATAGGCGGAGTTATCGGCTGGCTTGCCAGTATCGTAATGAAAACCGACGCACAACAAGGCATAGTGTTAAATATAATTGTTGGCATAGTCGGCGCATTTTTAGGCGGCTTTTTATTAGCCCCCCTCTTTGGCACCGGCACTATTAATGGCAATGACTTTAGCGGGCCAAGTTTGATTATTTCCTTTCTTGGGGCGCTGATTCTTCTGGCTATTGTAAACCTAGTGCGGCGAAGATCCCTCTAGGTATATTTATATACCAATCAAACATCAAGAGATGTTGCTGAAAAAGCAGGCTTATAGATTGGGCGCCACGCCCAATTTTATTGCAGACCTAAGCTCTCAATAATATTGCAGTAAAAATGCGAAACACTGCCTGTATGTATTTGTGCGAATTAAAATTCTAGCTGTTGGCATTATTAATGCCCAATTTTATCCGCGTGCCCGTGGAGCACCCTACTTTAAGTTACATATCTAAACTCATCGCCCGCTGCTTGAATCTAAATGTTTAGCAAGCCACCGCGCGCAATTTCTGTATCTAAAGCCAAACGGGTTGCCAATAACTTTAGGCGAGCCTTTAGCAAGAATCGCGCTCGCTCTGAATGCAGCGCCTATCAATTGGGTATTATTCACATTGACCGCGCCGCCCTACCAAGTAAACTTCCTCAGGTTTTAACACTTACGCGTTAGAGGAACATAGCATGGGACAGAATAAAAAACCAAGCCGATTGAGCAAAACCAAACAGGCTCTTTCGAGTGCCATTTGTTTGTCCAAGACTCTAGCCTTGGGAATTTTGATTGCTTCACCGTCTGCATTTGCCGCATTGGAGGATGACATAATCGGCGACTGGAAGCTGGTTTCCCACTTGGCAAGTTTTCAGGGGGAACGTTTTAATTCTCACAAAGCCTTACTCAGCCAACGCCCCTGTGCCGCCAATATTACCTATGTGATTTCTAAGGATAAGCGGTATCGGTTGGATGCTTCCGCAAGCGGATGTGATGAGGCTTATAAAAAAATACAAGAAAAAATCTACGCCAAAACCCAGTGGAAACTGGTCGGTAATACCATTACCACTTCCGCGACCAATTTTGCTGTGGGCCAATCTTATACAGTGTCGGTGGAGGGCAAACGCATGATTTGGGTTGGGCAGGATAATCAGGGCACATTAACTTACGAGCGCAAATAAACACATTTAAAGCCATGCCGGATATTCATTAGGCTTTTACCGCCGGGTGATTTTGGTGCGTCAATTGACGCACCAAAATACAATCCAATCGATTGGCGCCCTGTCACGTCTAGCGGACTTAACTTCAGCCGTTTTAAAGTGCCGCTTAGTGTTTGAGAATATTGGCTGGCACAAATTGGTCGGTTAATACCTTGGCACTCTTATCCCATGTATTAGGTTTTTCCATTTCTATAATTGCCTGCACATCTACATTAAATGGCGCCAGGCGCCCCTGCCATTGTTCAATGGCAACCTGCACATTTGGCAGAGTAAAAGCGTCGTTGGCGGCGAAGATAATACGGTTGCCTTCGCGAAATTTAAGCATGCGCACATGACTAAATACTGCGTTGTAGGTGGCGGATTCGTGGTGATACAACCGACTGGCAGCGAAGGTATTCGCCGCTACTAAACCGCCAGGGTTTAATACCGCTTGCACTTCTTGCAAAAACTCACGAGTCATTAGGTGCTCGGGTATATAGTCGCCATTGAAGGCGTCCAGAATAACTAAATCCCATTTTTTACCCTGGCGACCCGCCCGCTTGATAAATACCCGCGCATCCAAGGTGGCAGTGATCACCTGCTCGCTTTCTTGGTAGAAAAAATACTCTTTGGCGGCTTTAACTACGGCCGGGTCAATTTCAACCGAAGTGATCTGTGTCTTGGGGAACAACTCATGGAATACACCGGGCAAGGTGCCGCCACCCAAACCCACCACTAAAATGGCCTGGGGTTCGGGTTTTATCAACAGCGCCCCGAGCAACATCTTGGTGTAATCAAAGACCAATTTTTTAGGCGCTTTAAGATCCATGCAGGATTGGTTGTGCATATCTTTGTCATGCACCACAAACCGCATGCAACGCAAGCTGCCCTGCTCGTTGATGATAATATTGCGGTAAAGGGAGCGCTCTTCATGAATTACACCTGCGCATACCGAGTGCACCTTGCACACCAGCAGTATTAATTGACAGTAGATTAAACGTTTTAGCATGCTAGCTTGATTACCTTTGCAAACAACATAATGGTAGCTGTAAACGCCTATAGCAAAACCAAAGAATCATTCGGTGTGGCGCCTACCTGTTTAAAAATATTCCAAATATTTATAGAGCCTGCGCAGCAGAGTTATGAAATTTGGCTCTATGAAAGGCAATTAAAATCACTCCATTTAGGCAGAAAATGCCCACCGCGGCGAACAGAATTTGATTCACCTCCAGCCAGGCGACCAAATAAAATGAAGTGGCAAGGGTGCCAAGGGCGCTGCCGAGGGTGGAGACAAAATATAATCCGCCAGCGGATGCTCCGCTTGATTCTGCCGAATGCGTGAGTAACCGCACCGAGTAGGGAGAAACCATACCCATTATTATGGAGGGTACTAAGAAAAGCGCTAAGGATGCCAATAACGAGCCGTAACGGGCATCAACCACCCAATCAAAAATCCCACCGAGCACCGGCTGAGCGATAAAAATAACCGGCAAGATACCGATTCCCGCACCGATAAATAAACAGCCGTAGCGGGATAAATTAGCATTGTGCAGCGACCAGCGGCCGCCCATTAAATACCCCAAACTTAAGGCCAGCATAAATACTGTAATAATGCTGCCCCATACATAAATATCACCGCCGAACCAAGGAGCAATAATGCGCCCGCCCAACATCTCAAGCACCATGACTAAAAAACCTGCCACAAATGCAGAGGCAAATACTAAATAACGCATAATTGATCAACTCGAAAAGTAACCTAAAGCAATTGCAGCGGGCGCCTTGCCATGGAACTTAGTCATGAGAACAGACAGCAATAACACTTATACATAACAAAAAGGATTGGCGTATAACATGCAGAATTTAACGGCGCCGAAACCGAAACTACAGAATTGACACCCAGATAGGGCACTGCAGTTGGCTTGATTACAGCCATGCCATGCCGGCTAAATCAAACCGAAGATACACATCGGCCGAGATTAAAAAGTGCTGTTAACCCCGGCCTTTTATTTTAATGCTCCGAACACCTTGCCGATGATTTTACTGCCTGTGCCTAACGGGTCTTTGCGAATAGCTTTTTCCTCCTCGGCGATCATCACATATAAACCCTCGGCCGCCCGTTTGGTGACATAGGCTTCCACTGTGGGTTCAAGGCCCGCTGCCAGGCCCAGGCCCTGGGCTTTAGACATTACCGAGTTATAGGATTGTGCAAGTTTGGCTTTTTCCGTTACCCCTTTTACCAAAGGGAGAAATTTTACCGCCAAATTGGCGGAGGTTTTATTGCGAAAAAAATCCGTTACTGCGGTATCCCCACCGGTGAGTATATTTTTGGCGTCGGTAAACGTCATGGATTTTACTGCATTTATTAGCAGCGGCTTTGCGAGAGGTACAGCGGTTTCTGCGGCACGGTTCATGGCCAATTCCAGATCATCTATTTTCTGCCCCTGGCCTGTAAGCTGTAACACGCTGCGAACCTTATCGAACTTACTCGGCAATTTAATCCGCACCTTATCGTTATTTAAGAACCCATCGGCTACGCCGAGTTTGGATACTGCTGCAATTGAACCCTGCTCCATCGCGGTTTTCAGCCCTGAATTGGCATCTTTTTCAGTTAGATCAGCCAAGCCAAAACCCAATGCGGCGCAGGAAAATAACAAAATAGCGCCACCGAGCGTGGCATTAAAAGTGATTTTTTTATGCTGTGATTTGTTCATATACATTTTTCTCCCAGGTTCTACCTGTTCAGTGCTCGTATAAAAGCAGGAAATTTTGATGAAATGTGAGGAGCCGCGGATTAATGTGTATTTTCACAAAACCATGTAGCACATCCGCAGCCGGGGAATTACACCGAGCAGCACATCGGTAGGATTGAAACCCTTTATTTAGAGTTTCCTTAAATTTTTGTTAGCCAAAAACTGCGGATCCCCGCCACCCCTTGAGCCCCCAAAACTTGCGCCAATTCCATATGCCCCCCTGTAACCCCACCTAAAGCAAAAACGGGAACTTTGGCGGCGCGACACAGGTGAGCAAATTCACTCCACCCCAGCGCCTTTGCCTCGGGATGAGTTTGAGTAGGTAAAACCGGTGACAGCAGCGCGTACTGGCAATTAAGCTCAACGGCCTGCTGTAACTGCTGTTGATTGTGGCAGGACATACCAAGACTTAGGCCATCGGGCAGCTTAATTGCTCTATAAGCAACCCAACTGGCCGGTAGATGCAGGCCATGGCACAACCCTCGCAAAGGCTCTAATGACTCACCGGGCTCACTGGGGTTGTATTGGTTAATCACCTGGGGCAAGAGTTTGGCATGGAGCCAGAGTTGCGCGCCATTAGCTCTACACAGGTTGAATGCCGCTGGCAGCAGATCAGCCCAGGGCCACGCCAATTGATCCTCATGGTAAGGCCGCGCAAGCATTGCCATGTCCGGGCGCAGACTGGCCGAACACTGGGCAAGCCAAGCAGAAGGGCTGGGGGCCGCGCCAGATATACACACCAGGCCGGGTAACCTAAGCGCGTTAACAATCGGGGTATTGGCTGCTGGCAGCGGGTAGTGATTAAGGTCAGATGGGCGTACCCAGGCCAGGGGTTGGCCCTCTCGGCCCAGGGGAATGCCATCAAATTCAGAAACCCGAAATACATCCAATAACACGGTTTTATCAGGGTATTCATGGTGAATCTGGATTAGAGGCTGGGCCTTTATAATCGAGATACCCAACTCTTCCTGCAGCTCCCGCCAGAGGCCAGCCAGCGGCGCCTCGCCTATTTCGAGCTTGCCGCCGGGGAATTCCCACAGGCCGCCCTGGTGCTGGTGGGCTGCCCGTTTGGCCAGCAGAATCTCGCCCGCGCCGTTAACGATTACCCCTATAACAACGGCGAGCACAGTCACGGCTGCAACTTAGGAGCGATATTCAGCGTTAATGGTGACGTATTCGTGGGAGAGGTCGCAGGTCCATACCTGCTCCTGAGCATCGCCCCGGCCAAGCGCCACACGGATGGTAAATTCCGCTTTGCTCACGATGGCAGCCCCGGCCTCCTCGGTGTAACTGGTAGCGCGGCCACCATTGGCGACAATCAATACGTCATCCAGCCACACATTCACCAAACGGGCATCAAGATTCTTCACACCTGCGTAGCCTATGGCCGCGACAATACGGCCCCAGTTAGGGTCGCTGGCGTAAAGGGCGGTTTTAATAAGGGGGGAGTGGGCAATGGCGTAGGCGATTTGCAGGCACTCATGGCTGTTAGTGCCCTGCTCAACTTTCACCGCCACAAATTTGGTAGCACCTTCACCGTCTTTCACTATGGCTTGGGCCAACTGTTGCTGTACTTCCGTTACTGCGGCTAACAGCTTTTCATAGAGTTCACCGTGGGTACTGGTGAGCATGGGCAGGCCCGCCTGGCCGCTGGCGATGAGAATACAGGCGTCATTGGTGGAGGTATCGCCATCAATTGTGATGCGGTTAAAGGATTTATCGGCGGCTTTTTTAACTATGGCCTCCAGCACATGAGGCGCGCACACCGCATCGGTGGCGATATAGGCCAACATGGTGGCCATATTGGGCCGAATCATTCCGGCACCTTTGGCGATGCCGGTCACACTGATGGTCTCACCGTCATATTCAAACTGCACCGAGGCGCCTTTGGGGCGGGTATCAGTGGTCATGATGGTCCGGCCGGCCAAGGCCCAATTGTCTTCCAAGCCACTTGCGATGGCTTGGGGTATAGCCGCGATGATTTTTTCAATGGGCAGGTATTCGCCAATCACACCGGTGGAGAAGGGAATCACCTGGTGGGGTTTAACATCGGTGAGTTCCGCCACCGCTCGGCAGGTGGCGCGGGCATCATTCATACCGCGCTCGCCGGTACAGGCGTTCGCATTACCAGAGTTCACCACCAGATAACGAATATCGCCATTGGCTATGTGCTCCCGGCCGATTAACACGGGTGCAGCGGCAAAGGCGCTCTGGGTAAATACCCCGGCTACGCTTGCGCCCTCTTCTATGGCGATGACCAGGAGGTCGTTACGACAGGCATATTTCACACCGGCCTGAGCAACCCCCAAGCGGACGCCACTGATGGGATGCATTACTGGCCAACTGGCCTCACCTACTGCCATGGGTTTACCCTCTTATGCCAACTTGCCGTGGCATGCTTTGTATTTCAAACCCGAACCACAGGGGCACGGATCGTTGCGACCCACTTTAACTCCCCGGCGGGAAAGGGCTACCTGGGGTTGTTGCACCACTTCACCGGTAAAGCCAGAAACCTGATCGTGCTGCAATTGTTGCTGACGGCGAGCACGTTCGGCCTCGGCCGCTTGGGCCCGCTCCATGGCTTCCATCTGCTCAGGGGTAATCGGTTCAACTCTGAACAATACGCGGGTAACTTCATGCTTGAGGTTGTTAAGCAGAGTCTGGAACAGCTCAAAGGACTCCCGCTTGTACTCTTGTTTTGGGTTCTTCTGGGCGTAAGCCCGCAGGCCTATACCCTGGCGCAGGTGATCCATATTTAAAAGGTGCTCTTTCCAGAGCGTATCGAGCACATGGAGCATCACCTGCCGCTCGAGGCCGCGAATGACCGACACCAAACGGTTGGCTTTATCCGTGTAAAAGCCGTTCATTAGGTCGATAATTTTTGCCCGCAGAGGCTCCTCGTAGAGTTTGAAGTCATCTTTTAACCACTGGGAAACTGGCACTTCAACACCGAAATCCGCCAACAAGCTCTGTTCCAAGGCGGGAATATCCCACTGCTCAGCCATGGATTGGGGCGGAATGTAATTGGAGATCACATCCGTAATCACATCCTCACGAATACCGGCAATAGCTTCTTCGATGGTGTCCGCATCCAACAAATCATTGCGCTGTTGGTAAATCACACGGCGCTGGTCGTTGGCCACATCATCGTATTCGAGCAATTGTTTGCGGTAGTCGAAGTTACGGGCCTCCACCTTGCGCTGAGCATTTTCGATGGCGCCGGTCACCATACGGTGCTCAATGGCCTCACCCTTTTCCATGCCCAGCTTATTCATGATGGCGCGCACTCGGTCAGAGGCGAAAATGCGCATCAAGTTGTCTTCTAGTGACAGGTAAAAACGTGAAACCCCAGGGTCCCCTTGGCGCCCGGCGCGGCCGCGTAACTGGTTGTCGATGCGGCGGGATTCGTGGCGCTCGGTGCCGAGAATATGCAAGCCCCCTGCCGCCAGTACTTGCTCGTGGCGAGCCTTCCATTCAGCGCGAATGCGGGCCACATCAGCCTCGGAGGGGTTTTCAAGCTTGGCCAGTTCAGCCTCACAGTTGCCGCCGAGCATAATGTCCGTCCCGCGACCGGCCATATTGGTGGCCACCGTTACGGCACCGGGCCGACCGGCTTGAGCGATGATGTCGGCTTCGCGGTCGTGTTGCTTGGCGTTGAGCACTTCGTGTTTGATGCCTGCGGCTTTAAACCGCGCAGACATTTCCTCGGAGGTTTCCACCGAAGCTGTCCCCACCAGGACAGGCACGTTTAATTCTTTTAAACGCTTCACTTCCGCGACGATCGCCTCGAACTTATCCTCCATATTTAAATAGATTAGATCGTTGAGGTCTTTACGGGCGATGGGTTTATTGGTGGGGATTACCACCACATCCAAGCTATAGATCTGGCGGAATTCAACGGATTCGGTATCGGCAGTACCGGTCATACCCGAGAGTTTCGGGTAGAGGCGGAAGTAGTTTTGGAAAGTGGTACTGGCCAGTGTCTGGCTTTCGTTCTGAATAGTCACCCCTTCTTTGGCTTCGATAGCCTGGTGCAGGCCTTCAGACAAACGACGACCGGGCATGGTGCGGCCGGTGTGCTCGTCAATCAGGATCACCTGGTTGTCCTGCAGGATGTATTCAACATCTCGATGGAATAATTTGTGGGCCTTCAGGGCTGAGTGCACATGGTGCAGCATATTCAGGTTGCCAGCGGCATAAAGGCTTTGGCCCTCGGCCAACATGCCGCGTTTGGAGAGAATTTGCTCCACCAACTCATGACCTTCCTCAGTTAGCTCAATATGGCGAGTCTTCTCATCAACCACATAATGGCCTTGAGCCTCTGTGCCCTCCGCCTTGGGTTTAAGCTCCGGGATAAAGCTATTCATGATTCGGTATAGCTCGGAGGAATCCTCAGCGGCGCCGGATATGATGAGCGGGGTGCGGGCTTCATCGATGAGGATGGAGTCCACCTCATCCACCACCGCGAAATTCAGGGGCCGCTGTACCCGCTCGTCCTTGCGCATAACCATATTGTCGCGCAGGTAATCAAAACCATATTCGTTGTTGGTGCCATAGGTAATATCAGCGATATAGGCTTCCCGTTTCTCCCAATGGGGCTGCATTGAAAGTATGACCCCCACAGACAGGCCGAGGCCTTCATATAAAGGCCGCATCCATTCAGCATCGCGGCGAGCCAGATAATCGTTAACGGTAACGACATGGACACCTCGACCGGAAACGGCATTTAAGTAAATAGCCAGGGTCGCCATGAGGGTTTTACCCTCACCGGTGCGCATCTCCGCAATACGCCCTTCATGGAGGGTAATGCCACCTATGAGCTGCACATCAAAATGCCGCATACCCATAATGCGCTTACTGGCTTCCCGGCAGACGGCAAAGGCCTCAGGCAAAAGAGTATCGAGGCTTTTGCCGGCCTGATGCTGGCTGCGAAACAGCGCACTTTTCCCCTTGAGTTCATCGTCAGTCAGGGTACTGATATTCGCCTCAAGAGCATTAATTTGATCGACGATTTTGCGCATCCGCTTCAGTTCGCGATCATTTTTAGTGCCGATAATTTTTCTAAGTAAATTGCCAATCATAAAATCGCCATCAGGCCGCCCAAATGGGGGGCGGCATAGTAAAAGAAAGTCTTTTTTAAAGGAAATACACGCAGCGACTTTAGCGCGCTGCCGGATTGAGATAGGGGAATTAACTAGGGAACAGTCGTGCGGATATAGGAGGCGGGGTCGACAACACGGTTATTTTTATACACTTCAAAATGCACATGGGGGCCGGACGAACGGCCGGTATTCCCCAACAGAGCAATGACCTGGCCCTTTTGAACCATGTCACCAACGTGAACTAGATTCTTCTTGCAGTGGCCATAGCGAGTTTTAAAGCCATTGCCATGGTTAATTTCCACCAGGTTGCCATAGCCAGTTTTCTCATCCGACCAGGTTACTAGGCCTGAGGCC
>JACCDN010752273.1_pt1 | contig 10027 bp, 9 predicted proteins | sample 7441691 | NCBI WGS metagenome assembly JACCDN01 (sample SAMN15323439, study PRJNA562643) | freshwater metagenome | isolation source: river surface water | place: USA:Blue River Watershed | collected 2017-08-16
CATATGGCGTGCCGGGAACGAATGTCATTGCCCAAGGCTCTTCAAAGTCCGCCACCACCGTGACATCGAACGGTTCCGATGCATTGTCGGTGGGCGCTGCATCACTCACGGATGGCTGGCAGGCTGCTGCCAAAAAAGACGCGCCAATTAGGAATGATAATTTCGACATGTATAAGTGCTCCTCAAATATCCGCTTATCGCAGTTGGGTACTGGCGGGTGTATATGCAAGAGGCTTGCATATAAGAGAGTTCGGCGCTATACAGCTGTCATCCTTACATTGTGAGAACTTGGAAGGGCTAGCGCCACTAGGTGCTGGCAGCCAGAAGCTTTGCATGTCGTATAAGAAAGACTGAATTTGCCTGATTTGGATAAACTGACCGCGTTGATCGCACCCGAAGCAGAAGCGCTCGGCTTTGCGCTGGTGCGTGTCGCGTGGTTTGAAACCGGCGGGCAGGGCAGCGACGAGCCAACTTTGCAGGTGATGGCCGAGCGCCCCGATACGCGGCAGCTTGGCATCGACGACTGTGCGGCATTGTCGCACCGTATATCCGACAAATTTGACGAGCTTGATCCCATTGTCGAAGCTTACAGGCTTGAGGTTAGCTCGCCCGGCATCGACCGGCCATTGACCCGCCTTGCCGATTTTACCGATTGGGCAGGCCATGAGGTTAAGGTTGAGCTGGCAGAACCAATGGACGGCCGCAAGAATATCCGTGGCGATATTGTTGGCGTCGACGGTGACAATGTTCATGTCGATGACCGCAAATCCGGACGACTGACATTCGCCTTTTCCAATATGGGCAGCGCCAAGCTGCTCTTGACAGACCGCCTTATTGCGTCGACTGCCCCCATCAACAGCGATGGTGCCGACGAAGTTGAGGCAGACCCCATTCACGACGAAGCACAGGAAGACTAAGAACATGGCTAACACGATTGCCGCGAACAAGGCTGAATTGCTTGCAATTGCCAATGCGGTTGCTGCCGAAAAGATGATCGACAAGGCTATTGTCATTGAGGCGTTGGAAGAAGCCATCCAGCGCGCTGCCCGTGCACGTTACGGCGCGGAAAATGACATTCGCGCGAAACTGGATACGCAGACTGGCGATCTTCGCCTGTGGCGCGTTGTGGAAGTTGTTGAAGACGTCGAAGATTACTTCAAGCAAGTTGACCTGAAGCAAGCAGACAAGTTGCAAAAGGGCGCCGTTGTTGGCGACTTCATTGTTGACCCGCTGCCAGCCGTTGATCTGGGCCGTATCGATGCGCAGTCCGCAAAGCAGGTCATCTTCCAAAAGGTGCGCGATGCAGAGCGCGAGCGTCAGTTTGAAGAGTTTAAGGACCGCACCGGTGAAATTATCACTGGCGTTGTAAAGTCGGTTGAGTTTGGCCATGTTGTTGTTGACCTTGGCCGCGCTGAAGGCGTTATCCGCCGTGACCAGCAAATCCCGCGCGAAGTTGTCCGTGGTGGCGACCGCGTTCGGGCGCTGATCATGAAGGTGCAGCGTGAAAATCGTGGCCCGCAGATCCTGTTGAGCCGTGCGCATCCTGACTTCATGAAGAAGCTGTTTGCGCAGGAAGTGCCTGAAATTTACGACGGCGTCATCGAAATCAAGGCCGCCGCGCGTGACCCCGGCAGCCGCGCCAAAATTGGCGTTATCAGCCACGATAGCAGCATCGATCCCGTCGGCGCATGCGTCGGTATGAAGGGCAGCCGCGTTCAGGCCGTCGTTCAGGAAATGCAGGGCGAGAAAATCGACATCATTCCATGGTCGGAAGATACAGCGACGTTCATCGTAAACGCGTTGCAGCCTGCGACCGTCAGCCGCGTTGTCATCGACGAAGAAGAAGGCCGCATCGAAGTTGTCGTTCCTGACGATCAGTTGAGCCTTGCCATTGGCCGTCGTGGCCAGAACGTCCGTTTGGCTTCGCAGCTGACCGGCCGTGGTATCGACATCATGACCGAAGCGGAATCGAGCGAAAAGCGTCAGAAAGAATTCGTTGAGCGTTCGGAAATGTTCCAGCAAGAGCTGGATGTGGACGAAACCTTGGCGCAGCTTTTGGTTGCGGAAGGCTTTAGCGAACTTGAAGAAGTTGCTTATGTCGATCCGTCTGAAATCGCTGCCATCGAAGGCTTTGACGAAGGTTTGGCTGAAGAGCTTCAGAGCCGCGCACAAGAGGCGCTTGATCGCCGTGAGGAAGCCAACCGGACCGAACGTCGTGAATTGGGTGTGGAAGACGCGCTTGCGGAACTCCCCATTCTGACAGAAGCGATGCTTGTTGTACTGGGTAAGGCCGGCATCAAGACACTTGATGATCTCGCTGACTTGGCGACCGACGAACTGATCCAAAAGGCACGTGAGCCACGCCGCAACGAACGTAGCGACCGCGAAATGCGTCGTAATCGTACGGAAGATAAGGCTGGCGTCTTGGCGGTGTTTGGATTGTCTGAAGAACAGGGCAATGAAATCATCATGGCCGCACGCGCACACTGGTTCGATGACGAAGACAGCGCGCCAGCTTCGGATATCATAGAGGAGGACGCGGTTGCAGCGGACGACTCCCAATGAGAACCGACACTCCCCAATAAGGAAGTGCATATTGTCAGGTGAGCATGGGACTCGTGCCCAGCTCATCCGGCTTGCCCTCGGCCCCGATGGAAGCATCGCGCCTGATTTGTTCGCCAAGGCCCCCGGCCGTGGCGCGTGGATTGGCGTATCCGGTGAAGAACTGACAAAGGCGCAGGAAAAGGGCAAACTTGCCGGATTGCTGCGCCGTGCCTTCAAAACCGACAAGATTGACATCATTGATGACCTGAGCGGGCGCATTGATCGCGGCCTTGAAAAGGCTTTTCTCGATCGGCTTGGGTTGGAAGCGCGTGCAGGGCACCTTATCTTAGGTGCCGAGAAGATCGATTCTGCATCACGTAGCGGGCAGGTTCGTTTGCTTTTGCATGCGGCCGATGCCAGCGCCGACGGCAGTGGCAAGCGCGACCAGGCTTGGCGCGTTGGTGAAGATGCCGAAGGGACGGGAAAGGGTGGTTTGAAGCTGCCCGTCGACCGTGACGCATTGTCTGCAGCGCTTGGACGGTCAAATGCCGTTCATGTCGCATTGATTGACCAAAAAGCGGCAGATAGGGTGATGCATCATCTTGGACGCTGGCTAAATTTCAAAGGATGCAGTAATGCGCCCCTCGATTCCGCAGCTTTGGTTGCGGACGTGCGGGGCCATATTTCTGACGTCTCCGCAATTGACTGAGTAAGGACGGGTTCTGTTTCGATGAGTGATGATACCAACAATAAGCCGACATTAACGCGCAAGCCGCTCACTTTGAGCCGCTCGCTCGAGTCTGGTGAAGTCAAACAGACCTTTAGCCATGGCCGGACAAACAAAGTTGTTGTCGAGGTTAAGCGCAAGAAACTCGTCGGTAAGCCCGGTTACGCGCCCGAGGCTGAAGTAGCCGCGCCGCCACCGCCTCCGCCACCACCCGCTGCGCCTGTAGCGGCCGCACCTGCGCCGGCCCCGGCTGCACCAGCACCGCGTCCAACGGGCAATGACATGCTGAGCCGTCAAGAGCGTCAGGCAAAGCTGCTTCGCGAAGCAGAAGAAGCGCGTTTGGCCATGCTGGAAGAAAGCAGCCGCCGTGAAGCCGAGCAACGCGCACAGCGCGCCGAAGAAGAGCGTCAGCGCGCGCAAGCCAATCGTGAGGAAGCCGCCGCTCCACCGCCTCCGCCGCCAGCCGCCGCAGCACCTGCCGAGCCTGAAACATTTGAACCTGTTGCTGAAGAAGCCAGCAAGGATACTGCCGCACCTGCGCCGCGTCGCTTCACACCCGTTGAAGCGCCCAAGCGCCCTGAGCGCGAGCGTGAAGAAGTTAAGAAAGCTCCGCATCGTCCAACGCGCGGTGCCGCGGATGATCGCCGCCAGTCGGGCAAGCTCACCGTTACCCGCGCGCTTGAGGGCGATGATGGCGCCCGTGCGCGTTCACTCGCCGCGCTGAAGCGTGCGCGTGAAAAAGAAAAGCGTTTGCATGGCGGTGGTAACCGTCAGGCACAGGTCAAGCAGACCCGTGACGTCGTTGTTCCTGAAACAATTACCGTTCAGGAACTGGCCAACCGTATGGCAGAAAAGGGCAGTGACCTGGTCAAGGCACTGTTCAAAATGGGCATGCCCGTCACGATCAACGAGACAATCGACCAAGATACGGCGGAATTGCTCGTCGAAGAGTTTGGCCACAACATCACCCGCGTTTCCGACGCTGACGTCGACATCGTTCATGACGAAGATGTTGACGCCCCAGAAACGTTGAAGGCGCGTCCGCCTGTCGTGACGGTCATGGGCCATGTCGACCATGGTAAGACATCGCTGCTCGACGCTTTGCGCGGCGCAAATGTCGTTTCGGGTGAAGCTGGCGGTATTACGCAGCATATCGGCGCCTATCAGGTGAAGACAAAGGATGGCTCGCTCATCACCTTCCTCGATACACCGGGCCATGAAGCGTTTACGCAAATGCGCCAGCGTGGTGCTTCGGTTACCGATATCGTCATTCTGGTGGTTGCAGCAGACGACGGCCTTATGCCGCAGACGATTGAAGCCATTAAGCATGCCAAGGCAGCCAATGTGCCGATGATCGTTGCGATCAACAAGATCGATAAGGAAGGCGCAAACCCACAGAAGGTGCGTGAACGTTTGCTTGAACATGAAGTCGTTGTTGAAGCGATGGGCGGCGATGTTCAGGACGTGGAAGTTTCCGCGCTCAAGAAAATCGGCTTGGACGATCTGCTCGACAAGTTGGCGCTTCAGGCCGAAGTTATGGAGCTCAAGTCCAATCCAGATCGTGCGGCGGAAGCCGTTGTGGTTGAGGCACAGCTGGATAAGGGCCGCGGAGCCGTTGCGACCGTGCTGGTAAAGCGCGGCACGTTGAAGCGGGGCGATATCTTCGTTGTTGGCGCAGAAAGCGGCAAGGTCCGCGCGCTGATTAACGACAAGGGGCAACAGGTGCCCGAAGCGGGCCCGGCAACGCCGGTCGAAGTGCTCGGCCTGACGGGTGTGCCATCTGCTGGTGACGTTCTGACCGTCGTGGAAAACGAAGCGCGTGCCCGCGAAGTTGCCCTGTACCGCAAGGAACAGTCCACGAAGGTGCGCACCGCGCAAGTCACGCCAAATCTTGAAAATCTGTTTGATAATTTGTCCGCCACGCGGGCGAAGGAATATCCCGTCGTCATCAAGGGCGATGTGCAGGGTTCGGTCGAAGCCATTGTGACGGCGCTCAACAATATCTCCACAGACGAGATCAAGGTGCGCGTTCTGTTGGCTGGCGTTGGCGGTATCACGGAATCGGATATGCTGCTTGCTGCCGCGTCCAATGCGCCGTTGATTGGCTTTAACGTGCGTCCGAACAGCAAGGCTGCAGCGCTTGCGAAGCGTGACCGCGTCCGGTTGAAATATTTCGATGTGATTTATCACCTTACGGCAGACATCGCCAAGGAAATGGCGGGCGAGCTTGGTCCGGAAATCATCGAAACCGTTGTTGGCCGCGCAGAGGTCAAGGACGTGTTCAAGTCCGGCAAGCGCGACAAGGCCGCTGGTTTGCTGGTCACCGAAGGCATCATCAAAAAGGGCCTTCATGCACGTCTTACCCGCGAAGACGTCATCGTGTCCAAAACCACGATTGCTTCGCTCCGCCGTTTCAAGGACAATATCGACGAAGTTCGTGCTGGTCTCGAATGTGGTGTTGTGTTGGCGGATACCAACGACGTCAAGGCAGGCGATATGCTCGAGGTCTTTGAAGTCGAGGAACGTGAACGGACGTTGTGAGCTTAGCTCGAACCTGAAAGGGGAGCTCTATGGCCAAACATAACGACACTGGTACCGAGGGCCGTTCCGTGCGGTTGCTGCGCGTAGGCGAACAATTCCGGCATATATTGTCGGAACTGCTCGCGCGCGGCGAAGTGCATGACGATGTTCTTAACAGCCACAGCGTCAGCGTGACCGAAGTGCGTATGTCTCCGGATTTGCGCCATGCAACGGCATTCATTAAGCCGCTGTTGGGGGCAAATGAAGAAAAGGTGCTGAAGGCACTGCGCACCAATACGGCGTTCTTCCAGAAAGAAGTCGCCTCGCGCGTGAGCATGAAATATGCGGCAAAGCTGAAGTTTCTGGCCGACGATAGCTTCGACCAAGCCACGCATATCGAAGGTTTGTTGGCGCAGCCCAAAGTGCAACAAGATTTGACCGACGACGCAGAATAATGGCCAAGCTATATTTCTATTACGCGTCAATGAACGCAGGCAAATCGACGACATTGCTGCAGGCGGCATTTAATTATGGCGAGCGCGGCATGCAGGTGATGCTGTGGACCGCCGCTATTGATGACCGCCCGGGTTTCGGCGCCATCAGCTCGCGCATTGGCCTTGCCGGTGATGCCAGCCGCTTTGAAAGTGTCACCGACATTGAAAGCGCTGTCCTCAATAAGCACGCAGAAACGCCGCTTGCATGCGTGTTGATCGACGAAGCGCAATTTTTGACCAAAGAGCAGGTTTGGCAGGCTGCAAGTCTAGCCGATAAGGCCGGTATTCCGGTTGTTTGCTACGGCTTGCGTACGGATTTTCAGGGCGAACTTTTCCCCGGCTCCGCTGCATTGCTTGGCATCGCGGACAGCCTGGTTGAATTAAAGGGCGTCTGTGACTGCGGCCGCAAAGCGACGATGAATTTGCGCGTGGATGAGACCGGCAAAGCCGTTGTCGATGGCGCACAAACCGAAATTGGCGGCGATGATCGTTATGTCGCAATGTGCCGAAAGCATTTTAATGAGGCGCGCGGCTTAGGCTGACTTTTCATTTGCCGTTCATCCAGAAAGGCATATCGTCGTGCCTATGATGAAAAAAACCATGCTCTCATTGTTGGTCGCGGCCGCCATCGCGGCGCCCGCACATTCCAAAAGGCCGGAGCCCTATGTGTGGCCCGAAGTCGGCGTGGAAACCAAGATCAATTTTCCCAATCACGGTGCGATCCGCAATTTCGAAGCCGATGGCAATGACGGCCTATGGCTGGAGGACCGGCAGCGGCGCTGGTATTATGCTGAGTTGCTTGGCGGATGTCAGGAACTTGATTTCGCACAAGCGATTGGGTTTGATACGCGCGGTTCGGCGACTTTCGACAGGTTCAGCACGATCATCGTTGCGGGCGACAAATGCCAATTGGCAAGCCTCGTGACCGCCAATAAGCCTTTGCCGCGCAAAGAGCGCCTAAAGCTCCGCAAGCAAACATTGGCCGCAGGCAGGGATGTCGCCGCGCCTTCAAATTGACTCGCTGCTACACCGCGCCCTAAAGGGCGGGCATGCATGGCTGGATCATCCTCGATAAACCGCTTGGTCTGGGTTCAACGCAGGCCGTTGCAGCGGTAAAGCGCAACTTGCGATCTGCCGGCTTTGGTAAGGTCAAGGTTGGGCATGGCGGTACGCTTGATCCGCTCGCCACCGGTGTTCTGCCCATCGCATTGGGTGAGGCGACCAAATTATGTGGCCGGATGCTGGACGCGTCCAAGACATATGATTTTACCATCTGCTTTGGGACAGAGACCAGCGGCCTAGATGCCGAGGGCGAGGTTGTTGCAACTTCGGATGTGCGGCCCACGCTTGAACTGGTGCAGCAAGCACTGGCGCAGTTCACGGGGCCGATTGAACAGATCCCACCTGCTTATTCGGCGATCAAAATCGATGGCAAGCGCGCGTATGATCTGGCGCGGGCAGGGGAAGTGGTCGAGATGAAGTCGCGGGGCGTGACGATATACGCGCTTTCGGTCCAGCAGCCGGACGCTCTCCCGCGCAGCGACGCGCTTTTGGGTTCGATCACACTGACTGCCGACGTTTCCAAAGGCACGTACATACGCAGCTTGGCGCGGGATATTGCATATGCTTTGGGTACTGTCGGCCATGTCACTATGCTGCGCCGCGTGCGCGCAGGTCCGTTTGCCCTGAATGGCGCGATTTCGCTGGACAAACTCAATGCATTCGGCCAAGGGGCAGCCCAAGAAGACATTATCTTGCCGATAGAGGCAGGGCTGGTCGACATCCCGGCTCTTGATCTCTCCCCGGAACAGGCAAGGGCGATCCAACAGGGTCGCGTCTTGACCGGGATTGCCATGAAAGATGGGCTACATTGGGCGAGGGACGCAGATTTGCGGCCTATTGCACTGGTGGAGAACATCGACGGTGCTTTGAAAACCGTCCGTGGCTTTAACCTAACTCTATGATGTTCGAAGGAAAAATATGTCAATTACTGCAGAACGTAAAGCACAGGTCATCAAAGAGCACGCACGCGAGCCAAATGATACCGGATCACCAGAAGTGCAGGTTGCAATCCTGACTGACCGTATCAATACGCTGACCAGCCACTTTAAAGACCACCACAAGGACAATCATTCGCGTCGTGGTCTTCTTCAGATGGTCAACAAGCGTCGTTCGCTTTTGGATTACCTGAAAAAAATCGATGGTGACCGTTACGCGGCACTCATCGCGAAGCTCGGCCTTCGTAAGTAAATTTAAAAGCGGCCTCAATCGGGGCCGCTTTTTGCATGGGGGGTCCGGCAATGAGGCTGGACTGCCATGGGGGCTTTGAAATGCCCCGGCCGTTTGCGGATCGGATCATCCGCTCAATTGAGGCCCCGCATCGCATAGGGCATGCGGGTCAAAGGAAAATCTATGTTTAATACGAAAACTGTATCAATCGAGTGGGGCGGACAAACCCTGACACTCGAAACGGGTAAGGTTGCCCGTCAAGCTGACGGCGCTGTTATGGCGTCTTTGGGCGAAACTGTTGTACTTTGCGCGGTTACCGCGGCGAAGTCGGTAAAGGATGGTCAGGATTTCTTCCCATTGACCGTTCACTATCAAGAAAAATATTCGGCAGCTGGCCGTATCCCAGGTGGCTTCTTTAAGCGGGAACGCGGCGCGACTGAAAAGGAAACTTTGGTTTCCCGTTTGATCGACCGTCCATTGCGTCCATTGTTCCCAGAAGGTTTCTACAACGAAATCAACGCAATCGCGCAAGTTCTTAGCTATGATGGCGAGAATGAGCCTGACATTTTGGCAATTGTTGCAGCTTCAGCTGCGATGACCATTTCGGGCGTTCCTTTCATGGGCCCAATCGGCGCAGCACGCGTTGGTTACCTGAATGGCGAATATATCCTGAACCCAACAGATGAGCAGGTTGCCGAAGGTGACCTAGACCTCGTTGTTGCAGCGACATATGACGCGGTGATGATGGTTGAATCCGAAGCCAATGAGCTTTCGGAAGAAATCATGCTTGGCGCCGTCCTGTTTGCGCATGACGCATGTAAGGAAGTCGTCAAGGCAATCATCAAGCTTGCTGAACAAGCTGCCAAGGATCCTTGGGCAATGGCGGAGCAGGCTGACCTGTCCGCTGCGAAGGACAAGCTTAAGAAGCTGATCGGCAAGGATATTGCTGCAGCTTATAAGCTGACCGACAAGTCCGAACGCAGCAACGCGCTGAACGTTGCACGCGCAAAGGCGAAGGAAGCGTTTGTTGACGCGGCGCCTCAGGATCAGCTTGCCGCTGGCAAGTTGATGAAGAAGCTTGAAGCTGAAATCGTTCGCGGCGCTATCCTAAAGGATGGCACCCGCATCGACGGTCGCAGCACCACGCAAATCCGTCCAATCGTTTCGGAAACGCATTTCTTGCCACGCGCACATGGTTCTGCCTTGTTCACACGCGGCGAAACGCAAACCATCGCAACCTGCACCTTGGGTACCAAGGACGCAGAGCAGATGATCGACGGTCTTGGCGGTCTGCATTATGAAAACTTCATGCTGCATTACAACTTCCCACCGTACAGCGTTGGTGAAGTCGGCCGTTTCGGTGCGCCCGGTCGCCGCGAAATTGGCCATGGTAAGCTTGCATGGCGTGCGCTGCACCCAGTGTTGCCAAGCAAGGATGAGTTCCCGTACACAATCCGTCTGACCAGCGACATTACAGAGTCCAACGGCTCGTCGTCGATGGCATCGGTTTGCG
>JACCDN010999889.1_pt1 | contig 10027 bp, 11 predicted proteins | sample 7441691 | NCBI WGS metagenome assembly JACCDN01 (sample SAMN15323439, study PRJNA562643) | freshwater metagenome | isolation source: river surface water | place: USA:Blue River Watershed | collected 2017-08-16
CAAAATCGTGCCGACTGAGCTGTCGGCCATTGCATTGCGAAACGCATCGGTAAATTGTTGTGTACTTGTGCCGCCGCAGTAATCTGTAGCCATGTTTGCGCGCTGGACAACGACACCGTACAAAGGCAAAACTGCAACATTGGCAGCAGTCACGCGTTCTTGCGCTCTCATCCGAGACACCTCAAAGGTTTGTGGCTCAAGTCCAAAAGTCCCTGATGCATCTTTTTCGTTACGACTCCAGCGGTCAAGAACGGTGGCAAAAGCATTGATGCGCTCTGGCATCAGCGCCCACGGCGTACTCATGAATTCTGCCAATAACAATTGTTTTTTCATCGTCATCCTTAATTGATGTCAAATTCCAAGTGGTGGACGGATGGTGCTATCGTCCACGACCAGTTGGATGTGTTTTGAATGTCAACACTCATGTTGACATTGAACATTGCCAATCGAAATTCGGTTGTTGAGTACGGCACAACCACCACACGGAATGGGCCGGCTGTGTTTTCTGAGCGGCTACCAAATGCAGGTAGACCCGAGATCATGATCTCCCCAACTTGTGTTGCAGTTAGCTGCGTGCCGGGTGTGATGGCTGTTGTCCACGGTGTGTAAGAGCTTGAAAACTCTAAACCTGCTGGCAGTGTGTAAATGTATGAACCAGCTGGAAAACTAGCGTTTGATGTCAAAGCCGCAATCCGATAACGAACAGTCGTGACGCCAAAAACAGTTCGATATTGAATCAACAAACCCGCAGGTGTAAATGTTCCAGCGCCACCGGATGTTCTTAGCAGAAGTTCGCCGCCATCAACCCATCCGTTTGTATTCTTTTTAGACCACTCACCAGAACTCATCAGGACTTTTTTATCTGATGCTTGACCAGTGAATGCGGGCAGATTGCTAATGTCAACCGCGTTGTCGGCCAACATTGTTTTTGTCACGCCCTTATCTGGCACGATGACAGAAACAACATCAGAAGTCACACTTAGCCAAGAGCCTATCTTCACGCCGCCCAAAGTTGTGCTTGAGGCGGTTGGTAAAGAATAGGCTGCCGGCTTGTCACTTAAATCCTGATAACTTCCTGACATTGCTACAGTCGCAAATGCCGGTTTGTTCGACAGGTCTACATAGCTTCCACTTGTCGCAACTGTTGCCAGCGTCGGAACGGTTGGAATAGTTGGCTTATTCAAAAGGTCTGAATAGCTTCCGCTAAATGCGACTGTCGAATATGTTGGCTTGTTAGTCAGGTCAACAAAACTTCCCGATGTTGCAACTGCGGCCAATGTCCCAAGCGTTTTATCACCCCGAACAAATTGACCAGCGGTTCCGGTCGGAATTGCGGGTTCTTTTCCGTCAAGCTGAACTTGAGTTTTTGCAAAACCTGTGATGACATCATCGGTTTGAACAATCTTGTCGGCGGTCGACAAAGTTGAAACGATTGCATTGAAGCCACCGAGGAGACTACCCAACACATCGCTGGCAAAGTTCTTAAGCTGCTTATCGCCAGCAACATATTCGTCATTCGTACCCGTTGGAATGGTTGGCTCTTTGCCTGAAATGGCAGTTTGCAAACTGACGACATCATCTGTTGTCGCCATTCCCGCCAAAGCCAGCTTTGAAAACCACACCCGCTCTGGTGGCGACAACTTCTTGGTTTTCAACGCCTGTGATTTTGGGCAAAGGTACAGATACCAAACTCTAATATTGTTAAGCGTGGCATCTGGCACACCAGAAAGCGCCAAGGCCTTGCCGGTGTTGGTAGCCGTGACCTGTTTTGATGCGAGACTGCGATTCAAAATCGGAATGTTGAAGCCGCTTGTGTAGGGATATGCGTTTGCATCCGAGGTCAGCACAACAATCGGGCGGCCAGTTTGAACGCTGACATCTGTCAGGCTGAAATCGCCCTCTACAAAGTTTTGATCAAGTGACAAAGCCAAAGATTGACCGGTGACGCTTGCAAAATCTTGGTAACCCCAAGTCAGGAAATAATCTGGCAATACAACCGTTCCGTCAGCCGTAAATGCCAATTGGCTCCATTTTTTTTGGCCGTCACCAATCTTGATGCCGTTTTGAGTAATGTCAAACCCAACTTCACCCAATGGCAAAACGATGTCATTGGCCGCCCACTCGCCGGTCGTGCCGCGCAAGACCCTCACGCTATCGTATTCAAAGTCCATGATCTATCCGCCGGTTTTCGGCACTCTAAAAGTTGTCGAAACCGTTTACCAACCGCAGAAGTTCTTGCCGCTGGTGTACCACCATCAACAATTTTTTTGACAAGTCCTACGCCGCGATGTGTTGGTGAGCCTGCATCAAAAACAGATGTGTCCGTATCCCAAAACACCCGCACACCATTGCTCATCACTACTGCATTTGGCGAACGTCCATTGGTGGGCAGAAAACGGCTCTCCAATAGAGCTATTCGCTGCCCCCATTCCTCTTCGGTCACTAAAGGACTGCTTTTTCCTTTAGTGCCAACTTGGAAAACGCCACCCATATCAATACATGTATTGGATATAAGCTGTTTCGCCGTCAAAATCGCCATTTGCACCTTGAGGTGCGGGGTCTAAATCGAACACGGTAGAAACACCAGTAGCGACCAAAGCAACGTCGTAGCTCTCACCCGAGGTAGTCACAATTCGTGCAAAACCAAAGTTCAAAACGCTGCTCAATCCACCGCTAGGTGCATGTGTCAAGGTCACACTGTTGTTGGTCACAGTCACAGTGTCTGATCCAGTAGACAGAGGTGCGCCGCCCAAGCTGTTGACCAAACCGTTGTAATCAGCGATCTTGACTTTTGAGGTAACAGCACCGCCACCATCAACAGCTGTGACCACATAGTCGGCCCAATGGCTGTCGCCGTCGTCAGTGATAAAAATCAAATCTCCCACCGCGACGCCTGTAAGAGCGTTCAGGGCAGTTTGATCTGCAACAACATAGTTGGTGCGGTTGCTTGAAATGCTGCCACGGATCGTGGTCAGGTCGGATTGAATCGATGTATACGCATCGTTCAATGCTTTTTCAGTGGTCGCTTTTGTTTGCGAAGTGCCGTTATATAAATTCGACAATTGCACCTTACCAGCCGTGCTGGTCGACGCAGAGACTACTGTGGCAACGCCCGACTGGTTGATGCCGGTAATGTCGCCCGAAAGCGAGATTGCTTTACCTAGACCATTGGAATCACCAATGATGATTTGACCAGTCGCTAATTTGACTGTTTTTGGATTACGTGTGACGATCATGATCGTTCCTCATTTATGAAATTTCTAATGAGAAGAACGTTTTTAAGCAGACGGGCTGCTCGGCAAAGCCGAACAAGAACAGTTTATGCAGGTGGGGCTGCTGTTTTCTTTCTTAACTCTTTCACCAATTTCCTGACTTCATCGAAAATTGGTTTGGGGTGCTTTTTATAGTCAGCATAGAGACCATCTTTTTGATTTTCTTCTAGGCTGACAAGTATTTTTTTGCCATCAATCGTGATGACTGCTTTATGAACCACCACCAGCCACGCGGCAAAATAATGGTCTTTTATTTCAATCATCAGTGCAATTTCTTGGCTAAGTATGTAAATGTTGCTAGTAGTCCGGTCAAATCGCCATCGTTTTCATCGAAAACCACGACGCCATCAACAACCGAGACATTGATGTGATCTTGATAGGTGCCGTCTGGCAGCAAAACAAGCGCTGCGTTCCAAATCAGTGACCCAACAGACTCTCTTTGCAGCACGACACGATTGTTTTCAATCAACGCATTCTCAACCGTCACCAGCTCAAGCGACGGACCGGGCGGTCCTTGCAAGCCTCTGTCTGAAAGTTTCAGAATCGGCGTGATCAGCTGAATTTTTGTTGTAACGCCGCTTTCTTTGATCGCTAAATTCTGTACCTTGTTTTGTATGAATAAATTCATGATCAAACTTTCGCGTTAACGACAACCGTTCCTTCTAAAAGCCTTGTAACAATCCCGCTTGGACTCGTCAAAGTGAGGTCATACACATATGTTTTGGGCGACAAAACTTCCATGATTTCGGGTGAAACCTGAATATCAATCGTTCCTAGAGCACCCCCCAAAACAATTTGGGTGTTATCTGTCGTTGGATTGACAAGCACAGTACTGCTGCCTCGCTTGACGCCAATCCGCATTTCGGCAGAAAACCCTGTGAAATCGACCAATGAATTGTCATCATTTGACAATTCCATCGTTAAAACAAGAGTTGTGCCCTGCGAATATGAGATTTTGTAAATTGCTGCGGCGCTCATTTTTAAATTTTCCCCAACAGCATCAATGATTGCTCAAATTCTTCCTCGGTCTCCGGCGCACCCTGCGCTGCCCAAGCGTCCACAACGCTTGTTTCAACGACCATCGTGTTTGCAATCAGTTTTTTGGTTGCATCGTCTAGATTTTTGGCATCAAAGCCATCGGATCTAACGATGCGTCTAGCTAACCGTGCGGCATTGCCCCGGATAAGCTCATTCAGTCTTGCTTTTGTGTCATCTTCTTCGTCTTTTTGGCTTGATTCACTTGGTTTTTTTGAATTTTCAGAGGCTTTTTCGTCTGGTTCTTGTTCTTCGGCATCATCTGCCTCAATCATGTTGAGAGGCTGCAAAGGCTCATCCAAACCATCAATTGGGTTCAAACTTTCACGAATTCGCACTTCATTGCGCGTCAACCAGCCGTTTGTGATGCCGCTTGCATAGTATTTTGATCGGCTGTCGGCGTCTCCGCGCATCAACTCATCAAAATCAAATCCAACCTGCAAACCAGAGCTTTCAGGCATCAAAGAATACTCAATTGAGTGTTCCCATCGCTTCGTCCACGGCTGCATTGTGTGAATCACAAACTCAAGCGACTGCTGCTCTATGTTTGAAAAGGTTGCCCGGTCCAAATCGCCAATCATGTGCGGTGGCACACGAAAAATTCGCGCAATATCGCTGATCTGAAACTTCCGAAGCTCCAAGAACTGGGCGTCTTTGTTCGTGACGCCCACTTCGTGGTACTTCATCGCACCTTCTAAAACAAGAATTTTGTGTCTATTCGCGCCAGTGACTGCTTTTTGAAATGCTTCTGCGAATGTTTTCTTGGCTTCCGCGTCTTTGAAAACACCCCCCTCAACCCACCCGCTTGTTGGTTTTGCATCATTTGCAAAGAACTGGCGTCCATATCGCTGTGCTTCAAGTGCCACGCCAAATGATTCGGCGGCCAATGACAACGGGCTCAGCCCAACAATTCCGTTGCTGCTCAGACCACGGATGTGCCAAACACTTCCGCGCGGCAGAATGTCCTCTGTACCGTCGTCGTTTCTGACGCGATAGCGGTAGTCACTGTTTGGTAGCAGTTCAATTTTTATATGGTCTGGGTGGATTGGCATTAAATCTGTGATTTCGCCATTTTTTTTTGCAATGATTTCGCAATAAGCGTTACCACGCAAAGCTAAATGCCCCATCAGCATTTCGCGCCACTCAAAGGCGTTTTGGAACTCATTGGGGCGCAAGCACAATAGCTTGTGCAACCAATGGTCGGTCACTTTTGTTTTGCCACCGTTGGCCTCTTGTTTGTACAAGATCAACGGCAATCCAGCCATTGCCTCGGCAAGCACGCGCACGCACGCATAAACTGCGGACAGGCGCATTGCACCCTCGGCAGTGACAGGGCCGCCCATACGCATGGGCACATCGTTAAACCAAAAACTGCCCCAAGGCGATCTGTCCGACGAGCCAGCACTTATTCCGCGCGAAAAAACGCTCGACAGTGAACTGAGAAAACCCATTTAGTTAAACCACCAATAATTCGTAATCGTTCCCAATGACAAATGTGTCACTGGGTGCCAAAGTCCTACTGAGCGCCATGATCAGTCCGACGACTCCATCAATTTTGTTTTCTGGCCGCTCTTTGCGCGGATAGATGTTGTCTTTCACATCCAAGTGCGCCACTACATTGCTGACCATCCAACCTAAAACAGGGTCCGCGTTGTGAATAAGTTTCTTTTGCAGCACCAGAGCTTCAAGCATCTTCATCGGTTCGCTGAAATTCAGGACGGTAGGCCGCACTTCGATCATCGGCAGACCTTCGGACATCATGCGTGTCGACAACTGCGTCGCCTGAAACGGGTCATAAGCAACAGCCTGCACATCAAAAAGCGATGCAAAACTGTTCAAATCTGCTTCAATCCAAGAGAAATCAATCACATTACCGGGTGTGACAGTCATTCTTTGACTGTTCATCCAACCCGCGTATTGACTGTTTCCGCTAGAAAAAATCGTTTCCTCTGGCAAGTAATACTTACCAAAAATTGCGTATCCGTCGCTGATTTTCTGGTGCTTAAACACCAGCATAAGTGCCGCAATATCTGTTTTGCTGGCTAAATCAAGACCAATCCAGCACGGCTGCCCGGCATAGTCATCCATGTTGAGCGTCTGATCGCCACAGGCATCCCAAGACCTCATGTCCATCCAAGCCGTGTCAGCGTTCACCCACTCATTCAGGTGTTTCGTCTTAAAGTTGTTCATGGCACTCGGCAACTGCATGGCTTTTGACTGCAAAGGCAGCAAAATGTCCTGCTTGACCGAGATCCCCCAATTGGGGTTCGCCTTCACAAGTGCTTCTTCGGATGTCCAATCGTCACCGTCATCAAGACCAAAGATGATCCCAAACTGACTTTCGTCGTCGAAAACGCCATCCAGCAGTTTGGTGACAAATGTCCTCACCTCGTAGCAAATACCAGAGCGGTTGCTGCCAGCTGTTGTGATGACCCACAAAAGTGAGTTGTCACGCTTGCCAATACCGGTTTCAACGACGTCGTAAACATCACGCGTTTTGTGAGCGTGTAATTCATCGATGCAACCAAAATGGATGTTCAGTCCATCAAGCGTTGAGCCCTCGGCAGACAAAGGCTCAAATTTTGAGCCTGTCTGTAATACATTGATGTTGTGCGCGCCGACATGAACAGAGAAGCGGTTCCGGAATCCGGGTGACTTCCGCGACATTGTTTGAGCATCACCAAACACAATCCTTGCCTGATCGCGAGTTGTGGCCGCAGAATAAATCTCGGCACCACCCTCACCATCGGCCGTCAGCATGTAAAGACCTACACCAGACGAAAGCGTCGACTTTGCGTTTCCCCGCGGTACTTCAATGTATGAGCGCCTGAATCTGCGCTTGCCATTTTCTCTGACCCACCCGAAAACAGTGGTCAAAATAAAGATCTGCCACGGCTCAAGTTTGATTGTTTTTCCAGCCAACGAGCCTTTGACATGCGGCAATCGCTCAATGAAGGCACACACATTGTCAGCAGGTCTGTATGTTCGACCGTCTTTGTGTTTTAACTCAGGGTTAAAAACAAACTTACTTTTCTTGCCTTTGTACTTTTTCAGGTCACTCAATTGCCGTTCGCAGGCCAAACGCACCCACTTGCAAGCCAATATTTCACCTTTGATGACATCTTTTGCATACTTCAATGCAATGTCTGTATAGCCTGTCAATTTTTATCCGGCAATGTCTGACCAAGGATCGTGTTCATCTTTTGGCTCATCGGGCATGTTGATTTTTGATCTTGATGAAGGTGTGAAACCCATCTCGACACCGGCTTTGGTCATGATCTGAGCCTGTTTGTTGGCGATAGCCAAATATGGGGACTGCATCAAAACACCGGTCATTGGTGCTTTCACCAAAAGTCCAGTTTCTGCAAGACCTTGCTGCGCGCGCCGGTAAAGATCTGCGGCACACGCCCAAACCTCAAGCACCGAAGCATCAAGTTGTTTCAACAAGTTTGGCGGCGCGCATTGAATCGCGTATCGCCAAGCCGACTTAGCACCATCAGTCATGTAATCAGGCGGTTCAACCAGATCACCAATTGGCTTTGGCTCTCTGGTATTCGTCCGACACTTTTGCAGCGTGCCCTTGATCTTCTTTATGGATGTCGGTAGCGGTTTTCTACCTGCCATTGTGGATAACTCCCCCATGTTTCAATTTGCACGACCAAAAATTTGATTTCAGGCCCGGTCTTGAAACAATATTTCACAGGGATTTGATCCCCCCTCCCCGGGTAGAAGATTTACACGACAGTTGTTCTGTTCGCGTTTCCGAAGCCACCGTCCTCGGTAGCTGTCTTGTAGTCATGGCACGCCTTGCACAATGGCTGCCAGTTACCTTGATCCCAAAACTTAGACATGTCACCCTTGTGTGGGTCTATGTGGTCTACAACACTGGCAGGCACAACCATGCTTTGCTTGGCATGTGCTTGACACAGTGGGTTAGCTAATAGGTAAGCGGCTCGGGCTTGTTGCCACTTGTATGTGTACCCGCGCGATGAGCTTGAGCCTCTGCGCTGGTAGTCTTGTGCCCTTGCCTGCTTGGTGTGTGCCTCACACCTTGGTGAGCTCACAATTGCCAGAGCACCGCAGCCGGGGTAAGTGCATGGCTTTGGCGCAGCGTTTGGCATATTTATTTGGATACTGGTTTAGTCGTTGGCGGCAGGGCATATCCTTACCTGCGAAGCCGGGCTTTACCCCAAATGCTCGACCGGGTTCCCCCAATCCTTCACCAACACGGCTGGAGACTGTTGGGGGGAGTCGAACCCCCGATAATCCGTAACCCATTACTGAGTTGGCTGCTGCTACCACTGGCTCCATCAGCAATCCCCATGCGTGTTGGCACTAAATTTGTCTAAAGACAACTCAAGCACCTGAGTGCAACTCTACCTTCACTCTGTCAATTTGTATCGTTATTTGGCGTTATGGATATATCTTTTGCTTTTGCCTGAGACCACACAGATACTGACCTTCTTCCGCAGCCGCCTTCCTTAAGCACAACCTCTCGTTGCACTTCGTTTCTTTGCTTCATTTTTGTCAGGGTGGCAGACAACTCAGATAGCTCAAAACGAAACTCAAGCGCGGCCGCCATTTGAGACAGCGACATGGGTGCAATTGCCGCACCGAGAAGTATCCTTACCTCGCTTGTTACGCCGCCTGATTTAGCTTTTCTTACCATGTTGAAACCGCCTTTGATAACTTCATTCGTGCCCTGCTGATGTCTTGCTCGATGACTTCGCGCCTCTTTTTTGTCTTGTCAGAAATCACATTGACGCGAACATTGAACATGTAGCGAAGCACCATCGGCTGACGCTCACAAGTGGGCAGCGCAACGATGAAATGCTCAACCTGCACACCGCGTTTGATGTCTACTATTTGCCGACCATGACTTGGCACAGGACCACGGAAATCGCCGGTTTCTTCAAAGCGCGCGACCTCTTCTGCTGTCAGCGCGTTTCCCCGAAAGTAAATGTGCAATCTCTCAATTGATCCGCACATCTTTGGCCTGACGGGTCCGCAGCTATTCCACGGTTCAGCCCATAAGCGCCAATTGTTCAGCCAATCGTCTAGCGTCCAATCGGTCATGACATTAGCCTTTCTATTGTTTTTGCAAGCGCATCTGTTTCGTCCATTTTTTTGATGCGCCACATGCCCTTTTCTCCATGTAGCCCCAACTTCGGACCTTGGTGACAAGATTTGCACAGAGCAACCGACGTGTACCACTGACCTTGCTTGATTTCGTGGCAATCGCTCGGGGGTGGCGCGTCGCAAACAGAACAGACCAATGACTTGACTTTGATGATGTGCAAGCGCTCGGCTGCCGTGGGTGCTTTTTTGTTCTTTGATTGCATACATCACGCGCGATCATCAAACTGGACGCCAAGCTCGGTGGCCGCGTAAGCCTCAACCTGATCGACAAAATCAGTAAATTGCTTCACCGTCAGTTTGGTGCTGCTCTTGCCAATCACTTGACCGCTTGGCAACTCATCGATGCCAATAAATTGGCGTTTAAATTGCTCATGCCACGCTTCAGCGCTAAATCTTCTGCCGCCGACAACGGCTTTTTCTGCAATTTGCGCCAACACACCGCGACCCCAATAGCGCGCGTTTTGCTCTAATGTGCGGGTTTTGGGCTTGATGGTGACGAACCATCCATCAGGTGCTTGCATGACCGCTTGTGCCGCGTTTTGACGGGCTTGCGTGGTGCTTAGACAGTAGATTGGGTGGTC
>JACCDN010076806.1_pt1 | contig 10024 bp, 7 predicted proteins | sample 7441691 | NCBI WGS metagenome assembly JACCDN01 (sample SAMN15323439, study PRJNA562643) | freshwater metagenome | isolation source: river surface water | place: USA:Blue River Watershed | collected 2017-08-16
ACAATCGCATAAGGCAGCCCCTTGGGAACGATCATCCACAAAATAGCACGCCCTATCGTCGTATCGATAATGCTGGTCTGTAACAGGCTTTCACCTTCCGTATTTTTGATTTCTTCAGAAATCCGTACCTTAACCCTGGCATGCAGTGACGCCAGACCTGCACGGTAAACACGTTCAGCTTCTTTAGGACCCGTTAAGACCATACCTTCACCTTTAGCATGGACACAGTCACGAGTCATATAGTACAAACCCAGTACCACGTCTTGAGACGGTACAATAATGGGTTCACCGTTTGCCGGAGAAAGGATATTATTGGTCGACATCATCAGCGCTCTGGCTTCTAACTGTGCCTCCAGTGTCAAAGGCACATGAACAGCCATCTGATCACCATCAAAGTCAGCATTATAGGCCGCACAAACCAGTGGATGTAACTGAATAGCCTTGCCCTCAATAAGAACAGGTTCAAAGGCCTGAATTCCCAAACGGTGCAGTGTTGGAGCCCGATTGAGTAATACCGGATGTTCACGGATAACGTCATCCAGAATATCCCATACCACTGCTTCCTCGCGTTCAACCATTTTTTTAGCTGCTTTAATGGTTGTTGCCAAGCCACGCAACTCCAGTTTTCCGTAGATAAATGGCTTGAATAGCTCAAGTGCCATCTTTTTGGGCAGCCCGCACTGGTGCAAACGTAAATATGGACCCACCGTAATCACAGAACGACCGGAGTAATCAACACGTTTACCCAATAGGTTTTGGCGGAAGCGGCCCTGTTTACCTTTAATCATGTCAGCCAAAGATTTTAGTGGCCGCTTGTTGGAACCAGTAATGGCTCGCCCACGACGACCATTATCCAGCAACGCATCAACCGCTTCCTGCAACATCCGTTTTTCGTTACGTACAATGATGTCGGGCGCCGCCAAATCCAGCAGGCGCTTTAAGCGATTATTACGGTTAATCACCCGACGATACAAGTCATTCAGATCAGAAGTGGCAAAACGACCGCCGTCCAGCGGAACCAGTGGGCGCAAATCGGGTGGTAACACCGGTAACACATTCATGATCATCCATTCAGGTTTGTTACCCGATTGAATAAAGGCTTCAAGCAGTTTTATGCGTTTGGTCAGCTTTTTGCGTTTGGTTTCAGAATTAGTCTCATTCAATTCTTCACGCAGAATTTCGCATTCAGCCTCCAGATCCAAATTTTTCAACAAAGCCTGGATAGCTTCTGCCCCCATTTTAGCATCAAACTCATCACCAAACTCTTCCAGCGCATCCAGATACTGCTCTTCAGTGAGAATCTGACGCCGTTCCAAGTTGGTCATACCACCTTCGATCACCACATAGGATTCGAAATACAATACACGTTCAATATCACGCAATGGCATATCCAGCAATAAACCAATACGCGATGGCAGCGATTTCAAAAACCAGATATGGGCAGTGGGAGAAGCCAGTTCAATGTGCCCCATACGCTCACGGCGCACCTTGGTCTGGGTCACTTCTACACCGCATTTTTCACAAATAACACCACGGTGCTTCAGACGCTTGTATTTACCACACAGACATTCATAATCTTTTACCGGACCAAAAATACGGGCACAAAAAAGCCCATCACGTTCTGGTTTAAATGTCCGATAGTTAATCGTTTCCGGCTTTTTAACTTCGCCGAAAGACCATGAGCGGATCATATCTGGCGATGCCAGAGCAATTTTAATTGCATTAAACTCTTCAGTCTTGGTTTGTGCTTTCAGAAACTTTAATAAGTCTTTCACTACCTGGCTCCTGTCGGAGTTAAACCCGTCAGACACGCGATTTATATCAAGTGCCCTGTTATTCTTACGCTTAAACCACCTGTTCATCATCGAACAGGTGAATATATAAGTAGTTAAAAAAACAACTGGTTATTCATCTTCCAGCTCAATGTTGATACCCAACGAACGGATCTCTTTTAACAATACATTGAAAGATTCTGGCATACCGGGTTCCATGCGGTGATCACCGTCCACGATATTCTTATACATCTTGGTACGGCCATTAACATCATCAGATTTAACAGTCAGCATTTCCTGTAATGTGTAGGTAGCACCATACGCCTCCAGGGCCCACACTTCCATTTCACCAAATCGCTGCCCACCAAACTGAGCTTTACCACCCAACGGTTGCTGAGTCACCAGGCTGTAAGAACCGGTAGAGCGTGCATGCATTTTATCATCAACCAGATGGTTCAGTTTCAGCATGTACATATAACCTACCGTCACCTGGCGTTCAAAGGGCTCGCCGGTGTGACCATCATACAATGTGATCTGGCCAGAAGTCGGCAATCCCGCCAACTGCAACAATTCTTTAATTTCTTTTTCTGTCGCTCCATCAAAAACAGGTGTTGCGATAGGCATCCCTTTTTTCAAATTTTCAGCCAAACGCAGTATTTCATCATCGCTAAAATTGTCCAGATCGACTTTTTGGCAAACCCTGTCACCCAAATCGTACGCCTTCTGAATAAAAGCACGCAGTTTGGTCACGTTTTCATGCTTTTTAAGCATCGCATTAATTTGCTCACCAATGCCTTTGGCAGCCATCCCTAAGTGCGTTTCCAGAATCTGGCCAATGTTCATACGGGACGGTACGCCAAGCGGATTTAGCACGATATCGACGGGGATACCCTGTTCATCATAAGGCATATCTTCGATAGGATTAATCTTGGAAATGACTCCCTTGTTACCGTGACGACCCGCCATTTTATCACCTGGCTGGATTTGTCGCTTCACAGCCAGATACACTTTGACAATTTTCAGTACACCAGGTGCGAGATCATCACCTTGAGTAATTTTACGACGTCTGGCATCCATCTTTTTCTCAAAATCAGATTTCAATTCGTCATATTGCTCTGCCAGTTGTTCCAGTTGATTTTGTTTTTCTTCTGTGGACAGACCCAGCTCTAACCAACGTTGACGCGGTAATTTTTTCAATTTTTCAGCTTCAACGCCATCAGCAACCAATACTGCGTGAATACGTGCAAACAAACCGGCTTCCAGAATCTGCAACTCTTCTGTAAGATCTTTTTTTGCCTGCCTTAACTGCATTCCTTCAATTTCCAGCGCACGTTTGTCTTTCTCCACACCATCGCGAGTAAAGACCTGCACATCAATAACCGTACCAGAAACACCATTAGGCACACGCAGGGATGAATCTTTAACATCGGAGGCCTTTTCACCAAAGATCGCGCGTAACAGCTTTTCTTCCGGTGTCAGCTGTGTTTCACCCTTTGGGGTTACCTTACCTACCAGAATATCACCACCGGTGACTTCTGCTCCAATATACACAATGCCAGATTCATCCAGTTTTGAAAGCGCAGCTTCGCCCACATTGGGGATATCTGCCGTGATCTCTTCAGGTCCTAATTTGGTATCACGCGATACACAGGCCAGCTCCTGAATATGGATGGTGGTAAAACGATCTTCCTGCACAACACGTTCAGAGACTAAAATGGAATCTTCAAAGTTGTATCCATTCCAGGGCATGAAAGCAACACGCATATTCTGGCCCAACGCCAGTTCCCCCAAATCCGTAGAAGGACCATCAGCAAGTACATCGCCGCGTTCTACAGATTCATTCAGAGAGACACAAGGCATCTGATTAATACAGGTGTTTTGATTAGAACGGGTATATTTAGTCAAATTATAAATATCAATACCGGCCTCACCTGCATGCATTTCATCTTCATTAACCTTTATAACAATACGTGATGCATCAACATATTGAATAGTTCCCCCTCGTTTTGCTATAGAGGTGACCCCGGAGTCAACAGCCACTGCGCGCTCCATACCCGTACCCACTAGTGGCTTATCAGCCCTTAAAGTCGGCACTGCCTGGCGCTGCATGTTCGCACCCATTAACGCACGATTGGCATCATCATGCTCCAAAAAGGGGATCAAAGAAGCACCAACAGAAACAACCTGCTGGGTGGAAACATCCATATAGTCAACCTGATCACGACTAAACAGGCTGGATTCACCTTGATTACGACAAGTCACCAAATCTTCCACGAAGCGGCCAGTATCATCCAGATTTGAGTTAGCCTGAGCGATAACAAAATTACCTTCTTCAATAGCAGAGAGGTAGTTAATTTCATCCGTCACGATACCATCACGCGCCCGGCGGTAGGGTGTTTCCAGAAAGCCATATTCGTTCGTCTGCGCATAAACTGATAAGGAATTAATCAGACCAATATTAGGACCTTCCGGAGTCTCAATAGGACAAACTCGACCATAATGCGTTGGATGCACGTCCCTCACCTCAAAACCAGCGCGTTCACGCGTTAAACCACCGGGCCCCAACGCAGAAATACGCCGCTTGTGAGTAATTTCAGACAAGGGATTGTTCTGATCCATGAACTGAGATAACTGGCTGGAACCAAAAAATTCCTTCACTGCCGCCGAAATCGGCTTGGCATTGATCATGTCCTGTGGCATCAGCGTATCCAAATCACCCAAGGATAACCTTTCTTTAACCGCCCGTTCTACGCGTACTAAACCCACTCTAAACTGGTTTTCAGCCATTTCACCCACGGAACGGATACGACGGTTTCCTAAATGATCAATGTCATCTATCTCACCTTTACCATTACGAATACCAATGAGTTTTTTCATGACATCAATGATGTCTTCTTTATTGAGAATGCCTGAACCTTCGATCATGTCGCGCAACAATGAACGATTAAACTTCATGCGGCCTACTGCAGATAAATCATAACGATCTTCAGAGAAAAATAAATTTGTGAACAGGTTTTCGGCCGCTTCTTTGGTAGGAGGTTCACCAGGGCGCATCATCCGATAAATTTCAACCAATGCACTTAAACGATCATTAGTGGGATCAACACGTACCGTTTCAGAAATATAAGCACCGTGATCCAGATCATTGGTAAATAATGTTTCAATCAGTTTATGACCTGCTTGATTTAATTTTGCTACTATATCCAGCGAAAGCTCTGTATTAGCAGTACAGATTATCTCACCCGTATTTTTATCAATATAATCCTTCGCTGCCACTTTACCGATAAGGTAATCTACAGGAACTTCAATATTATCAATGCCATCTTTTTCAAGCTGACGGATATGACGTGCAGTGATGCGTCGGCCCTTTTCAACATAGATTTTACCGTTCACTTCAATATCAAAAGAAGCCGTTTCGCCACGCAACCGCTCTGGAACTAACGCCATTTGGAGCTTATTATTTTTTATTTCAAAAATAATTTTTTCAAAAAATAGATTCAGGATCTGCTCGGTATTATAATTTAACGCACGTAATATGATGGTCGCAGGCAATTTACGGCGACGGTCAATACGCACAAACAGATTATCCTTGGGATCAAATTCAAAGTCTAACCACGAGCCACGATAAGGAATAATGCGAGCATTATATAATACCTTACCTGATGAATGCGTTTTACCTTTATCACTATCAAAAAATACACCGGGGCTACGATGCAACTGGGATACAATCACTCTTTCGGTGCCATTGATAACAAAGGTACCATTTTCGGTCATGAGTGGAATTTCACCCATGTATACTTCTTGCTCCTTGATATCTTTTACCGTGCCTTCTGGCGCTTCCCGTTCGTAAACAACCAAACGCAATTTAACACGCAATGGCGCCGAATAGGTGACACCACGGATCTGACATTCCTTGACATCGAACACCGGTTCACCCAAGCGGTAACTCACATACTGCAGCTCTGCACTACCACTATAACCCTGAATAGGGAAAACGGAGCAAAATGCTGCTTCAAGACCGTACTGCCCTTCCGGGTCCTGTTCAATAAATTTCTGGAATGAATCAAGTTGGATGGAAAGGAGATACGGTATGTCCAGTATTTGTGGACGCTTGCCAAAATTCTTACGAACACGTTTTTTTTCGGTATAGGAGTAAATCATAGGGTTCCTCAGCTCGCTGATCAGTGATGTCCGCCTGAGGGACAGTTTATCAGACACTATTTATCTCAACAGGAAAGTAAATACGCTTTCCGTTACATTCATCGCTGTCATTCTTAAACGATTTTATTGCATTCCGAACCAGTGCTAACCCGTCTGAATCTCAGCCGACAATGCAAGAATATTTAAGTTTTTCAGTAGGACGCATACCGGGGTGAGCCCGTGATCATACTCATGTAATACCAACAACGCCCTGGAACAAAAAAGGCTGGTGATTATACAACACAACCACCAACCATCAGTCTGGTTCATCGGACTGTAGTACAATGAAAACTGAATTTACTTAACTTCAACAGAAGCACCGGCTTCTTCTAACGCTTTTTTCAGTGCAGCAGCATCATCTTTATTTATACCTTCTTTTACTGCCTTTGGTGCAGCTTCAACCAAGTCTTTAGCTTCTTTAAGACCAAGACCGGTTGCACTACGCACAGCTTTGATAACGGCAACTTTATTTTCACCAAATGCAGTAAGAATGACATCAAATTCAGTTTGTTCCTCAACCACTTCAACAGGACCAGCCGCTACAGCAACAGCGGCTGCAGCTGAAACACCAAATTTTTCTTCCATCATGGAAATCAATCCGACAACGTCTGTTACTGACATGGCTCCGACTGCATCCAGGATTTGTTCTTTAGTGATAGACATAAAAATGTTCCTAAAATTCAAAAAAGTTATACATTAAAAATGTGAGACCGCATTCAGTAAATCAGGCAACTTCTTTTTGCTGCTGATCACGAAACGCTGCCAAAGTACGAGCCAATTTGCCAGCAGAAGCTTCTTTCATGGTTGCCATCAGACGAGCAATGGCTTCCTTGTAAGTCGGTAACGTGGCCAGCCGATCAATATCATTGGCAGAGATAAACTGACCTTCAAAAGCAGCAGCTTTTACCTCAAATTTTACATTTTCCTTAGCAAAGGCCTTGAACAACCTGGCAGCAGCACCTGGATGCTCCGTAGAAAACGCAATCAAGGTTGGACCAACGAACGCATTTTTTAAACATTCAAAAGATGTACCTTCAACAATGCGGCGTAGCAGGGTGTTACGAACAACGCGCATATAGACACCTTCATCACGGCATTTTTTACGCAGGTCAGTCATTTTATCAACAGTAACACCGCAACAATCAGCAATGACCGCAGACAGCGCACCTGTGGCTACTTCATTAACCTCAGCAACAATCACTTTTTTGTCTTGAAGATTCAGTACCATTCGCTTTTTGCTCCTGGATCAACGGGGAAGATCCCCAAAACTCACATCACTCAATACACACACAACAGGTTTGTTGAAATATACGAGCGTTGAAACACGGTGAGCAGAATCCAAAAACCGGCTCTGTCACCATCTACGCAGGAAAATTAAGCACGCTACGGTACACCTACGGTCTTGGATGGAGGCTTGGATAGGCCAAGCTCCAGCCGAAAAATATCACTAAAAATAATATGGGAATTTTACTCAGATAAATTACTGACTCATCATCAAGCAATTAATTCATTGTTACACTCAGTGTACTTTGATCAAGAATAACACCCGCACCCATAGTGGTAGAAAGACTAATTTTTTTGATATAAATGCCCTTGGCAGTAGCCGGTTTTGCTTTTTTCAGTGCAGCCAGCAAAGACACCAAATTTTCTCTTAATTTTTCAGTATCAAAGTCAATTTTGCCAATCGTAGTATGTATGATACCCGTCTTGTCGTTGCGATAACGAATTTGGCCTGCTTTAGCATTTTTTACTGCTTCTGCAACATTAGGTGTCACTGTACCCACTTTAGGATTAGGCATCAAACCACGGGGGCCAAGAATCTGACCTAATTGACCCACAACACGCATTGCATCAGGAGAAGCAATAACAACATCAAAATCCATTGCGCCTTTTTTAATACCTTCAGCCAAGTCTTCCATACCCACCAGTTCAGCACCTGCTTCTGTTGCAGCTTGTGCATTTTGTCCCTGAGCAAATACAGCAACACGCACAGAACGTCCAGTACCGTGTGGCAGAACAATAGCACCACGCACATTTTGATCAGATTTGCGCGCATCAATACCAAGATTCACAGCAACATCAACACTTTCTACGAACTTTGCACTGGCCAGTTCTTTTAACAAGGAAACGGCCTCATTGACTTCATAGTGTTTAGTCGCATCAACTTTATCATAGATTAAGCGCATACGTTTGGTCAGCTTAGCCATTTGATTCTCCCTCCACTACTAAACCCATAGAACGCGCAGTACCTTCAATAGAACGCATCATAGCTTCAATATTGGCACCAGTCATATCGACTGCTTTAGTTTGTGCAATTTCACGTATCTGAGAACGTGTCAAGGTACCAACTTTATCTTTGTCAGGCTTACCAGAACCTGATTTAATACCTGCTGCTTTTTTCAATAAAACTGATGCAGGTGGCGTCTTGGTAACAAACGTAAAGGAACGATCAGAGTAAACAGTAATAACAACGGGAATGGGCAAACCTTTTTCAAGGCTTTCAGTTTTCGCATTGAACGCCTTGCAAAATTCCATGATGTTAACACCTTGCTGGCCTAAAGCAGGGCCAACTGGGGGACTTGGATTTGCCATACCAGCCGCTACCTGGAGCTTGACATAAGCTTGTACTTTCTTAGCCATTTAATATTTCCTCAATTGGGTAATGTCGCTTCACTCAAAGCTCCCCTGTATTTTGTATCTGCCAAAAGCAACAGCACGAAAAGGCGTAGGATGTTGTTTTAATTTCATATTATTAACAAATTCCTTATTCCCTTCGTTGTTGATAATCTCAATCAACTTTTTTCAACCTGACTAAAATCCAGTTCCACCGGTGTAGCCCGGCCAAAAATAGACACCGATACTTTCAGGCGACTTTTTTCGTAATCCACTTCTTCGACCACACCGTTAAAATCCGCAAAGGGGCCATCACTAACACGCACCAACTCTCCAGGTTCAAACAATGTCTTCGGACGGGGTTTTTCACCTACCTGTTGTAGTCGATTCATAATGGCATCAACTTCTTTATCACTGATGGGTGCCGGGCGTTCAGAAGTACCACCGATAAATCCCATAACACGAGGCACACTACGCACCAAGTGCCAGCTGGCATCATTCATTATCATTTGCACCAGCACATAACCCGGGAAAAATTTACGCTCACTTTTTCGGCGCTGACCGGCGCGAATTTCCATTACTTCTTCCGTGGGAACCATAATGCCATCAAACCACTTTTCCATTTCATGCAGTTTAATATGTTCGCGCAGCGATTGGGCAACACGCGCTTCAAATCCAGAAAACGCCTGAACAACATACCAGCGCTTTTTTTGGGTTTCAGACATTTAAAACCTCAGGCCAGTAATGAATGACACCAGTCTGACCAAAACACTATCCAGACCCCATAAAATCAGTGACACTACAGTGGTCACTGCAGCAACGATTAATGTAGTTTGCAACGTCTCCTGACGACCAGGCCAAATAACCTTACGCATTTCTGTACGTGCTTCACGAGCAAAAACGATTGTCGCTTTACCTTTTATTGTTGTTAGTGCCACAATACCGGCAACAGACAGCATGACAACGACAGCCAAGGCACGCAACATAAGATTGAAGTCTCGGTAATAATAATTGCCAACAATAGCCGAAATCAACAATGCAACAACAAGTAACCACTTAACTGCTTCCATGCCACGCCTGTTCTGCTGAGCCTCGGTTTCTGCACTCATAAACCAACTCACCGCTATATTAAACCATATAATGTAAACAATTTTGCTCTACCCAATTTCAAGAAAGCAAACTGAACGACGTCGCAGAAAATGCCAGAACTGGCACAATAATATCTTGGTAACCAGTACCTCTCACCAGTAATGTGAAACTATAAAATTACTGATGAGCCACGTTCTGTTATAACGAAAGCAGGCAAAAAATTTTATTCTAAAATTTTAGCGACGACCCCGGCACCTACCGTACGGCCACCTTCCCGAATGGCAAATCGCAGACCTTCATCCATCGCAATCGGGTTAATCAGTGTCACCGTTATTTTTATGTTATCACCC
>JACCDN010236954.1_pt1 | contig 10024 bp, 5 predicted proteins | sample 7441691 | NCBI WGS metagenome assembly JACCDN01 (sample SAMN15323439, study PRJNA562643) | freshwater metagenome | isolation source: river surface water | place: USA:Blue River Watershed | collected 2017-08-16
GGCTTTCCTGTTCCAGGAGATGAATCACCGAATGTTGCACTGTTTGACCAATACAATTCAGGCACGTTTCCATCGCTTGTAATTGATCCGGTTACAACTGCATCTCTAATTGAAATGTCAGCATTTCCATCCCAAACCTTTTCAGCCTTAACTTCAGTGATAGTGATTGGCTTCTTCTTAATCTTCAGGTTGAAAATCTCGTAGGTAGGTCGGTAGTAGATTGAACGGTCTGTAGCTCCTGACTTCATTTCAAAACTTCTGACACGAATGTCATAGGTTCCGATAGAGCCCTGAGGGATTGAACAATCGTTGTAGTAAATATACGCCGGGCTTTCTGGCAAACCAGAGTTCCAATAGTTTGGATTACATTCAGCGACACGGTACTCCCAGACAACCTTTGTGATGGTATCTGCTGGAGTAGGTGACTTGGTGTAGGTCAAGTCATTGTTGCTTCCGTCAGTTCCGTCGCCAAGTTGACCTCTGTAGAAGATCTCAACATCGTTGCTGCCAGTTAGCTTCGGAGTGAAGGTGATTGGAGTACCAGTGATTGTTAGCTTGACTGCGTTTGCATTTGTGACTTGCCAGTACTTAGTGTTGTCATAGGTCTGGCCGTTCACAATCGCTCTTACGAAGTACTCGCCCGCTCCAACAGGTAGCCCGCGCTGGGAGTTGTAGCTGAACCCATTGTTTGCATAGTCTTCTGCAGTTACATACTCATATCCATCCTCGTAGAGGGTAAAAGTTGTGCCCGGAACTGCGTTGTCCAAAGTAGCGGAAGCTGTGTATGCAGTTCCTGCCGCAATAGTCAGATCATCTGTAGATGAGTTCAACTTGGTTGTAACAGTTGTTGAAACCGCACAGTTGAAGTCGAATCTGTAAGGAAGCAGAGTCTTGTCATCTGGTGTGAATAGAACAGACTTTCTTCCCCAAGGGTTTGCCAAGTCGGTTGGGAAGGTTGCAAAGTCAACTCGAACTTCTGAAGAACTCCAAGTGATTCCAGCCTGAGGAACAGTTTCACCTTCGATAGTGATTGTTCCACTTGCGCCAAATACATCCGACCCAGTCAGTGTGAAACTTCCTGGAGTGTAAGTTCCAACAGCATCCTTCAGACATAGTCCTCTGTCTGGACCGAAAGAAACGCCGGCTGGTGGGTTTCCAACATATAGAACAGATTGATCCTGCCAACCGGTGTCTAGATTAGTAGTCACTTTCAAACCAATCCATGTAATTGGAGTAAAACCTCGGGACGCTCTGAACTTGAAAGAAGTTGGAGTTATGTCGTAAGGGGTAACATCGACAGTCTGATTGCCGTCAGCCCACTCGTAAGGTCTCATGGCAACTTTGGTGCTAACACCGTTATCAGTTCCAGTGAACCCTGAACCAGTAACTACAAAAACGTCACTGATGTCCTGGTAGGGATCGAAAGAGTATGGCTCGTTTGTTCTGCCGTTATCGGCCAGTGCATTTACTTGACTAATAATTACCTGAGTGAACTGAGTTCCTGAAACATAGAACCAGTCAGTCATTTTAGGCAGAGCTGCGCCAGTAGCAGGAACGATCTGGAAATCGTAGTTACCTGATGCTAGAGCTGGGCTTGTCAGAATAATTTCTGTGTTTGTCCATGAAGATGGAGTAACAACTGTGTTGTCGAACCTAATTGTTCCAGCTGTACCGAATCCAGTTCCTTCAATTCGAATTGAAGTTCCACCGACAGTAGTACCGGAAACCTTATAACCCTGATAGTTCCAGGTTAGTCCAGTACCCATCTCGTAGCTTGACTGTCTTGGGTTAGGGCCAAGGTAGGTAACTGTTGGACTCTTCACAGAGACAGAGGTGTAGTAAGGCTCTGTCTTTCCAGAAGGCGTGATTTGAATTGCAACGTTACCTGCAGCAGAAGTAGGAATCAGAATGTTAGAAATCTTTGTTCCTGAGTCAGTGCTTGTGTAAGCAACAGCTGCTGCTGATCCAATCTTTATTGTTCCAGAAGCACCGAAACCGTAACCGACTATCTGCACTCTTGCCTGAGCTGTGGTTGCAGTAGTGAAAATGGTGTTTGGAGTAACTGATGCAACACCATCGGTAGGTACAAAAGTAACTGCACCAACCTTGGTTACAGTTCCTGTTCTTGCACCGATTACAACATCCGCTGCACCTGCAGCATCGCCTGATGGAGCTTCAATAGTGATGCTTGTGGCAGTTGATGTGATTACTCTCGCGCAGTTACCGCCAACGGTTACACCAACTGTTCCTGCAGCACCAAAGTTGGTGCCAGTGATAACGATTTCATCGCCGCCACCAAGTGAAACTGAAGTTGGAGTGAATTTAGTTGCAGTAGGCAAAGTTGTGCTTGCAACAAGAGTTACAGTTCCTGGAGATTGTGCTGATCCTCCACCTGCTCCTGAAATGATGTTGACATCAACTGCGCCAGTACTTGCACCTACTGGAATCATGGCAATAACCTGTGTGTCGCTAACGCGAGTAACACATGGGCTCTTGATTCCATCGATGGTAACGCTTGGAGTTCCGATTGTTCCAAAGCCAGTTCCTGTAAGTGTGACTAGTGCTCCACCTGCATTAGAAACTGTTGCAGGAGCAATAGAGGTAATCACAGGAGTTCCGCTGTATGTGTACTTTGCGGTTACCGAGAATTCACCCCACTCATTTGTAATGGTGATAGGTACTGAACCAGCTTCTACACCTACTGGAACAATTCCTTCAAAGATATCTTGTTCACGAGGATTGCCTTGATCCCATTGACCCCACTGCATGTTCGCAGCAACCTTGCCGCCGATCTTAACTACAGGAGGTTCCCAATCCAGGCGGTTCATTATGTTGAAGCCCTTGATGACGAATCTATTTCCACCCTTAAGAGCGCCCTTGTTTGGGCTAATTGAGACTGATGATGGAACTGGAGGAGTGTAGTCAACCTGAGCAGTATGCATAACAACGCCTAGGGCGGCTAACTGAGCTGGTGTCTTTAGTTCCTCTGTGTCATCATCCCAACAGTTCTTCACATCTTCATAGGCACAGTTCAAAATGATGAGAGTCCGCTTACCTGGTTTTTTCCAGTCTTCATTTACTAGATAATCGCCCTCAAGATCTTCTGGCAATCTGTTGAACTGCATAGTTGCTGTTGTGTCATCTTTATACCAGCCAGTTGTGTCACCGATCAAACGTGTTTCTGGCTTTGCTGGGTCATAGAGCATGAACTCAATATCGGTTCTTGAGTTAATGTACTGACCGGTAATTGAGAAGATGCCTCGCGGAGTTGCGCTGTTCTTGTCGATTACAAGAGATTCGAATACTGGTCTAAATAGAGTTGCTGCATTATTAAACTCAGAAGAAGAGTTCATTTCATCCCAGTAGTTAGCCTGTGAGCTAATGCCACAAATGGAAGTTACTTTGATTCCGACTGGACCAACGTAGTCATCTTCCCAGTTGTAAGTTTCTAGTCTCCAAGTTGTAACTCCGTTGTTGTCAACATCGATTCTTTCATTGCCATCTACGTCCTGGAATTGATAATTGATACCCGATCTCTTACCATCAGGGCGAGTAAGGTCAAAGTTTGTGTAGCAATTTATGTTGTTGCTGTAAGACTCAGGGAACCCGTTCTGAACTTCAACAGTGAATCTGTCTCCACCCAGGTTAGAAAGTGTGGTGTCACTGATGGAAATAATCTTTGGCTGCATCAGTACGCCACGCTGAACGAAGACGCGGTATTCCTTTTTGGTAATCAGGTCAGATGCAACAACTTCAACAACAACTTCTGTCACAGCTACTTCAAAATCAGAAAGTGTTGTCCACTGCCCACTAACGCCCGGCTCGCTTAGCGAGTTGCGCTTAAAGGTAATGGTGGCGTTGGGATCGACTGCCTCTGCATAAAAATCAATCGCAGACCTGCTAGACGCAACTGTGTACCAAGTCTTGTTTGGTTCAAAGTCCGGCTGAATGTTTGTGATCTCTCTATTGGCTCCGCCAACTTGCAAGCTAGCTAGAGTGGCATCGCTTGTAGCAGCGGCAGCAGGAGAGGAGATTCCGACTAGGGCTCCCAATACAAAGATTGGAGCGAGCAGGGCAGATAACAATCGATAGATTTTCATGGGGTCCTATTTTGGGTAACGTAACGTTCAAATTCCATCTCTAGCCTAAGCGATTAAGCTCCAAAATTGACCTCCCGTACGGGGCTAAACATGGCTAAGGCCCTTACATTTACTAGTCCATCGGTATAGAGCTCCTAGACGAAAATTACTTGGGGAGAGCCTTAGGCTCTGTAAAAGTAGATGCCCGCTAGCCTAGTTCTATTGATTTGCAACAAGCCCTACTGAATACCTGAAATGGATGGATGAAATGACTAAGCCCTCATCTGTCACATCTATATCTATAGGAGTAGGTATTGCCACTGGACTATACGGGATTTCCTTTGGAGCTTTGTCTGTAACTGCAGGTTTAGATGTGTGGCAGACCCAGGTATTGAGCCTTTTGATGTTCAGTGGTGGATCACAGTTTGCCTTCATTGGAGTTATTGCTGCAGCTGGCGGAGCAGGGGTAGCTTCCGCAGGTATTGGAGCAGCCATAGTCTCGGCTTGGCTATTAGGAGTCAGAAATGGCTTCTATGCAGTCAGGTTGGGCCCAATTCTCAACATGGTAGGACTCAAAAAATTGATTCCCGCTCTCCTGACTATTGATGAGTCAACAGCAGTTGCTACATCCCAAGAAGAACCAAAGAATCAGGTCAAAGGTTTCTGGCTAACCGGGCTAGCTGTCTTCTTCTTTTGGAACCTGATGACTCTAGTGGGAGCACTTCTAGGTAATGCTCTGGGAGATCCTTCTAGGTGGGGACTTGATGCAGCAGCTGCAGCATCCTTCCTTGGATTGTTATGGCCTCGACTAATGGAGCGTCAAGCATTAGCAGTTGGGGCAGTTGCTCTAGTTATCGCTACTGCTGCAACACCATTTGTTCCTGCAGGTTATCCAGTGCTTCTTGCCGCGGTTGCAGCAATTGTTGTTGGTATTTTCAATTGGTTCTCTCCGAAGATCGGAGAGAAGTAATGACTCTTTGGATTGGCATCCTTTTTGCAAGTGCTGCGGTTTACTCTTGGAAGATTATTGGCTACATGGTGCCAAGTTCAGTATTGAACAACCCGACCATTTCTAGAATCGCGAACTTAATTACTGTTGCTCTGTTAGCAGCGTTACTAGGAGTTCAAGGACTAACTAGCGGTGGTGACATTGCATTCGATGCAAGAATTCCTGCGTTGGGTGTTGCTGCAATTCTGCTTTACTTCAAAGCACCGTTTGTTGTTATGGTTGCTACCTCTGCATTGGTAGCTGCTTTATTGAGACTCTTCTTTGGGGTCTAGTAAAGAGTGCGCGCAACTCTTGAATAGAAAAGCCTCGGAACCTAATTCGCGAGAAATAAGTTCCGAGGCTTTAGCTATTTACTTAGGAGATCTTTTTCTTTGGTGACTGCTTTGATGCAGAGGTATAGCCATCAAGTGACTGAAGAACAATCACTGTGATGTTGCTCTTTGAGTCAGATGGACGCAACTTGTATGTTGTCTGGGTAGCGAACTTAATAGCTACACCGTTCTTGTACCACTGGTACTTGTACTTGATACCAATTGCGTTAACCCAAGGTCTAACAACTACCTTGATGGTTCTACCTGGAGTAAGAACACCGCTGATGTTTACGTTTCCAGGAACGATGCTCTGCTTCACAACAGACTTAGATTCACTGGTCTCAACCTGAGTCTTGATAGAGCGCTTTGCGAGAGTTGTTCTCACAGTAAGTGCAGTGTTTACATCTTTCGCAGTAATCAAGTAGGTTCTAGTGTTTGCACCTTGGATAGGCTCACCATTTCTCAACCACTGGTATGAAACAGTTGCACCATCTGGAGCGTCCAAGTGGTTAGCCTCTACAGTCTGACCAGTAGCACCCACGCCAGCAATAACTGGGCTTAGGTTCTGGGTGAAGACTCTAGTGATCTCGCCATCGATGATTTCAATGTCATCAGGAAGTTGTCCTGGAACACCATTGATGTCGCCTGAGCGGGTGCTCAGCAAACTTGCCTGATAGAAGCTAGCGTCAGTGATTGATGTTTGGAAAAACTCTGAAGCCAAGATCGATGTCTGCTGGAAGTTTGCTGCATCTAGTAGTGCTCCATTGAACTTGCTGAATGAGATCAGGTTAGTGCTCAAGTTTGCTCTAGTTAGATTTGCAAATGTGAAGTTTGTGTTGACCACGGTTGCACCAACAAGGTAAGTGTCTGTCAGGTTTGCACCTGTTAGATCTGCACCGGTTAGGTTGCTGTACTGCAAATCAATGCTAGACAAATTTGAACCTCTAAGGTCTGCTCCAGCAAGGTTTGCTCTAGCAGTAACGATGTAGCCATCGATTACTCTCGCTCCATTGATGTTCTGGATGTTTCCTAGAAGACCACCTGAACGAATACCTTCAAATGAAGTTGTGTTGTTCAATGCTGTCTGGTTGATGCTTGCACCAGCAAAGTTTGCACCAGCTAGGTTAGCTCCCCAGATCTGCAAGCCATCAAGTTTTGCACCTGATAGATCTGCTCCAGGACCAAATAGATATCCGCCGACCAAAATCCAGTTAGTAGGTAGAGCAATAGGAGTTCCTACGATTCCACCAGAGCGAACGCCGTTTAGGTTCGCACCTGTTAGGTCAGCACCGGTTAGGTCTACACCGCTCAAGTTAGCACCGCTTAGGTTTGCTCCAGGACCGATTAGGTAACCGCCAGAAGCTTTCCATGAAGCAGGAAGAATTGGAGTACCAGTTAGTCCACCAGAAATGATTCCGGTCAATGTAGCTGTGCTGAAGTCTGTGCCTTGCACGTTAGAGCTTGCAATGTTTGCACCTAATAGGTTTGCTCCAGTGAAGTTAGAGTCTTCAAAGTTTGCACCATAGAAGATGCTCTCTGTCAGGTCTGAACCAGTGAAGTTTACGTTTGACCAGTATGAGTAACGAGATCTAACTTCAATCAAGTTTGTGTTGGAGAAGTTTGCTCCAGTGAACACCGCGTTGAACAGGTCGCGTCCTTCGAAGTCACAGCCTGATGCGTCAACACCAATTCCTCCGTTAGGGAATGTGCAAGGTTCTGCGGATGTCGCAGGTGTAGTACTACCGAGTACCAAACCTAGAGACACTACTGCTGAAATGATGCTTAATTTTGAAGATTTCTTCATGAGTTACCTTTCGCTCACTTAAAGCCTAGGGGCTCGGACTATGGGTTCAGGGAAATAAGTCGAAAGGTTACTTTTACTCCTACCTCTTACTCACAAAGAACCTCAGAAGAGTGACTGATCTCATGCCTAAAACTGGCCTCGGTTTAGTTGACCTGACTTACAGTCAAAATTACTGAAGGAATAGCGGGGGTTGAATTGGCAGGCCTGTATAGAAGCTCCATCGAAGGCTCTGTGGAAGCCCACGCTAGTTCAACATACTCATTGGCATTGGTGGTCGTCACAAAGAAGTTCCAAGCAGCAACATTCTTTTGAGAGTTAGCTTGGAGAGTGATAGCTGTTGTGCTGTTTGGGTAATCAACGCCATTTTGCTTCAGCCATATTTCGATATCCGCTTCATGCCCGCCGGATAAGCGGGTGATTTGGGCAGAGAATTGAATATTGTATGTTCCTGGGTGTTCCAGAACAACTCTTGAACCATTGGAAATGCTTACTCCCTGGTTTCCAGAATCAGTTTGGTTGTAGGTCATTAAGTTGACTGGCTGACTGTTTACTTGAGTAGAAGTGTCATAGAAAGATCCAAAGTAGCCCAGACCGCTGCCTGGAGTGCAAACACCATCTTTACCTCTCAATGAAGCTAAGAAGTCAATTTCGGTTCCTGTGTTACCTGCATCTAGCCAAACTTGATATGCACTCTTCCCATCAGTACCGTTTGTTCCATCAGTTCCATTTGAACCATCAGTTCCATTTGTTCCATCAGTACCATTTGTTCCGTCAGTACCATTTGAACCATCAGTTCCATCTTTACCAACAAGTGAATTCAGGAAATCAGTCTCGGTGCCTGAGTTGCCCTGAGATACCCATAGTTCATACGCCCCAAGTCCGGCAGCACCATCTACACCGTTGGTTCCATTGATTCCATTAGTGCCAGAGGTTCCGTCTGATCCACGGGCTCCTATGAGAGATGTTAGAAAGTCATTAGGAGTTCCAGTATTTCCTGCATCCAACCAGAGTTGATAAGCGCTTGCACCATTAGTGCCGCTTGGACCCGTTGGACCATCTTTTCCGTCTGCTCCATTGAATCCAGTTGATCCTTTATAACCTCGTTCGCCCTTTACTCCAATAAGAGAATCGAGGAAGTCCTGAAGGCTACCTTTGTTGCCGACTGAAAGCCAAACTGTGTAGGCAGAAGGTCCGGTGGCACCAGTTGGGCCTTGCACTTGATGAGAAGCACAAACCTTTGCGATCTTCTCTGCATTAATACCGGTGAAAGCTCCCCAACTTCCAAAAAGTAGGGCGATTATTGCGATTACAAGAGCAGCAAGAGTTAGAAACTTGTATCCCCGACTTGTTTCTGTTGTTTTAGTTTCTGAACGCTTACTTGTAGACATTGGAGCACCCCTTAAATATTGTCTTGAGATAAACCTAGCGGTCGCCAAGGAACAGACATAAGGTTTGCATTACATTTTGGGAACATCTTGCGACTGAGTTGCGTAAGAGCTGCAAGTGCTCAATATTGAAATCTCTACTCGCTAGACTCACTTTCCCTTCCACTCAAACTGAGTAGCATTCTCATATGCGTGTGAAGTATGAGACTGAAGTACTTGGTGAAGGTAACCATGCCTCTCTGCTGATTCCTGAGTGGGTCCTCCAAAAGCTAAAAACCAATAAACGAGCACCTCTCAAAGTCACTGTGAATGGACATACCTACCAAAGCACAGCAGTTGGTGTTGCAGGTGAATGCCGTGTTGTATTCCCAAGCGCTGAACGCAGAGCCGCCAAAGCTGGATCAGGAGACATAGTAGAGGTCACACTTGAGCTAGATTCTGGTTACCGTGAAGTTGAGATGCCGAAAGAACTGATTGCGGCCCTGAAATCACAGGGTTTGACTAAGGCATTCGCCAATCTCAGCTATTCGAAACGTAAAGAATTCGCAAGACAAGTCTCAGAAGCTAAGACAGAAGAGACAAAGCTCCGAAGGATAGAAAAGGTTCTAGCTGCCTTGGTTAGTTAGCCAGGCGATAGAAAATTGTCGATGGGCGTAAAGTGCGCTTGGAGGGACTCGAACCCCCAACCTTCTGATCCGTCGTCAGATGCTCTATCCGTTGAGCTACAAACGCTTGGGTGCCATTGGCAACTTAGATAGTTTAGCCCAATTGCTGCCTATCCTCAATGACTATATATAAGAAGGTAAGTTTTGGGCTAAACTGGTGAAGTTCTGGAGACGTCGCATAGCCCGGTCGAGTGCGCCTCACTGCTAATGAGGTAAGGGTCTTAAAAGCCCTTCGGAGGTTCAAATCCTCTCGTCTCCGCCAGAATAGAAAGCCCTAGGAAACTAGGGCTTTTTCTCTATTTGGCTAAATGCCAAAAATAAACCTGGGTTCGATCGTCTTGTTCTTCAAGTAGTTCGGTTATGGACCAGTCAAAAGCAGCAGGTGAATGAGATGAGTGAAGTAGCTCTCTTTTGCCATTGATTACTTGAATCCCAGAGATGATTGCTGTGTGATCTCTATCCCCTGAGTTATCCCAATCAAACTGAACCACATCTCCTACCTCAACCAAGTCTCTGTCTTGCCAGGTGAGTTCCGTTGCTATCTCAGGTTTGGTCTGTAGATACTCTCTGAAACCTGTTGAAGATATCCAAGGACGTGAGAACTCTGGTGTGTAGGTCCACTCTGGATTTAGTTGCCAGCCTCTAGCTAGAAGAGTTTGAGAAACAAAGTTCACACAGTCAGTGCCGCCGAGATCGCCAAAAATTTCCTTGTTTGGTGCTTTGTAGTGTTTTTGAGCGTAGTCAATTTGTTTGATTACGTTAGCTTGCTCA
>JACCDN010044427.1_pt1 | contig 10023 bp, 8 predicted proteins | sample 7441691 | NCBI WGS metagenome assembly JACCDN01 (sample SAMN15323439, study PRJNA562643) | freshwater metagenome | isolation source: river surface water | place: USA:Blue River Watershed | collected 2017-08-16
CACCAAAGGGCACTAAGCGACGTTTGTGGTGAATACCTATGGCTTTACCAAAGGTTGCGATAGAGTTGTAATACAATTGTTTATCTTGATCGTCAAAAATAATCCCGGTAACTAAACCAGATTCAGCATCGGCTGCTTTGCGATTCATTTCATTAAGAAAGGGAAGGGCTTGGCTGTAAACCTCTGTAATAGCAGCTTCAGGCCAAATAATAATTTTGTGTCCCCATAGGGGTTCGGTTTTAGTGCGCAATAAATCCATTGTGGTTTCGCGGTAGTCTGTTTGCCATTTATCGTCTTGATCAATATTAGGCTGCACAATTGCAATGCTGGTGGGTGTGCTTGATGCGGTCGTCCATTCCATTTTCTGCAACGCAAAACCTGCGGCCCAAATAAAAATAACTGCGCTGCTGCCCAAGACTAAATTGCGTGTTTTTGTTGGGTGGTAAATGAGATGCGCAAATACAGCTGCGGTGAAGGCGCTGAGTAAACTCAACCCCATTACACCCACAATCGGTGCCCATCCAGAAAGCCAATTAGTTAAATCTGCATAGCCAATGAGTAACCACGGGAAGCCTGTGAATAGCCAAGTGCGCAACCATTCGCTAATTAACCAAGTGGCGGGAAAGGCGATTAAAAGGCTGAGTCGATGACGGCTAAACCAGCGCCCAAATGCATAAAAGGGCAAACTGAAAAATGCTGCCATAAAAAATACGAAGATAACGACGAGAAATACCGCGAGTGGTGCAGGGGCGCCTCCGAAACCGCTAATACTGACGTAAATCCAGGAGACGCCAAGTCCATACATGCCTACGCCAAACCACCAAGCTCTCCACCAAACAGCCTTTAATGTCTGCTGGTTAATGAGCAGTGCGAAAATGCTTAATGCAAGAATTCCGAGTGGCCAAATATTGAAAGGGGCAAAGCTAAATGGGACTAAACAACCTGAAACCAAGGCAATCAGAAGTTGTAACCCATTTGGAAGCTGGTTAAGACGTCGGACAATATTTAATGAGGTCATAAAACCGTTAAGCGAAGTAAATGAATTTGGCGATTGTCGGAGTAGAGCACTCGGAATTGAAAGCTTTCAATCACGGCAACTTCATTGCGCTTGGGGATGTGACCAAACTCTTGCATCAATATGCCGCCGATAGTATCGAAATCTTCATCGCTGAGTTCGGCGTTAAAATGCTCGTTAAATTCTTCGATGGGCGTAAGCGCTTTGATAATGAAGTCGGTATCGCTCATACGTTTGATAAAAGTATCGTTTTCTTCTTCGTCGGTTTCGTCTTCAATTTCGCCGACAATTTCTTCCAAAATATCTTCGATGGTGAGCAGGCCAGAAATGCCGCCGTACTCATCCATAACCAAAGCCATGTGGTAGCGGTTTTCTCGGAACTCGCGTAGCAACACGTTTACACGTTTGCTTTCGGGCACAATATTGGCGGGGCGCAAAATACTTTCCAAGTTAAAGTTTTCAGTGCCGTTGAGTGCGAGTGGCAATAAATCTTTGGCGAGCAAAATACCTTTAATATCATCCAGGCTTTCGCCAATAACAGGGAAGCGTGAGTGGCCGGATTCAATCACTTGCGGCAAAAAATCTTGCGGAGAATCTTCCATGCGAATCGCAGTAATTTGCGAGCGCGGTACCATAATTTCGCGTGCTTGCAAGGATGACACATCAAGCGCGCCTTCAATAATGCTGAGTGCATCTTGGTCAAGCAATTTGTTATCGGCAGCGTCTTTAATGATTTCTAATAATTCATCGCGTGAACGTGGCTCATCGCTAAAGGCGTGCAGTAATTTATCCAGCCAGGACTTTTCATGTTTATCTGTTTGGCTGCTGTAGTCTTCCGACATTTTAGGGTTACCTGATTTAAAAAATATGTCCGTATCGAACAAGAAAAATTATCGTTCGGTTGTTGCTATTGTTCATTGCTTTCGAGCGTTTCAGTATAAGGCGCCGGAAAATGTAATTGCGTAATCAATCGCGTTTCTAAAGCCTCCATTACATCGGCTTCGTCATCTTCTACATGGTCGTAACCGAGTAAATGCAGCGTGCCGTGTACTAGCATATGCGCCCAATGAGCTTCTAAAGTTTTGCCTTGCTCTTGCGCTTCGCGTTCAACCACGGGAGCGCAAATCACTAAATCACCCAACAGAGGCACACCCACTTCATCGGGAATATCCGCTGGGAAAGACAGCACATTGGTAGGCTTATCTTTACCACGATATTGCGCGTTCAGCTCTTGGCTTTCAGCTTCATCCACAATGTAAACACTGACTTCTGCTTGGTTTAGCTCATCACTTTGGAGCGCTGCGCTAATCCAGAGTTCAATGTTTTCGACGCTGGGAATTTTTGTGCTGGAGCTATTCACTTCAACATCAATTTGGTACGGCATGATTTAACTCGCCTGATTATTCGGGTTGTGGCTGTTGTTGCCATTATGATTTGGATTGGCTTTTTCGAAGGCGTCGTAAGCTTCAACGATGCGCATTACAATCGGATGGCGCACAACATCTTTCGCTGTGAAGTGAGTAAAGCTGATACCAGGGACGCCTTCTAAAACTTCAACCGCGTGACGTAAACCCGAGGCCATACCGCGCGGCAAATCGATTTGGGTTGGGTCGCCAGTAATAATGGCTGTGGTGCCAAAACCAATTCGCGTTAAAAACATTTTCATTTGTTCGCGAGTGGTGTTTTGGCTTTCATCCAAAATTACAAAGGAGTTATTGAGTGTACGGCCGCGCATAAAGGCGAGGGGGGCAACTTCAATAATGCCGCGCTCCATTAATTTGCCAACCGTATCAAAGCCGAGCATTTCAAACAAAGCGTCATACAAGGGGCGTAAGTATGGGTCAACTTTTTGCGCTAAATCGCCGGGTAAAAAACCGAGTTTTTCGCCGGCTTCCACTGCGGGGCGAACCAACAAAATACGTTCAATTTGATCCTTTAACAAAGCTTCAACTGCGCATGCAACGGCGAGATAAGTTTTACCTGTACCGGCTGGGCCAATACCGAAATTAATATCGTTAGTTTGCACTGCCTTTACATAGCCAAGCTGATTTGCGCCACGGGGTTTAATCGTGCATTTTTTAGTGCGGATTAAGGTGACGCCGGAATTGTTAGATTCAGTAGCATCCAAATCGGCAGTACGATTGGCTTCAAAAGGTGTGTTCAGTTGTTCCATAAGGGCTTCAATACCTGAGGTTTGCAAGGCAAGGTGAACTTCATCGGGTGTTAATTCAGCGGATGCAGTTTCAGCGTAAAGGTGACGCAATAATTCGGCAGCAGTTGTCGTCGCGGTGTGTGCTCCTAGCAGCGCAAAGTCGTTGCCGCGATTGCGAATTTCAATCGCAAAGTGCTTTTCTATTTGATGCAGGTGTTGGCCAAGGAGGCCACAGAGATTGGCAAGGCGGCGGCTGTCATTAGGTTCCAGTGTGAACTGGATAGAGTGGGGTGCAGTAGTGGTCTGTTCAGACTTTTTTGAAGGATTGATCTGTTCAGTGCTGCTTATAGGGCTGTTCAAAGTGGTCAATAAACTCGTGTGACTTAGATAAAACCAAGACTAAACCATATCGACAAGCGGATAAAGCAAAAAAATGGAAAGTCTTGATCTAGCTGGGCTGAATGGCGGCTAAACAGGCTTTCAACCGCATTCAATAAAGCGTTATTTAATCCAGTCGTCGTCCAGCTCTGAGGCAATAAGAACGCCGCGCAAGGAGTTGGTCAGCGCTTCTTCAATCACTATGTCTGCGAATTTACCGATTAAATCGGTATTGTCAGCGCGGAAGTTCACCACACGGTTATTTTCAGTGCGGCCAGAAAGCTGACCTGGATCTTTGCGTGAATAACCCGTAACCAGAATTCGCTCTGTATTACCCACCATGCGGCGGCTAATAGCCATGGCCTGCTGAATTAGGCGATCTTGCAGGATCTTAAGGCGCATCTTCTTAGTTTCTTCGTCGGTATCATCCGGTAAATCGGCCGCTGGCGTGCCGGGGCGAGGGCTGTAGATGAAGCTGTAAGATGTATCGAAATCCATATCGTGAATGAGTTTCATGGTCGCTTCAAAGTCGGCCTCGGTTTCACCGGGGAAGCCAATAATAAAGTCAGATGAGAAGCTGATATTCGGGCGATTCTTTTTAATTTTGCGCAGTTTGGATTTGTATTCCAGCGCTGTATGGCCGCGTTTCATCGCCATCAAAATACGGTCTGAACCGCTTTGCACCGGCAAGTGCAGGTGACTTACCAGTTCCGGTACTTCGTTGTACACATCGATCAGGGCATCGGTAAATTCAACGGGGTGCGATGTAGTAAAGCGAATACGGTCAATACCATCAATGGCCGCTACACAGGTAATCAGCTCTGCCAAGTCCATAAACGTGCCGTCGCCGTTATCACCGCGATAGGCGTTTACGTTCTGGCCAAGCAAGTTCACTTCGCGCACCCCTTGTTTGGCAAGATGGGCGATTTCGGTAAGTACATCCGCCACAGGGCGATTCACTTCTTCACCGCGCGTGTAAGGTACTACGCAGAAAGTACAGTATTTGGAACAGCCTTCCATAATGGAGACGAAAGCACTTACGCCATCGGCATCTGGCTGGGGCAGTCGGTCGAATTTCTCGACTTCGGGGAAGCTGATATCAACCACAACAACGCCGTTTGCGCGCTTGGTTTCCATCATTTCTGGCAGACGGTGCAGAGTTTGTGGGCCAAAAATCAAATCTACATGGGGGGCGCGTTTGGCGATCGCTTCGCCTTCTTGGCTGGCAACACAGCCGCCTACGCCAATCACTAAATCGGGGTTTTTCTTTTTAAGTGTTTTCCAGCGGCCAAGCTCATGGAACAGGCGCTCTTGGGCTTTTTCGCGGATAGAGCAGGTGTTAATGAGGATAACGTCGGCATCTTCCGGGTCTTCAGTAGCCACCATATTGTGGGATTCGCCCAGCAAATCACGCATGCGCGATGAGTCATACTCATTCATTTGGCAGCCGTGGGTTTTGATATAAAGCTTTTTGGTGGGTTTTTCGATGGTGGTAGACATGCAACGCGCCTGCTTAAAAACTAGTCAAAAACGAGGCGCGCATTATAGGGCAGTTGGCGGGGGAAACCTATAGCTGATTGGGCGATTTGCTGCGGTATAAAAGCCGTAAATTTATAAGGTCTTTAGCGTCTTCTCCAAGCCAACAAAGGCCATGTTTTGGAAGTGCTCATCAATAGCGCTGGCGGATAAATGTTTGCGTTCGAGCGCCCAGATACTGGTAGACCAAATCGCGCCTACCAAATGCTGAATGGTTAACTCAAGTTTAATACGCTGGAGGTTTGTGTTCTGTGGGGCTGTTAGCTCACGGCCAATCAAGTCGGCGAGCATACGCAAAAAATAGCGCTCAACAATAAAAAAATCATCGCGCCCTACAATGTCGTCATAGAGTTTGTGATGGCTGAGAATATGGTTAAAAAAATGAAAGGTAAATTTTAGTCTGGGTGTCTTGTGTGGCGGTGTGTGCGGCGCCTCATTTTTTACAGCTTCTGCTTTCACAGCCTCTAGCAAACCATTGCGCAAATGTTCTATTGAGGCTTTAAGAACATCTTCTTTGCTGGTGAAGTGTGCATAGAAAGTAGTCCGACCAATCTCAGCGCGTTTCAGAATGTCTTGTACGGTGATCTTCCCATAGCCTTTTTCTCTCATCAAATCATGAAAGATATTAAAAACGGCTTCTTTTGCGCCCATTTGTTTCTTTTCAACAAGTTGCTTTGGCGTGAGTGTCGTCATAGTTAAAAACGTTCAATGAGAAAATAGAACCGAACAATGTGGGTGTTTTTGTTCTTCGCAGTTAGATCGATAAATCTTATCTTGGAGTTTCACTTGCTACAGCTAAAAGTTTAACGGATTTGGTTGCGAGATAACAGCGTGGTAAAGAGCCTCAATGATAGCGAACGATTTATAAGTTCTGATGCGGTATGCAATTTTCCGCTCAATGCAATATTTTGCCGTTCAGCACCTTTTTCGCGATTTATATGTTTGTCTATTTTACCTTTGGTGTAATAAAACCCATAAAGGATTCAGATTGCAATGTTGGAACAAAATAATCCCAATAATTCTATGTCTTACTTGGTGTCCCTACGGGATTTGTCCAAATCCTATGAGTCAGCGGGTTCCTCCGTTAGTGTGTTGCACAATATTAATCTTGACATCGCGATAGGTGAGCGCGTTGCGATTGTGGGGAAATCCGGTAGCGGTAAAACAACGCTCATCAATTTACTAACCGGTATTGATAGCCCAAGTACAGGCGATATTGTTATACAAGGTCAATCCATTACAGCACTCAGTCAAAATGCTCTAGCTCAATGGCGAGGTAAACATATAGGTATTGTGTTTCAGTTCTTTCAATTACTACCTACGCTAACCATTCAAGAAAACATTATTCTGCCGATGGATTTTTGTAATCAATTTCCTCGCAATAAACGTGCTGCGCGCGCTTTAGAATTATTGGATCGTGTGGGTATTGCTGATCACGCTCACAAATTGCCTGCCGCTTTATCGGGGGGGCAGCAACAACGTGCGGCTATAGCCCGCGCGTTGGCCAATGACCCTCCGTTATTAGTTGCTGATGAGCCCACAGGTAATTTAGATTCCACCAATGCCGATCACATTATGCAATTGTTTACAGATTTGTCGAGGGAAGGAAAAACGATTATTACTGTGAGCCATGAACGCGATATTAGTCGTTATGTAGATCGTATTATCACCTTAAAAGACGGTGAGATTGATGGCTCTACACAGGTGGCCTTATGAGAACGGCACTGCATAAACTTTGGGGTGACATAGCGGCAACACCTGGCCGTTACGCCATGATGATAATTGCAATTGCCGTTAGTTCTGCGGCGATTATTGCCATGTTATTGGCTTACTCGGTGCTAACGCGCGCTGTTCAGAGTAATTATATGGCAACCAATCCTGCTGCAGCCCAACTCATGGTGGGTCAGGTAGATGTAATGGGCGGAGCGGATGTGGTAGACAGGGCAGAAAGTATTCTATCGTTGGTGCGAAAAAATCCAGCTATTAGTGATGCAGAAGTTGGCGCGAACACCTATTTCAAAGTTGAAGTTACTTCGAATCAATTTGTAACTGCATTGATTTTTATAGTGCCAGATTTAGAAAAGGTGCGTATTAATAAAGTTCGGTTAGATGCAGGCGAGTGGCCAAAACTCGGTGAAATTTTATTAGAACGCAAAGCCTTGGGTGTTGCGCATGTATCCCTAGGTGATTCGCTTAAATTGATTGGAAAAAATGGCGTTACGCATTCGTTGGCTGTGAGCGGTACGGTTCATGATCCCGCACTAGGCCCTGCAGATACGGAACATGTGATTTACGTTTATATGTCGCAAACTACTTTTTTAGAGCTGAATGAATCGCCCGTTGAAAGTTATATTAAATTTACCGTTTCACCAGAACAGCTGAACACTGCAGCTATTGAGAGCATTGCTGCGGATACCGTGGAAAATATTACGCCGCTTATGGCTGTACATGAAGTTAGAGTTCCACCTCCAGCGCAACATCCTCATCAAACTCAAATGACCTCTGGCTTACGTATGTTGCTCTTGTTTAGCGTGCTTGCTGTAGTGCTAGGAGCGATACTCATTGCTACTACTTTATGGGGGTTGCTAGCACAACAAGTTCGCCAAATTGGCATTATGAAAACTATTGGCGCTAGCTCTACACAGATTTTTTTACTCTATTTAATTCTGGTAGTGGCTATAGGTGTGCTTGCACTGCTGATAGGTTTTCCGTTGGGTATTTGGTCTGGTAATAGTCTTATTACTATGGCTGCAGATTTATTGAATTTAAATATTGTAGATGCATCCTTGCCAATGGGTTTGTGGGTGTTCAGTGTGATCTTTTGTGTCGGCTTGCCTGTGTTAATGGCGATTTACCCTATTCGTGTTGCGGCAACGAAAACGGTTCGCGCTGCGCTGGATGATTGCGGTGTGGCTGAAGTTTCTTCTGGCACTAACAAATTCCATATTAGGTTAAATTTTCTATCCCCTATATGGGTGATGACGTTGCGTAATATCTTTCGGCGCCGTGGGCGGTTAAGTTTCACAGTGCTCTTGTTGGGAATTGCAGGCGCTACCTTTCTATCCAGCCAAAATTTATTGGCATCTTGGAGTGCCTTAGGTTTAAAAGCTCAAGCGCATCGGTATTATCAAATTGAAGCTAACTTCTCCGAAGCTAACTCTCAAGAAGTTATAAGTGCTGCTTTGAATAAAATGAGCGGGATTAATGAAGTGGAGTTTTTTAATAAACAGGGGGTATCTCCAGTAGCAAGAAATGGTTTGGCTATTGAGCGCGTCTATCCCGATGGTGGTCACGGTAATCTTAAACTCTATGCTGTACCTGTTCAAACGTCGATGTTTTCACTGGACATCATTCAGGGTCATTGGTTGAGAGAGCACGAAACTGATGACGTTGTACTCAATCAATCCGCTCACAGTTCGTTTTTTTATGAGAAAAAAATTGGCGATATGATTAATGTGTATATACAAGATAAGCCTAGGCAGTTTCGCTTGGTGGGCATTATGAGTGAACCGCTTGCAGGAGCGAGTTTGTATATTCATTCAATTGATTTAATGCCTAATAGTTTTCGTTTAAATCTAAATGATATAAGCGCGTCAAATATAGATGGCTTTGCGGCTCAACTTGAGCACGAATTTAAAAGTGCAGGAATTTCCATCGGTTCTATTACTACCGAAAATCATCGCAAAAAAAGTGGCAATGGCCACTTAATGATTATGGTTTTAATTTTGGTGATGATTGCAATTACCATGATTCTGGTCGGCTTTTTGAGTTTAGCAACGGTGATGAGTACTAATGTCAGCGAGCGCTTAAGAGAGTTTGCAGTCATGCGTAGCTTGGGTGCTAAAAATTCAACCATTGCCTCGTTAATTATTAATGAGTCTATTTTCATCGCCTTAGGTAGTTTTTTGGTGGCGCTTCCGATAGCAGGATTATTTTCGTGGTTGATGGTGCAGATGCTAGCCGGTATGACCATGCAGCCATTGAGTGTTGCTATATCGGTAAATGGGCTGTTGAGTTGGGCTTGTATTGCAGTACTAGGTGCAGTTCTAGCAGCACTGTTGCCGGCATTAAATACTATGCGTTTTAGTATCAGAGAAGTGCTGGCCTATACCTGAATCAATTTAGTTGAGTGAGTTAAATCGTTGTAACATTTTAAGGAGTTATCATGAAAAAAAGTTTACAGGCCATTATTATTCTTGCGGTTGTCTTAGTAATTATTGCGGTCTTGGCGCATCACCTGGATGTGGGCAGTTTTTTTAGAGAGCTGCATGGTGGTTAGTTTTAACTTTGCTGAAATAAGCTGTTCGCCTGATGGCTAGCAGCTTGTTTTTGATCATCGCTTTTTCCCATACGCACTAATACATACACCGCGATACCATCCGCTAATTGCTGTAGGCTTTAATTTGCGCCTTGGCTTATAGAAAATTGCAGCTTTTTATCCAGCTCAACCACAAGATCTCGTTGGCTGTAAGGGCATACAAATTCCAATCTATACGCTAACAACTGCAAGCCCACTTTGGCTTTGGTGCCGTAGAGTTTGTCGCCAACGATGGGATGACCAATGTTGGCGAGGTGGCGACGAATTTGGTGTTTACGCCCAGTTTCAATGTGCACATCCAACAGGGTCGCGTTATTCACTGAGCCGATTTTTTTGATGTGCGTGATAGCTACTTTGCCATCCAATTCAAAATCCAACGTCATGCCGTCTCTGGGCAATTCGCAATCATCCACCACCCAAGCTTGATAATGCTTTTTGATGTCGCGGCCTTGAAATAGCACCGATAACTTGGCGGCACTTTGGCTATCGTGCGCGATGATCATCAAGCCCGCAGCATCCGCATCCAAGCGATGCACTAAAAAGCAGTCGCGTTGGCTGCCTAATAGCGATTGGCCATTCACTTCAACCCACCGTAAAATGCTACAGTGGTCACCCCATTGGGAG
>JACCDN010641581.1_pt1 | contig 10022 bp, 7 predicted proteins | sample 7441691 | NCBI WGS metagenome assembly JACCDN01 (sample SAMN15323439, study PRJNA562643) | freshwater metagenome | isolation source: river surface water | place: USA:Blue River Watershed | collected 2017-08-16
CCAGAACCTGATCGAGATAGCGGCCCTCGGGATCGGCCTTGATGATGGGTGCAATCATGCGCTGTATTTCCCACTGTATGTCTGTCTTGGTCTGCTCAGGCGCGTGCGGCCTGAGGCGCCAAGATGGCGGCATAGGCGTCGTGCAGCTTGAGCCAGGCGTCGCAGATCTCGCCCACCACGAGCGGCGCACACTGCGCGTAGTCGGGGCACAGGTGAGCGTATTTGCGAACAAGGTGCACGCCTTTTTCCGCGTGATCGTCATCCTCTTCGGAGTGAACCGCAAACCATTCGAGCTGCGGCTCGGTGAACTCATAATTGCGTCGCAACGAAGCCACCAGTTTGCCCACGCTTTCACCCGATTGGGTCTCGATCGCGTAGATCGCCAGCAGCGCCACCACGAAGTGCTCACGTCGGATGATAGACAGCAGTGTGTCCACATACTGCACCACTTCGGTACTGGTGGTCGCCTCGGTGAACTCGGAAGCCTCCACACCGCAGGCCTCGGCGAAGCGACGCATCAGGTTGTAGTGGGTGTCGGAGCCGCAGTTGATGGATGTCTCTTCGGCCACCAACTGTTCCATCATGAACTGTCTCACATCCTCCAGTTGGGTCTTGGAGTGGATGATGCTGAAGATCAGGTTCTGTCGATAGACCTGGTGGTACTTCTGCAGGGCCCAGCGCCCAAGGCGCTCCTTGGTCGGTTTGAGCACATCCAGGTCCGCCACGAAGCGGTGACGGCTATATTTCTTGGCGTCGATGATCGACTGGCATTCCGCCAAGACGACTTCGACGCAGCCTTGATCGATTTTAGTCAGCCCTGGGACGGCTACGGCAGCATTCATGACGTCGGTCTCCTCAATCGTTCCAGTTGTAGAAGGCCGCCGTGTTGTCGTGCAGCAGCTTGCGCTTGCGCTCCACCGACAGGCCGGTATGGTTGCGCATGAAGTCAAACGATGCCGACAGGTTAGCCACGCCGTAGTGGGTGTGCGGAAAATCGAACGCCCCCATCACGCGGTCTTCGCCTACCAAGTCCATGAAAGCCGGCAGATAGCCGTAGTTGCCTTCGAAGCCGAAGTAGATCTGGTGCTCCTTGAGCACGGCCTCTGGCGACTTCTTGCCCGGCCAGGGCTTGCACGCTTCAGTGGGCCACCAGTGCATCGCACGGTTCATGAACAGGTCGAAGAAGCGCGCGTCGTGCTCCACGAAAGCCAGCTTCAGCGTGGGGAAACGATCGAAGATGCCACCGGCGAACACGCTGATGTAGGCCCACCACACCGACAGATCGAACGCGCCCAGAAACACTGTGGCAGGCGATGTGCACTCCTGCGTGACGCGCGGCGCCGGCCAGCCGATGTGCACGACTACGGGCATCTTGAGGTTGACCGCTTCGGCCCAGACCGGGTCGAACAGCCGGTCGTGCAGCCAGCGCTCGCCTGCGGTGGGCAGGACCATCACGGCATCGGCGCCGAGTTCCCTGGCCTTTTGCATCTCTTGCACGGCCAGCATCGGATCACGGATCGGGATCGGCGCGGCAAAGCGCAGCATGTCTTTGTCCTGCTTGGCCATTTCCGACATCCAGGTGTTCCATGAGCGCATCAGCGCGGCCTCATACACGAGGTCATCGGTGACGGTTTCCAAAAAAAGCGTGGAGTACAGCACCGTGCGGTCTATGCCCTGCTCGCGCATCGTGCGGGCGCGGCGCGCCGGGTCGGTACAGGCCTGCACCTCCAGCGGGACCGGCTTGCGCAGCGCGAATTCCATTTCGCAGGGCGTACTCATCACCACACCGCCATTGCCCTGATTCTTCGGCACCAGACGGCCGTCGATGTACCAGGTCTTGTCGCGGTAGGGGCGCTCGGACACATAGGGGTTGTTGATGACGGCCGGGCGGCGGCTCTTGAACGCATCATCCAAGAACATCTCCCAGCTACCGCTGGTTTCCTGGATATGCGAGTCCGCATCGAATTGCTTGAAATCGAACTTTTTCATGTGGTTCTCTCTGAGATTTAGACGGCTGCGGGCGCGAGTTGACCCTTGAGTTGCTGGAAGCTGGGAACGATCATTTCAGCATTGACTCCGTGCCGCTTGATAGACCAGTTGGTGAAGTTGATAATGGTCGTGGCCTTGCGATCCGGATTGGCGTGGCGGCTGCGTCCATGATTGATCGAGAAGTCGGCAGCGGCGCGGATCTGTAACGGCAGATCGGTGTACTCGTAGATGTTGCCCTGTGACGAGGGATTGGCCGAGGAGCCGACGATCATCATGTTTTCTTTGCGCGCACGCTCAATCAAGTCTTCCAGGAACGGGCCAACGTTGAGGAACGAGGCTATCGTGCCCTTGGTGACAACCTGTCCATAGACCCAGGCGGGCAGCGTGGGCAGCAGGCGGCTATCCGGATTGATGGGCAGCACCACGGCAAGCGTGGTGCGCGATGCCGTCTGCTCTACCCAGCGCTCAATCTCCGGATGTGAAAACATCACGATGTCCCGCAAGATCGCTAGGTTGCTGATGACGATGCAGGGGTTAGAGAACGGCCGACCCTTGATCGCGTACATCTTGCGGATGGCCGACTCGGAATTGCCGAGCAGGCCGTAGCCGATATCGCCCTTGAGCAGGCACAGGTCGCCACGCCGAAAGGCGGCCAGTGCGTCCCGCACCTCCTGGTCGTCGTAGTAGGGGGCGTTGTTGACGGTGGAAGTGTTTTGATTCATGCTACGCGCTTCTTTTCTCTAAGTCTGTGAACTATTGCGACGACATTTCGCGCAGTCGCGTGCGAATCACCGGCTGCGCCTCGGAGGCGGCAAGCACGGCTTCGTAGGTCTGGCGCAGCAGATGCACATCGTTGTAGCGCTCGACATGAGGCACGGTCATAATCTGGTTGTAGAGGCAATCTAGTGCACTCGGGCTGACGTTGCGCACGCCCGCCTGCAGCAAGCGCTGGCGCAGGATGTTGCGCCCGCTGTGGCGGCCCACAACGGTGCGCGACTCGGCGCCAAAGTCCTCCGCACGCATGAACTCATAGGTGAAGCGGCTCTTCATCACGCCCTGCTGATGCATGCCAGCCTCGGTGGCGAATGCGTTGCGCCCGACGATCGGCTTGTGCGCAGGAATATCGAAGCGGACAAATTCCGCAAGGCGGGTCACCGCAGCGTGCAGGAGGTGCTGGATCATGTCGTGCGTCACGCGCAGCGAGGACGCCTTGTAGTTCAGGATCGCAATCAGCTCTTCCATACTGGCGTTGCCTGCACGCTCGCCGATACCTCCCATGGTGACCTGCACCTCGTCGCCACCGGCCATGATACCGGCCAGGCTATTGGGCACAGCCAAGCCCAGATCATTGTGGCAATGGATCGAGATGCGGATGCTCTCGCCGATATAGGCGCGGATCTGGCCGATCAGGCCACCGAACTCGTGCGGCAGGCAGTAGCCCACGGTATCGGGGATCGCGAATGCCGTCACCCCCTCTTCGAGGCCCACGTCCAGCAGCTGCTTTAGAAAATCGAAGTCGGCGCGGGTGGCGTCCTCGACAGCCAGAGAGATGTCCTCAAAGTCCTCCGCCCTGGCCAGCTGGATGGCGCGACGAGCCTCATCCAACACCGCCTGGCGGGTAATGCCGCGCTTGTAGCGGATCTGGATGTCCGAGCCCAGCGTGGCGATTTGGATCTGCCGGCGCAAGGCTTTGTCAGTGGCCTTGGCGCAGGCCTTGATGTCTTCTTCGGTGGCGCGCGAGAACACGCAGGGCGTGGCGCGCGTCAGCGCAGCGCTGATCTGGCGCGCCGCCTCGAAATCGATGGGCGACGAGTTGGGGAAACCCACCTCGATCGTGTTGGAGCCCAGCGCTTCAGACAGCGTGGCGATCTCCACCTTCTGGTCGAGCATCAGCGAGTAACCGGGAGCCTGCTCGCCATCGCGCAGTGTAGTGTCGAAGAAATTTACATGACGGTTGCAGAAAGCGCCCATGGTGCACCTCTCCCTTCTGATTTCGTGATTTACTGAGAACTATTTTACTATTTATTTTATTTATGTCAACATTTTGTATTCATATGCAGCCATTGGGCCTGTCCCTGGACCGTCCGCTGACGGTGACCGGCGGTATGAACTTTGCTGGCGGCCCATAGAACAACAGCCTGTTCCAGAGCACCGCGCGCGCGGCGCACCTGCTGCGCGAGGGGCATGGCCGCAGCGCCCTGGTCTCCTGTGTCTCAGGTGTGCTGACCAAGCAGGGCTTCGGTCTGTAGTCGCGCGAGCCATGCCCCGGCTTCCTACAGCAAGACTTTAGCGAGCGAGTGACCCAGTCAGGGTAGTCGGCTGCACCGTGCTGCCCGAGGCCAAAGGGCGCATGCGAGGCCTCATGCTGGTCGACAGGCCGCAGGCACAGCGTGTGCTGGCTAGGGACGCACAACAAATCGCTGATCGCAGCTCTGCAGCGCGATGAGTTCGTGGGCCGCACGGTGCAGGTGCATGGCCATGAGGTCCTCTCACATAGGCGCCGAGATCCGCCTGAGCATCGATGCCTGCGCGCTACAGCTGATGCGTTACCTGTGTTAGAAATGAATATCCGCTGACGGGCCATCAATCTTGATAACTTGAAGTCAGCTTTGGGTCGGGTACAGGCCTCCACATTTCCGCAAAGATCATCCGTTACCAGCCTGAGGCCGTCATCCAACCTAAAGGTCTCTGAATTTCAATGAACGCACGCCTCTCAAGTGATGCAAGCTAGCAACTTCAGTGACGTTCCGCAGTTAGCGAGAAATCCAATCTATCAAAGATGTTCGTGTAGTAAAGAGTAGGAATGTTTGCGCAGATCCGCGATGGAAGCATATCTGTTCCGCACGGAACCATGAGCGTACCGTTTTGAAAATCACTTTGAATGAAACTGCGTCAGCAGCGCTGATTATTGGTGAAAATCTGTCGTATCCACACCTGAAATTGAAAGTTTCTCAAGCTGGCGAGTGTAAGCATTTGTGTCCCGCCCTCAAATGGAAGCATATGTGGGCCTAAACGGCATGGTTATGGTTCGGTATGCTTCTTAAACATCAACGACTTCGTTCTCGCTATCACTGTTAGGACTCGATTTGACTACCAAATTTTGTTTGCGCCATGTTTTCCCGTAAGTTGCTTCTGCGTATAGGCTGACTACTTTACCGCTTAAGACGCCTGTGCCGAGTTTGCCTTCTTGTGCACGCTTTTGAAGAATTGCATTAAACATGTTGTTTGCTTTCAGGTCAGCAACTGCTCGATCAATCCATTCTTTTTGTTGGATGGCAGGTAAGCTGTTAATTTCTTGCATGATGATTCGAACATTTTCAGCTTCTAGTGTTGAATTGCGTTCAATAGCTATCTTTACTTGCGTTCCATCTGCGACTTCATTTTTGATTGGAAGCTCTTCGATTTTTTCTGTGACAGTCTCATTCACATTTCCAGCGGGTAGCCTTTCTGGGCCTAGCCCAGCGTTTTTCAATAGAACCTTCAGATAGGCATAAGGGCTTTCGACTGGCTTCTTCGTTTTATCGAAAATTCGTATTCTTGTGTCGTCAAGTTTTTGAGCAAACAAGTCCTCCCCATACATTCGAATTAGGGATTCCGCTCTTGATTCAGAGACGCCCAATCGTTCCGCTCTAGTAATCAACTCAACATTGATTTCACGGTGCACATTTAGCTGCTTTTGATTTTGTTTTTTTCGAACACCAAATTGAATTTCTGTAACCGCCCTTCCCGCCTTGTGTTCTATCAACTCAATTTCTATGTCTGTCTCTTCGTTTATTTCTGCGATAGCCTCATTCACTTTTTCAACTTTGAATTTTCTCCACTCACGCCTTTTTTTATCGGCACTTGTTGATGTATTTGATAGCGCGTCTATCCACCAATCTGGGTGCTTTCTTGAGGTAACGCCGCTCGGGTTATCTCTGTATCGCGCGCAAATCTCATAAAGAGCCAAAGCGCAATAGGTGCCAAGTTTTGAGGAAATGCGCAAATTCCAAACAGCGTATCGATCGGGGTCTACCACCATCTCCATTATTTCGGGGGGAAATGCCCAAGAAACCCATGTTTGCCCACTTCGCACAAAAATCTTTGCTTGAGACAACATATGCAACCCAACCCATTTGACCCCGTCGCCTGGTGAAGTTGACTCCCAAGAGACTTTCAGATCTTGCATCTCTTGAAAATACCTTTTCGCCACTGATCTTTCCTGGCCCTCCCCTCCTGAAACTTTCAGAAGTGAAGTAAGTGGTGCTTCAAATGTGTGCGTGGCAAGCGGCGTTATCCCGTTCAACTCGATTTGGGCGGTAGCCAAAAGTGCTGAATACAAGCGCCTGCCAATAAGCGTGACCTTGTTTCCAGTCGTCGGCTTCATCACGATCATTTCGTGATGTTGTTTCAGCATGAAATCGTCTTTAATTTTAGCCATAAGTGTCCATTTCTTGATGGACACTTTAACAAACTCCACGCCTAATGTCCAGCTCGATGAGGACGCATAAAAGTGGGAAAAAGCTGGACAGTTCAGCCTTTTGCGTTTCAGAAAAGTGGGAAAAAGCTGGACAGTTCCAAAATCCACACTCTCAGAAATCCGGGAAAAAGCTGGACAGTTATGTGTTTAGATGAAAAGTTGACCCTAAAAACATACCAGCCTATATTTAACGCTTGTATTAATTCTATTAAATTTGGCGATTTCTCTGGCTGAAAAGTTATCCACAGGCCTTTTGTCATGGGGTGGGAAAAAGCTGGACAGTTCGAGGTAAAAACCTGGACGAAAGCGGGAAAAACCAGTACAGAAGTGGGAAAAAGCTGGACAGTTCGACCTCATGAACGTGCGTAACCTATTGATTCATATGACTAATTTTTCATTTTGTGTTTGCTTAAGGTATTGAAGGTATTTAAATTTTTCTTAAATACTCTCCAATCGGTACGATAGAAAGGGGGTTTTTAGTAATGAAATCCAACTAATTTCATGGATATCCGTATAAAATACGCATCATCGAGTTAGAATCATTTTGCTGAATATTTTTCATTAAAACGATTCTTAATCGTTTTTTGATCGCATGCAAAGGATACAAATGGATTTACGTCAAAGCATTAAGGCTGTGTCTCTCGAAGACATAGAGCAGCAATCAAAGCGGGTATCCGCAATCATGGATGAGATCAAATCCGTGATGTTGGCCCCACAAGCTAAGAAGACGCCCCCCACCTTCGGCAGCGGCGAAATACAAGCAATCTGCGGAATCGACAAAGCAAAATTAGCGTACAGATTGTCGTTAAAAGATCTGCCTGGTGGCAACCTTAAGGGGACACGACGCGAATGGTCGCTAGTTGAAGCTCAGCAATGGGTGCGTGCATTCAATCCTGAACACATGAGGCCCAATGGGGCTTCAGCCGTTACTATCACGGTTGCCAATTTTAAAGGGGGGGTTGCAAAAACCACCTCAGCTGTTAGCTTGGCGCAGGGCTTGAGTTTGATGGGGCACAAAGTACTGCTCATTGACTTGGATCCACAGGGTTCAGCAACCACCCTTTTTGGGTTGATCCCTGATGCTGAAATCGATTCGGACCAGACAGCTTTGTCAATGTTTACCGGGGAGCAAGACAACATTGACTACGCAATTCAGCATACTTATTGGGATGGAATAGATCTTGTTGGTGCATCCCCTGCCCTTTTTGCTGCTGAGTTCGCTCTCCCAGCTAGACAAACAAAAGATGCAGGGTTTGAATTTTGGAAGGTTCTAGATTACGGGCTGGACTCAGCACGGTCAATCTACGATGTGATTGTTATTGATACCCCCCCTGCCCTTTCATATGTAACGATTAATTCGATGCTGGCTGCTGACGGAATCGTTATTCCACTGCCGCCTTCGGCTTTGGATTTCGCTTCGAGTGCTCAATTTTGGGATTTGTTTTCGGACCTTTGCCAACAACTTTATGCTGGGGGACGCGGTACGAAGACCTTCGAATTTATTGATGTGCTTCTGTCGCGCGTAGAAGCAAGTGATGCAGCGAGCTCAGTGGTTCGCCAGTGGATTATGGAAGCTTATGGCGATAAGGTTTTGCCAATAGAGATACCAAAAACATCTGTGGCTGCTACTGCTGCTGCTGAGTTCGGCACTGTTTATGACATTCCTAAGGGGTCTGTGTCTGCAAAAACCTATGCTCGTGCGCGAGACGCATACGATCGATATTGCACATTGGTTGAAGAACAGGTTCGAGCTGTGTGGGCCAAGCAAATTGAAAGTCTTAAGGAGCAATCATGAGTTTGAAAGATAAAGCTAGCCGAATCAAATTCCCTTTGGGGGCTACTTCAAGTGCCCCGGCAACTACATCAGATACAGCCCCCAAAACCAAAACGGCTCCTGGTGCGATGATGGCTTTTGCAAACGATCGCCGAAGTGAAATGCTCAAAGAAAATGAAGAGCTGAAGAAGAGGGCGGAGAGCGTTGTGCTAATTCAGGCAAGGCTGGATGAAACCATTGAAGAACTCAAACAATGGGAGGGTGCAAAGGGGGTGAGAGCTTTAGACCCCAACAAGATTTCGCGTAGCAATTTCGCGAATAGGCATGTACTCAACTTTGAAGGCCCGGACTTTGTAGAGTTAAAAAAAGAAATTGGTAACGCAGGAAGAAATATTCAGCCGATTAAGGTTCGCCCAATCAAAGACAAGGCGGGCGTCCCTTCTTATGAAATTGTCTATGGTCACCGAAGACATGAAGCGTGTCGACAGCTAGGCATTGATGTCTATGCCATTGTCGATAATTTAGATGACCAAGCGCTCTTTGTAGAGATGGAGCGTGAGAACCGTTCCCGTAAGAATCTTTCAGCTTGGGAACAAGGTGTGATGTATCGGCGAGCGCTTCAGACCGGCCTATTCCCATCAAATCGAAAGCTGGCTGAGGCTATTGGCGTAGACCTTGGTGCTGTTGGAAAAGCGGTTGCTTTGGCAGAGCTCCCAGACGAGGTTGTGGCAGCATTCTCCACGCCTATGGACCTTCAGTTTCGTTGGGCAAAGCCCTTGAAAGATGCTCTCGATGCAAATAAAGATAGAGTTTTTAAATCGGCGAAAGCGTTGTCTTTAAATTCTCCGAGACTAAAGGCAAGTGAGGTGTTTGCCGTGCTGATAGGTCAAGCTGGGGGAGGGGGGTTGAACGGTTCAACCCCCCCATCAGAGTCAACTGTTGTCTCGGGCCCATCTGGACAGACGGCGACAATTAAAAAAGATTCAAATGGAAAAACCGTTGTAAATTTTTCCCAGACTTTGGACGCTGAAAAATGTAAAAAGCTCAGCAACTTCCTTTCGGATCTGCTAAAAACTTAACGATTTACGAATCCACGGTTAGAAAGAGACAAAGCAACTTTCTTGACAAAAGGGCCGCTGGCCCTTTTTTTATGGGCGGGGTGTTAGACGGTCTAACAGCGCCGACTCCTTTTGCCTGGTAGTCAATGCGGTGATTGGTGGGCGCAGGGGGTTGAACCGTTCAACCCCCCCCCTGTAACTTCAGGCTGACTTAGAAAACAATTTTTCGGACTCAAGGGCTAGCTCTCGCACGCCGGCCCGCACATAGATGTTTGTGGTATCCAGGCTTTAAGGGTAGGGTGTTAGATGGTCTAACAGAGCAGGGTGCTAGACGGTCTTGCAGCTGTCCAGCTTTTTACCAGTTTCTAGTTGGATCTCGATCTTTTGGATCTGAGGCTAAGCCCAAAAGTGGGAAAAAGCTGGACACTTCTTACCTGGCCGTGATTTTTCGGCAAGGGCGAAGGGCGTTCTGGCAGGGCCGGGATATGTCGCCATTGCGCAGCCCCCCAATTTATCCAACATCAAATAGCGGCCACACATTCATAGTTGAAGCGTTCGACAACTAACGCTTCCTAAAGGTGAATCTGTGAAAAAGCTAACTCAATACCTGGTCCAGGTGGCCTTTTTATTTCTTCCGCACAACGGCAATGGCGTGTCCTTGCACTTGCACGTAGCAATCTCCCCGTGTTGTCTTATGGTTGATGCGAGGCTAGGGAAGTCCGTGGGGGTTGAACCGTTCACC
>JACCDN010754564.1_pt1 | contig 10021 bp, 11 predicted proteins | sample 7441691 | NCBI WGS metagenome assembly JACCDN01 (sample SAMN15323439, study PRJNA562643) | freshwater metagenome | isolation source: river surface water | place: USA:Blue River Watershed | collected 2017-08-16
GTGCACGCGATGGAAACGGTGTATTGCATCCGACAATCATGCGACCGGAGGGCTGGACGGGAAAGAATGACTGGTTCTCGATGGATCCAGGGACGTCCCGTCTGCATGATCCTATTTGGTATGGAGACGACGTGGTCGATATGATTAAGGCCTGCACCTACCCACAAGAAATTGGGAGTCACTCCTTTTCTCATTTTTATGCGGATGCCTGTTCACGAGAGAGTTTTGCGTCTGATACGGCTGAGGCTGTTCGTGTTTCGCGTGAGGCGGATGTGACGCCAGTCGCCTATGTCTTTCCGCAGAATCGAGTAAATCATCTCAATGTTCTGCGAGAGCAGGGATTCACCTGTTATCGAGGGAGTGATGAAAATTGGTATCGAGGACTCCCAAAACTCCTGAAGAAGGTGGCGCACATGGTGGATGATTATTTTATTCCAACCGCACCAGCGGTTCAGCCTCGTCTAGAGTCTGGTCTCGTGAATATTCCGGGGAGTTGGTTTTATGGACATGCGCGAGGCTGGGCGAAATATCTTCCCGCACGTATGCGCGTTGCCAAAGCGAAGGCAGGTTTACGCGCCGCAGTGAATGAAAAAGGGGTGTTCCATCTCTGGTTTCATCCATTCAACCTCGCATCGGACCCGGATGGGCTGCTCCAAGGGCTTGAAGAAATATTTAAATATGTGCAAGAGCTACGTACGGCGGGCAAGTTAGAAGCGAGCTCGATGGGGGAACTTGCAGCACGTGTAAAAGCAGAAAAGAAGGTATGAGCGCGAGCGCCCTCGTCCTTGATGGGCATCTTGCGAGCGCGCTCGCGGTGGTTCGTGATTTGCGGGCTCGTGGAATTCGCGTTCTCGTTGGCGCGCCTCGTCTTACGGCGCTCGCTTTGCATTCAAGCGCAGCAGCCCTGACCTTTGTCTACCCCGATCCAAAAAAAGATCTCCAGAGCTATCTTGAAGCCGTACAACAGGTGGCGAACCAAGAGCGAGAGCGAACAGGTTCGCAAGTCGTTCCGTATTTTTTTAGTGACGACACGTTTTTGCCTTTTGCGCGTGCAGCCTCAGATGTTCGTTCGGCGTTAGCTTGGGGATTTGCGGATACGGAGGTCGTGGAGACCGCTTTTGATAAGCAGAAGACATTAACGTTAGCGAAGAGTCTCGGACTCCCTATTCCTTTGGAGGCGGACGTGAACGCTACGGGGGCACGTTATCCGTTAATCATAAAACCACGACACTCCTGTGTATGGCCGGAACAAGGTGAAGCCGTACGAGGAACGGCGAGTCGTGTTTATTCTGAAAAGGAGGCGCGTACACGTTTTGATCAGGTGAAAGCGTTGATGGGGGAAGCGCCCTTGATTCAGCAATGTATTTCCGGACGCGAGGTTGGACTATTCACCGTGTGCCAAGCGGGAAACGCACAGGGCTGGTTTGCGCATCAGCGCTTGTTAGGAATTCATCCCGATGGAGGTGCGAGCAGTATTCGTGAGTCGATGGCGCCTCCTTCTGAGTTGGTTGAGTGGTCCTCGCGACTCTTGTCGGAGCTAGGTTGGAGTGGTCCCGCGATGGTGGAATGGAAGTACGATGAAGACGTAAAAACCTATCGCTTGATGGAGATTAACGGCCGTTGGTGGGGATCGTTGCCGCTCACATTAGCCTCACAATATCCCGTTGTTTGGTTGTGGTATGTGATTTCAATTCAGGGTTCAGAGGCTAGCTTGGAAACGGCCACAGACCGACGACAGGTGCGGGCCATCCATTCGCTCGCCGTAGTGAAATGTTTGTTGACATGCCTCCGCCTCGGTCGGTTTCGTGATGCAGGGAGAGCGATCATGCTCTGTCGCCCATCAAAAAACTACCGCTTAAAAGACGATGTCTTTTCTTGGCGCGATCCGATGCCCGCGATTTGGGAGGCGATCGATGTGGTTGCTCGGGGGTAGGGAATGGGCTACCATCCCAGCATGAAATTGGTGGGCTACCTGCATGTACACTCGACCTATTCCTACGATGGAAAGGTCTCATTAGCTGATCTAAAACAAGGGCTTGTCGCGCGCGGAGTGGATTTTGTGTGTCTGACAGAGCATACGGACTGGCTTACGCAAGAAAAATATCAAGCGTTTTTCCGTGAATGTCAGGCGTTGTCTGATGAAAAAATTCTGTTGATCCCAGGGCTCGAAGTCTCTTTTCCGGATGCCCATATCATTCTCGCGGGTTTGAGTGAGGGGATTGATCCGCGTTTGGATCCAACAGAGCTCGTGAAGCAAGGACATACCCAAGGAGCGTTTGTTGTGTTTGCGCATCCGCATCGCAGCCAGTTCCGTGCACCGACCGGAATCGAATCGTGTCTCCAAGGAATCGAAATTTGGAATGGGCAATATGACGGCAAACGTGTTCCTCGTCCGGCTGCCTGGAGCTATCGCGATCAGTTAGCGAAGCAGCGCAAGGAAAAACTATTTGTAACAGCAGGTGCAGATTTTCATCGGTGGTCACATCTTCCAGGCCCTGGCCTTGAAGTTGAGGCGGAAGAGCGAACGCCTCAGTCCATTCTGCAAGCCCTTCACACAGGTCGTTATACGATTGCGGGACGATCTTTGTCACTCGCCTCAGGCGCATACCTCGACAGCTACCCGCATCCGCTCCGTCTCCATTTGGAGAGCGCTCTCACGTTACAATTCATTCGTCTCGCTCGCTCGATCAATGCCTTGTTGAAACAATGGAATATTTCATTACCCAAAAGCCTCCTCGAACGGATTCGCGGACGTGTCTAATTATATGATGATTGAAACACAGGTCTTACTGTTTGGAGATGCGAAGCGCTCACTTGTTGAGACGGCTTCGCAGATTGCGTTTGTCGCGCATACCGGGCAAACGCGCAAAGATAGCGGATCTCCCTATGTGATTCATCCCTACATGACGGCGCTCAAACTCGCGCATCATGGGTTTTCGGAAACCGTGATTGCAGCAGCCATCGTGCACGATGTGCTGGAGGATACAGGTGTAACAGAAGATCAACTACGCGAGCTCCTAGGTGAAGAGGTTGTTGTGATTGTTCGGGCGTTAACCGAAGACAAATCGCTCGTTTGGGAAAAGCGAAAAGAGCTCTACATCGAATCCATCCGCAACGCACCAGATGCGGTGAAAGCGGTCTCGATCGCTGACAAAATTCATAACTTAGAAAGTCTTCTTGCAGCTCATGCGGTTCAGGGTCCGGCCGTCTGGAAGCTCTTCAACCGAGGACGTGAATCAAAAGCGTGGTTTGAGCATACGCTTCTTTCGGCAGTACAAGCGACCTGGTCTCATCCGCTCGTGGACGAATATGCACAACTCGTTGAACGCATGGATGGACTCGAGTAGGAGCTAGTGAAGTCCTTGTTGGCGACGTTTTTCTTCTTCGCTTCGAAGCGTATCACGCTCTGTTTGGTAGGCTTGGATTCGAGCGGTGGGAACGTCTGTTTTGTTGATAACAGATGCTAAGACATCTGCCCAAAAGAGCACGCGCGCTTGATCAAGTTGGTGTAAGTGGCCAGACGTTTTCTCTAGCCGTTTTGTGTAATACCAAATTAATTCACCCAGACGGAAGATTCTCATAAGACGCAATGCCTCCGATTCTTCTGGTGTGCGGTTCTCTTGAACGTATGTCACGAGCGCTTGCTCTAGCTCTCGATGGTAGAGCAGCATGAAGTTCAAGAAGCGTGCCCAGCCATCATATTTATTCCCAAAACGGATCGCGGAGTGATCAAGGAGATAGATATCTCTCCCAACGACGCGAATATTATGTGGCACAAAATCCGTGTGTGTGAGGAAGCCTAAATACTGCTCAATACGTTCTTGATGCTCTTTCAATACTTCCTCTGCTTTCGTCACGGTTGATTGAACGGATGGGTGATCCTTGAGAAGCGAATGGATTGTCTGCACGTACTCATGGAATGTTTGAATGTAGGTCGAACTACTCCAGATCCCAAAGGTATCTTGAATCGCTCGCACATGCTCATACGTCGTGGCATGAGCGCTTTCCTGCATCTCGAATGTTTTTAGTGCTAGAAAAAACTGTTCATCAAATGGCCGCTCAAGAAACGCCGACTCCTGTTCGATGAACTCCGTGATAGAAATGACAGCACCGGCTTCCTCGTGCCAGAGGAGTTCTTCCGGAGAGAGGAATACTTTATGCGCAAAATGAATGTCATTTAATAATCTCTGGCAGGTTCGCGCATGACGCAGTTCTTGTTTTCCCTGGGGATGACTGCTGACCTTTATCACGACGCGTTTTTTGTCGCTCAAGCGGTATCCAAGTAGAACCAGCTTGTTTCCACTGATAACCGCCCGTTCGCCCCCGATATGGACCTGGGCTTCTTCAAGGGCGAATCCAAGGCGCGCCAATAGAGGCTGAACAAGCTGTAGCTCCTGTTCGCAGTAGGTTTTCCAATCGGACGTGGTGTGAGAAGCGGTCATACAAGAGAGAGGATACGTTGAATATGCTCCTTCCACTCGCCACGTTCTGCGAGGATGCCTTCTCCGCCCGCGATGAATCGAGCGCGAAGAGATGCCTGCTCCAAGATTTCGATGAGAGCTTGTGTCAGATCCGGGGCCGCGTTTGGTTCGATTAAGATCCCACTGACCTGATCCCGAATCGCTTCTGTATGACAAGGAATACGCGAGGCGATAACGGGGATTTGCGCCTGGTAGGCTTGGTAGATTTCGTCTGCACTGTTGGAAGAAGTTTGATTCCGTACAAAAACGCTTGAAGAACGTAAGAGATGCCAAAATTCAGCGCGTGAGATCTGTCCGGTAAACTCCACGTTTTTTTCAATTCCTAATTCGGCTGCTCGTTGTTTGAGGCGAGGCACTTCCGGACCCGTGTTTGCGACGATCAGTTTTGCTCCAGGGATAGTCTTTTTTACCTGTGCAAGAGAGACGAGAAGATCTTCAACCCCGCTGAAGAAGTTTAAAGGACTGTGTGAAAAAATCTGGAGAGCTTGTCGGTTGGTTGAAAATGGTACGCGCTGAGGTTGTTCCGGCGGGAATGGAACGACGTTTAGTTTCTTCGAAGGAATATGGTAGGCGCGTTCCAGGATGTCTTGAAGATACTGGGAAGGGATGACGATCTGCTTCGTATGTCGAAGCACCCAGTTTTGGAGTGAACGAATAAACCGAGTTTTCAGATCGATCTCTTTCAATAAAGCGAAGGTTTCTTCAGGGATACCAACATAGAGCGCTCGTTCCGCTCGTTCTCGTGCTTCATCATCGAGCAGACAGCGTACGACGGGAATGCCGCGCAGCCATCCAACTATCAAACTAGGGAGCCCAACCGAAGCGCCATCGCAGACATAGAGGAGATCCATCTGACGGCTTGCTCGCCAAAGTCGGGCTGTGAATGTAACCAGTCGAATCAAGAGCGGAAGTTGTTTTGAAACAGAAAAAATCTGAACGCCAGGAATTGTTTCAGGGAGCTCGCTATACGTCACGAGTTGGACGGCGTGTTGCTTTGTGAGCTGTGTGGCGAGCTCTTTGGTATAGATCGCTAATTTCCCTAGATCTGGGGGATAGAGAGGGGTTACGATCGTGATGCGCATAGAATCGAATGAGACGCATCGAACCTTACCAAATAAGCTCGTATTCTTCTAATAGGTTGGCTTGCGTACGCGATGGTCGACAGTCCAGGCATCCGGCTCACTCAAGGCGAGGGCGAAACCGACCATGCTGAGCGCGGCGTCTCGGACCCCAATCGCTCCTCCTGCTGAGATGGCTACGCCTAACAGGTGGAGAGCGAGAAGCGTGGATACCAGGCGCGTGAAGCATCCAAGCAGAAGTGCAGCCGCCAAACAAATCTCAAGCCAGCCATTTAACTGAATGAGCATTTCGCCCGGGATTGGCATGTAGCCGCTCCATTCTGGGAGGAATCCGATCCAATCACTTGGATTGAGGAGTTGTTGTGTCCCAAACCAGATAAAAAGCGCTACCCAGGACCAACGAAGGAGGACGCGGGAAACGGTGCTCATACAAGGGGATTACCGAAGCGTTCCAATTTTGAGCAATCCAAGAGACATTTTTGCGGCATTTGATCCACCGTGTTTCCGTTCAAAGCGGGCCGTTCCGTCTGTTCCGCAGAGGTTCTTGATCGGATTTTCTCCTCCTGGATGACGCGAAACCCAACTGGTGAGGTCGTACACACTGCCGCCAATCGCCGCCCAACAGTTTGAGGGGGTGTTATGCGTCTCGACTTCCGCGAGGGTATACGTTCCTGGTTGTGGAGCTGGTTCAGGAGCTGGGGAAGGTGTTGGCGTTGGTGTGGGTGTAGGGGTTGCTACGGTTGAGGTCGGTTTTGGCTGAGCTGGCACGACGGCTGTCGTCGTTGGTGTCTCGACAATGAGCGCACTGGAAGTAGCGATTTGAGCTGTTGAAGTAGCGATAGGGGCTGGATCAGCCATGTTCATGACAGGTCGTCCCATGTAAACGATGTAACCGGCGCCAATGAGGAAAACGATCCCAACGGCGATTCCAAGAAGGGTTTTGTTATTCATACGGTTCCATCATACAGAACCGCTCTTTCTGTGGCTACCCTAGGCAACTGTCTTTTTAGTGCTCCCCATCGCCCGTAGTTCAGGTTTTTGTTTTTCTTCAATCAGAGCTACTTCTTCACTCGTGAGGTTGCGGCTGAAATGGGCGAGCCTTGGCTCATAGCGATCGTCGGTTTGGATAACGCCAGGCAGCTCAAGCATGAGGGTGCGGAGGAGAAGGGTCTTGGGCGGGCCATTTTTTGACGGAAGCTGCAGGACGTCGGTCAGAAAGAACGGCTCGTTCAAGGCAGTAGGTGCGTCCGTCGCGGTGACAGTGACAGCGGTTTTCTGAAGTTCCTCTTGGCTTAAGTGTCCATGTGTTTCCTCTTCGGCAGCGGTTGAAATAACATCGATGCCAAGCGAGTCTACCTTGGGGAATATTTTTTCGGACTGAAGTTGTGCGAGGATGGCTTGCTGGGCGTGGATATCATCGAGCCGTTCCTTGACCCAAGACCGGCGCCAGAGTTTTAAAAAAGGACTACCCGTGACATCAGCACTTTCTTTCCAGCCTTCCTCCGTGAGAATGAAGGGGGCGACGCTGATTGGATGGTGATGTGTTTGAAACGATTGAACGACAAGCTCCATCACAAGATTCTCAAACGAGAGGCTCTCAAGGCTTGTGATGAACAGTCGACTGGAATTCGTCGCGAACGCAGCGGGTGTGCCCTTGAATGGAATCTGCTCAGCGAACTCGGGTAGAAGGAGGAGGGAGGTATCGTAGCCGTAGCCTGCATCATTCGAAACAAACGTCACTTCGTTCAAGCGAGCCAACGTGAGGGGCTGTTCCTGACGCAGATTGTTGAGCGCTTGTTCGTAGATCTCATCCGGCTCAAAGGGAAAAGCGCTCAAGTCTTGTTCTGTGAGAATATTCATCTTCTTTCCGTCATCGGCAACGAGTCCGATCGAGAAATGTGGTGTGAACGGCCGCAGATACAAGCGCGAAGCGAGAGGTTTCCCTTGACTCATGAGTTGTCCTCGCAGTTCGGTATGTACGAAATAAGCGCGCGGCCGAAGGATGGGGAAGATATCTTGGATGGTGTAGGTAGGTGGCGGTGCATCCGTCTGCTTATTCGCATTTCGCACATGCTCAACGAATAGTTGTGCGTAACGTCCAAGAATTTCTAGACGCCGCTCTTCCGGCGCAGCGAGGTATTCACGGTAGGTATTGTCTAAGCTGAAAGAGACTCGCTCACCCGCTTCCACGAGCTCTTCTTTGCGTAAACCAAGATCTTCGACGATCGCAAAAAAAGCGATTTCAAAGGCTCGATCGGGAGTAGGGGAAGGCATAGGTCGCTTAAAGACTAAAACCAAATTGGCCGCTTGGCAACGACGGCGCGTGAACCTGTTTTGTATTTCCTGGTTCGTGTGCGAGTTCCAGGCTTACCGGTCCGTGATCTGAACCGAGCACGTCTCGATGCGTCGCCGCAGCTCGGAGAGTCGGCTGCAGAACGGTAGATGCGAGGAGATAGTCAAAGCGTAATCCCTGATTCCAATCGCGCGCGTTATTGGCATACGCCCACCAAGAATAGCTCCGTACGGTTGGGTGAAGGAAGCGAAAGGTATCAACAAGACCAATGCCTAGGAGCTGATCGAATGCGTCTCGTTCGTCTGGGCTGCAGCCAGGGAAACCGGAATCGTCGCCAATGCCTACATCTGCTGGTGTGTGCGCAACGTTCAGGTCGCCGCAGAGGATAAGCGGTTTGTTCTTTTGGAGTTCCGTCAGATAGGCGCGCAGCGTTTTTTCCCAAGCGAGACGGAAGGGGAGACGTACGTACTCCATTTGTGCATTCGGTGCGTAGACATTTACGACAAAGAGATTTTCATATTCAGCCGTGATGATTCGTCCTTCGCGATCATACTCAGGATGACCGATTCCACGCGTGATGTTGAGCGGTTCGTACTTACTCAGTACCGCAACGCCGCTGTACCCACTCCGTTCTGCGGCGTACCAATAGGAGGCGTACCCTGGAAAAGCGGGCACATGTTCATCCAGATCACGCTCGCAGATCTTCGTTTCTTGGAGGCACACAATGTCGGGATCTGTTTCTGAAAGCCAATTCAAAAAACCTTTGCCCAGTACGGAGCGTATCCCGTTTACATTCCAAGAAACGATCTTCATGGCTTAGGAAGTTTGTTTTGTCCCAACAATCATTTTCAACCCGTCTGGTCCACACATCGCAGAATGTGTTGTCCCAGCTGGAATCTCGAACTGATCACTTTCATAGAGAGTGATCGATCCGTTGGCATCTGTCATCGTAAGTTCGCCTTTTAAAATGACATGAACGGTCACTTCATCGTGTGTATGTTGTCCAAAATCGGTATTGGGTGCGACTTCACAAACAGTTAAGTTCTTATAGCCTTCATCGGTGAGTTTATCCATCCAATGGTGTTGAATCATAGCTTTTCTAGACTAACATGTTAAAAATAGTGGGTAAATGCGAATGACCTTGGAAAAACAGTATGCTAATGTTCCTTCATATGCGTCCCTGCTTTATCGTCTGTGGCTATGGTATTCCGGCCGACATTCTGAATGATCAAAACTATGAGATTTACTTGAGAACGGTTTTTAATACGGTATTTGATGGGTGCTCAAAGACGGGCATTTGGAATCCGCTCATCGTCTTCTCAGGCGGAAAGAGCGACATGAGAAAGCCGTATCGCCGAACGGAGGCGCAAGAGATGATAAAGCTCTTTCGAACTCTGATGCAACGTCCGGCTGTAAAAGTGAAGGTAAAAGCTTGGACCGTGGTGGCTGAAGTGAAATCGCTTTCTACGCTTGATAACTTCCTTTATGTGAAAGAGTTGTTGAAGCAACGATCGATAGAGCTAAGTCAGCTGTCTGTCTTTTGCGAGAAGACGCGCGCTACGCGCGTGAAGGCGATTGCGCGAAACATATTTAACAAGGTTGTTGTACTTCCCATTGATTTTGATCAGTCGGCGAATCGGTATCTTGACCCCGCGCTGCTGCAGAGAATCTCGCGAGAAGGGGCGAAGTTTGATCTGTGGGCACTAAAGAGCGAGGCGAATTTGAAGAAGCATCGAGACATCTTCAAAGAGAAGTTTGTGTACCTACGTAAAGCCGGCCCAGACGTGCATGTTGAAGCGGTACGGATGTGGTGGGAGAAAAAGCTAAAAGAGCTCGATGCGTAGGTCGAGGGTTTTATTCAATCTGTATATTGAATTGCGCAGAAAAAGTTTCACCAGATAAGACCAGTACAGGATCTTTCACGAATCCTCCCACATCGCGTAGGACAGGCTCGATACAAAGAAAATCTTTTCCTGGGAGAGACCAGATCCAAATACGCTGGTATTCGGGGGAGGCAGTCAGAGTTAAAATACCAAGAGAGGGGATCGTGACACGAATGGATGCGTGGGGGTCGAGTGTACGAGGATTTGCGATCGATGTTGTTCCGCCATTCGACCAGTGCTCAACAGCCGCTTCAATGAGTTCACCTCCAAGGCACTCGAATGTGA
>JACCDN010393119.1_pt1 | contig 10020 bp, 9 predicted proteins | sample 7441691 | NCBI WGS metagenome assembly JACCDN01 (sample SAMN15323439, study PRJNA562643) | freshwater metagenome | isolation source: river surface water | place: USA:Blue River Watershed | collected 2017-08-16
ATTCCGGTGCTGCGCATCGGTGTTACCGACAACTCAGGCACCCTAGAAATTCAGGATGTTGCCGGCTGGCAGCTAAGCGACCTGCGTGCTGCGCACAAGGGCACTTTGGCTGAGTTGTTTGGCTAGCGAATTAGTCCGCCTCGTCAATCGCTTCAGCTGCATTCCCGAGCAGGATGACCGCTTCACTAGATCCCGCTAATAAGGAAGCTGCCGAGCCCGTACTGTTGTTCACAGCTATTGTGATCCCGTAAATCACGTTGGCACCGCTTGATGCAGCGGAATACCTGAGCGCCGCTAAAGCTGCGTCATACGCCCGCGTCAACCTATCCGATTGCGTGGTGAGGCCCCAGAAAGCTTGCTTAGAACTGGAACCTAAAACCAAACCGTGTTCCTTGAGTACTTTGATTCCGGATGGAACTGCCGTCGTGAAACATCTCACCTGATCCGCTCGTTTGACAATCTCTTCCTCGAGACTGGAACGCTGAGTTTCCGTTGGCCAAAATTCGAGGTGCTCACAGGTACCGCATATAGTCATGCCTTTGAATGCGACGGGATTTTTACCACATCTTTCGCAAATCTGCTTTGCCATAGTCTCGTAATTCCTATCTGCACAAAATTGACACGCTCAGCACTTTAATAATTTACATCTAAGCACTCGAAACAAATCTGCGGTGTCGTTGATTGAGCAGTGGCCGCGTCTTGGTTTCAGTTGGTCGCAAAGACTAAGTCAGATTTGGTGGCCTATTCGAGGCTCGCGGTATTCCGGTTCTTCGGATTGGTGTCACGGACAACTTCCGCGAGCTTGGAATTCAGGACTTTGCCACCTGGCAGCTAAGCGACCTGCGTGCTCCGCACCAGGGTACTTTGGCTGAGCTGTTTTAAACTAGTCCCAGCCCCACTCTGGTGGACGACGCCCCAGTTTACTTCCAACTGTCACTATCGATCTTCCCGAACGCAGTTCCCAAAAATCTTTTTGTCTAGCTGAATCGTGCACTGTGTATACAATCTCGAAGAATTTGTCAGAATCGATCTTCGCGTACAAAGTTGCTAGATAATTTAAAAGTTCATCCCAATCTGTGTATGCTTTCAGCTCCTCCATGTGAGGCCACATTTTCTTTAGATCGGCTTCAAAGGATTCCCATTTGTAGTTAATTCTCTTTCCTGCAGAGTCAACTATGCAATAAACATCGGGCCCGATCATTCTTCTATAGAAATACGCATCAAGTTTGTATTCCAAAACTCTATTCAGATTATTGATGAATGTTTCTAAGTTGTCTTCTTCGTCTGCGCAGAGAAAATCGAATAAGTCTTGTTCTTTTTGGTAATCAGATATTCCAGATATGTTCGGAAAGAGGTGCTTTGAAAAAGTGGTGAATATTTTGAGGCAAAAGTAAGGAGTAAAGCCTAGCTCCTTGGCAATCGAGGTTGATAGACCGTCGACATATGTTTCGACTTCAATTCTCTTTTTGGCCACAATGGGTGAATCTGGGGATGAGCTCAATTTTGATTTACAAAAAACACAGCCCAATCTTTCGGCCCTTAAAAATTGAAACTTTCGTCCGCATGTATGGCACCAATAACTCTGCAAAGCTACTCTCCCAACCTCTCATAGTGTTCCCTCACTCATTGTGAAAACTAGCTCGAGATAATTTTTGACGTCAAATCTCTACATCCCCTCTTAGCAAAGCACGCAACGCCTCTATCTCTATAGGAGGGTCTTGCCTATGGACCATAGCGTGACAATTCGCACATATTGCTACAAGGTCATTAGCCGGGTCAACAACGTAATCCGGCCCCATGGCCGATACCGGGGTCGTGTGGTGAATAACAACATAGTGCCTGCCTATTGGCCCGTAAATTGCTTCGAAATCAAATCCACAGGCCATACATTTTGTTCCGTGAATTTGAATCGCTAATTTGCGATTTCTGGGGTCGCGCTCGTATCGATTTACCAGAACATGACTGATAGCGCCCTCTGGATAGCCGCTTACCTCATCCGGATTAGTGTAGCGAGCAGTTGGCACAGGCAATAGAATCGTGAACAATTCAATCGCGAAAGATATTAATTTGACTTCTGGTTCATTTACTAGGCCGAACTCCAAGGAGCTTTCACTTACAAATAGTGAGGCTCTAAAGTCAAAAACAGATTGTTTGCCAAGCTGGGTTTCGTTAGACAAATTTATACCGTTAACTTTTAACTCACATTCTGATAACCAGCCTCTATTTTCAGCTAGAAATGTCAGTATTTTTGTGCGTTTTTTGACTGCTTCTACCGCTAGATATTCTCGAACTCTTGAGGCAAAGGGGTCCGCAACAAAATATATTTCCGTTGACTTCCAGTACCTTTTGGTTACTAGCGAAAAAGCCTGCTCTTGATCAACATCTAGGAATCTGATGCTAAAGTCGCCTTCGGGTTTTTGAATTGGCGATGCCTTGACTTGAGTGGAAAACTTATCGCTTAGACCTTCTAATAGAGCTGTGAGGCTCCTAGAGCTCATCATCTACCTTTGGCTCTGGAAGTGATTCAACAATCTCTCTAAGTGTCCTCGAAACCTCGTATCTAAACTCTTTGAACTGCCTTTGATACTCAGGTATTGTGCAGTTTGCTTCAGTTATGGCCAGTGACCAAAAAACCATGTCTAGCCCTTGAATTGCTATGGAATTTCCCTTATTCGGAAAATAAACTTTTGTGTAAAAATCATGCCCCTTGTTTAATTCCACTACCTGCTTGCCATTGTGCAAGCGCATTTGCCAAAGCTGCCCATCGTCGATAGATTCCACCGGATTAATCGGCAGCGCTTCTTTTTCATCATTAACAGACTGAATCGGTAGGACCACCGATCCATATTTAGACTGAACGGTAGCTGTTTTGGAATCAATTGCAGTTACCAGTGCATGCGGAACTCTGTTCTCCACTGCTGAAATTCTCTTTTGTGAAAGATCGTGGAAATCTTTTGTGTCTTTACGTTTTTGCGCACCACGACTCCTAGCATCGGCCTCCCTCACCAAAGGTCGGAGAAAATCCTTAACGGCATCCTCAAGATCACTCAGTGCCATGCCGCCTTTTTGGAGGGATGTGTGAAAAAGCTCGTCAAGCGTTCCATCGTAAGAAAACTCAACTCTAAGATTTGATAGATGTGTTTCGTGCTTGAATAAATCAAAATACGTTGCGGGTCTAATCAAACGATTTTCACGATAAACATAAACGCCGTGAGTGCTTGGGCCAATCTGGGCGTCCTCATAGAGGTCCTTATTATAAAATTCGACCTTAGAGGGCAGAATATATCCACGCATGATCACGTTTCCTACTTTTCCCGCCTTAGTTCGCAAATTTGAGAAAATTTGCTCAGCCTCAACTTTGACGCCCTTTTCTGCGAGGCAAAAAGGGTCCCAAGGTTTTAAGGATTCACCATTGACAGAAATACAAACATTGGGTGCACGAGTATCAGCGAAATCCAGGAATCGCTGGAATACCTTCCTTAAATGATCTTTCGTCGTGCCAACTTTGCCTTCAATAAATTTTTTTGCTTTCTTATCATCCAACTCGCCCTTTTCTGAGGTGAAGAATCTGTCAGAGTTCTCGGAGACGACCAAAGTTCCATACGGCCCAAAGTCATCAAGTTCTTGAGCGAACTTTCGAGGTGCTTCTGCAACTTCGAACAGGAAGTCATTCTCACTATCAACTATGGCTTCGTCAAAAATAATCATGTTTGCAGTGTCAGCCTCTTTGGCCTTTGAAGCTAGAATAAACCGGCTGGTGAAAGACTGGCATGATGTCTTAAGTCCAAACCCATAGACACCAAGACTCTTGTCATCATGCCGATCCTCTGCACCATACTGAATTGCCGCTGGCAATTTCTCCTCTGCGATTCCGTCGCCGTTGTCAAGTACATGTACATATACTTTCCCACCGATTCTCTGTTCGATTACAACTTCAACTTTTGTCGCGTGCGCAGCGATCGAATTATCGATGAGATCAGCAAGGGCTTTTTGAAAGTCATAGGAGAGCCTTCCTAACGCGCGGACCGTCCTAGATGGAGCTGGAGGGACAACAACAAAAGTCTTTCCATTTTTACTGATGGTTTCAAAATTGTGCGCCACTTAGTTCGTCTCCCCATAGATTGAAATCCACGACTCTTGAGTCAAGATCGAAGACTTTCTCGCTTTTCTCTTTATTTCTATTTTGTAATCGTATGCTTCGACTCTTGTGAAGACAATACTGTCGCCAGGTTTGAGCAAATGTTCACGGAGGAACGCCGCGAGACCTGTTAACCTGTACTCTGATCGGGATCCCCCAAAATATTTATTGTTATAAAAGATGTAGCTGAAATACCACTCTGCGCCAGTGGCTGATTCTGTTATTTTCAAGCGCTTTCTAGGATTTAGGGCGGTTTCGCTCAAATTCTCGAAAAGCCCTTGGCGAACCAAGGATTTTGGAATCAAGAAGCCCGCTTGGTGGCTATTTGTCAAACCTAAATCGTTTTCGCTAAGAACTTTCTCAATACTCAACACAATCAGTCAATCCTCCTCGGTGAAATTTGCATCGCAAATTTGAAGTCGTCCTGATCTTCGATTGAATCAACCGATAAGTCAGAAAGCAGGCGCTTCCTAGCAATTCTCGTATCGATAACCTGATCGATAGTATCCAAGTAGAAAAGTCGATGAATAAAACTGTGCTTTGTTTGTCCATTTCGATAGACGCGAAAAGTCGCCTGATCCTCTTTAGCAGGATTCCATTCAAGGTTGTAGTGAATTACGTGATTTGCGCCAGTAATGTTCAAGCCAGCCCCAGCAACAATTGGGTTGCAAACTAAAACGCCTGGGCCATCAAAGGCGTTAAATGCATCGACTAAATCTTGCCTGTCCTGAATTGGCACGCGTCTATCCAAATTCCGGACAAAAGCCCTCGGAAATCGCTCTGATAATTCGAATACGAAGGCATCGATCATCTCCAGGTAACTAGTGAAAACTAGTGCCTTCTCACCATTTGCAAAAAGCTCGTCGAGAAGTTCCACACTTAACGCTAACTTGGGCGAATGGTCCATGAGATTTGAAGAACCTATCCCTAGCAGCCTTGGATGGGTAGCTAACATTCTCAAACGTGTTGTAGCCACCAGGCCCCCGGACACTGGAAACTGCTCCCAAGCGATTCGCCGAACATTTTCATAAACGTCAATAAGTTCGCTAGGCCATGTGAGGGGATGATCTATTACCGTTATATCGGGAAGCTGGTTTTCCACTTGATCAAGTTTTCGACGAAGCATAATCGGCTTTATTAATTCACTAATTGCAGCAGCGCTCTCAGGCTCTTCCGGGAAATTGAACTCGAAGTCCGATTTTTCACCAAGAATGCCCGGGTTAGCAAAGTTAACAAGAGACCAGAGATCCAGTAATCGATTTTCCAGTGGGGTACCAGTGACCGCCACAGAGAATTTTCGTTTAAGTTCCTTTGCCCTGTGAGTTCGTTTCGCGTTCGGGTTCTTAATTGCCTGAGCTTCGTCAATGACTACCACATTCCAGTCAACATTCTGCAAAATAGAAAAATCAATTACTAAAGTGTCGTAAGAAGTTATAACGACCTCTTTTTCTAAGAGCGCCTTTACGACTCCGCTTCTGAAGGGCCCTGAATGAACATAAGGTTCAACTTGAGGGGCAAATTTCGCAAATTCTCGCTTCCAGTTTTCAATCAGGGTACTTGGGCATACAACAAGATTCTGGCCTAACCCACGCTGAAGGTTCTTCACTATTAAACCGATCCCTTGCAATGTCTTTCCAAGGCCCATTACATCGCAGAGAAGTGCGCCAGGTTTACCAATGCGCTGCTGAGCGTCAAGCCATTCAATACCCACTGATTGGTATGGATAGGGCTCTAAACTTAGCCCTGAAGAGCCAAGCCCTTCGTCGCTTACATGCCCAGCCAAAAACCTTGAACGAAGGTCTAAATTTTCTAATGGGATCGATTGTTCCGCCGCAAAATACTCGAGAGAGAGCAATTCAATTACTGATAGAGCTGAGTCTCCATCTTGAAAAACAAGAGCAGGTAGATCGCTTAGCGCTTTGGCTGCAGATGGGCGAAGTGGGAGAAAATTTCCCTTGTGGATTAAGTAGTCAACTTTTAATTCCCTAGGGAAATCCATTTGGAAATTTTTAGTACGGCAGCTCAGGCTCAACATGAGTCTCAGCTTTCTATTGTCGCCCTCATCCACCCTGTACGAAAAAGTGCAATCCCAGTAATTCTCCCAAATTTTAATACCTTGATACTCGCCATCATGGCCAGATATTTTTTCTAAAAACTCCTGTGCTTTTAGCGGGCGATTGTCTTCGGAATTAACGAAGTAAGTTCGATCCAAGGATAGCGATGGCATTTTCTCGTCTACCATAAATCATAATTCTGCATCTGTTGCCCAGGATTTCAGCACCTGAACCATCCCAGAAAGATCCTGAGCTCGAGATGAAGGAGCCTTGCTTGATTCGTTGGGAAAGAAACCAGTTCTAAACCATCTCTGGGATATGGGCAAACTCATTTCCTCGCTCAGATCTTGGAGCAAGAAACTAAAACTGCTGAGGTCCGACTTGCCTACTGTTATTTCACCTGAAGAATCGTTATTCTCGACGCAGATTTCATAAAAGGCACCTGCGAAACACCTCCAAATTGTTCCAGAGCCTAGAAGAGATCCCTCTCGAAGAGTAACTGCTGAAATAATCCCATTGTGAAATTCTTCAACTTGTGAAAAATTCTCAAGCATGAGATCAAAAAATATTTTGCCTACAGCTGAAACTTCCTCATCTGAATAAATTGATTCTTTTTTTGCAGTGACTCTAGATGTAATTCCGAAGCACACGTGCCTAACAATGTCCGCTACATTTACGACGGAAAGAAGGTTTACATTGGTACCGGAGCAAGTCGTTTTTTCTAAGTCAACATGATCCACAAGCATGGGGTGAGTCTTGATTAGGTACTGAGTAACTCGATTAATCACACTTGAATTATCAAATTTAGCTTGCACGGTTTTGTTAATGCCTAGGGCATTTTTTGCGATATCAACAAAGAATTGCTGATGTCGTTTATCGTCAAGCGAATCGATAATATTGACGGAAATTTTCTCATTTTCTAGTCTCTTCGAAACCTCCTCGACATGAGAAATTTCTTGGATAGCAATTTGTGCAGCTGTTTTATCGCCGGTAATTATTGCCCGGTTGTAACTTGAAGTGGCGTCAGATTTCCTGACATCAAGTTCAAGTCTCTTTAAGTACCAACCCAAAACTCGATGCTGTCCATCTAATATTTTCAAGCTTCCAAAATTGTCCATGGGAAGATGTAGGTTATAAAAATCCTCACCCGACGATCTTTCACCTACAGGTTCTGCCTTGATAACTGCTTCGCTGTCGATCAGAATTGGAGGGACGATCCAATTGCTTGGTTCTCTTTCCCAGTAATTTCCGAACTCCATGGCATGTTTCTTATTCACCCGACGATTTCCTGGGAAAGGCCTGCCAGGATCTGGAATTTCTAGAATGCCTAAAGCATCTACTATTGGCAGCACTACCGAGTACGTGACAAGTCCGCCATTGTCAATTCTTTGACTTACAACTTTATATGTTTCCACGAATCCCCCGATTGGTTTTTACTTATCTACAGCCTGAAGTAAATTTGAAATTTCGAAGCCGATTTCTCGGACTATAAGAGGGCACACGCTGTTGCCAAATTGCTTGTACGCCTGCATATCGGATACAACTTGTGGGAAATAATTTTTGATTTGTGCTGCTTGAGCGATTTCCTCATTAAATCCCATTAGCCTTGCCGCTTCTGCGGGCGTCAGACGACGCGGATTTCGCCAGCCTTTTTGCTTAATCAATATTTCAGCGCCGTCCTTATAGTAACGAGCAGATAAGGTTCCAGCCGTCTGACTTCCATCATAAAGCTTGAAACCAAAACCATTCCCACGTGCTTGATGAGAAGCTTTGTAATTCTGAAGGTAACCCCAAAGATTGTCAGTCAACATGTATTTTTTGTCTGGGGCTTTTCTTTCTAGAATTTCACTCAGCGTTTTGTGTGTACCTGAGTCAGAAGGAAATTTAAAATTGTCTGCCGCTGATTTTTGAAATACCGATTTTTTTAGGCCCACGATAAAGACCCTTTTTCGGTTTTGAGGCACCCATGCGGCTGCATTTATAACTTTGAAAGTCACATGATAGCCCAGAAGCTCCAAGGTTTCATTGATGACCTTCCACGTGTTTCCCTTGTCGTGACTAATTATGTTTCGAACATTCTCGAGTAGCACTATTTTTGGTTGCTTAGCATTTATGACGTCACAAAGGGCAAAAAAGAGATTGCCTTGCTGTAAATCACTAAAACCATGAGGGCGACCTAGCGAATTTTTTTTTGAGACACCAGCAATCGAAAACGGTTGGCATGGAAATCCAGCACTGAGGACATCATGGTTTGGAATTTCCTCCTTGGGATTTATTGTCCTCAAGTCTGCTTGGTTGATTTCCTCTTCGTTGTACCAAGATTTATAAGTAACGGCCGCCCATTTATCCCACTCATTGCTGAATTTAGCTTCACCACCAGCGGCACTAAGACCAAGCCGAAATCCACCAATGCCTGCAAATAGGTCGATGAAAGTGAAATTAGAAATTTAACTCACCTTCCATTAGGGATTTTTGATTGTTTGAGCAAGTTTTGCGTGTGCGGTTCATCATACTTTGCGGTAGGTCAGATTTTAATTCCGGCACGGTCCTTTTATCATCTTGGTCGTGCCTTTATCTGAATATGCCACCCGCTTTTAAATGAATTAATTCAAGTTTGGCGTTTATTGCAAGGTTCCCTTGTCCGACCACTTCGAGTATAGGAATAGCGAACTGAAATTGTTGGTAAGCCTCTGGGATCTTACCTAATTTCAAAAAGCACCTTGCCTTGTAATACAAAGCCTTTGCGCTGGTAAAGTTCTTTGAAGTTTCATCGTTGTCCTCGATAAGCGAATCCAAGACGCTTATCGACACTTCTACATGTCCAAGTTCAATTTGAATCTGTGCCATTTCAATCATGATCTCGCGTTTGGCGATCATTTCACGAGCGAATTCGGACAGCATCAGAGCTTCTTCTGCGTATGTAAGTGCTGCGTGTGAGTCCCCAAGATTGCGCTCAATTCCGGCCAAGCGATACTTCACAAACGACATGCGGTCCGTGCGTGATGTTTCCTCGAGGGCCGGAATAGCCAGCCGAAAATACTGCTTGCTCTGTGCGTACCGGCGTGCACCGTAGTGAAGATTTCCTAGATCAATGTAAGCCTGGCCCAGAAAGTACTTGTTATCGCTTTCGATGAAGGCGTCGATCGCTTTGAGGTACTGAGCTTCTTGAAGTTCGGGTTGCTCTGTTGTTCGATAACAATCAGCTAGGTGCCAGTGCATGAACGCGCGCTCACTGGCTGGTTCCAGAGTTTCCGCATATTTCAAAGAATGCAATTCCGTTTCAATGGCCTCATCGTCACGCTTAGCGTCATGTAGCGCCATGCTTTGCAAGTGCATTGCGTCAATCCACAAGCTAACACCCGGGCGCTCTGCCAATAGTTCAATCAAGGCCCCTGATACCGCAATCGACTCGTCAAACTGCCTGTTGCTCCAAAGAAAGAAAGCAAGGTCGAACATGTGTCGTTCGCGAAGCGGGTTTTGAAGGTCGGTGGATTTAGCCCAAAGTTTGTTGAGTTTTTTGGTGTCGATCAATGTCATGATGCTGCCCCTCTGCCTAGTTACTAATCCCCCTGGAGAGATAAATCTAGAGGTCACCTCTGACAATTATTAAAGTCACTGATCGCCTTCCAGAAATTTTCAGATACCGTCTACACGAGATTGGCCCATAGAGCAAACCCCGGCCTTGTCTGATAGCCTTCTCATGCATCAAGAGTTCAGCACTAAGCCTTCCGGCTAGCTGAACGGCAACCCTCCCATCGGTGGGTGCCCCCGGAAGAAGATGCGGCCTTGGCAAAAGCCAAAGGCAAGATGGGGTTTCGGCCCCGAACC
>JACCDN010701089.1_pt1 | contig 10017 bp, 9 predicted proteins | sample 7441691 | NCBI WGS metagenome assembly JACCDN01 (sample SAMN15323439, study PRJNA562643) | freshwater metagenome | isolation source: river surface water | place: USA:Blue River Watershed | collected 2017-08-16
GTTGATTCTTTAGATGAAGTTGATTCTTTAGATGAAGTTGATTCTTTAGATGAAGTTGATTCTTTAGATGAAGTTGATTCTTTAGATGAAGTTGATTCTTGGGATGACATAGATTCATGAGAGAAATAACAAACTACAAATACAAGAATATAAATCCCAAACAAGACAATGGCTGGTATAAACATTTTTTATCTTTGCTCAATGTTCTTTTCGGTCATGATGTTCGCTTCGATCATGTTTGTCTTTGCTCATGTTCACTTCGATCAACTTAGCTCAAGTTGTATTAACAAGAGTTCATAGAGGGCGTCTTTTCGCTCCTGAGTGGGTTTGATATGATAAAAGTCGAATAGTTCTTGGATGGCATCACGAAGCGTAGACTGTTTGAAACAACGGTCCCGTATAAATAGAGAATCCTTTTCCAGATAAGCCATCATGTGTTGTCCCAAGTGGTTGGTTAGAATTTCCTTGCCCTTGAGAAAGTCATTCGTCATATGAACCATACGTAGCGAATCCTCATCCTGAAGCCTTGTAGCACGCTCCGCACAATAGGAATGATACTGATTCATCGAAAAGTTGAAAACATAAAGATCAAATGGGCGTATCGGAAGTTTTGTGAAGCGAACAAGACATGATGAACAAAGTTTCGCAAAGAGAACAAGACATGTCGAACAAAGTTTCGCTTCGCGAACAATACATAGCGAACAAAGTTGAACGAAGTGAATATGTCGAACAAAGTTTCGCTTCGCAAGGTTGAACGAAAAAAAAAGTTCTAGTAACCGCTTACAAAATGGGTTCTGTTTTGCATTGTTGAATAGTGAGACAAAGATCCAAGTGGCCTTCGTGGGCAATGATTTGTTGTATGTTGCATTGGATACATTCAAGTTCGGCGACAAGAGTCTCTAACGAGGGACAGATTTGAAACTTGATGCTCTTGCAATATGTATTGGGTAGTGAGGAGCATAGATCAATGACTGCCTTTCGTTCAAAGTCTGAATCTCCAATGGAGACGATATGTTTTTCCTGGGGTATATGTTTGAATGCATCACGTTTCCAAGCACCAGGTTCATTGGGGTATTGTGGTTCATAGAGGTGGCGCGCGGAGAGTATAGTCACCTTGTGCAATAACGAGACTACACTAGGTAAGAATTGCTTCGCGCTCGATTCGACCCAATTGGGTGTTGCATTGGTAATAATGTATACAGTGGAACATTGAAGTGCTTTGGTCAGAATATCAGCTACCAAGGTGTCTAGTTTTTGACAACATGAAGGTGTTTGTTTGAAAACAATATGTGTCGTAGCAAATAAGGTATCGTCCCAGTCAAAGACAACACACGCCATAGAACCCTAATGACGCCCTTTTTTAGATTTAAGATCGGAAGAAAAAAAGAGAAATGTCTGATGAACCCAATCATAAGAAAGAACGCAAGGAGAGCGAAGAGAGGGAAAACCTATTTCAGAAAGTTGTGAGAAAGTTAAGCAATCGACGAAACACAGTCGTGCAACCTAGCGGTAACAAATCATCAGAAGAAAGTGAAAACCTTTTTCAAATGGCTGTGAGAAAGTTGAGTAATATGCGTAGCGGTAACCCTTCCAAAGAAATCAAGGCTAGTGATGAAATAAGTGACCAATATGATGGGCTAATTGGTGAACTGAATTATGGGAAAAAGAAATTACCACAGTATTTGGATGGTTATGAATTACTTAGGAGAGATCAAATTATTGGTTCATATAACAAAACTCCTCATCAGGTACATCAAGTGTATGACGATGAGAACGGTGGTATGTTGGATGAATATACGTTAGTCATCGATTCGAATGACTCTGTTGCCTCTTCGAATGACTCTGTTACCTCTTCGAATGACTCTGTTACCTCTTCGAATGACTCTGTTACCTCTTTAAAGAAACAACGACTTTCCAAGATACCTAAATGGATTCGCAAAGCAGACCAACGACCTCAAACGTACCTCAAGGGACCAAAAGGTGGTATTTACTACTATGTATCGCCTAACGAGGTTTATTATGTTCCAAAGGTCTAACGAAGTTTATTATGTCATAATGTCGTCATCAAAGACCGAACCTGTGCGGTTCACGACGATGGCAAAATAAAGGCGGATGAAGCACATTGAGTCATGAGGGTGAATCGATGGGGGCAAGTGTGTCGAAACATGTCGACGCCTTCCATGGACAAGACAATTCGTCCATTGTGCAAGGAACAATATCCATTGGGATCATATAAATGAACATGAATTCCTTGTCCGTACTTTTCGTGCACTAGATTAATGGTATGAATCACCATGGGTAAAGGGTATGTAGGTAGTGTTAGCCACAAGTGTTTCACTCTTCGATTAATTGCCTCCATATAGGTCTTGATATACGCTGGCTCCAATACTTGATACGCATTGTGTATTGTCATGTTATCCATCGATACTTGGAATACATTGTTGGGAACTTTGGGTGCTTTGGAATTTTTGACATACGACTTACCGGGCTCGTTGGAATTTTTGAAAGCAGATTGATCATTGACATACGAAGCGACATGCGAAGCGGCGACTTCATGAGGCATTAGTTGAAACATGGTATGTCGATCATGAGACGAGAGGGGTCGCTCTTGTTCGAGCGTAATGTGTGTATCAATACGAGTAGGTGGTGGAAATCGGTCCATGAGAAAGAGAATGATGAGGAGTAGTAGCAATATGAAGAACAACATGTTTTTTTTATTTATTCCGAAGAAACCTTTTTTACATGAAAGCAAAATGTCCAAGATTGAATTGTTTGATTACCAAAAGGAAGCTGTGGAACAAATTCTACATCGATCTGGTGTATGTCTTTGTTTTGCCACTGGAAATGGTAAGAGTCTTGTAGCAGTCACTGCGACGCAAGAGTTACTTAAACGTCATGAATGGTTAGACATTATTGTAGTAGCTCCACTATCACTGCTTTCCAATTTCAAGACATCATTGAGTCGTTATGGTGTGGATCGAAACCATCCGGCGTATAGTTACTACACGTATGAAGCATTGGCCAAGGCGTACAAATATAACGATTCGATTTTGGATGGCAAGGTCGTCGTGTTTGATGAGGTACATCACCTGCGTACAAGTGTCTATGATGCATTGCGTACCAAAGTGGACAAGTATCGATTGTTTACTCATGACACCATACACAATGTTCGAAGAGCGTTGAAGCAAGCCAGCCGTATGGATATATGTGATCCCATTGCCTGGGTCAAGAGAGAAACGGGAGTTGATATTACGCCATGCGCTCCCAAGTCCTTGTTAATGATTAATGCAACACTTCGTGCGTTCAAGGTGGTTTGTTTGACCGCAACACCCTTTTTCAATTCGGCGTATGACGTTGCCAATGTGGTGTCGATGATGAGACGTGATGGTGGAGTTTACTCGAGAGCCTTCTTTATGACCCTGTTGAAAGATCATGCATTGTTTTCAAGACACATGAAGGGACTCTTCTTGTTCAAAGAGGTGGATAAAGACGATCCGGATTTCCCAAGAGTCATTCACCATGAAATCAATCTATGCATGTCCCCCGAATACTACAAGGCGTACCATGAAATCGAACTCGAAGTCTCCGAAAGAACTCGTGAAACCAATCTACAGAATCCATGGTTTGGAATGTGTTTTTGACGTGAAACATGTTCATGACATATGTGTATAAGTTGTGAGGGTTGTAATTGTTGTTTGATGTATGAACATGTCTTAAACAAGCCCGTTATGCGATTGACGTTTATTTGATAGGGTCTTTATGAATGGACTTCGTCGCGCGACCTTGACGCTCAAGGATGCAGTCAAACCAAAGTTTGCCCTGGACATTGTCTTGCAAGGAGAACCCACCATTGTCTTTTCCGTTTTCAAGTCACAAGGTATGAATGTGATGTTTATAAACTTTATGATCATGTTTCAGGTATCTTTACGGTGGCATCCTATTTGAGAGAGTTGGGGATTCGCTACGCTGAGATTACTGGTGAAGTCAAGGAATGTGATCGAGAGAAACATGTGGAAGAGTTTAATCGAGGTGACAACAAGGTGATTCTATTGACCGCTGCTGGTGGTGAAGGATTGGACTTTCGAGGTAAAAAATGTCTTTTTATGTTATAATGTCATGTTGGTCGTAGCGTTGTCTTATTCTCATATGTGTTAGGTGTACGAAACATTGTATGCATCGAATGTGAGTGGAACGAAGCTCAATTGACGCAAATCTATGGTCGTGGACCTCGACGCAAGAGCCATGATCATTTGCCACCGCATGAACGATTGGTAAACATCTATCAATTGTGTCTCACCAAGCCTCCCAAACACTTGTTGGAGCCCAATGATGACATTCGTGAGAGTGCTGATCAACTCCTATTACGCATTACACGAGTCAAGTCATCAAGTATTGAACCAGTGTACAAATTATTAAAATCTTGTTCATAGATAAAAAAAACGAAAAGAATGGAAAATGATTCAGATACCGAGTTGGAGTCTATAGATACCGAGCCTGATGTCTATGTAGGACAAGACGTTATCGTCATTTCCTCTTCAGACGATGAAGGGGATGATGACAATCAATCATTCGCTTCAAGCATCAAGAGCTTATCCAAACGTAAGAACCATCCACAGAAACCTGACGCTCCAAGACATCCTAAAGAAGAAGCCTCTGATGACGATGGAAGTGGTTCAGTTGGACATAAAGGTTCAAAGAAACGTAAGGATGAGAGTGGTTCAGTTGGCTCAAAGAAACGTAAGGATGGAAGTGGTTCAGTTGGCTCAAAGAAACGTAAGGATGAAAGTGGTTCAGTTGGTTCAGTTGGAACCAAGAAACATAAAGATAAAAGTGATTCGGATCGAAAGAAACATCCAAAGGAATCTGATGAAAAGCCCAAGCGAGTGATGACGCCGGAACATAAGCGAAAGTTGTATGAGTCACGTCTTGTGAATTTATGTAAGGACGACGAAGAGTATTATGCAAACGGTCAGTTTACTGAAAAGGGAACATCATATATGGAGCGTAAATTGAAAGAGTATGACCAACGAGTTGCCTCGGGAACCACCTTGGCTGAGGAAAGAAGGAAACGGGTTGAAGCACGAAAATTAGCCAAGGCAAAAGAACCCTCTGCTCCAAAGAAACCAAAAGATCCAAATGCTCCAAAGAAACCGAAGAAACCAAAAGATCCAAATGCTCCAAAGAAACCAAAGAAACCAAAAGATCCAAATGCTCCTAATGCACCGACAAAGGCAAAAGATCCAAATGCTCCAAAGAAACCAAAGAAACCAAAAGATCCCAATGCTCCAAAGAAACCAAAAGATCCAAATGCTCCCCCTGCTCCCTTTGCTCCAACAGAAAAATTATGTAAAAAAGTATTGGATGACTTGAGAAAGATTGATGACCGTGTAAACACTACGAATACATTTATTACAAAAGTTTTACCAGAAAACGTTCCAAATAGACTTCGTAGTAACGAGGACAAGACTCAGAAGTGGAAAAAGGACATGACATTATGGTTTGTGAGCCATGGTGCAAAGCAGTATCACGAGTTGGCTACAGACAAGGATAAGGAGATTGTTGTACACAAGAAGGATCGTATCAATGAATGGCAACGTTCATGGAAGCTGTATGAAATCTACTTTCCGCGAAAGTTGTTAGAAATGATTTTGACATCTGGTTGGTCATCCTATGAACAGGTTCGGTCAAAGACTCCTTATGATAAATCATGTCCAACATTTCAAACGCTTGGTTACTATGACCATACCACGTTGAAGATCAAACACCATATTCAATACATTGTTCGAAATCACCCCACGATATTTTTACCATTTGAATTGAATCACCTATGGGCCTGTTTGATTCTCACATTCTATTCCACGTCGAATGATGTAAAGGGCAAATGGAATCCACACTGGCTTCGCGCGTCACCCGATTTACGTCTCTTGATTTGTTTGGTGGCCTATACCCAATCTAAAGTCTATCGAGAGATTTTGTGGGGTAGAGATGGTTCGTTGGGTATGGTAAAGCCATTACCCTTGTCCAAACTCAACTCTCCTTTCTTGCTCAGCTATGAACAGTATGAAAGCGTCATAGATCACTTCCCTGCGTTGCAAATTCCAAAAGACAAGTTTCGACAGCAGTTGGAAATACACAACTCCATGAGATTGGTTGGAGCAACCACATGGAAGGCTAGTAAGCGAATACCATGTCAGATCATCAACGCTCAATCTGAAAAACAGGATGATCCAAATGTGTATTGGTTGACGAAACAAGAGAAGGAGTCGATGCATGGAAAAATGTTTGAAGAGGTTCGAGTGTCATCATCTGAACCAAAAGAGTACGAGGGTCGATGGTTTCGTGAGTGGCAAAAGTTTTTAGAGTTTCATTATTTCAATGATCCTAAAACACCAAAGAAGTTTGTCCATACGGATTACTCCAAATGTCTACTCTTTTATGACGACCCCTTTAAATACCAACAGCGACTCATGACCCTGTATGGAAAGCAATACCCCGTGACGATCCCCAAACTTATTGCCTATGGTTGCGAGACAAAGACCACTGATCAACACTTGCTCACAGGTGATGCTGTACAGAAATTCATGGAGGATTCATTTGGTCCTCGAAGCTTTGAAAAGGGCAAAGTCATTGTTCACTCCGTAGGATCAGGCAAGACCTGTTTGGCCATACGTGCTGGAGCAAAATTCTATCGTCAGGGCTATCAACTCATTTGGGTCACCAAGTCGACATTACAAGAGGAAATGACCAAGAACATGATCCAACAAATATGTTATGACCCTAACTACATTGAGTACTTGAAACTATATCTCGGTGGTGAAGATGCAGATGCCTTTTTGAAAACACTTAGAACCAAGACAAAGAGTTCTCCATGGTACGTCACAACGTATCGAAAGTTTAGTAATCGACTTGCCAAGAAGAAATATGAATGGCTCGAGGATGGTAAAGTTCACAAGAAGGATCCACTTCGTAAATGCTTTATTGTTTTTGATGAAATGCATATCATGTTACCCATTAAGAATAATAGTCGTGATGTCACATTGACTGAACTTGGCGATATGAATGTCATTATGGAGGCGTTCCAAAAAAGCTATCGCAAATCAAATATGAAGAGTGTTCGAAGCTTTATCATGACCGCCACTCCTGCATACTATAGTGTCCTTTCCTTGTTCTACATGTGCAATCTATTGTCTGACAAGAAATCTGACAACACGATGTTATTGCCAGAAATGAGATGCTTTCGAATAAAGCATTGGAACGATGACGATCCAGAATACAATAAAGACGAATGGGAACAAGTAAGGAACCAAAACAAAGTAAAGCAGGATGAAATCGTGTCGCTATTGTATGGCAAAGTAGAGGATATAACATTATCGAGCATTGACAATATTGTAGAGCTGTACTGTCGCGAAAAGAATATACAGCGAAGCAAAGAGGAGGATAGTGAGACGCGAGTGAGGACGGCGACCATATGGGCCAAGAAGACTCGAAACATGATTAGCGTAGCAAGTTATTTGGATACGGGTGATGTGACTGCCGTGAACAAGTTACCATCAAAACAATTGGTGAATACGGCCAAGGAGTTCTGGCCAAGAGTCTATGGATTGATTAGTGTCTATGATGTCACATGTGATCCAACACGGTTTGCTAGGATTGAATGGTTGGAAATGGTCATGGTTGTGGCTACCTATACACAAGAACAAGAAATGGTACGTGTGTTACAATCCAATACCCTTCTTCACAATAAAGAGAAATCCATTCAGAATATTAGTTCGTGGGCCACGTTTCGTCAGAGCATTATTCCCCAGATTGATACCCTAAAGCAACGAAACCAGCGCGAGGTCAAGCTTAACAGGGAGCTAATGCATTTCAGACCACAGCAACAAGAGATTAATGAATACATTCAACTATTGGAAGCGGATCGGGCATGGGTAGATGGACTTTTGAAGAATCAAACACAGGAGCCTGTGAAAAAGACGAATAGAGAACTTCGAAGTCTGGGTGAAAGTCTTGTTCAGGCTGGCATGTCGTTTGATATGTTGCAACAAGTCATTACCAACATTGGAAGACGTATTGAAGAGCTAAAGAAGCAACTACCTCTTGCAGTACAAACTACCGTCAAGATCACTGAAGAGGAAATCAAGGAGCTAGAGCAACGAAGGAGTCGTAGGCAACAAAGGGGTCAACGTGGGTCAGCATCAGAAGCAGCAGAAGATAAAACCAAATCATCTTCCTTCAAGTTTGAGAGCAAGGACTTTGACAAGGCGTTGTTCAAAGAGTTTATGCCCTATTTATCTCCCAAGTGTACCAAGCTCCAAACCATTTTGGATACATGTCGTCACAAGACCATTATCTATTGCTATGGCCAAGCCTCGGTGAGAGCTGTTGCTGGTACTTTATTGTGCATTGGCTATGACCTAGGTATGCGCGTCAAGGACGGAGAATGGGAAGTCAAGTCACAAAAGGGCAAGGCTAAAAGCTTTGTGATTCTGAGTGGCTCTACTTTTTCAAGCATTAAGCGAATGGGGAAGAAGGAGGTGATCAATGGGTTCAAGGGGGTTCACGATGTCATTATTATTGATCATTACTACAAAGAGGGGGTTGACTTGCCTGCGAATGACATTATTCTATTTGATGAAGTAAGTTCACGAGATGAATTGACACAGATTGTGGGCCGCGCGAATCGTAACTGTGGATTACCAGAGGGTCAGTTCGAGCCAGGACAAGGCTGGATTCTTCGTGTTCATCGACTTGGCATACGCTTCTACCAAAATCGTCTTCGACCCGAATTTGAATCAGACGCCTTGATTGAATTGATTCCTGCCCCAGAGATGGATCCAGCGACCCATAGCGAGTATGTAGAAAATGTACAGCTCAAACTTGATTCGAATCTCTTTTCACCCATGGACTTGTGTATCCTATTACAAGGAAACCTGCACAAGCAAAAGCTCATGCGAAAGGTAAGTGATGGGTATATGGAACTGATCAATCGTGTAAATATTGGACGTATGCTCTATAGCGAAGTGCTACAGCCTGTGGCGCAACAAGAACAAGCACTCATACGTCTATTAGCTCGTGAAAATGAAACACGTGATATGGTAAGTGGATACTTGAATCGTCAAACGGTAAATCCTACCATGGGACAACAAAACATTCGTGTGACTCGACAGACCAATAGTGTGGTGCGTCGTTTGTTACAATACATGACAGACGATGACACGACCATTACCGCCATTGAAGAGATTCTACGACAACCCAAATTGAAACTATCCTACTTTACGTTTAAGGAAAATAGACAATTACTGGACATTGTCTATCGACAATTGACGACCGATGCATGTTACTTTGGGTTGACTTTGGAAAAGACACAGGAGTTGTTTATGGAAGCATTGCATAACTTGTCACAGAGTGATATGATGGTGCATATGAACATTAATACTTGGAACGCCATGTACCAACGTTTGATGAATGATCAAGAGCGAGGACAATTTATTATGCTATCGCATGAAGAGTATAGAGCTCGACTCGAAGAGGAACTTGGAAAAGACATTCTACCAGATGATCTAATGATTCAACGTGGTATTTCAACAGCTGTCTTGTCCAAAGATATTATTCAAGAAATACTAAAGCACATGAAACCAGAACAAGAATTGGAAACCATATTCATAAACCTCGAACATCTTCGAGCCATACGACAATATCAAATGAAACAATAATAAATTATTTATTCATTGAAAATCTCTTACGAGATGTCTTGAAAAAATTTTCTTCTTGATCTCTTGTGAGATGTCTAAATTTCTTACGAGATGTCTTACGAGATGTCTTGCCTACTTGAAAAAATTTTTTCCTTAATCTCTTACGGGATGGGATATCAAGTGTTTTAAAAAATTTTCTCCTTGATCTCTTACGAGATGTCTAATTTTCTTTCGAGATCTCTTACCTACTTGAAAAAATTTTCTTCTTGTTCTCTCATGGTGCAAAATGAGGTCAAAAATTTTTTCCTTTCTTAGGGGTGTAGAA
>JACCDN010497000.1_pt1 | contig 10016 bp, 7 predicted proteins | sample 7441691 | NCBI WGS metagenome assembly JACCDN01 (sample SAMN15323439, study PRJNA562643) | freshwater metagenome | isolation source: river surface water | place: USA:Blue River Watershed | collected 2017-08-16
CAAACACCGTAAAGGTATCTGCAGGAAGCAAGCTAAAGGCTGCAGTTAAGTAATTAACTAAAAACCTGCGAAAGCGGCGTTCGGGCTTGCCCGGCGCCGCTTTCTCATTCTCAAGGTTTAGGGTTGTTAGGTGAGCGATAAATCAAGAGGCTACGCCTACGTGGCACTGCAGTTTGTGCTGCTGGGTGTGCTGCTAACCGCACCGCGGTTGCCAGATCCGTACGGCGCACTTACTCCGTTTATTTCGCTATTGGGCCTTGCCCTGATGGCAGTGGCAGGAGCAATCCTGCTGGTCAGTTTTGTGGCGCTGGGCAACTCGCTCACCGCATCCCCGCTGCCGAAGCAACGCGGGAAGCTGGTAACCACCGGTTTGTATTCCTACGTCCGCCACCCGATTTACTCCGGACTGCTGCTTTTGAGCCTTGGCGTGGTGTTGGATGCCGGTTGGTGGCCACAGGCCGTAGTGGCGCTAATGCTCTTTTTGTTGTTGCGCATCAAGGCTCAGTTTGAAGAGACCCTGCTTCGAAAGGCCTACCCAAGGTACGCCGCCTATGCCGCTAAGACCCCGATGTTCTTCCCGAGGCTGGGTAAGTGACAGCTAGCGTGGCTCGCAGGTCCCTAATCGCAATAGCCATTGCAGCCCTGACCGCACTAGTCACTTTGCTAATCGCGCTGCTGCTGACCGGTAGCACCCAGCCTGGACAGTTCTCCGACCCCGGTGCCGTGGTGCGCTGGGGCACCCCGGTCGTGAAGTTGATCATGAACTTCAGCATGGCAATCACAATCGGTTCGCTGGCATTTTCTGCCTTTGCGGCAAATCCCGAACAACAAAAGCGTTTGCAACCGATCGCATCCTGGGCAGCGGCGATTTGGTTGCTTTCGGCTGCCAGCTACTTTGTGATGACCTACCTGTCGGCGGCCGGCATCACCATCAGCTACGGACCAGAGTTTTCCTCGGGATTGTGGCTGTTTGCCACCGAGATCGAATTGGGTGTTCTGCTGGCTTGGAACCTAGCGTTCGCCTTTATTCTCAGCCTGAGCACAATCATGTTCCCGTCCGGTCGGATGATCGCCGTGAACACCGCATTGGGCATTGCGGGGCTGTATCCCTTGGCAGAATCCGGTCACGCCTCCAGCGACATTGGTCATGCGATTGCTGTGAACTCGATGCTGATGCACCTGGTCGGCATCTCGGTCTGGATGGGCGGGCTGATTGCGCTATTCGCAATTTACTTTGATGAGCCGGACAAGCGTTCGGTATTGGTAAAGCGCTACTCAACCCTCGCGCTGTTTGCATTTATCCTGGTGGCCATCTCGGGGCTTACCGGTGGATTTATCAGGCTCTACCAGCCAGGCGACCTACTAAGTAGCTATGGCCTGCTGTTGATCACTAAGGCTGCAGTGCTGGTGGTGCTTGGATGCTTCGGTGCTTGGCACCGGCTAAAGCTGATTCGAAGCATCGAGAGCGGTTCTTCCAGCTTTATTCGGATTGTCGGTGTCGAGATAGCGATCATGGGCATTGCTCTGGCGCTCGCAACCGCACTGGCGAGAACTGCCCCTCCAATCAACCCAGCCCAGTTTGAGGCTCTGACCCCAGCTCAGATTCTCACTGGAGACCCGCTGCCGCCGGAATTGACCGACTTGGCCTGGATTACGGTCTGGGATGTAGACATTCTTTGGCTAACCATCTCCCTTTTGGGAATCGCGCTTTACCTAAACGGCGTGAGAATCCTTAGGGCTCGAGGTGATAAGTGGCCGGTGGCAAGAACTATGTCGTGGGTGGCGGGTATGTTGGTGCTCCTTTATGTCACCAGTGGAGCGCCAAATGCCTATCAGGAGTACCTGTTCTCAGTTCACATGGTGGGCCACATGATGCTCAGCATGCTGGTTCCGGTGCTATTGGTGCCGGGTGCTCCGGTAACCCTGCTCTCAAGGGCCCAAGCCCCGAGAACCGATGGTTCTAAAGGCTTGCGCGAATGGGTGCTCTGGGCGGTTCACACGCCATACGCCTGGCTAATCTCACATCCGCTGTTTGCCGGTTTGAACTTTGCACTGTCATTGGTGATGTTCTACTACACCCCGCTGTTTAGGTGGGCAACCGAGGAACATCTTGGTCACCAGTGGATGATTGTGCACTTTGTGATTACCGGCTACCTGTTTGTGCAGTCGCTAATGGGGGTCGACCCACAACCCCACAAGCCCGCCTTCCCGGTAAAGCTCATGCTGCTGATTGGCACCATGGCCTTCCACGCCTTCTTCGGGCTTGGTTTGATGAACGAGCAGAGCCTACTTTTGGCGGACTGGTTTGGGTCCATGGGTAGAACCTGGGGCGATGATCCGCTAGCCGATCAGGCCGTGGGTGGGGCTTTTGCCTGGGGAGTAGGCGAAATTCCGACCATCATCATCACCCTGATTGTGGTTTACCAGTGGTCGCAGAGCGATGTTCGAGAACGTCGCAGGTTAGATCGAGCCTCAGACCGAGCTGGCAACCAGGATGTTGAGGATTACAACAAGATGCTCGAAGAGCTAGCCAAGCGACAGGACAGACGCCGATGATTATTGAGCTTTCCGGCGAACAGCAGGCCCTGTTTGATTACATCGAGCAAAACGATGTCAATGTCTTTGTCACCGGCCGAGCCGGAACCGGTAAATCCACACTGCTCTCGCACCTGACCGCGAATACCGAGAAGAGTTTTGCGGTTTGCGCTCCAACCGGGGTTGCAGCCCTGAATGTCGGTGGCGTCACCATTCACTCACTCTTCACTTTCCCGTTCGGGGTGCTGGGCGAGGTTGACATAGCAAAGCACCTAAATCGCCGAACCAGAGATGTGCTCAAGGCACTGGACATGCTGGTCATCGATGAGGTCTCGATGGTCTCGGCCGACATGATGGATGCTATTGACCGAGCGCTAAGGATTGCCCGCGGTAAGCGCAGCGTGCCATTTGGTGGCGCTCAGCTGGTGATGTTCGGAGATCCATACCAATTGGCTCCGGTGCCGCCGCAGGACCCTCACGAGCGGGCCTACATGGCAGAGAACTACCAGTCCGGCTGGTTCTTTGATGCTCACGTTTGGCGGGATGCCGACCTAGAGCGCTTTGAACTTGGGGAGATCTTTAGGCAATCCGATGCTGAGTTCAAAGAGATCCTCAATGCCATCCGAGACGGCTCGGTTACTCAAGAGATGCTCAACCGCATCAACCAGGCCGGCAATCGCACCCCGTCTCACCCAGATGTCATCAAACTGGCGACCATCAATGCCACCGTGAATCAGGTGAATGCCCAGCGCATGAGCCTGATTGGCTCGGAACCTAAGAACTTCAAGGCCACCTACTCAGACGATGCCGCCAAGATCTTTGGCAGAACCTTGCCTGCCGAGACTGATCTGCAGCTCAAGGTCGGGGCTCAGGTGATGTTTATCAAGAATGACGACTCGTCGATGCTGAAGGCCCCTACCGGCGGCAGCATCAAACGCTGGGTGAATGGCACCATCGGCCACGTGGTTGAGCTCCCTAAGTCCGGCATTGTCATTGTGGATGTCGATGGCGAGCAGTTTGAGGTCGGCCCCGCCACCTGGGAAAAGGTGCGCTACGAGGTTGATGAAGAGTTTGATGAGGCAACCGGCAAAGTGAAAGAGACCCTGGTGCCAATCACCCTGGCCGAATTCAAGCAGATTCCGCTGCGCTTGGCCTGGGCAGTCACCATCCACAAGTCCCAGGGTCAAACCTATGACGAGGTGCAGATCGATATGGGACGCGGAGCCTTTTCACCCGGCCAAACCTATGTCGCCCTCTCCAGAGTGCGCTCGCTCGACGGGCTTTATCTCACCCGTGCCATCACGATGGCTGATGTGATGGTGGATAAGGACGTGACTCGCTTTATGGCCGGGGGCCGGAGCGTAACCACCAGTTCAGAGCATCTGCCACCCTTCTAGCCCAGTAACTTTCGTGGTGACCGGTATTTGGATAGATGCTGGTGACTAGTTGATCACCTGGGGCATAACCCTTTGCGACCAGCTGTTCGGCGGCAAGGTTGTGAAACGGCGGGTAGTACTGATCTAGTTCGATCGTGCCAGAATCGGTCCAGACTCGGTGATTACCTGGGTTTGGTAGCTGGTCAATCAGTCCCCTAACCATTCGATCTTCACCGAAGACCCAGTGGGTCGAGAAACAGATGGCGGTGCCAAAGACCTCAGGTCGCTGACCCAGGGCATACATCGAAATCAGACCACCCATGCTGGCTCCCATTACTGCGGTGCGATCGATTGAGTGCTCAACTCCGTAGCGGTCTAACACAAAAGGAACGATGGCATCGGCAAGCAGTGAGACATAGGAATCGCCAAATGGCTCGGTGCCGGTGGCTCGATAAGAGTCGGGCAGGTTTCGCCAGAAGAATTCGATGTCATCTCGAACGATCTTTTCCGGGGAGAGCTCTCTGATCCGGGTCTCATCGCTAAGACCCCATACCGCCACCACAATCGGAGCTGGGCTTCTAACCTCATCCCGCAAAGCGGTGATGACTTCCCAGGTTTTGCCGGTGTAGGAGTCCTTTTCGTCAAAGACATTGCGGCCATCGTGCATAACCAGAACTGGGGTTTTAGGGTTTAGGTCCTTTGGCACCCAAACGTCCACCAGGTGACCATCGAATTCGAAGCGCTCCAGCTTTCCACCAGCCAACCTTTGCTGGATCAGCTTGCGATCGCGCATCGCAAGAAACAGCGGGAAGGTAAAAGCCATAGCGGTGAAGGAGCTGAGCACGATGTAGAGCCAGACTCGCTTCATTCCCAAGCGCTGACCTTCGTAGATCATGAAGATTGCCGCTGCGATAGCCACAATTAACAGATCTGCTGACAGCACCCAGTCAACCGCGGTGCCAAACCAGGCTTTGAGGTAGTCCTGATTATTCATCACCGCGATGCCATTGAAGACCCAGGCGGTTATCAGTCCCACACCAGCCAGAACGAAGAATGCCAAAGAGCGAGCTTGGAGTTTTCTTACCATTTAGGAATGATTTCACAAGATGTGGGAATGTATAACTTTGGATATCAACAAAGGTTGTAAATGCATCGTCTTGGCAAAGCCATCGTTTCTCACTCAAAGCTCTTTCTCTTTGGCTTTATCGGCCTAATCGCACTCTCTAGCATCTGGGGCTTTCAGGCCTTCGGCAATCTAAAGGGCGGTGGTTACGACAACCCGAACTCGGATTCGGCCAAGGTTGCTGACATCCTGCGAGATGAGTTTGACCAGGACCCAGCCGAGGTAATTGTGCTGGTTGACCTAAAAACCCGTGCCGATGCCATGAAGGCAGACGGCAGCTTTGAGAACTTTGCCCTGGTTGAAGAGCTATCTAACGAATTCGCCAAAGTCGATGGCGTTGAAAAGGTTTTGAACTACTACACCCTTGGCATGCCGCCGACCTTGGTTTCATCTGACGGCAAGCTGATTTACATACTGGTTGACCTCGACAACGATGTCGCCCACGCTCCGATTGTGGCGGAATTGGTTGACAACTACACCGGCGAATACCAGGGTGCCGAGGTGCACTTTGCCGGGTTTGAGGCGGTAACCAAGGAGATCAACCACACCATCGAGGCGGACTTGATTCGAGCCGAGACGATTGCGGTGCCAATTGTGCTGCTGCTGTTGATTTTGGTGTTCGGATCGGTGACCGCAGCCTCGCTGCCGCTGATTGTTGGTGGTTTGGCAATCGTTGGCTCGTTCTTTGTGATTTACGTCGCCAGCCAGTTCACCGATGTCTCGATCTTTGCCCTGAACCTGATTACCGGTCTGGGGTTGGGACTGGGTATCGACTACAGCCTCTTGGTGGTGAACCGCTTCCGCGAGGAGCGAGCCGCCGGCAATTCAGTTGGCGACTCGGTGGCTAATACCGTGGCATCGGCGGGCAAGACCGTGCTGTTCTCTGGTCTAACCGTTGCGGTGGTAATGCTTTCGATGGCCTTTTTCCCGCAGTACTTCTTGCAATCCTTTGCGCTGGCCGGCTTCACGGTGGTGATGATTGCCGTGATTGGTGCGGCAGTCGCCGTTCCAGCGATGCTGAACCTGCTTGGCGATCGAGTCAACAGCCTGCGAATCATCAAGCGTGACCTGGCCCCCAAGGAGAAGGGTGGCTGGGAGAAGCTAGCTCGTTTCACCATGCGCAGACCTTTGCCGGTGCTTTTCGTCTCGCTACTGTTCCTAGCCTCGCTGTTCTCGCTGTCTTCGAATATCTCGTTCGGCCAGGTCGATGATCGAGTACTACCTGCAGATTCACCGGCTCAGATTGCCTCTAATTTGCTGCGTGAGCGCTTTGAGGGCCGAGAATCTAGCCCGGTTGAGATCTTGGTGCAGGGCAGTGATGCTGCCATTGAGCGCTACGTCGACGACCTAGCTGCAGTTGACGATATCGTTCGTGTCAACATTGTGCCTAGCGATGCCGATACTGACTGGACCAGGATTGTGGCAATCTCGGATGTTGAGCCAAGAAGCCCTGCCGGTTACGCCCAGACCGTGGAGATTCGCGCACTAGATAGCGACCTAGATCAGGTTTTGGTTGGCGGTTCAGCCGGCTTCTATACCGATAGCCAACAGGGCATCGAAGGCGCATTGCCAATTGCTGCGCTGTGGATCTTTATCAGCACCATGATTCTGCTGTTCCTCTTTACCGGCAGCGTGATCTTGCCAATCAAGGCGATTCTGCTGAATGTGCTGTCATTGGGTGCGACTCTAGGTCTGGTGTCCTGGGTCTTCCAAAACGGCCACCTGCAGTGGTTGGTAGGGGAATACTCGGTGACCGGAACAATAGACACCTCCTCGGTCGTGATGATTGGTGTGGTGGCGTTTGGTCTATCGATGGACTACGAGCTGTTCCTGCTCTCCCGCATCAAAGAGCAGCATGATGCCGGTGTGAACACCGTGAACTCGGTGGCCTACGGCCTGCAGCGCTCCGGTCGGATCATCACCGCAGCCGCCTTCATCCTGGCCGTCACCTTCGGTGCCTTTGCATCCTCTGGGGTATCGATCATGAAGATGCTCGGTGTTGGTATTGCGGTGGCGATTCTGTTGGATGCCACCGTGGTTAGAGCACTTTTGGTACCAGCTCTGATGCGGCTATTTGGTTCTTTGAACTGGTGGGCACCGCGTTGGATGAAGCGACTTTATGAAAAGGCAGGCCTGAGCCACTAAAGGTATTCTTTAGTTTCCTAAGGAGACTGCAATTACCTCGTCAATTCCGATTACTCAGCCGATTCGAATCCCATTCGACGGCCGGGCTAAGCGCTACCGACTAGGCATCCTGCTGGCATATCCGGGGCTATTTATCCTGATGGCCGGAGACTCTGTCCGCTACAGCATTGGTTGGGGCGGCTGGGCAGTTGTGGTTGGGGTAGGGGCACTCATTGCGCTTATAGCGCTGATTGCCGGTAAGCCGGGCAAAACCCTGTTGCGAATCCCGATACCACTTGCTTTGCTGCTAGCGCTGATGGCGCTAAGCTTGATCTGGAGCCAGTATCGAGACTTTACGGCGCTTGGACTGGTGGCCCAACTTGGCACTACGGTCTTTGCCCTGTTTCTGGCCAACCAGTTTGGCTGGCGACAGCTATTGAACATCTTTGCCAATACCCTTCGGGTGGTGTTGGCAGCCTCGCTGCTTTTCGAGCTTGCTGCGGCAATCTTTGGTCCAATCAAGCCGATCTTTCCGAATTACAAGGGCGATGAACCACCATCGGCCTCGTATCTGTGGTCGCAGGGCAACCTGTTTGAGGGCGACCGGATTCAGGGCATCATGGGCAATGCCAACCTGCTGGCATTCACCGCTGTCTTGGGCATCCTGGTGTTCTTGGTTGAATACATCGTCACCCATAAAAAGCGCAGTCTGCCGCTGGCATCTCTGATTCTTGCGGTGCTGTTGGCGGCGCTCGCTAAGAGCGCGGGCATGACCTTGGCCATTGGTTTGATTGCCTTTGCGGCATTGATCGCAATCTTCTCCGAAGGTAGAGATCGCGCCACCAGGCACAAAATCTACGGCTATGGCATCTGGGCGCTGGTCGGTGTTGCGGTTATGGGCTTGATTTACCGAGTCGAGCTCTTTGAGCTGTTGGGTAGGTCATCAGATGCCTCTGGCCGCTTCTACATCTGGGGCAAGGTATTGAACCTGATTTGGGAGAAGCCACTTGAGGGCTGGGGCTGGATTAGCTACTGGGTGCCGGGAGTGGAGCCATTTGAAGGCTTGATAGTCATCAACAAGGTTCCGATGTATCAAGCCCACAATGCCTACCTCGATGTCTGGTTGCAGCTTGGAATTGTTGGACTTGGGCTTTTGATTTGGCTGATGGTTTCCGGTTTCAACCGTCTTTGGGCGGTTGCGGTTCGTCACACCAACCCGCTCTACCTGTTCCCGCTGTTCGGCTTCTTGGTTATCGCAGCTCAGTCATTGACCGAATCCAGATTGCTAATCGAGATCAGCTGGGTGCTACTGGTATTGCTCACCACCAAAAGCCGTGAACCATTTGCGGAGCTCGAGCCCCTGGGTAGAACGCCGAAGCGGCTGAAGCTGCTAAGAGCCCCAATGGACTGGTTTAGGAAGCGGATTTCCGGCTGATCTGCTCTTGATAGATGGCGATCATGCGCTCGGTGAGTTTGGATTGCAACAGCCAAGAAGTGTCTTCTCCATCGCCACGACGACCATTGCCGCTCAGCACATCGGCGTGAGCCTCTTTCATGCTCTCAGCCAGGGCCTCGATGCTCTCGTCCTTGGTTACCCACCAGTGGCCCGGCTTTAGCTCTCCCGCCACTCGCTTATCGCAGCACAGTGCCGGGGTGCCAAAGGCAGCCGCCTCAAATACCGTCATGCCCTGAGTCTCAAAGCCGATTGAGGTCTGCAGCACGATGTCGGCATCGGCAAATGCCTGCAGCATTTGCTCGCGATCCACGCGACCGTTGAAGGAGACCTTGTGACCGATCCGCAGGGTTCTTACCAGGCTCTTGGCTGGCTTTTCAAGTGCTCCGGTGCCATAGATCACCAATTCGGCATCTAGGTTGGCCTTTTTGAAGGCTCGGATGGTCTGCAGCAAGCGCTTTTCTCGCAGGAACCTGCCCGCCCAGATGAATCGCACCGGTTTGTTTGGGACCTCGGTCTGGCGCTTTAGCCCAGCCACCGAATCGTCATCGACACCATTGAGCATGACCGTGACGTTATGGGCTATGCCGTGCTCTTCAATGGTTTTTGCAAAGTGAGAGCTTGGAGCCAGCACCAGGTCGGCATGCGGATAGGTGATGGCCATGTATTCCCAGCCGTCATTGGCTGCCTGCTTGGGTTGACCAGATACTGCGCAGTATTTCTTGGCCGCGAAGTTGAATAGCCTTGCGTTTAAACGCTTGCCGATGATGCGCTCCAACACCACGTCGATATTGGTGTGAGCGTGGTGGATCAGCGGGATATTGTGCTTTTTGGCCAGGGCCAGTGAGATGGCAGCGGCAGCGAAGTCGCCCTGCAGGTGAATAAGGTCAAACTTCTGCTGCTCGAAGACCGCTTCGGCGACCTCATAGGCCTCCTCCATGTCCCAAACCGCAGAGTATTCACCGTCTGGGCTGAGTCTTCGGGAGGGTAAAACGATGGTGTCATCGTCCGGCAGAGCATTAGCGGACTTGGGTGCGAAGAGGGTGACCTGAACGCCTGCGCGTTCCAGAAACTTGCGCTGCAGCCTGACGGAGGTCTGTACCCCACCGAGGCTCATCGGATGCTGATCCATGAAGATCGCTATGTGCAAGAACTCACCTTTGCTTGTGCCCTAGGAATGCTAGCAAGAAAGACCTTGACCACCCATTAGATTGCCCCCGACGTGAACTATTGCCAGCAAATGGAAATGCCCCCCGGTTTCCCGAGGGGCATTTCTAATTTGTTTCTAGTTACTTCTTGGTGCCGATGCCCTTGGCTACAAGAACCAATAGAGCGGTTACAACGGTACCGATAGCAATTGCTAGAACGTAGGTTAGCCAGTCGCTCACTAGTGGGAATACGAAGA